>Ga0182018_10002830_pt1 | contig 16597 bp, 12 predicted proteins | sample 812P2MmetaG_FD_120490 | JGI IMG/M metagenome (GOLD analysis project Ga0182018, IMG submission 120490) | Permafrost microbial communities from Stordalen Mire, Sweden - 812P2M metaG | ecosystem: Environmental > Terrestrial > Soil > Wetlands > Permafrost | place: Sweden: Stordalen | collected... | reverse complement strand
TCAACACAGGCTTCCTCGGTACAAAAGCGCCGCTCCAACTCCAGCAATGTCCTCGGATAATCCTCGTCCATAGCCCCAAACACTATATCTTGGGGTTGGTGGCGTCAAGTAAATACCCCTAAATCATTATTGTTCTGTTGCTGGTTGTCGGCGGTGGCGGTGGATACTACGGCTACAACCGGTGGGGCATCGGCGGAGGAACAGGCATAGGGCTTGGCACAGTGTTGCTGATTCTGCTGGTGTGCTATCTGCTTGGAGTTTTCAGATAGTGCGCATGGCGGAAACTCCGGCTTGAGCAGGGCGATTGACGACGGACCGGACACTGCAGTTCAGACGAGTGAGTTGAGCAATGAAACCGGTGCGCGGAGGACAGAGATGATGATCCCAACGAGCAATGTGCTGGCGCTGATGCGTTGGCATGATTCCGGGTTCTTAGAAAACTTCAATGGCCGTGACTTTGCCTGGTTGCTGATTGGAGCGTTGCTGGCTCTCGTCGTGTTCTGGGGGATCTCGCGGCAGAGGCGGCGCTGGTTTTAGATAACGCACGTCACGCAGGTCCATCGGTGAGGACCGAACACTTGCGAATTGAAGACCCATCATTCGGCAATGCGCGAATCGACGATCGAAGCTGTGGCGCCTTTGGCGCCGGCAATCCGGCACTTGCCGAACGAGCAATTGTGAACAGACCAGGCCACTTGCAATGCGCTACATCGTTGGGTGGGGGATTCCGAACTGGAGACCCCGCATGAAGCCCATCTGAGAAGAATTACTGGAGCAGAAATGAAGAAGATCGTGATGTACCTGTTTGTCGCACTCTTGGCGATATCCGCAGCCACGCCTGCGTTCGCCAGCCACCACCGTAGACACCACAGATACCACGGAGGTCAACCCATCGTAATTCGGTTCTAGCCTTGTTTCCTCGTCGCTAGGCCAGAGCCGGTTTCTGGACTGAGTGGAGGCACTCAGCAAAGACTCTCGCGCCCCATGCGCATCCGGATCTGGGAATCCCTGGAAGACTTTGGTATTCACAGTTTTTGAATCTTTCCTATTTCGCAATATCGCATCTGGCCCCCGGGAGGTGGGCAGACATGAAGAAATGGTTTTGTTCCGTCGCCGGATTGTTCCTGGCACTGGCCGGCCCCCTGGCCGCACACGCACAAACTACGGCTGTGCCGCCACCCAACGTCCTCAACATCGAAACAATCAACATAAAGCCCTACGCGGATGGGCCCTTCGACAAAGTCGCCTCGGAATACCCGGCTGTGTCGCACCAACTCAAGGATCCGACGCATGTGCTTGCGCTGGAGGCGCTGACGGGCGCACCCAGAGCAATTTACCTTTCCGGCTACGATTCTTTCGAGGCGCTGCAAAAGAGCGAAGAGTGGCTCGGCGGCGATGCTGCGACCGACGCCCGGTTTGACGCACTGGATGCGCGCGAGGCCCCATATATTTCCGAGGTCCACCACACCCTCTGGCATTATCGCCCCGACCTCAGCAACAATGTCGCCGGAGCGGACATCCCGCACTCCCATTACTGGGAGGTGATCGTCTTCCACATGCGCCCCGGTCACAACGATCAGTTTGATGAATTGACGAAGCTTTACCGCGACGCCTACCTCAAAACCGGCCAGAACATCCCTTGGTCGACTTACGAAGGAATGTTGGGCGTGACGGATGCCTACCTTGTCCTGGTGCCGATGACGTCCCTCAAGGATGAGGACACGGGCCTGGCGCACAAGAAGGATTTCGGGGCTGCCCTCGGAGAAGAAGGCAGGAGCAAGGCGAACAAGCTTTCCGAGCAGAACGTGGTCAGCGTCGAAGACAACCTCTGGATGGTGAATCCGGAATGGAGCTACGTTGAAAAAACCTGGATCGATGCCGATCCCCACTACTGGGCGTATGAACCGGCCGGAAAGCCGACGCACAAGCCCGCTGAAGCTGCACCTGCACCAAAGGGCCCGCCCGCACAATAAGAGACAGTGCAGGGAACGAAGAGGGCGTCCGCCACGGCGGACGCCCTTCGTATTTGTCATTGCACAAATGATTCGACATCCTGTGGGACTTGCCGGCTGTCAATCTTGTGCTGTGCTTCGCCAAAATAGCGATCTGCCGTCGAATCAAGCGGATAAATCGCGGTCGTCCGCGTGTGAGAATTGCCTGATGTTGAGCTTGCTGAGGTTTCTTTTCGTTCTAATTGACCGATTCTCTTGCTCTCGCCGCGATTTGCTCATGGAAAACTTGGTGCTCCGGCAACAGTTGGCCGTTTTGAAACGGCGGGGTCCTCAGCCGCGGTTGGCTGCGGCTGACCGATTGTTCTGGGTGGGGTTGATGCGGCTGTGGCCTGGCTGGAAACGGGCTTTGATCCTCGTTCAATCAGAGACTGTCGTTCGCTGGCATCGGAGAGGCTTCAAGATGTATTGGACATGGCTTTCTCATCACCGGACCCGAGCGGGAAGAAAATGCGTGAGCAGGGAATTGCGTGAACTCATCTTCCGGACGGTTTCTGAGAACGAGAATTGGGGCGCGCCGCGCATTCATGGTGAACTGAAGATGCTCGGCCTCGATATTTCCGAGCGAACTGTGCTGCGCTGGATGAGGAAAGCCCCAAGGACTCCTAAGCCGGCAAAGCGTTGGGCGGCCTTTCTGAACAACCATCACGAAGCGATTGCAGCCATGGATTTCTTTACCGCGCCGACGCTCACCTTTGGCGTGCTCTACTGCTTCTTTGTTATCGCGCATGATCGGCGGCGAATTCTTCACTTCAACGTGAAGAAGCACCCGACCGCTGCCTGGGTCGTCCAACAATTGCGCGAGGCATTCCCCTACGACTCGGCTCCCAAATACTTGATCTTCGATCGCGGCCCACAGTTCAGCAAGGAAGTGATCGACACCGCGAAGAGCTTCGTCATCCAGCCTAAGGGAACTAGTTTTAGTCCGTCCCCGAAAGAACTCCGTTGCGGAGGGCTGTTGCGACTGCCTCGGTGCGATCGGTCACTTGCAGTTTCTCCATGATGTTGTTTACGTGGTGGCGGACCGTGTTATCGCTGATATTAAGGGCCCCGGCGATCTGCTTGTTTGTCGAGCCTTGAGCGAGCAGTTCCAACGTTTGCAATTCGCGAGCAGTGAGATCGGAGCGCATCAAGCGATCCGCCAGACGGGCTGCAATGTGGCGAGGAATATAGCGCTTGCCCGAATGCACAACGGAAATGGCAGCCACCATTTCGGACTCGGTTGTATCTTTCAGCAAATACCCCTGTGCTCCGGCGCGAATTGCACGATAGATATCTTCCTCTTTTTCAAAGCTCGTCAAGACCACGACGCGGGTAGCGTGCTCCATCCGTCCGAGCGCCTTCAAAACACCAATGCCGTCCATTCCCGGCATGCGCAGATCCAGTAGCATGATGTCGGGTCTATCGCGTTGAACGATTGCGAGCGCTTCCTCTCCACTCGCGGCGGAACCGACGACTTCAATCCCGGTTTGCGCACTCAACATACTCGTAAGCCCCGAGCAGACGACCGGATGATCGTCAACGATCAGAATCCGAATGATGCCGCTATTTAGTTTTTGCGTTGACATACAAAATACGCTCCAGGGGATATTTCCACATTCGTTTTAAATGAGCAAACAAGGTAAGATCGGGCGGAAGCGGCGCGGTGACTTCGACGCGTGTGCCTTCTCCCGGCTGGCTAACAATGTCAAGCTTGGCAGAGAGAGCCGCGGATCGCTTGCGCATACCGCGCAATCCGAACCCAAGCAGGTTGCCGCTTTTCACAAAACCGCAGCCGTCGTCTTTAACAGCGAGACGGACAAAACCAATGTTATAGGCAAGAGAAATGTCCAAATGGCTCGGATCCGCATGACGAACAGCGTTGGCGATGGCCTCCTGCCCGATCCGTAACAGCGAGGCAGCGATCTTCGGCGGAATTGGGTGCGGTGCGCCGGTGCTAGCCGCGGTTACTTCGACTGAGCCGCCTTCGACCATCGTACGGGCTGAGGACTCAAGCGAGGATAGCAAATCAATTTCCCCCGACAACTCGGGACTTAATGGCTCAAGACTGCGCCTCGCTTCTTTGTGGCTGTGTCGCACCAGCGCACGGGCCAGGTCTACTTGCTGGCGCAGCCCTTGTGTTTCACTCGGAATTGCCCTGCGTATCGCCTGCAATTGAAAACCGATTCCAGCAAAACTCTGGGCCAAAGTGTCATGAATCTCGTGTGCCAGGCGTTCACGTTCCTCAAGGACAGCCTGAAGGCGCCAACCCTCCAGGCGGCCGTATACAAGCAAGCCGAAGAAGAGAAGAACGAGAACACCCAAAATCGCGGCGAGATAGATTACATGCAGCGTGGTCCACCAGGAAGCCGGCCGAATCACCTGTACATCGCCGGGGGACCGAAGAAGCACCTTATAACGAATCGTGCTGGCATTTGGACCACCTGTACCCCAGGTTCCCGAGATATCCAGTGTGCTGATACCGGATATCCGTATCGTGCTTCCCTCCTCGAGAAAGCGCAACTCATTTGAATTTCCAGGTTCATCCAATTCGGCTAACAGCAGGTTGGAATTATCCTGCAACAATAGCACTTCGCGAAATGGTTCTTGCATGCGCCTCAAGAGTCGTCCTTCGGTACTGACCAGGCTGTAATTGAACGAACCGGAGGACAACTCCGCGGAGGTGGCGGGAGTGGGCCGTAGTTGCTGGCCGGGGGCAATGTCGCGGAGGATGGCGTCCTGCAAGATAGGCCCTGAGTCCCTGGGAGCAGGAAATCCTATTGCCTCGATTCGATCTCCCAATTTGATGTTGGTGGACTGCGCTGTCATGACAACCAGGGCTCTGCCCCCATCTTCGAGGATGAGGCTTTCACCCGGCTTGTAGTAGGTAACTGTTCCCGCGATCCTGACCCGATGGTAATAATCGGTTTCAGACCTATACTGCATCAACCTTCCAATTGGCGTAAGAGGAAGGACCAACAGGTTCTGGGGCGGAGCGCGAAGCACGGTTACGTTCTCCATTCCTTGCACCAAAAGGGTGGGAGACGTAATCTGCCGGTTCATGTTCTTCGTGCATGCGGCAACTCCATTGATTCGAACGGCGGCGTCGATCAATTTGCCTCCTGCGTCGGCATTCTCCTCCGGTAGAGAGACATAGACAATGCCGTCTGCCATCTCGATTTTCATCCAGAATTTCTGCAAACGCGATGTGTATGACCGGATCCCCGCTGAGCGAATTACTCCAAGAATGGAAACATATAGATTCTCCATGTCTCCTGTGCTCAATTGCCTGAAAGTAACGCTCCGCGGCGAAGGCAAAGCAGAGCGTCCCAATTTGCGCAGCGAAATTGTCTTCACCATGGGACTGAAGACCCCCGGATGAACAACTCCTTTTACTTCAATCTCATCACCAACGTTGATCGGTACTCCAGGAGGGAGCCAAGCGACCCAAATTCCGCCGGTGCGATCCTGGAGCGCAAAGCCGCGCTCGGTGAATCGGGTGACAGCACCTCGAAGTTCAACAGGTTCTGCTTTGCTTGCCTGCTCCGGAGAGAGTGCGGAAACCGACGCCGCGGTTCGATACGTAATCGGCGCTGAATCGGGCGTCTGCGCGTAAGCCAGCGCGCCATGCGCGCCCATCGCCATGAATACGCAAACTCTCATGAACTTTCTAAGCCGCCGTTCGAAGCGGCAGCAGCGCAACAACGTTGCGATCCCACAGGCCGATCTTCCCCCGCCGGTGCGAGGCAATTGATGCGTCATCATAGAATAGGTTGTAGCCGATATCGGGCTAGGTGAAGATATTACTCGCGGTGATCGCAGGTTGCAAACCTGGCCCAAGCTCCAACTTGACTATGAGCAATATGGCCCGTTTGTGCCATTAGTTAGCTATCTATTTATAGCGTTCGCTCACTACCCAATGAGACCTACCCATCCCCCCCAATCGTGCCTTGTGCGTTGTTATCAAGCGCAGGTAGTATCTGGCCGTTCGGAAAATGCAGGGTAACTCTCAATGGAAGAGGAACTGCCGATCGGGAGCACTGTGTAATAACTTGCGTACTTTGCGGGCGCTGTGGAGAGTACGGCACTCATCTTTCATCAACTCCGCAAACTTCGAGTACGACTCAACCGAGGGTTGAATTGACCGTTGCGATTGCTGCAGCTTCTAACTGCGCGGAGCGATGCTAACGCTTAGCAAGATTTATTTGTTCCTCTCGAACAGGACAGTCTCCAAAGGCTGACACAAGATATCGAGAGTTTCAATGATTCAGTGGGCCCTAGAGGTGTGATGCAGATCGAAGAAAGTGCGTTTTGCAAGTTTCTAATTGCTATCGACGCACTGTTGACCCAACCGGAGGCAACAATCAAAGACTTAACAACCAATCACTATTTGGAGGCTTTAATGAGAAATTCCATCTCGAAGTACATAGCGGGTATCCGCCGTTGTGTATACGTATTCTCCTGCGTGGCTCTGTTGCTTTTCGCCACGAAGGTCAATTCCCAGAACGCCGGAACAGGCACCATCCAAGGCAATGTCTCTGACTCATCGGGTGCCTTGGTAGCGAACGCAAATGTCACGCTTATCGAATTGGCGACCGCTGTGAAGCACGAGACCAAGACCGACAAGGCCGGAGTCTATGTGTTTCCTAATATTCCCATCACGACTTATAATCTTGTCGTGACGGCCCCGAATTTCGAGACCTACGAGCAGACGGGCATTGTCCTTGAGGTCGGCAGCAACATCGCGATTAACGTTGTCCTAGCTGTCGGCAGGACGGACATCAAGGTCGAGGTACATGCCGAGGGCCTGGCACTGCAGACTGAGGACAGCTCCTTCAAGCAGACTATCGACCAGCAGGATGTGCAGGAGATGCCCCTGAATGGCCGCCAGATGACCGGCCTGATCACCCTTTCAGGCGGCTCGTCATCGGCCCCCGGCGGCGATTTCACCGGGTCCAAATACTCCTATCAGACAATTTCAGTCTCCGTTGCCGGCGGCATGGGCAACACGACCGCCTGGAAGCTGGACGGCGGCGACAATAACGATTACATGGGCAACGGCAATCTTCCGTTTCCCTTCCCGGATGCGGTGAGCCAGTTCAGCGTGGAATCCTCGGTGCTCGGCGCACAAGGGGGTATGCATAGTGGCGGCCTGGTGAACGTTGTTACCCGGTCGGGCACGAACGCCTATCACGGATCGGCATTTGAGTTTATCCGCAACAACTTTGTGGACGCTACAAACTTCTTCTCGACGTCCAAGGACACGCTGCACCAGAACCAGTATGGCGGCACGTTTGGCGGCCACATTATCCGCGACAAGCTCTTTGGCTTCTTCGCATACCAGCACCTCAAGGCCGACCAGTCTGCTTCCAACACCACGCAATATGTACCCACAGCGGCAAACCTGGCTGGTGACTGGTCAAACACCGACCCACCCCCGGGCGCAGCCAAGAACAATTGCGGCGCACCTCAGCAACTGTTCGACCCTTTGACCGGTGCGGCGATTCCCGGAAACAAATATCCAACTCCTCCAACGTACAATGCGGCAGCGTTGGCTCTACAGAAGTATCTGCCCGTACCCATCCCTTCGGTTGACACGTACGGGTGCGGCACGGTCACCTACGCTATCCCATCCCAGACCAGTGACGACCAGTATATTGGCAGGGTTGATTACACCATCAACTCCAAGAACAATATGTATGGGCGTTACTTGTACGATGACTACCAGTCGCCGTCTTTTTTTTCGCCAACCAACATCCTGATCACACAAAACGCTCCTGGAAACTATGAGCGCGTGCAAACCCTGACCGTCGGAGAAGAATGGACGATTACTCCGACGTTGGTGAACTCAGCGCATATCTCCGGCGCCAAACGCGTCGACCTTCGCCAATCGGCTCCGGGCATCAACGCGTCGAATATTGGCATTACGATGTACACTGCCGTGCCGACCGGCCTGCAAATGACCGTTTCTTCTTCCGGCAAGAACCACGGCTGGACCGCGTATTGCGGAACATGCGCACCCGGACACTACAACGACGATGACGAATCCTTTGCCGATGACCTCACATGGGTCAAAGGCAAGCACCAGATGGTCGTCGGTGGCGAGTACGTTCAGAATCAATTGAATATCGTGGGCGCTTATGAATCCAACGGAACATTCACCTTCAACGGTGAATACAGCGGAAACGGGCCCACCGGCAGCGGCGGCCTTGTGGGAGACGCAAACCTTGACTTCATGTGGGGATCGATGAGCAGCTTCCAGCAGAGCAAGCAGCAGCAGAACGCTCTGCGCGCTCCCATCCCCAGCCTTTACTTTCAGGATACGTTTCACGCATCGAAGAGGTTGACCGTGGTTGGCGGCATTAACTGGGAGCCACAGTTCATGCCTGTGGATTTCTACAACCGCGGTTCCATCTTCAGCATGAGTCAGTTCCTTGCCAACCAGGTAAGCAGCGTCTATCCCACAGCTCCCGCGGGATCGTTCTTTTATGGAGATAACAACGTCTCAAGGCAGTTCACACAAAATTCGCCTTGGCAGTTCTCCCCCTCTGCCGGTGCTTCATGGGATCCGTTTGGCGATGGAAAGACGGTTCTTCGCGGCGGGGTTTCCGTTGCTTATGACCACGCCAACTTCTTCACTGGCCAACGCGTAAACCAGAATCCGCCGTTTGCCACCGCCAGCAGCCCTGCAACCTCAAGTCAGTTGTGCTTCAGTGAGCCCTGGCTCGTTGGCGGCACCGGCTACGGCTGCAGCCAGGTGGGCGGCGTCAACACAAGCCCCTATCCTCAGCCCCCGGTTCCTACAAAGACTCAGGCTGTCTTCCCGGCACAAGGACAGTTCATCGTGCTTCCCACGCAATTCCACCCCTCCGATACCTTGCAGTGGACAATCAGTGTGCAGCGTCAGTTCGGCCACGGTTGGCAAGCACAGATCGACTACATCGGAAACAAGACCGTCAATATGCCCACCGGCTACCCGCTTAACCCTGCCGTCTTCATTCCAGGAGTTTGGGGCGCGGCAGGCACAGGCTGCGCCGGTATCGTTACCACCGGCCCTGCCGCGGTAAAGCCGGGTGCAGCTGGTACGAACTGTTCCACAACCGGGAACCAGAACTCGCGTTTTGCGCTGACAGCAGCGAATCCCCTCCAGGGCAACCAATACTCCGGCGGTGGTGGAGGCTCACTCATTGTCGACGACATTGCCTGGGGCAACTACAACGGGATGGTGGCCACCCTTCAGCATCGGCTTTCATCCACCTACAGCCTTTTGAGCAATTTCACCTGGTCCAAGTGCCTGAACGTCGCAGACGCACAGGGCGACATTTCCGGCACCCAGGTTGAGAATCCTAACAACTTCAGCATGGATTACGGTCGGTGCGGCTCCGATTACCGGAAAATCTTCAACACAACCCTGATTGCGAAGAGCAACTTCCGCCTCCACGGCGTTACGGCGTATGCCGTCAACAACTGGGAGTTGGGACCGCTCTTTCATATCGTCAGCGGTGGCCCGATCAATGTAACGGCAGGATCCGACTTCTCGCTCACGGATGTCGGCAACGATCGCGCTGTCCAGATTCCGGGCGTGAACCCATACAGCTTTGCAACAATTCGGTCGGGAGCCGCGAGCGTGGCGACCCGCTCATACCTCAACCAGGCTGCCTTCACCCAGGTAACCGCTCCTTGCTACACGGGCGCCGGCAATACCTATGTTGCCAACGGATGCGCGTATCTGGGAACCTACGGAAACATCGGGAGAAACACTTTCAGCGGCCCCATGTCCTTCCAGTTCGATAGCCAGGTTTCCCGCATCTTCCCAATCAAAGAGAAGCTTTCCCTGGCTGCTCGGCTTGAAGCCTTCAACGTGCTTAATCACCCGTCTTTCAGCAACCCAAGTTCAGGCGGACCAGTGGTGGGAGGCGGAGGAAGCTTTGGCGAGATCTCCGGAACCACCATTGGCGCCAGAATCTTCCAGGGAAGTTTAAAAGTCATCTTCTAGGCGACGTATCAATCTACACGATTGAGAATTGTCTCTAAACCAGCGTGCGCCGTTTCGAGCTTTGAAACGGGGCACGTCTGCCTCAACACCACGGATAAACAAACAAATGACGGTGCATAAGCCCCAATCTTTCACTTTGACACCCTGCTTCCACGGATGCCAATAGATCAAGTGGCTGTGGAACGATGAGCATGATTCCCGGAATACCCCGATAGTTTGCGCCATTTTGTTTGTAGACACTTGCATCGAAGGAGCGAAGCATGGCACGCCGGAAGAGGCATAGCTCTGAGCAGGCAATGGAGATTCTGCGGCAGATAGATGAGGGTGTCGCGAACGGTAAGACGACGGCGGAGGGCTGTTTGGAAGCTAAGATTACCAAGGCGATGTACTTGAGGTGGCGCAAGGAATACAGTGATGCGGGGGACGGGCAAGCACGGCGACTCAGGGAACTTGAGCAGGAGAACGCAAATCTGAAGAGGCTGGTGTCGGAGCTGTGCCTGCATAAGCTGGCGCTGCGGGACATCATTGCACGGGGCGGCCCCTAAGACCTGAACGGCTTCGACGGTCCTCCCGAGGACGTACCTGCAAAGATACTCATTCAGCCCGGCGAGATCCTCACGCTCAGCACCATCGGAATACCCTCCACCGAATAAGAGATGCGGTATTTGACGGCAGAGCCGTAGTGGCTGGCACGCTGAGCCCAATCAGTGTTGCGATTGTCCCGGCTTTTCAGGAATGCCGGGTTCATCCAGGATTTGAACCGCAGTCGCTGGGCCAAAATCTGCCCAGTCCCACAAAACCCACACAACCTTCTTGTCCGGGCTTACTTCCACGAGCTGCGGGCCTTTTCCGTCCCCGCCGCGCGAGCAGATGATTGTGTTGCCGTTGTCCAGGCGCGTTGCACTTTGCGTATTGATATAACGGTAAGCCTCGGGCAAGTCGCTGGGAGTAGTTTCCCAGACGGTCTCCTTCTGTGGGTTTACCTCGCGGGTTAGAATATCGTTCTCGTCGGTGATCAGAGTGTTTCCGTTCTTGAGACGGACAGCGGCCCAGGGGCTCTTGATTGGGTATTTCCAGATCTCTTTGAAATGCTTGTCGTATTCGATAACTTGGCTCATCTCCAGAAAGGGAACGAGGTATGTTCCTTGTGCGGTGTACCGCACCCGGCGGAACTGCCCGTGAACGGTCTTCGTGTCAGTCATGCTGGGGGCGGGCAACTGGTGTTGAACCTCTACCTTATTGGTCTTGATGTCGACCACCATCAGCTTGGGCGGCAGGCCGTTGAGAACGAATAAAACCTTGTTCAAGCCGATCGGCTGGCATGTGTGGATTTCGGTTCCATCGGGAGCATCGTAGCGCCAGACCACCTGCCTGTTCGGTGTAACTTCGGCGACGTATTGCATGCGCGAAAAAAGTATGTTGCCGTTGGAGAGCATCCAAGCGTCGTCATATTCCCAGCCTGAGCCCGTCGAATAGGTCCATACGATTTTGCCGTCATTGACGAGGAGCATTTTGTTATAGCCCTCGCCGATGTAGAGCATCGGATGCTGGGCGATGCCCTTACCGGGCAAGCCGGACGGGACAGGCTGGTTCCACTTGCGAGGCTCTACTGCGATCTCGGCGGGGCCAATGGCTGGCACGTCAGAGGCCGTGAAGTGGCCCAACTGAGCCATCAATGGGGACGGCGCGGCCTTGGACGAGTGTTGGCCGAGGATGGCGAAACATGCAGTAAACATCGCGATGCCGGGAAGCCAGAATGCCAGCCGAAGCAGCTTTCTTGAATGCACGTAGATACTCCTTGGTCAACAACAGGCGTGTACAGGATTCAGTAAGCCGAATTCGTTCGGTTGTTGGCCGGAATCGATAGTACAGGGCTGCCCTGCTATGCGTCAGCACGTGTTGTGCAGTTTCAATTACCGGCCTCGTGTCAGGGCAGACTTCAAAGGCTGCCCCGAGCCCGTTTAGCCCCCTGAGGGATTGCCGCGATGCGCCGGGAGCCAATGATGAAACACGCCCTAGAGCGAACGATCGTCTGATCGGTCGTACACGGCATCTTTCAGGTACTTGCTTCCAAACACCCGGAACTCGTTGACATTTTGCAGGTGGAAGGCTGGAGCCATGCTCATCCGCGGTACTTTGACACGGAAGAAGTCCACGCCATCCACATCCATCAGCCAGAATGCCGGCCGCGCATCCGCGGTCTCTGTCATTACTTCCAGATTGGATACCTCGAGGTTTCGCACGTGACGCACAAAAAGACCCGTGGCTGGAAGATCGCCCAACATGGGAGGCTCTGGATACCCCTTTTCGAACTCCGGAGGCTGACGCTTCGCAAGTTCACTATCTCCGCCGCCCGCCTGATGGAAGAACACGTCGCTTATCTTCAGATCTTCAATCATGTACCCCGGCATTCCACTGATATTTGTGCACAAGGGAGCAGCTCCGGAACTCGTGATATTGCTCATGATGATGCGCTTGAGCGTCCCTACCTTGGTAGTTTCCCTGGGTCCACGCAGGCGAGCTCCAAGCCGCAGGAATAAGGGTGACTGGCGGAGATCCCTCATGGCGATACCGGTGAATGTGATGTCCTCGCACTGCGCGCCGTCTACCGTTTCAAGCGCGAGGCCGCGGCAACTCTCGAAGACGCAGTTCGAGATTGTGATGTTCTTGAAGCCGCCGTTGGACTCGGTTCCGCACTTGATTCGGCCTGTGGCAAAATTATGCGTTGCCAGGTCCGTGTGCCTCTTCCATGTGCCGTCAAGAACGCTGCCAAGCTGATAGTCGCCAGTGACGAAGCAATTGGTGATGGTCACGTTCTCTGTGGCCCTCAAATAGCCGAGCGCGAAGCTGGACTTCGGGCAAATACCATCATCCTAAGGAGAATTGACGGTGCAGTTCGATACGCGCACATTCTTGCAGCAGTCGATGTCCATGCCGTCCCGGTCGGTATCGATATTGAGGTTGTCGATGGTGAGGTTATCAACTCCGGTAAGCAAAAGACCGAAGTGGCCTCCCTTTAAAATGGAGAAGTCCCTAAAAATCACATTGTGGCAGTTCTTGAGTGCAATGGCCTTGTTGCCCGCGCCGCGCTGTTCGGCCCGGAAGACTGAATAGTTCCCGCGGGCTCCGGGCCCTCCGCCGTGGCTGAGGCCTTTGCCCCATATAAGCCCAGGTCCGAAGATGCCAAGGTCGTGGATATTCTCACCCCAAAAGAGCGAGTTGTGCCAATGATTGTGGCCGTAATCCTGGTAAGCATCCCACTCGGTCTTGGGCTCGGCGGAGTCGTAGGTCCCGCCCATATAGCCGGAAGTCTCGCCTGGACGCGGTGAATCGGCAGCCATGATCGTTGCGCCTTGCTCTACGAAGAGAGCCACAAAGCTTTTCAAGCGGATAGAAAAACAGACATACATGCCTGCGGGAAACACAACCGTTCCTCCACCCGCGGCAGCCGCGGCTTCAATCGCAGCGTTGATTGCCATGCTGTCAACAGTCTTGCCATCCCCGGTTGCTCCGAACGAGCGTACGTCGAAGAACAACGGCTTCTCCGATGGCTTTCTCTGTGCCATAGCTGCGGTTGTGTTCGTTAAACACCCAGAACCGCCTACGATACCGAGGCCGGCCATCTTGAGGAATTCTCTACGAAACTCTTCCATTATCGTGTTTGCCTGCTGGGTCATACGTCGATTCTGTTGAACTGCATTGGACTTTAGGCAGTGAAAAATCACCCATTCCAGCATTGCCTGCGCATACAAATGCGACTACATGCTGGGCGAATACTAACTTCGTTTATCGATTGCGCACAAGGCACAAAGTGCCACATTGCGGAGGCCCAAATGGAGCGTTATGAATCTGCTAAATGGATGGTTTGTAGCGGTATGAAGTGCCCGGCGGCAAAGATGATCGGCTGTCTTACAGGCTTGTCGAGCGGGAACTTGCGGCGAACCGTATTCGTCGGGGAAATGGGCTAAGCCAGCTAGTCTACGGCTCTTTACGAGTTCTGGGCGAGTGGTCACCAAGTGGGAAGTAGGCACGTTTTTCGCCCATTGTCTGGTTTGCCGGTAATTCACCCGGAAGTGCGACAACGCCTCGCGATACCTTCCAACATGCCGACTTGCACTAAGACTTAGCGGTACCAACTGAAATTGCCGCCGGGGCCGAAAGGCACCGCATGGCCCGTTCTGTGCCTGGACTTAGGGTTTTTTCGAGGGAATTCTTTGATCTTGAACATGGCCGATTTTGGAAGTAATATGGTCATGCAATAGTGGGCACCCCCGAAAGGACCTTTTCTTTGGTCATGTTGATCAATGAGGTAATCCACTTCATCGTGGCTCGCTTCCCGGAGCCATTTTAGGCCGAAATCGCCGGTGATTTCGCCATTGCGCACCAAAGCAGTCACGCGTTTATGCGACGCATATAACGATCTGGGTTACTCTGTGTTCAAGTTGCGCCCATTTTGTGCGGTTGTCCTCGCCTGCGCTCTTCTATCCGCGGCTCGAGCGCAACTCAGTGTTCCCGACCAGCAGTACCGCTGTCCGCCAACGGAAGATGAGTGCGGAAAGACGCACAAGCTGCCCGCATTCGAGCTGGGAGCGAGCGATGTCAACCATCATCCGTACACGATCAATTATGTGGAGTTCACCGACAAGGGTGTGCTCTGGGATCCTCATGAGCTGAAAGATGCTGTCAAACAGATCACGGCTGCCGCCGACGGCGGAAGCCAGCATCCGCTCGTGGTGGTGTACGTCCATGGCTGGCAGAATAATGCCAGCAACATTAGCGGGGACGTCGTGAAATTTAGCGGGTTCATCTCGCGGTTGGCCGACGACTACCCCGTAGGCCTGCCCGGAAAAGCGCCGCAGGTGGTCGGGATTTATCTGGCGTGGCGCGGACTGACGATTAGGTTCGAACCATTCAAATACTTTCTGAGCTATTGGCCGCGGCGTCAAGTCGCGAAGAACGTCGGCCGAACCGGCATCAAAAACGCAGTTGAGGTTATCAAGGATGCGGTCAACATCAACCCGACGGTGCGAGCAAACACCTTTCTCATTTTCGCCGGCCACTCTTTTGGCGCGCGTGTGCTGGAGAATGCAATCGACGGTCTGGATGCCAAAGGGAACCCGGGGTTCATGCGCCAGTATTTCGAAGAGATGCACAAGACCGCACAAACTGCCAGCATCCAACACGCGAAGGTTTCAGATGAGCAAGTACGCGCCCTTCCCCTTATGCCCGCGGATTTGGTCGTCTATGTGAACGCGGCGACTTCGTCGGCGATGACACGCAAGCGGGTACGGCAGGTTAAGAAAGATTGCCCGAACTTTCGGTCGCACCCGATCTGCAGCGCCGACCCGCTGTACATTGCGTTTACCTCGACGAACGACCTGGCCACCGGGCTCGTGATGCCGATTGCAAACCTGGTTCTTCCCGACCTAATATCGGACAAGTTGAACCTGATCTCGGCGGCGAACAGTCCGTGGATGCACACGCATCACGCTCCTGAACCTGGATGCCCGCAGGGTGAAGTCATTTGCTTCGACATTGCCAGGACGAACCAGCCGCCAACGCGGTACTATCTTCCGCGCATTCCGGGAAAGGCGCAAGTGCCGAAGAGTGAGGATCAGGCGTTTGATTCGGACCCGTTCTGGATATTCAATGTGCACTCGAACCTGGTAAATGGGCATGGCGACGTGTGGAACCCCAACGTTGCGAACATGCTGACTGTGATCATTCAGAACAACAGGCGCTTTCAGCAAGTACGCGCCGCAGCGGTGACTGTTGCGCCGTGAGGGCGGCCAGACTGAGTGTTGTTGATTTTCCGCCCTCCCGAGAGATCAATTCACCCTTCGCCACTCTTCTACACGGTGAAGCGTAGCTGGGTCTTCGAAAACGCCCTGGGGTCCGGAAATGGAGCAGTGCCTGGAATTTCGCCGATCCGTTCCCAACTCGGCCCGGTCTAGCAAATCGGAGTTGTGTCCGGTTAGCGGTCAACCGCCCTAACTCGGAGAGTTGAAGATTTCTCCGCCTCAAGTGTTCGGCGCGCACATCGGCGACTCGGCGCAATCCACGATTTGCCAATGCCGTGCCATTCGATGATGAACCCATTGGTCGCAGAACGCGAGAGATTAGTTCCCCCACAATGACCACTTATGCGAGCGCGGCCTTGGGCTTCGAAGCAAACTTTCGCTGATAGTAAGCCGTAGTGATAACGATCGCTGGCAGGCCGATCAACATAGGCACTAACCACAACCACCAGGCCCCATGCACAAGGGGTCCAATCTTTGAGCATACCGGGGAGATGCTTTACAAAACAGACCGGAGACATGGTTTACACCATGGCGGAGAACAGTTGGCTTTCCCAGCTTTGGCTTGACGCATGAAGATGCTTGGCGATCGAATCCAACTGATTTTTGATCCGCGTCCGCATGCGCACCAGCCGGCAGCGATGCAACAGCAACTGACGCTGTTCCTCGTTGCCCACCGACGGCTGCCAGATGGCTGGAAACCGATTCTCCATCAGCAACCTCAAAATGTGCCTGGCATCCCGCTTGTCTGTCCGCTGCTCGCGCGGGGCTGAAGCATGAATCGCGCTGGCGTCCCCCACCAGAAGTTCATGACC
>Ga0182018_10002828_pt1 | contig 16604 bp, 13 predicted proteins | sample 812P2MmetaG_FD_120490 | JGI IMG/M metagenome (GOLD analysis project Ga0182018, IMG submission 120490) | Permafrost microbial communities from Stordalen Mire, Sweden - 812P2M metaG | ecosystem: Environmental > Terrestrial > Soil > Wetlands > Permafrost | place: Sweden: Stordalen | collected... | reverse complement strand
GTGGTTGCATGCAGATCGTGCCCGCGACAACGTCCGGGGACCGGCGCCGAGCGCTTGCGTTGGAGCCGTTTCGGTAACCGATCAGGCCAGGCGGTGACGTTTTCAGAGCGCCACGCCGCTGGGCGGTGCCCGATGAACCGATGCAGGCCGCCAATCCAGATTCCAGATGCAGGCGACCGATAGCGCGCCCCAACCCATTGTGGCTACATCAGTCAAGCACATACCCAGCTTCCCCAAAAACGCCGATTGAAAATTCCCCCGTAGCGCCGGTCGAAAAATCCCCAGGTGTGGCATACGTTGGGCGTGTTAAGGAGCCCAATGTTCAACCTGGAGGAATTTATGAACATACGCGATTTGAAACAACGGGGGTGGAGTGTGTCGGCCATCGCCGCCGAACTCAACCACATCGGTCCCCCCAATGCCTTGGGTCTGTTCGACCACCTGGCGCGCATTTTGCACGACCTGCCCGGTGATCCGCAGCAGTTCGCGGTATTTGGTTTCTTGCTGCTGCTGCCGCTGCGGGGCGGTCATCCGCTGGATCTGTTGCATGCGGCGGCGAGCGCTGCGGGTGCGATTGGTAAATCCCTATACCCCGTTGGGAAGTTTGTCATGGAGATCTTCGACCAGACGAGTGATGGTGCGCACCGAGCCCCACAGTAAGGTCGCATCGGTGGGGTAGTGAATGTTGGTTTCCACTACCGTGGAGTCGACGCGGAGTTTCTGGCCGTCTTCCACACCGAGTGCGACGGCCGCCTATCCGGCGAGACACGAGCGCGGGCGGCGGGTAAGATCACGCACCGCCCTTGCCGGAGACCGGGACAAGTGGGCACAAAAGCCGTGTCGCGCGAGCGTGCCGTAATGCGGGGCCATCGTGCCCTCCAGCGCGCCGCGCACCCGCACCGGCAAGGAGTAGGATGATGGTGATGCACATCGATCTTGCATTCGGAAAATCCGGGATTACCGTCGACTTGCCGGAGGGCTACCGGTATCGCTTCCTGTCGGCGCGGTCTGCGACACCGCTGCCCGATAGCCGGCGCGCTGTGGAGTCGGCGCTGGATTGCCCGATCGGGGCGCCCCCTTTGGCCGAACTCGCGCGCGGCAAGAGCAGCGCCGCTATTTCCATTTGCGATATCACAAGACCGGCTCCCAACCGCCTGACTCTTCCGCCCGTGCTGCACCGGCTGGAACAGGCGGGAATCCCGCGGGAGCGGATCACGATCCTGATTGCCACGGGGTTGCACCGCGGCGCAACCGACGGGGAAATTCGCGAAATCTGTGGAGACGAGATCGCGGCCACATACCGGGTGGTGAACCACGACGCCCGGAATCTATCGTCCCATCGCCACCTCGGATCCACCGAGTCGGGCACGCCGATGTATATCGACGAGCGGTTCGCGGGCGCCGATCTGCACATCACCCTCGGTTTCATCGAGCCGCATCTCATGCTCGGCTATTCGGGCGGAAGGAAGTTGATCGCTCCGGGTCTGGCTGCTCAAGAAACCATCCGGGTGCTGCATAGTCCGAAATTCATGCGGGATGCGCGCGCCGTAGAAGGCTCGATCGAAGACAACCAACTGCATCGGGAACTGCTGGAAATTGCGAGCCTGGCGCGGCATGATTTCATGCTGGACGTTGCCTTGGCGCGCGATCGGTCGATCGCCGGTGTATTCGCCGGACATCCCCGGCTCGCGCACCGCGGCGGAGTCGATTTCGTGTCCCAGGTGTTGCTCGAAATGCTGGATGAACCGGTAGATGCCGCGATCACCTCCGCTGCCGGATACCCGCTCGATCTTACGTTTTACCAATCCATCAAAGGCGTCACCGCGGCTTCCCATGTGGTGAAGCCGGGCGGGTCGATTCTGCTGGTGGCAGCCTGTTCGGAAGGCGCGGGTGCGGGGGAGTTCGCGCACATGCTGCGCGAGGGCATATCCGACGCCGAGTTTCTGGATCGCATCCGGAGCGCTCCGGTAACGATCGATCAGTGGCAGTTGGAGAAGCTCGCCATGGTCACTACGCGGCAGCACCTTCTCTGGTATGTCCCGGGCCTTCCGGCCGAGTACCACACTGGATTGTGGGGCCGTTCGTACGCGACGGCAGACTCGGCGGTCGCGGCGCTCACCGCTACGCTGCCGCCGGGCGCGACCATTGCGGTGATTCCCGACGGACCGTACGTTCTGGCCAAAACGCGGCCGCGCGAAATGGCGATCCGGTAATTTTCGATTCGTCTCGTCTGGCAGCGTACTCCCTGGTCCAACTCGCTTTTCTCACGCGGGCCGCTATTCTCCCCCTCTGCCCCGTCCACCGCGGCCGCCCTGCTGCGTCTGTGTTCCCCGGCCCCCGGCCGGCGGGGTCGAAGGTGTCCCTTCCTGCGGCTTCTCCCGATTCAGTTCCCACATGTCCACGCTCTGGTCGAAATCGCCCAGCAGGTACTTGCAGAAATAGTCGGCGCGGATCCACGAGAAGTACTCGGCTTCGGGACCATAGGCGTGCCGCTGGCCGGGCAGAATCACGAAATCGAAGCGCTTGTTGGCTTTGATCAGCGCGTCCGCCAGACGCAGCGTGTTGCCGGGGTGTACGTTGTTATCGATATCGCCGGTCGAGATCAGTAAGTGGCCCTTCAGGTTTTTGGCGATCTCCGAGTTTTTCTCGATGGAGTACTCGAACGTCACCTTGCCGTCCTTATCGGTCACCTCTTTCACCCCGTGATGCTTCTCGCTCCAGGGCGCGTTATAGATATTGTTTTCGTGGTTGCCGGATTCCGACACCGCCACCTTGAAGAAGTCGGGATACACCAGCATGGCCGCCGTCGACATGAAGCCGCCGCCCGAATGGCCGGTGATGCCCACGCGGTCGATATCGATCCACGGATCGCGCGCCGCCAGTTGCTCCACCGCGGCTTTCTTGTCGGCCAGCCCGTAGTCGCGCAGGTTGCCGTAGCCGTAGGTGTGGTACCACTTCGAACGATGCGGGTTGCCGCCGCGGTTGCCCACTTCCACCACGATGAAGCCCAGATTGGCCAGCGCCACGTTGGCCTGGCGCGGCGAGAATGTCTGCGTCACGCTCTCGGTCTGCGGACCGGGATAGACGTACTCGATGATCGGGTACTTCCGGTTCGGGTCGAAATCGAAGGGCTTGTACATCACCCCGTAGATATCGGTGATCCCGTCGTCGGCCTTCACCGTGAACGGCTCGGGATACTTATAGCCCGCCGCAATCAGCGGACCCACGTCCACTTTCTCCAGCGGCATCACCTGGCTTCCTTGCCCATCGTAGAGTAGCGACTGCGGCGCGCTGTTCACACGAGAACTGTTATCCACGAAATACTTGCCGTTGTCGGCCGCCACCACGGCATGCGAAGCGTCGCCGGGATCCAGCAGCTTGGTGCCGCTGCCATCCAGGTTGACCCGGTAATTGTGCATGAAATAGGGGTTCTCGCCGTCTTCGCGGCCCGACGCGGTCATATACATCGCGCGCGCTTTGTCGTCCACGTAGGAAAGATCCTCGGCCACAAACTCACCGCGATCCACCTGGTTCTTGAGAGTGCCGTCGGCGCCGTACAGGTAGTAGTGGCCCCAGCCGTCGCGTTCCGACCACCACAACATTTCCGTGCCGTTGTTGGCGAATTTCACCGGCTTCTCTTCGATGTAGACGTTCATGCGCTCCTCGATGAGCGGCTTCACCTCGCCCGTGGAGGCGTCGGCCACGCAGACATCCAGGCGATGTTCGTCGCGGCTCAACCGCGTGAAGTAGAGCTTGTCGGACCCGCCCGCGCCGGCCCACGTGGTTTCGGTCTTCTCGTGTTCGCGGTCGTAGGCGGAGGGCCGATCGGTCTCCATGCGGATGCGCTGGTCCTTGAATCCGCTGGCGTCGGCCTTCACGTCCAAGCGGGCCTTCGAAGCCACGTCGAAGACTTCCAGATGCGCCTGCGGGTAGTCGGCATCGCCGGGCATTTCGTACTTGTAAGTCTCCAGCGTGGGCCGCGGACTGGCCAGCGAATTGATCACCCAGAGAGGCTTCACTTTGCGGGTATCCTGCCGCGTGATGGCGAATTTCCTGGAGTCCTTGGACCAGCTTACGTTCGCATTGCCGCGCGCGCGGCTCGCCTGGGCTTCGTTCTGCTGCTGGTCGCCGCCGTTGTTGTCCTGCTGCTGCTGTTGCTGCTGTTGATCCTGTTGCTGTTGCTGGCCGCCCGCGCCGCCGCGGCCGCCGTAGCCGAAATACTCCTCGCCGTCCTTGGTGAGCTGGGTTTCCACGATGGTGGGATCGTCGGCTTTCTTCAGCGCCTTGGCGTAGTTCGCGTCGTCCATCATGTAGAGGTTGTGGTTGCGCGAGAAGACCACGGTCTTGCCGTCGGGAGAAATATTGGCCCACGCCGGTTTGCGCGGCGGCCGTTCGTCCAGCAGAGTCAGCTTGCCGGTGGTCAGTTCGTACTCGAAGGCCAGTTGTTTCTGATTCCGTCCCGGAGCTGGCGTGCCTGCGGCCGCGCCCCGGCCGCCCTGCTGTTGCGGATCGCCGCCGTCGTCGCCGTCCGCGTCGTCATCGGCCGCGGGATCCTGCTGGGCGGCGTCAATGGCGGTGGTCGTGGTGGTCTTCTTCTCACCCGGAATCACCGCATCGCGCGGCACGTTGATTTCGAATTCGATGGATCCGTCGTTCTTGACGTACCGGATGGTGGTGAGGGGCAGGTGTTGCGAATCGTAGGGCAACCCGGTGGCCGCGGTGAGGCTGGCCGCCAGCTTGACGGCGTCGAAGACGAAGGTCTTGGTCTTCTTGACTGGATCCACCACGTAGAACTTGCGCCCGGCGTTGTTTTCGTAGGTGTACCAGAAGCGGTTGCCATCGGCCAGCCAATGCGGCGTCACAGCCATGTCGAAAACCAGCTTGGCCACCTTGGACGACGTCCAGCGAGCCGCGAGTTCGTAGTTCGCCTTGGAGGGTTTGGAGGGAAGATTGGACGCTGGCTCATCGGAGCCGGCCCCCGGGAACGACACCGCGAACAAGATCGCGAGGCCGCCGGAAACTACCGCGATACGCGCCCATCCACGGCGCGCTAATTGGATTTGACGATGCATAGCGACACTCCTCTTCGTTGGCTCTGTCAACAGGGCAGTTCCGACTACTATATCCCAAACGAACGGCGATATTCACTGGAGCGGCGCGGGGGTGCGGTTCCCACCGAGCCGTGACTGTTAGGGAGCGGAAGGCCACTTTCAGGTACTGGGACTCGGCTCCGTAGTGTCGCGGCACGGTGCCGGGTCGCGCAGATAGACGATGCTTAGGCTGCTGCGCGGCGCGGAGATACTTCGGACTGAATCTTCACGCCCCATTCGTCGCGTGCCGTTTCGAGGTCAAACTGGGCCTGCATGCCAATCCAATAGCCGGGCGTCGTGTTGAAGTAGCGCGCCAAGCGTAGAGCCGTCACCCCGGTGATGCCGCGATGTCCGCCTACAATCCCGGAAATCCGATTCGCGGGCACGTGCAGCGCCTGGGCCAGGCGGTTCATGCCGATGCCTAAGTCGTTCAGCGTCTCTTTGAGAATCTCGCCGGGATGAACGGGCGGCAGTTTCGCCCTCGCGGTTTTCTTAGCGGTAGTGGTTGGTGATTTCGACATCATGGGGTCCGTCCTCCTTCCAGGTAAAGCAGATTCGATATTGATCGTCGATTCGGATGCTGTGTTGCCCCTTGCGATCTCGTTAAAGCGTTTCCAGGCGATTGCCGGGAGGTATCCGGAGATCGGTGATGGCCAGCGCATTATTCAGCGCGAGCAGGCGGCGTTGGGCAACCGGCGCGATGTTCGCGAACTCTCTATTGTACGGCAAGTATACAATGCAATCGTTTCTCACGCCGCCCTTTTCGCCGCTCCCGCCGCAACCCGGCCGCGGTCCGCGCGCAGCTCAACCGCTGAACGCGCCTTTCCCGGGTTGGCGGGCAGTGGACGCGGAGAAGAGTGATACGATTGGCGTCTCCGGGCATTATCGGCTGGGTTCCGGTTGCTCGGGGAAGACGTCCGATTCCATCTGCTTCCTCTACCCGCGAACCTCGGGAAGACGCGTTGACCCCTACCTACGCATGCGTCCTCCTCTGTGTGTCCGCGTCTCTCCGGTGACCCGTCTCCCTTGTGCCCACTGTTGCCGGGAGGTACTCTGTACGCATGTTCCCTCGACAATCCCTGTTGGCAGCCGCCTGCCTCGCCACGTTGGCTGCGCTCCAGGCGCAGACCGTGAAGGCTCCCGATATCACCAAGCAACCTACGCTCTACGTCGTGCCCTACGCCCACTTGGATACCCAGTGGCGCTGGGAGTTCCCGCAGACCATCAGCGAGTACCTGCTGAAAACCATGCGCGTGAATTTCGACCTCATCGATAAATACCCGCACTACGTTTTTAATTGGACCGGCTCTAACCGCTACCGGCTGATGAAGGAATATTTCCCCGCCGACTACGCACGTGTCAAAAAATACGTCGCGGCCGGGCGCTGGTTTCCGGCCGGGTCGTCGGTGGAAGAGGGCGACGTCAATATGCCGAGCGCCGAGGCCATCATCCGCCAGGTGCTCTATGGCAACACCTACTTCCGCCAGGAATTCGGCAAGGCCAGCGCGGAATATATGCTGCCGGATTGCTTTGGCTTCCCGGCATCGCTGCCCAGCCTTCTGGCGCATGCCGGCGTGAAGGGCTTCTCCACCCAGAAGCTGTCGTCGGGCTGGCAGCCGGCGCCCAAAGTCGGCGGTCCCGACTCGCCCGAACAGACCCCCATGGGCATTCCGTTCAACGTGGGATTGTGGGAAGGCCCCGATGGCAAAACCATTCTCGCCGCCCTCAACCCGGGCGGCTATGGCAGCAACATCTCCACCGACCTCAGCAAGGAACCAACCGCCGGCGGCGGCGGCCGCGGCGGCGAAGACAATTGGGTCAAGCGCGTCGAATTGGATGGCGAAGTCACCGGCGTCTATGCCGACTATAAATATGTCGGCACCGGCGACACCGGCGGCGCGACCGCGGAGTACACGGCGCGGATTCTCGAAGCCATGGTCACCAAGAGCGAGACCGTGCTGGGCGCGGCCGGCGGTCGCGGGGGCGGACGGGGTGGCGCCAACGCGGCGCCTCCGACGCCCGCAGTGCCGGTGAGAGTGGGCGAAGGACCGCTCACCGTGATCCCCGCCACCGCCGACCAGATGTTCCTCGACATCCAACCCGAAATGACCACGCGCATGCCGCGCTGGAAAGGCGACCTGGAACTGATCAATCACTCCGCCGGATCGCTGACTTCCGAGGCCATTCACAAACGCTGGAATCGCAAGAACGAAATTCTGGCCGATGAAGCCGAGAAGGCATCCCTAGCTGCCGCCTGGTTGCGATCCGGCCGTCCTTATCCGCAGCAGCGGCTCAACGACGCCTGGACGCTGGTGATGGGCGGCCACTTCCATGACAGCGCGGCCGGCACCGCTACGCCGCGCGCCTACGAGTTCATCCAGAATGACGATGTCATCGCCATGAACCAGTTCGCCGGCGTGCTTACCGACGCTACTCAAACCGTGGCCTCGGCCCTCGATACGCAAACCAAAGGGACCGCCGTGGTGGTCTACAACCCATTGAACATCGAGCGCGAAGATGTGGTGGAGGCCACCATCGCGCTACCCGCCGATACCAAGGCCGTGCGTGTCACCGGACCCGACGGCAAGCAGGTCCCGTCCCAAGTACAAGGGGACAAGGTGTTGTTTCTGGCCAAGGCGCCTTCGGTGGGCTACGCCGTCTATGACGTGGAACCCGCCGCGGAAGGCATGCCTTCCACTCTCAAAGTGAATGTGCGGGCCGGTGGTGGACGCGGCGGCGGTGGACGCGGTGGAGCGGCAGCCAATGCCGCGCCCACATCGATCGAGAACGACCGTTATCGCGTGACGCTCGATAACAACGGCGACGTCGCCGGCATCTTCGACAAATTGGTCGACCGCGAACTGCTCTCCGCTCCCATGCGCCTCGCGATCTCCAACGACCATCCGTCGCAATGGCCCGCCTGGAACATGGATTTCGACCAGGAACAGGCCCCGCCGCGCGCCTTCGTGCACGGTGTAACGGGCGGGGTGCGCATCAAGGAGAACGGGCCGGCGCGCGTCACCCTCGAAGTGACCCGCACCAACACCGAAGGCTCGCACTTCGTGCAGAGTGTCAGTCTCTCCGCCGGCGACGCCGGCAATCGCGTGGAGTTCGGCGAGGTGATCGATTGGAAAACGCTGTATTCCAACCTGAAAGCCACCTTCCCGCTCGCTGCTAGCAATGAGGACGCCACCTACAATTGGGGCCTCGGCACCGTCCGCCGGCCCAGCGCCAGCGAGCGCCAGTTCGAAGTGGCTTCCCATCAGTGGATCGACCTCACCGACCGCGGCGGCAGCTACGGCGCCACCATCCTCACCGACTGCAAGAACGGTTCCGACAAACCCAACAACAACACCCTGCGCCTGACGCTGGTACGCACGCCCGGCGTGGACAGCAGCTATACCGACCAGGCCAACCAGGATTGGGGCCATCACGAGATGATGTTTGGCATCGCCGGTCATCGCGGCGACTGGCGCGACGGCCAGACCGATTGGCAAGCCTACCGCCTCAATCAGCCGCTGATCGCATTCGAAGCGGCCAAGCACTCGGGGGAGTTGGGCAAGCAGTTCTCGCTGGTGACGGTGAGCAATCCGCGGATCCAGATCATGGCGCTGAAGAAAGCCGAACTGAGCGACGAAGTGGTCCTCCGCATGGTGGAGCTCGACGGCCGCCCGCAGCAGAACGTTGTGGTGAAGTTTGCCGGCGCCATCCAGGCCGCGCGCGAAATGAACGGCCAGGAACTACCGATTGCCGGCAATCCCACCCTCGCCAACGGTACGCTGGTGACGAATTTCACCGCCTACCAGCCGCGTACCTTCGCTCTGAAACTGGCCGCCGCGACGTCCAAAGCCGCGCCCGCCTCATCCAAACCCGTGACCCTCACGTACGACCTCTCCGTTTCCAGCAACGACGACACCAAAACCGTCGGCGGCTTCGATTCCAAGGGCAACGCGATCCCCGCGGAAATGCTGCCGGCTACCATCGACTTCGGCCCCGCGCAGTTCAAACTAGCTCCCGCCGGGACCGGCAAGGCGAACGCCATGGTCGCCAAGGGACAGACGCTGCAACTCCCCGCAGGCCAGTTCAATCGAGTCTATCTGCTGGCGGCGTCTTCGGACGGCGATCAGAAAGCCACCTTCAAAGTGGGCGACAAGGCGGTAGATTTGAACATCGAAAATTGGGGCGGCTTCATCGGCCAGTGGGACACCCGCATTTGGAACCTGCCATCGCGCGACTGGGCCAGCTCCGCCAACCATGCTGTCTGGCCTCTGGCGCCCGTGGCGCAGGACGCCGCCCGCGGCCGCAGCGAGCCGCGCTATCCCGAGGACTTCGTCGGGATGGCACCCGGCTACGTCAAGCCCGCCGACCTGGCGTGGTACGCTTCGCACCACCACACCGCCGAAGGGCTCAACGAGCCTTACCAGTATTCTTACTTATTCGCCTACGCGGTCGACTTGCCGGCCGGCTCGAAGACGCTGACTCTGCCGAACAACGACAAGATCCGCGTGCTGGCGGTGTCGGTAACGGACGAGGGTCCGCTGGTGAAGCCGGCGCAGTTGCTCTATGACACGCTGGGGCGGACGGAGCCCGCGCAAACCCCACGTTAGAAGCCGAAAGAGAAACGGGCAAGCTTCAGCTTGCCCGCGACCGCTTGCGGGCGTACCCTTATAATACATGCGAAGAGCTGTCGGTGGACTGATCCTCTTTTTGTGCGCGCTCGCTTGGGCGCAGGACGTCCACCCGATTACCGGCCGCCGCTACGCCGGCGTCATGAGCGCCGACGGCGCCAGTTGGCTGACGCGTCCCGAGCGCGAAGAAGAGGAGCAGCCCGATGAGGCGCTCCACGCCATCGGCATCGCCAAAGGCTCGGTGGTGGCCGATATCGGCGCGGGCTCCGGCGCCATCACCTGGCGTCTGGCGCAGCGAGTCGGCCCCGCCGGCAAGGTCTACGCCAACGATATCCAGCCGCGCATGCTGGACCTGCTCCGCCAGAACATGGCGCAGCGCAAGATCGACAATGTCGAAACGGTGCTCGGCGCCGAAGACGATCCCAGACTGCCGGCCGCCAGCGTCGACCTGGAACTGCTGATCGACGTCTACCACGAGTTCCACCATCCGCGGGAGATGCTGCGGCACTTGCGCGAATCGCTGAAGCCCGACGGACGCCTGGTGCTGCTGGAATATCGCGCCGAGGATCCCGCCGTCAAGATTCGCCCGGAACATAAAATGACGTTGGCCATGGTGAAGGCCGAAGTGGAACCGGAAGGTTTCCATTTGGACAAGACCATCGAAACTTTGCCGCGCCAGCACATCATTATCTTCAAGGTCAGCCCACCCTAAACTGTTGGCCTGCCCGCGACCGCGCGCCGGCGTAAGATCGAGTACAACGAAGAGTAGTTTGTGGTCTGATTCCCGTTTTTGTGCGGTCGCCTGGGTGGGATGGCAGGCCATTAAACTATTGAAGTGCAATCGGGAGCGGTGAACGTTCGCACGGTCCGGTGCTTGGCTCTCCGGCGAGCGCAAGACCACCGACGGTCGCCGCGAGGAGACGGAGTTTGAAACCGGAGAGCTGAGGAGCCTTATTCTTTCTTGGCGCCCGCTTCGGTTTTCTTGCCGTCGGTCTCTGCTGTCCCCATATTGCGTTGTCGCAGAAATGCTGCCACGATCGCCGCCAATGAAACGCTACTCACAGCGGCGCCGGCAGCAGGAGCGCCCGTAGCAGCAACATACAGACCGCCTCCGACACCAACAATCGCTATTACGAAGCCGAGAATTTGGCCGCGCTGTTGCAAACCAACATCCGCCCGCGCCCACTCCTCGCACATTGTTGTTTCTCTCGATTGCAGTGCGCGGCGATGTTCGCCTTCTTTGATGAAGCTTTGAATAATGTCTTGTCCGGCACCGGGTACTATCGAATCGTATTGCCTTAAGATTTCGGGAGGGGGAAGCGGCCCGCTGAATTGCTAGCTGTAAGCCGAGACATGCACCTCCGACCCCTCAGGCGCCCCGAGTGGCTTACCAGCCTTTGCTTCATAGCGCTTATCGGGCGGGGAGGGTTTTGAGCCTTGTGGCGGCTTCTTCTGTGGATTCTTCGGGTGCATGTGCCTCGATAGCCGCCCACATGTCCTGTCCTATCGCGGCCCAATCGCCCCAAATCGCTTCTCTTACGGAGCTTGCGCGGGGGACGCGGTAGCAATGGAACGCACGAATTGTGCGCGGACGCGGATCAGGAAAAAGTCCAAGCAGAGTGCCCACGCCATCAAGGAAGGCGTCGGTCTTGGAAGAGACCCTAGTGTTGCCGCTGAGGTTGACGCACGCAGTCCCACTACCACGACGCTTGTTGACCCTTTCTTGATAGGAAGCCATACTCAGTCCCTCTCCAGTGGACCTTGCTCCTTAAGGTGACGATTCTATCACGCCAGCATGCAAGTGTGGCTAGCCCACCGCTATTTGATTGCTAGCATGCAGAACAGGCTTCGCTATTTTTGTTTTGGCGCCACTGCTTTGGGCGTATCAAGCCCGTTCTTGGATAGCGCGTCGCCAGCCCGATGTGCGCTTCACTACCTTTAGGATACCGCGTTCGCCGTTCTTCAGATAGCTGCGGAAGTTTCCCTGTCGCCAAACACCACACCTTCATTGTTCTGATCCAACCACCGGCCTCTCTGTGATGGCCTCCGTCGCATGGTCGCTCGCTATGGATCAATGACGTATTTTCCTCTGCGTTGCGCGCATTCCCTCGCGAAACAAAGTGAGGAGCAACCCGACGAAGTTCACCGTGCCATGGGCATCGCCAAAGGCTCGAGTGCTCGACTGTGGCCGATATCGGCTCGGGCGTCATTACCGGGCGTCTGGCGTAGCTCGTCGGCCCAACCGGCGAGGTCTACGCCAGTTCTGGAATTGCTCCACAAGAATAATGGAGCAGCGCAAAATCGACAATGTCGAAACCGTACTGGGCGCCGAAGGAGGATTCCAAGCTGCCGGCGCGTTTTCGAGAAATGCCCCTTGACCTGTCTACAGCTTCAGGGTTGACACTGGAATCAGGACGATGCCGCTGACGGTCACCAATCTCGCGCGTGCCTGCAAGCTTTCCCGCGGCGCGCTGCTCTATTACGAATCCATCGGGCTCTTGCCGCGGCCCCGACGCACCGCGGGGAACTACCGCGCCTACAGCCCCAAAGACGCCGAACGCCTGCGCCAGATTTGCGTATACCGCGACGCCGGCGTCCCGCTGGCCGACATCCGCTCGCTTCTCGACGGCCCCCGCGACGATGCGGCCGCCGTACTGCGCCGGCGCCTGGTGGAACTGAGCGCCGGAATCGAACGCCTGCGCGATCAGCAGCGCGCCATCGCCCGCTTACTCACGAGCGCACATCAATTAAGGAGCATTCCCATGGTTACAAAAGACAAATGGGTGGCCATCATGAAGGCCGCCGGATTCACTGGAGACGACATGCGCCGCAGGCACGCCGAGTTCGAAAAATCGGCGCCCGACGAACACCAGGAGTTCCTGGAATTCCTGCACATCCCACCCGGCGAGCTGAGCCGCATCCGCGCGCGGAGCCGCGAGCTGTAGCCATCCACCCCTTATACTCGTAGGCATGCTAGAGGAAGGAGCCGCGCCGGCGCCCGCAATCCTGGTCCGCGGCCTCAAGAAATTCTACGGATCGAAACCCGCGGTGGATGGCGTCGACCTGGAAGTGCCCCGCGGCTCCTTCTTCGGCTTTCTCGGCCCCAATGGCGCGGGCAAGTCCACCACCATCCGCATGCTCACCGGCCTCATCCCCTACGACGCCGGCTCCATCGAGATCCTGGGCTTTCGCCTGCCGGAACAGGATCTCGAAATCAAGCGCCGCGTGGGCCTGGTCCCCGACGAATCTCTGCTCTTCGACCGCCTCACGGGCGTCGAGTTCCTGGAATTCGTCGGCCGCATGTACGGCCTCGCGCGCCCCGTGGCCATCGACCGCGCCCAGGGCCTGATGGACCTCTTTCAGCTCCACGCCGACCGCAAGATCATCGCCGAGTATTCCAAGGGCATGCGCAAACGCGTCGCCATGGCCGCTGCGCTCATTCATCACCCTGAGCTGTTCCTCATGGACGAACCCTTCGAAGGCGTCGACGCTGTGGGCGCGCGCCTGATGAAGGACATCCTCATCGACCAGGTGCGGCGCGGCGCCACCATCTTTCTCACGTCGCACGTGCTCGAAGTCATCGAGCGCCTCTGCGACCGCGTGGCCATCATCGACGGCGGCAAAATCGCCGTCTGCCGCTCCATGGCAGAGTTGCGATCGAGCGGTGAATCGCTGGAAGACGCCTTCGTGCGGATTGTGGGCGCGGAACACCAACTGGAGCGCCTGGACTGGCTATGATCGCGGCGATTCTGCGCGCGCAATTGCTGAGCATGCGCCCCGGCTTCAACCGCGGCGCGGGCCTCGGTGTGCTGGCGGCCGTGGTCTGGTACGGATTCTGGTTCTTCGTGTCCTGGTGGGCCGGCTTCTTTACCGCCCATGCCACCGCCGGCATGCTGCGCTACGGTTTGCCCCTCGGCCTGTTGGCGGTTTGCTTTTACTGGCAAGCCATGCCCGTACTGTCGGCGAGCATGGGCTCCTCGCTCGACCTGCGCAAGCTCCTCGTCTATCCCGCGCCGCACCAACAACTGTTCCTGGTGGAGCTGCTGTTGCGGTTCACCACCGGGATCGAGATGCAGATGGTGCTCGCCGGCGGAGCGACCGGATTGCTGCGGAACCCGGTTTCCGGCGGTCTCGGCGCGCTTCCTTCGCTCGCCGGCGCTCTGACCATTTTCGTTCTCTTCAACCTGCTGCTGGCTTCCGGCACTCGCAGTCTCCTGGAGCGGCTGCTGGCTCGCCGAAAAGTGCGCGAACTGGTGGCGCTGCTCCTGGCCATGGTGTGGCTGGTGCCGCGCTTCCTGATGATGTCGGGCGTCAGGCCCACCTGGCTGGGCGCCGCCGGCGAAATTATGGGCACCTTCGGCTGGCCTTGGAGCGCCGCCGCGCGCGCCGCGCTTCCACTCGGCCAAACCGCCGGGGCCACCGCGCTCTCGTGGCTCTCGCTCGCCGCCTGGGTCCTGGTGGCCGGCTGGTTCGGCCGCGGCCAGTTCGAACGCAGCCTCCGCTACGATACGCTCGCCGCGCAGGCCACCCCGATGAAGCCTCTCTCCGCGCGCACACGCCGTTGGACCGAGCGCTTCTACCGCATCCCGTCGCTTCTCTGGCGCGACCCGCTGGCCGCCATCGTGGAAAAGGAATTGCGCACACTGACGCGCTCGCCGCGTTTTCGCATGGTCTTCGTGATGGGCTTCACCTTCGGCCTGGTGTTCTGGCTGCCCATGGTGCTTCGCCGCAACGGGTCGCACTCCGGCTTCCTCGGCCGCAATTTTCTGGTGGTGGTTTGCGTCTACGCCATGACTCTGATCGGCCAGGTGACTTACTGGAACTGCTTCGGCATCGACCGTTCGGCCGCCGTGTTCTACTTCGCCGCGCCGCAGCCCATCTCCCGAACCCTGCTCGGCAAGAACATCGCCTGCCTCTTCTTCGTGTATCTGGAAGCCGTGGTGCTGATATCGCTCACGCTCGCCGTGCGCGTCAATTTCGGACTGGGACAAGTGTTCGAAACTCTGATCGTAATCGGAATCTGCGCCACCTATCTGATGGCTTTGGGCAACATCAGCTCGGTGAATTATCCGCGCGCGCTCAGTCCCGAGCGGGTTTCCCAGGGTAGCGGCAGCAACCGCGCCCAGGCGTTGGTGATGATGTTATACCCGCTGGTATTGTTGCCGGTGATCCTGGCCTACGTGGCGCGCTATGCCTTCGAGAGCCAGGCGGCGTTCTCCCTCGTTCTGTCGGCCGCCGCCGCAATCGGCGCCGTCTTCTACTGGATCGCCATGGAGTCCGCCGTCAAAGCCGCCGTCACGCGCCGGCAATATATCATCGAGGAATTATCCAAAGGCGATGGCCCCATCGGCTCGTAGGGCTTACGGCACGTCCCCGAGTCCATACAACGCCCGCGCGTTGTCGCGCAGCACCATGCGTGCCAATTTCGACGCTCGCGCCCGCGTGATTTCGCCCTCGCGCAGCATGCCCGTGAGCGCGATCGCCAGCGCGAGGCGGCCTCGGCTCGCGGCCATCCATCCGGACTCTTCCCAGCCCATTTCCGGGCTGTAGGGGTAAGCGTCGCTTCCGAACATCACCTTCTCCGGCACCAGTTCCAGCCATTCGCGTAGCGTGCCCGCCATGGTCGCGGGGCCCACTTCGAGAGCTTGCGCCGAAAAATCCAAAAATGCATTGGGCTTGGTGAGAAGGGCTCCGATTTCGCGCGTGAAGGGCCAGCCGCCGTGCAGCATCACGAACTTCGTCCGGCGCAGTTCCGGAGCGTTCAGCACCGATTCCAGTAGCAGCGGATTCGCGCCCGCCACGTAAAAGTACCCGCCGGCTCCGGCATTGGTGTGCAGGTGCACCGCCATCCCTAAACGGCCGCACTCCGCCGCGATGTAGCGAAACAGGAAATCCTCCAGCGGCTTGTATTCGGCGTCGGCGGGAGCGGTCTTGCCCACGAACTGCGCGTAGATGCGATCGGCCGTGGTGCGCTCCACCTTGTCGAACTCGAGCGAGCGCAGGTACGCCGCCTCGAATTTCTCGGCCATCGCGCCGCCCGCATGTTGCCGTTCCAGAGTCGGCGTCACCACCCGCGCCAGATATTCCGTCAACGTGGCGGGGACGGCCGTCAGTCCCACGCCGTCCAGATAGCGCCGCCGCAAAATATCCTCCAGGGCGAAGAACGATTTGCGATCGGAGTTCTCCCGCGCCAGCTTGGCGTTGTCGAGCGGAAACAGCAGCGCGTCGGCGTAGGGCACCCAGCGGAAGCGCGGCGGCTGAATGCCGGCGCCCATGGTGACGCGGTTGGCGAACATCACGGCCACGCCCATCTGGTCCAGCACCCAGGCGGGATACTGCACGCCTTTCTCCTGTTGGATGCGCTGCTTGCGGGCCTGCGCGTCCTTCAGATGCTCCGCTTGGAGATCGCTGCCCGGAAAGCCGTAGAGCGCGTGCCAGGCGTCCAGCATTCCCGGCGCGCCCGGCCGCAGACCCAAAGGGTCGGACTGCGGCTCCATGTTGTCTACCGGGAGCGCGTCGAAATCGCGATCGGGCTGCTCCCCGGCGGCGACCACGCGCACCGGATGGGCGTGGTTGTCGATGGCGCGGATACGGCCGATCTCGGCGGCCAGTTCCGGATCGGCCGCCGTCTGCGGAGCACGCCCGCAGGCAGTCAGCAGGAGGGTGGCCGTCACGAGGCCCCAACGGAGTTTCATGGCTCACCATTCTCTCAAACAATCTTGTGGCGTGAGTGAACCACGGAGTCTGCCTCGCGCGACGATTCATTACATGTCCGTCTCCGCCGATGCTTTACGCACGCATATCGACTACCCAGCGTGGGCCAGCCTCCGCCTGCTGGATGCCGCCGCGCAGATCGCGCCCGAGGAATTGACGCACGACTGTCAAG
>Ga0182018_10002827_pt1 | contig 16612 bp, 12 predicted proteins | sample 812P2MmetaG_FD_120490 | JGI IMG/M metagenome (GOLD analysis project Ga0182018, IMG submission 120490) | Permafrost microbial communities from Stordalen Mire, Sweden - 812P2M metaG | ecosystem: Environmental > Terrestrial > Soil > Wetlands > Permafrost | place: Sweden: Stordalen | collected... | reverse complement strand
GACCGCGTTCCACCGAACGGCTTCCAGCGTAGAGAGGCAGCAGCGGACGGCAATTTGTTTAGGGCTCTTCTCGGCGGCGTCGAGATGATTTTTCAGTTCGGCTTCGGTCACTAACACCCCACTTCGGCGTTGATTGTAATGCAAGGAATTGTAAGACCCGCTGCCTATGCGGAGTCTACATTCTAAGCAATGCTAAGAGAAGAGTGAGCTAACTTTCCGGCGAACCGGACTACGCACGGCGGGGACTCTGCGGTTTCCCCAATATTGCTGAGGCGAATGGGCTACGTCCGACCTCAGGTTGAGCCGCCACCGTTTGCTAGAAAAGAGGCCGGACCCATAGGTTGAGTGGTTGAGTCCAGTCGGAGTGTGAACCGGTCGTGAGGGTCGAATGACGTACAGTCGCTAACCCATGACCGTGTTCCGTTTATTCATGTAACGGGTCACGATCTTTTCCCTGAGTTTTCTCATGAAAATTTCGGCTACTTTCTCTGATTCCTGCTGGTTCTTGCTTCGACTTTTCCACACATTTTTGCCGTGTGGTGTGGGATAGGATACATGTCTGTGTAGGCAAGGATCGGTATCCCATTTCGATTTCGAGAAGGGCAATCCAATAAGGAAGGCCGCGACCAAAAGCGGGTCGCGGCCGTCGTCGCGTTTGTGACTCCGAGGCCAAGGCTCTTGTCTGTCCCAGGTTTCCTCGCCGAGAAGCACTCCGCGTCCTGGGATGTGGCTCAAATGGTTGCGGAGAGTACGTGCGTTGCAATTCGGGAACCAATCACAGTCGCTTCCGGCAAAGCGGAACTCAATTTGCGAGAAATGGCTTTCGGCCGGGGAGGAAAAACTGAGTCGTTACATATTCAGACTAACAGCAGAATACCCGCTGGGCGGTTCCAGTAGCTGGTCAATATTGCACACTCTCCGGGGCCGCTAACAGGCGATGTCACGTTTTGACCGCCGGGGGCTGTGGCGATTGTTTCAACAGCCAGTCCGGAGGGGACCGTAAGAAGACTGCACAGTTTAGGTGTTATGTGCTGCCACGATCAGAAGGTCTAGCCTCTCACTGTGATAAGCCTTGACCGCAAGCATTTTCTGGTCACCTGCCGTCCGCATGACCCGAAGTTCGGCCACCAGTTGCATATATTCTTCATGCGCTAACTTTCGGTCTGGATATAGCAATCGACTGGAGGCAGCGTGTTCTTTGTCGCGACACTCCTCATAAACCGCGAGCAGACGGAATTCTTCATCGTTTCGCGAGAGTCTTTCGTCTGATCTCATTGTGTGTATATGCTATTCCGACGACCAGCCACCCGCAATGCCCCGATAGGACAGTGACCCAGACCTGAATGGAGGGTTCCTGCGACCGAATACGAGTATCCCATTTGCGCAACGCAGTAACCGCGCTTCGTGGTGAACGAGAAATTCGGTTTCGTTACTTCAGTCGATTCGATGCGCCCGTCTGCAATCGGCCAGCCAGCGGCCCGCCTGCGCTTGAGCCAGCGCCACGAACTGATGAGCCAGCCACCAAGCTTCGCTGTCATCGGAAATGGCTCCTACGTGCCACAAACGGCACTCATAGTGACATGGGTTCGCACGACGACCCTCTAACTGTTGCGGCTTCCTGGAAAGAGCAATAACATGAGATACCTTGGATTGACAGACTGACCACACGTAACTATGGTGGCCTTCCCAGCGGGATTACGTTCAAATTGGGATAAAACGCCCTGAGTACCACCTAGCCCGTCGTCTATCCCATCACAGAAAGCCAGTCGAACGTTAAGACCAAAAGGAAACGGTATCGGTTCTTGGTGTTGAATATGTTCTCGTAATACCTCTTATTTCGAACACTTCGCTGCACAGCATTGTTTCTCGCGGCTGTCCCCGAAGGATTCTTCCCTTCGCGCGACAAGAGACAGTTGAGAGGTGAATTTTACAATGGCAACCGCATTTGCACTCTTGGTGTCCGCTGATCCAGTGACAATCGGGGCGTTCAGCCTCGCCTTGCAAGAATTGTCTATTTCGCCCGATATATGTCAGGAGGCGGCAGGCGCGGTTCGCCTTTTGAACTGCCGAAAGTTCGATGCTGTTGTCATCGATCTACAACTAGGACAACAGTGTGGGGAGATTTTGGACGGTTTGAATCTCTCCTTATCGAACCGAACAGCCGTGACGTTTGCCATCAGCAGCAGTGATGTAGGCGCTACAGCGGCCTTTCGCAGAAGAACAGCTTTTGTCTTTGGGCGGCCTCTTTCTCCTCGGTCAATCCGCAACACACTCAAGCCTGCTTACGGACCGATATTGCGGGAACGGCGGCGCTACTTCCGCTGTCCCATCTCTAATCCGGTGACCATCCTCAGAAATAACATGCCCGAAGTTCGCTGCCGAAGTGTGAACATCAGCGAAGGAGGAATGGCGGTAAGTGTATTAGTTCCTCTCAACGCTGGCGAAGACGTGCAGGTTCAATTCACCTTACCGGGTCACAAAGAGCCATTCTTGGTCAACTCGACAATCTGCCGGCTGAAAACGGGGAACTGCGGAGTCCGATTTGTGTCTCTTCCGCTGGAACGCGAATCTGAGCTACAAGAATGGCTATCACGAAAGCTGGAAGAAGAGATTCCGGAGTCCGTTGCGCGTCAATTCCAAAAGGCGGAAAGGCTCTCCACAACGGTCTTGGCAATTGAGAGCAGGATTGAGAGGCTGGGTACAGCATGATCCTAGCCTGCAATCGCGTAGGCAGCTCCGGTGCGCCGCTGCCGGATTCGTGGCTGAACTGACCCCCTCTCACTCTGGTGCTCTTCGACGCAGGACTACCGCAGATTTCACGATAAGACTCAAAATTGGAGGCAACATCTGTGAAGTACAAATGGAGGTTTCGTCGCGAAGCGCGATTGCTAGGTTGTGTCTTGCTGGTGGCGATTTGTGTGGCGGCCGCCGCCCAGTCCGGAAGCACGGCTGGTGATGAATCCGCTAGGGTTCTCTCCCTTGAGAACGCTTGGAATCAGGCCGAAGTCACGCATGACGCGAAGGCTCTCAGTACGCTCCTTGCGGAGACATTTGATTTCACGGACGATGATGGACAATTCATGAACAAGAGTCAATGGCTGGCTTATATCCGAAACGGAGACGCTCATTATGCGCCACTCGGCTACACCGGAATGAAGGTTCATCTATACGGGAATGTCGCGGTTGCCACTGGAATATACCAAGATAAGGTAAAAGAAAAAAGCAAATGGTTTGTGCGCTCTGGTCGTTTTATCGATATCTGGACTCAGCAGAATGGCGTGTGGAAGTGTGTAGCGAGCCAAGCGACCCTTATAAGTCAATAGGGTGTGATTCGGGGGAATGCCTCCTGCATGCCGCATGGCGGCACCGCTCGGCTATTCACTGGGCAGAGGCAAAGCGCAGTCACTTCTCTTCGTACACATCCGGTTGCTCAGGGAACCGCTCACCCCAGAGATGCTTTCCCGGCTGCAAGCACGCAGCCCCGATTTGCTTCTCCGATGACTCGTCGCGAGCAGCGATCCAAGTGACGCGGAATCGAGCTTGCGCACGGCGGTATTGAATTACAAACTCGTCCCCGACCTTAATCTCGCCTCGGTAACCACCCAACCGCACGCCATGGTTGGTGACGTTGAGAGTATGCGCGAGATGGCTCTCTTGACTCCCAGCGACCCAGAGACGCACTGGCACAACCGATTTCGTTCTCCTCGTCCGCCGTCTTCCTGTACGAGGTTCCATGCTCACTCCGAGTAGCCCTCGTCGGTCGTGTCGTCGTCATCATTTTCTTTTTCTTTACCGTCGTCTTCCTCCTCGTCTGGCACTTGCCATGCGATTGCCCCTGCGCTGTACGCTAAGTCGATGCCCCGCCAACTTAATCTCCTCATGTCCAAATGGTACGCTTCGTACCGCATGGGCATTTCATTTCTTCGATTCCAACCCACATGGAATGAAAGGAAGACCGTGAGGTGTGAGCGGCAAGAGGGCGAGCAAGTTGATCGATCCGGCACTCAAACGGTGATTCATCACGAAATCATCGACTCTGTTCAGCTTGCCCGGCGCTGGGCTCTCCCGGTGAGTTGGATTCGTGAACACGTTCGCAGTCGGGTTACCGACCCCATCCCTCATATCCGTTTCGGGAGGTATGTCCGTTTTCGCTGGGGTAGCCCGGAACTGGAGGGCTGGCTCGCGGAGCACATGGTTAATTCAAGCGCGTCTGGCAGCAGAAGACGTTAGGAATGCTGATTCCCGCTGGGTACAGGGCGCTCTCGCAGGCACGACATTGCAGGTGCTGCTCCGCTTGACGAATGCCACGCTCATGTCGGATATTGAGACGGAGGGAAAAGCATCTTCAAGAACGGATAGAGAGGTTTCATCAAAGCGTAAGCCGCGCCGTACCATCTGGTCTTTGTACGAATGCCGTGAAGCGGCTGGATGTATGCAGGGCGAAACAGGTACACAGCCTTGAATGGCGCCGGTACTTAGTACTAGGTTCGACTCCCCCTCCCGGCACCAGCACAAATCAATGAAAAGCAATGGTTTACTCGCCTCGATGCCTGAATGGCTTTGAGGCGGCATAAACGTAGGGGATTTTCGAGCGACGTTCTTGTCAAAAGCCGCATAAGCTGGCAGTTTTTGGACGCACACGAGCGCCACATAAACGAACCATCCGCGCAGGCGAAAGAGTGGTCACAAAACCGGAATCAAGTCGAAGAGTTAAGTTGTTGGTGTGACCAGCATTTATCAAATGAACGTGCCTGTTACTCCATGCGTCCGACGGGCACTTCCCAGAAGCGCGTTACATCCATGCGGTAAAAGATTTTGCGAAGTACTTCCGACGTTCGCCGGACCTACTCGGCCCAGACCACGTTCGCCAGTACCAGGTTCATCTGTTTCGTGATTGCAAGCTCTCGGCGGGCACCATCGAAGGTCGCACTGCCGCTCTGCGTTTTCTATTCGTCAAGACACTAAAGCGGCCGTATCTTCCCGATCACCTTCCGTTTCCGAAGCGTCAGAGGCGACTGCCCACGGTTCTGAGTCAGGAAGAGGTGACGCGGCTTATTGCTTCCGCTCAGAACCTGATGCACCGAAATGGCAGAAACGTGGCGCCATTCCGGCACATGGCAAACCGGCAAACATCGCCAAAGTGATGCTCTCGTTTTTTTTTGGGCTATATCGTCCAGTCAGCAATCATCGGCGAAATCGATCCGGACACAGCTGCGAAAGGTATTGAGGGCTTGATCCCCCGCCAGGCGCTTCCATGCCGTTGATGCCGAGCAGGCATTAGGACCGACGGGTCGGCTTGTGTTTACCTATGTGCCCACTTCAAATTATGGCTGAGTTTCAACCGGACAAGAAAATGATTCACCAAATGTGGATCGCTTTGACACGAGGGGGGCCGGAACGGCCCTGGATCACCTGGGTCTCTAGCACGATCTCGATGTTCTTGGTCTGCCAATCCTGAGGAGCGAGCGCAAATATTTTTTGCATCCGATGTTCGTCGACGAGAAATTCACCCGCCGCCACTGTTCCACCGCGACCGATTCCCGCTGCCACCACCGCATACTGATCGGTATCAGGCGGAATGAACCGTGCAACGATGGCGTAGTCTTTGTAATCTTCTGTCTTCTGCTGCGTACGGTCGAGCAGCCATTCCCGCTTGTCGGGTTGCTCGCGATCTTCAATCCAAAGTTTCGACATCGAGGAATCATTCACGAAATGGAAGCGCAGCGCTGAGGTCAGCCGCAAGGTCCACCTATTATCGAAGGCGCCGATGAAAATGGAAGGGGTGCGGCGAAGGTCGGTGAGGCTGGTCGTGGATTCCCCGAGAACTCGATAGTTCTTGCCGTACGAGCGCAACGTCCCGGCGATGTTCACTAGAGGATTCAGATCATCAATGATCACGGTGACCATGGTGTCGGGAAGAGTGATCTCTTTTTGCGGGTCGCCCGCATCCCGCAGCTGAATGTTCGCATACTGCACCTGGTCGGCGATACAGAACAGGGCAGGCTCGGGGGACTTCACAAACGGTGCCCAGAACTCTCGCAAGATAGTCGGCCGGGATCCTCGCCACCAGATGCCAGCCGCGGAAATCAGCACGAATAACCCAAGCACCAGGACAAGCGCTTTTGTAGAGATCCATCGATGCGGGACAGACTTGGCCTTCTCGGATTCCGCAGCAGTGTGAGGGGTTACACCGGACCCGTTCGCTGCAGGGGAAGGGAGCACTGCAGGACCGTTCGGGTAGCCGGGCCAGGAGAAGTGGGGCGCATACGAACCTGACGGCAGGAAAAGCCGAATTTCCTGGCCGTGCTGGGGATCGTGATAGTACTGTTCGATGCGTTTACGAATTTCTGCGGCGGTGACGCGAACGATCGGATCAATATTAGTGTCGTAATCCGGGGGACGGTCAAAGACCTCGATGCCGAGGATCCGTTCCTTCAGGTCCTGTCCCCGGCCTTGCAGAGTGCGCCCGAGTACGAATCTCAAGAACTGCGCATAGCGTTTGCTGGAATGGAAAAGAGGGGAGGTCAGCATCCGTTCCAGCTGTTGCTGAACGGCTCCTTTTTCTAGTTCGCTGGACGGAGTCCAGCTCTCTATGACGGGCTCTGGTATCAATCGACTCCGGCCTTCCGAGGTGCCCCTACGTTGCGACCAAACAGGATTCTGTCGCGAGCGAACTCTGTGTTCGGGATACTACTGCGGCTCACCCATGGAGTTCAACTGTAAAACACGTAGCGAGCCATCTTTTCTCCCTGTTCTTATCGGTTTCGGAAGCATGTGAAATCAAAGGAGAAAACCAGCGGCTAAATCGATTATCCCTCTTATCCCCTCCTTCTTACCTGTAAACGCTTGCTATTTTCTAATGGCGTGCCCCACCATATCGCGGCTCGGGGTTAGTTCCATATTGTGCATTTCCGGACCAATCCCAAGGCTGCGGTCTAGTCCGCGTGAGCTCGGCTGCAACCGGCCGGTCAAGAAGCACAGGAGGGTACCAATGTTGGGTAAAGTGCGTTGGCAGGAATGCATCGTATTGGCGGTTCTCGCTTCTTTTCTGGGTGGCACCAACCTTGAGGCTCAAAATCAGCAGGTGGCAGCGACTCTGAGCGGCGCGATCACTGACCCCGCCGACTTCCCATTGAAAGATGCGAAGGTGACCCTCACTAGCGCGCAAAACGGTATCAGCCGCCGCTTTGTGACTCAAGAGGACGGTCTGTACTCATTTACGCTACTCCCGCCGGCCATTTATACCCTGGAAGTCGATGTCTCCGGCTTCAAGGACTACAAGCAGCGCGGCCTTTCGCTGGAAGCAGGTCAGACCGCACGTCAAGATGTGCGGCTGGCAGTAGGATCGACGTCCGAAACCGTCGAGGTTACTGCTCAAGCTCCGCTTCTTAATACGGACAACGCGAACATCTCCTCCGACATTTCAGCCAGGCAATTGGTGGAAACGCCGCTGAACCTGCGCAACATCATAAGCCTTGCCGAGCTGAATTCCTCGGTGAGCAATACGGCCGAGGAGCAGGTTGTGGGAGCTCCAGGCATCTCGGGGAGCGCTGACCAGGATGTTTCGTTTCTCAACTTTGGCGGCACATTCTTCGGCACCGCGCAATACCTGCTCGATGGCACCTGGGACACGCGACTGGACTGGGGCGGCGTGATCTACGTCCCCTCGATCGATGACGTCCAGGAATTTAAAATCCAGACCAATGCATTTACCGCGCAATATGGATGGAGCAGCGGCAACGTCGTTAACGTCGTCACCAAGTCGGGGACGAATCAGATCCACGGCGATGCCTGGGAGTTTTACCGGAATAGCGCGTATGACGCTCGATACTATTTCAATAATGGGAGCCAGCCGGCCTTCCATCGAAACCAGTTCGGGGCCACAGTCGGCGGCCCCATCATCAAAAACAAGCTGTACTTTTTCGCGTACTACGAAGGTCTGCGGCAGGCGACGCCCGCCACTTTCGGTCCGGTCACAATGCCCACCAGCGACGAAAGGACGGGGATCTTTACCGCTTCGCTGGGCGCCCAGACGGGTACGGATTATCTTGGACGGCCGATCTACAGCGGCGAAATCTACAACCCGTTCAGCACTCGTCAAGTCACCTGCGGAGGCACCGACAGGGCAACCGGCGATTCCGTGACCTGTCCTTCTGGAGCGACGACCGAGTACATCCGCGATCCTGTTTCCGGGAATATCGTAACCGGTTTAGGCGTCACCAACATTATTCCCGCCGGCCTGATGGATTCGATCGCCAGCTCAATTGCAAGCGGAAGTTACTGGCCGATCCCCACCACGAGCGCCCTCATCAACAACTTCACTTCGGCCTCTTCTGCCGCGGCGCACTCGAATGAATACTCCGGCCGCATTGACGGTAACTTATCTATCAATGATCGCCTCTTCGCGCGCTGGTCGCAGAAGTACGAGCAGAAAGTCAACTTCCCCACGTACTACGGAGCTTCCGATCCAGGAGGGCCAGGCGTCGTTGCTCCCAACAACCGATACAGCGTGGATGTCGGATACACCCACATTTTCAACCCGACATTGACCATGAACGCGAATCTGGGAGTGAACCGCCATGTCGAGCAATCGGTGACGCAGAGCTTTGGATACAAGTCGTCGGCTCTGGGCTTACCATCGTTTGTGGACGGAATTGCGCCGAGCTTCCCTGAATTCCAGCCACAGAGCTATGCCCCTTTAGGAGCCCAAGCCGGACTGGACAACTACCAGGTTCCGCAAACCCTGTGGACCGGTTCTGTGGACTTCACCAAGATCCGCGGCAAGCACCAGTTGTCATTTGGGTTCACAGACGTTTGGGCCCGCATCGACGGCGGTCACTATGCGAACACCGTTCTGCAGTTCCAGACCACGTCTACCGCTGGACCTGATCCCCAGAATGCAACGGCCGGAACGGGCGACGGTTTTGCTTCATTCCTGATGGGCGTCGGCAGCGGAACCGATCAGACCGGTTTTAACAAATTTCCCGCGACCGACAAGAACCTGCTTGGCTGGTATCTGCAGGATGACTGGAAGATCCGTCCGAAGCTCACGATCAACCTCGGTCTGCGCTATGAAATCCAGACCGCCCCAACGGAAAGGACCAATGAGCAGGAATACTTCGACTTCAACGCGGTAAATCCGATCAGCACCGCGGTAGGCACAAACTATCCGGGCGAGCTTGTGTTCAACAGCAGCGGGAACCGTGGACTCTATAATACTCAGCACCAAAACTTTGCCCCAAGAATCGGAGCGGCGTACAGGCTTCGTGACAAGCTGGTAGTTCGCGGCGGATATGGCATCTTTTTCGTGCCAAACTACTACGGTCAAGGTCCCAACATCGGCTACTCGCAGGGGACACCGTGGGTCACCAGTCTTAATAGTGGACTCAACCCATTTACCACTCTTAGCGGAAACTCCGCTCTGAACTGCAGCAATGGGGCGACGTCCACGCCTTGCCAGAGCGCGTTCCCCACCGGCCAGGTTCCGACAACGGGAAATTCGCTAGGTGGATTGACCGACGTTGGTTACGGCTTGAATCCAGTAGTTGATAATGTCCGTAACTCTGCATATGTGCAGCAGTGGATGACAGGTGCTCAATACTCGCTTACGAACAACGACCTGATCGACATCAGTTATGTTGGAAACCACGGCGTCCACGTATTGTCACAGTACCTGGAGTGGGACGAGATGCCCGCGTCCGATCTCGCCCTCGGCAGTCAGCTGCTCAACCCGGTTGCCAATCCGTTCTTCGGACACATAACCTCCAGCGGCTGCGGCCTCGATCAATCCACGGTCCCTATGGGCCAGTTGCTGCGCCGCTTCCCTGAATACTGCAGCGTGACCGAAGCACCCCCAGCGGTTGGCGGTTCGACCTATAACGCACTGCAGGCCACGTACACTCACCGTTGGCATGCGGGGCTGGATCTGAATGTTTCCTACACCTACTCCAAGTTTATGGACGACGTGCAGGGCGCCGCCGGATGGGCTTTCCCCGGCAGCGGAAGCTCGGTGCGAAACTCTTACAATCTCGCTGCGGAGCGCTCGGTGGACGTGACCGACACCCCGCATAGCCTGGTGGTCAACTACAACTACGAACTCCCATTCGGTGCCGGCAAATTGCTCGGCAGCGGTTGGAGCCGGCCCATGAATGCAATCCTTGGTGGATGGCAATGGAGCGGGATTCTAACCGCTAAATCGGGATTGCCGCTCTCTATCAACCCAGCCACAAATAACACAGGCGGATTCGGATTCAATCAGAGACCCAACCTTGTCGCGGGAGTCAATCCGGTTCCACAGAATCAGTCAATCACAGATTGGATCAATCCAGCGGCATTTACCCAGCCTGCGGCTTACACATTTGGCGATGCTCCGCGATTCCTGTCGAATCTGAGAGCGCCCAAATTCTTCGACTACGACATGGGCATCGGAAAATGGTGGGGCCTCGGCGAGCTGAGAAGGCTGCAGTTGCGCGTCGAAATGTTCAATGTGTTCAATCATCCGAGCTTCTTCGAGCCAGACACCAATCTGGGCGACAGCAATTTCGGAACAATCACCGCGGCCTATCCCGCAAGGAGCGTCCAGTTCGGCGGGAAATTCTACTGGTAAGCTTGCAAGCTAGCCAGTCCAACCATTCAGCGATGCCTGGCGGATTCGAAGCCGCCAGGCACTCTGAACCGACATGGATAAATCGCTCCCCCGACTCCAGGTATTGATGCAAATGAAAAACCTACTCCGCGGCATTGCCTCGCTCAGATTCATGTGTATCTTGGGCGTCTTCCTGCAGACTGCGCTGGTGAACGCGGCAGTTGCCCCCAATAGCAACGATCCCGTCGCCGATCCTCGCGCGGTGGTACTAGCCGGCTCGGCGCGATTCACGGTTCTTGCACCCCAGCTCATCCGCTTGGAGTGGGCTAGTGACGGAAAGTTTGAAGATCATGCCTCTTTCGCCTTCGTAAATCGCATGCTCCCGGTTCCCCAATTCATGCGGCAGATCGGACCCGGGAACCGCGTGGTGCTGAAGACCAGTGCATTGACGTTGGTCTACGATCCGGCGGATACGGACGGTAAGTTCACCCCTGACGACCTAACGGTGTCGTTCAGTCTCAACGGGAAAGAAGTCGTATGGAAACCGGGGACCGAAGACACCGGCAATCTTCTGGGCACCACCCGTACGCTTGATACTGCCCGCGGGGCAGTGAAATTGGAGCCCGGCCTGATATCGCGTGACGGCTGGACACTCGTGGACGACAGCGCCCGCCCGCTCTTCGATGCGGCCGATTTCAGCTTTCGAGCGGGTGAGCAGAGCCCGTGGCCTTGGGTGATGCTGCGTCCCGCGGGCGAGCGGCAGGACTGGTATTTCTTCGGCTACGGGCACGATTACAAAGGTGCCCTTCATGACTTCACTCGTGTCGCAGGCAAGATCCCGCTGCCGCCACGATTTGCCTTTGGCGCCTGGTGGTCGCGCTACTGGTCTTACAGCGATCAGGAATTCGAACAGCTGCTTCAACAATTCCGCACGCATGACACTCCTCTGAGCGTACTGGTGATGGACATCGACTGGCATCCCACCTTCAACGAAGTCGTCGGCAACAACAAAGTGGATGCGTCGGGTCACCGTCTTGGCTGGACTGGCTATTCCTGGAACAAACTCCTATTCCCCGATCCCGCAAGTTTTCTGTCGAGTGTTCACGACCAAGGGCTGAAGACCACGCTCAATATTCACCCGGCGTCCGGCATTCAACCTTGGGAAGACAGCTACCCTGCCATGGCAAGCTCGATGGGAATCGATCCCGCGAGCAAGCAATATGTGCCCTTCGACATCACTGACAAGAAATTTGCGGACAATTACTTGAAGTATGTGATCCATCCCCTCGAGCAGCAGGGGATCGATTTCTTCTGGCTCGACTGGCAGCAGGAGGACGTGACAAAACTTGCCGGCGTCAATCCCACGTGGTGGTTGAACTATGTGTTCTTCACCGACCAGGAGCGCGAGAAGAAACGGGCGCTGCTGTTTCATCGTTGGGGTGGGCTGGGCAACCATCGTTACCAGATCGGCTTTTCGGGTGACACCATTTCCGTCTGGGACTCGCTCGCATTTCAACCCTATTTCACGGCAACCGCAGCGAATGTCGGATACTCGTATTGGAGCCATGACATTGGCGGCCACCAGCCGGGCGCGATTGAACCCGAGCTTTACTTACGCTGGATTCAGTGGGGAATTTTCAGCCCCATCCTGCGGACTCACACCACGAAGAATCCAGAAGCCGAGCGGCGCATCTGGGCGTATCCCGAGCCCTACTCCGACCTGATGCGGCAGTGTTTCGTGCGTCGTGACGAGATGCAGCCCTACATCTACACCGAAGCCAGAAAAACCCACGATACCGGTGTTGGATTCCTGCGGCCACTCTACTATGACTGGCCTGGAGCCACCGAAGCGTACGACGCAAAGAACGAATACATGTTCGGCGACAGCATCCTCGCCGACCCGATAACACAACCGGTGGCAGAAGATTCCCAGTTCGCCCATACGACCGTCTGGCTCCCCCCCGGAGACTGGATCGAGTGGGATACCGGAGCACGTCTGCAAGGCCCTGCAACGTTGGAGCGCAGTTTCTCTCTCAGCCAAATTCCTGTGTACGTGAAGGCGGGAAGCATCATTCCGATGCAACCCGCAACGCATTTCCCAAGAACGGCGACAGAGCCGCTGATTTTAAGCGTCTTCCCGATGAACAATGGGCAGGTCTCGACGTATCGTGTCTATGAGGACGCGGGGGACACACCGGGATACGAGCACGGAGAGAGCGCATGGACTCCAATTCGCGCGTCCTTAACTGGCGATGGGACACTATTGAACATCAGCGTTGCGCCCCTCGAAGGCCACTACCCGGAAATGCCAACCGAACGCGCATATGAACTGAGACTTCCTGGAAGCTGGCCTCCCTCGGCGGTGAGCGTAAACGGTGAGCCGTTGCGTTTTGAAAAGCGAAAGGGCACAATCGGGTGGCGCTTTGATGGGGGTACTCTGACTACGATTGTCACTACTCCGCGCGTTTCCGTGAATGGCACGCTCAGAATTTCGCTGCGCATTGGGCGGGAGATGGCGCACAATCGCTCGCTGCTCGATGGATTTGCGGGCAAGCTCGCGCGGCTACGCGAAACGTATGATCTGCTGAACGCGAATTGGCCTGTAGCATGGTCTCCAGACGGGCTGGTGGGTGCTATGCAAACCGGCGACCGCATTGGTTATTTTCCAAAGAGCGCGCTCGAGGAAGTCAGCGGGTTACAAAAGAAACTCGCTGCTTTGCCAGAGTTGATCGAGGCGATGCGCGCAACGGAGTCTTCCCCTGCGTTCGCAACAACAAGCGAATCCAGTTCGGACCATCTACAAGATAGACTCCTACACTACAACTCGGTAATCAACACTGCGCTGGCGCATATTGCTGGCATCAATGAAACGCAGCCACGGGTAAGTAGCGAAGTGAGGACGGCGGCGGAGCCGTAGCCTGAGTGCGAAGCGGTTTTCGCAAACCCGTTATTCTGCTCGTGCTGGCGGCCCTCCCGGTCTTTGCCCAACTTGTAACTCGCGCCCCCCAATTCCAACTCACGCCGCTCCACGGTGTCGATTTCGTCCTGCGCAATTCACCTACACCGCGCAAGTACTTGATTGAGACCATGCCCGGCGGAGTGGCCCTTCTCGATTACAACAATGACGGCCTGCTCGATATTTTTCTGGTGAATGCAGGCCACGTGCCGGACCCGCTACGCAGTCCGCTTCACTTCGAGCGGGACAATCCTAAATACTGGAACCGCCTTTACCGTCAAAACAAAGACGGCACGTTCACCGACGTCACTGTGCAAGCCGGCCTGCAGCACGCTGGGGAAACTAACTACGGAATGGGAGTTGCCGTCGGGGACTACGACAACGATGGTTTTCCTGACATTTACGTGACCAACTTTGGGAAGAACATCCTTTACCACAACAATGGCGACGGTACTTTCACCGATGTTACGGCGAAGGCGGGAGTGGCGGCGGGTGGATGGTCGGTATCGGCAGGATTCTTTGACTACGACAACGATGGAAAGCTGGATCTGTTTGTAACCCGCTACCTCGACTGGACTCCGGTAACCAGCAAGACCTGTGGCCGGCTCGAAGAGCCGATGTATTGCCCTCCGGGCGAATTCGGCTCTACAACGAACATTCTTTACCACAACCGCGGGGATGGCACGTTTGAGGATGTAAGTGTGGCTTCCGGAATCGCTGCAAAAAAAGGGCATGGATTGGGGGTCGCCTTTGCCGACTATGATGGAGACGACTTTACGGATGTTTTTGTAGCCAACGATGCGATCGAGCAATTCCTTTTTCACAACAACGGAAACGGCACATTCACTGAAGTCGCGCTTGACTCCGGCGCGGCCCTGAACAACTCCGGCAAAATGCCCTCGGGAATGGGCGTCGCCTTCCAGGACTACGATAACGACGGCCTTCCTGATCTTCTTATCACGCAATTGCCCCACGAGCCATACGTTTTGTTTCACAATGACGGAAAGAGATCATTTAGTGCGCTGGAACTGGAGGCCGGATTCGGCGCGCTCTCTGGAACCTCATCCGGGTGGGGAGTTGGTCTCGAGGATTTTGACAATGACGGCTGGAAAGACGCGTTCATTGTGCAGGGCCATGTTTTCGACAACGTGCACTCATACGACAATTCCCTTCGGTATCTCGACTTTCCTTTGCTGGCTTTGAACAATCGCGGTCACTTCGAGAGAGGGAATGTCGGGCCTACTCCGGCCGTAGCCGGCCGCGGCGCTGCTTTCGGCGATCTTAATAATGACGGGTGGATCGACGCAGTTACGACCTCACTCGGGGATGGGCCGCAATTCTATTTGAATCGCGGGGGCAAATCACACTGGCTGACGATTACGCTTCGCGGGATGAGTAGCAACCGTGACGGATATGGGGCTCGCGTTCAGGTCAATGGTCAAGTGAGATTCGCGACCGCCGCGGGAAGTTATCTTTCCTCGAGCGACAAGCGATTGCATTTCGGTTTGGGAGATAATAGCAAGGCGGAAATTGAAATCCGTTGGCCGTCAGGAATTCGTCAGACCTTGCGAGATGTTCCAGCAGATCAGTTTCTTACCATCAAGGAGCCTGAGCGGAAATGATCCAGGTATTCCTGTTCCTTTATTTGTTTCAGGCCGTAGCGCCTCAACCTGCAGCTCAAGCGAAAGTCTTGCTACAGTCGGGGATCGACGCGGAAAACCGCCACGACATCGACCATGCCTTGGTCGAATTTCGCAAGGCTGCAGAATTGGATCCCGCTTCGTCTGAAGTTCTTCTGCGCCTCGGCGATGCCTACATGAAGAAACACGACGCTGCCGACGCAATTCCACCTCTGAAGCGTGCCATCGAATTGAGTCCTGACTCCATTCCGATTCATCAGTTGTTGGGTTACGCGCTGTTGGCGCAAGGTTTTGCCGCTGAGGCAATTCCTCATCTCGAGGTTGCTCGTGACCCGGGCGCCTTGGGAATCGCACACCTTGAGAACGACGAGCCTGCCCAGGCGATGGTCAACTTGCAGTCTGCGTTGGAAAACGATCCTGACAATGTTGATCTTCTTTTTTATGTGAGCCGCGCCGCAGCGGCGCTGGGTTCGCAATCAACTGACAAACTGCTTTCCGCATTTCCGAACTCTGCACGAGCGCACCAGACTCGTGGCCAGGGTTACTACCAGATGAAGATGATTCCAGAGGCGGGGAAGGAGTACGAGCAGGCAATCGCAATCCGCCCCGACTTGCCCGGCTTGCACCTCGAACTTGGGGAAATCTATGCTGGGCGCGCCGAGTGGCCGAAAGCAGAAGAGCAATTTCGCGTCGAGACGAAGTTGCAGCCGGGCAGCGCGGAGGCTGCGTTTCGACTGGGCGACGCGCTCGTGCAGGAAGGAAAGATGAAAGAGGCCGCTGCCGAACTGCGGCGGTCCGATTCCCTTCATCCCAATATGCCAGAAACACTCTATGCGATGGGGCGCGCATTGGCCGCCGCTGATGCCAGCGCAGCCGAGCAGGCGCTAACCAGCGTGCTGAAGCTCGAGCAAAATAGTTCGCTGGCTGCACAGGCTGACCTGCTTCTCGCCTCAATCCACAGAAAGCAGGGTAAGTCCGAGCTGGCCAGCCGCGAAATGGAAGACTACCATCGAATCCAAGGCTTGAAGAGCCAGTAAATTCGTCGCTCGTCAACGACTTTGTTGACTTCTTCTTTGGCGATTGTTCGGCGGCTGCCCTTCATTAGCCAATCCGGGGAATCGAGGAGATGCTCCAGCGCCGGAATGCCCTTCCGCACCAGCACCAGAAGACAGTAGTTGGCCGCTCGAAAAAAATGCGAAACTGGCACATTTACTTACACACGTTCACTCTTTGCACGCTGTAAGTCATTTGTTAACAATAATATAATTGAATACGCAGCGGACTCAGTGTCCCGTGGTAAAAGCTCTTAGGCAGCGTAAATAAATAAAGGTATCAACATCGCTCACGCACGCGGTGAGGCTTGATGACGTAGTTCCATTCGCCATGGAATTTATCCGGATAAAGATTGACCTGTTTCATTTCCTCTGCGGT
>Ga0182018_10002825_pt1 | contig 16629 bp, 11 predicted proteins | sample 812P2MmetaG_FD_120490 | JGI IMG/M metagenome (GOLD analysis project Ga0182018, IMG submission 120490) | Permafrost microbial communities from Stordalen Mire, Sweden - 812P2M metaG | ecosystem: Environmental > Terrestrial > Soil > Wetlands > Permafrost | place: Sweden: Stordalen | collected... | reverse complement strand
GCCGGACGCACCTCTCCCGGCCGCGCCATTCGCCTCTACCCGCTGGAGGATTTCGTGCGCCGTCCCGCCCACGACACCCCCGAAATCGCGCGCGCCGATCTGGCCCCCGTGGCGCTCCTGCTCAATGCCCTGGGCGCGGCCGATTTGCAGTCGCTCGAATGGCTCGACCGCCCGCCCGCCGCCGCCGTGGAGCACGCCACTGCTCTGCTGTCGCAACTGGGCGCATCCGGAGCGCTGGCCCGCGAGATGGCGCGCTACCCGCTGCATCCGCGGTTATCGCGCTTGGTAGTGGAAGCCCGCCGCCGCGGCGTCGCCGAAGACGGCTGCACCGTAGCCGCGCTGCTGAGTGCCGGCGAGCGTTTGCCCGCGCGCCAGCAACCGGCCACCCATTCCGATCTGCTGGTCCTGATGGAGTCGCCCTGGGAGCCGCGCACCGCGCAGACCGTGCGCCAGGTGCGCCGCATGGTCTCGCCGCCTCGCCAGCATGGACCCAACGAAGAGGCGTTATTGATCTCCGTGCTGGCCGCCTTCCCCGATCGCGTGGCGCGCCGCCGCCAGGGCGCCGAATTGCAACTCGCCGCCGGCGGACCGGCGCAACTGGCGCCTTCCAGCACCGTCACCGCGGAAGAATTCCTGGTCGCCGTCGAGGCCGAGGACCGTCGCGACCTGAAAGCTCCGCTCGTGCGCATCGCCAGCGGCATCCAACCCGCTTGGCTGCTCGACCTGTTCCCGGATCGGATCCGCGAGACCGTGCGCGTCGAGTGGAATCGCGCCGCCGAGCGCGTCGAGAGCGTCAGTGCCTTGTGGTTCGACCAGATCGTCATTGAAGAGAGCCGTGGCGTCCCCGATCCCGCCGCCGCCTCCGCGCTATTAGCCTCGAAGGCCATGGAAGCCGGCCTGGCGCGCTTCGACGACATCGAAAGCGTACAAGCCTTCGTGAGCCGCGCACACTTCGCCGCGCAACACGGCGCCGTCACGCTTCCCGACCCGGAAGCCGCCCTGCGCACCTTGGCCGTCGGCCTCAAGAGTTTTGCCGATCTCGAAGCCGCGGCGCGCGGGGCCGTAGTCCGCGCCATGGAACGGCAACTGCCCGCGGCCGCCCGCCGCTTGCTTGACGAGATCGCGCCCGAGCGCATCAAGTTGCCCCGCGGCCGCCCGGTGCTGGTGCACTATCCAGCGGATCAAGCCCCCTGGATCGCCTCGCGCCTGCAGGATTTCTTTGGCCTTCGCGCCACTCCCACCGTGGCCCGCGGAGCCGTGCCGGTGGTGGTGCGATTGCTAGCGCCCAATCAGCGCCCCATACAGATGACCACCGACCTGGCCGGCTTCTGGCAGCGCCTCTACCCGCAGGTCCGCAAGGAACTCTCGCGCCGTTATCCGCGGCACGCCTGGCCCGAAGATCCGTCCACGGGTAGTGGGGCCGTTTGATTTTCAGTGCCTTGTGCCTTATTTCCTTATTGAGAATCGTGAGAAGATCGTCGCATGAATGCCCGGAGATTTCGCAAGCCCCGAATGATCGCGGACTTCGTCTTCGTGTGCGCCTTCGGTCTAGTCGCCCCAGTCAGTCTCGCGCCGATTTCCAGGAGTTGGGGCGTAATGCTGGTCGGCTTCGCCACATTTTTCGTAGCTGCCGGATTTTTGCTTGATGCTTTGCGAACCCTGCAACGATGGCATAAACCTGATTCAAACTGACCCGATCCCCCACCCTGAACCCTCCGCACCGAACCGCGACAACTTCCTCACCGAACCGCGCCGTACAAATACGGGAGTGCCTCACGGCCCTGCGGCCACGAAAGGCGATGAAGACGGCCCCTATCACCGTGCCCTGGCCCGAAGCCTCAGCCGATCGCCGCTCCCCGTGCCGAAATGATAGTTTCAAATCTATGCCCCCTCCTTCCGCCTGCGCCTCCGTGCTCGACGCCATCGGCAATACCCCGCTCGTCCAACTCCGCGCCGTAGTCCCCCCGAACGCCGCGCGCGTCTTCGTCAAGCTCGAATATTACAACCCCACCGGCTCCTACAAGGACCGCATGGCGCTGTCCATCATCGAGGGCGCCGAGCGCCGCGGCGCTTTGCGGCCCGGTATGCGAGTGGTCGAATACACCGGCGGCAGCACCGGCTCTTCTCTCGCCCTGGTCTGCGCCGTGAAAGGCTACCGATTTACACCAATCTCCTCCGACGCGTTCGCCCGCGAGAAGCTGGAAACCATGCGGGCCCTCGGCGCCAACCTCATCCTGGTCCCCAGCGACGGCGGCCAGATCACCCCGGACCTGTTCGCCCGCATGAAAGCCGAGCTCGCCCGCGAAGCCGCTCAGCCCGGCGTCTTCTGGGCCGACCAGTTCCACAATCCCGACGCCATTCCCGGCTCCATGGCAATCGGCCGCGAACTCCTGCTTCAGTTGGACTCGCCCCTTACAGTGTTCTGCGCCGCCGTCGGCACCGCCGGCATGCTGGTCGGTGTCTCGCACGTCCTAAAGGCAGCCCAATGCACCGCCCGGATCGTGGCGCTCGAACCGGCCGAGTCCCCCACCCTTACCACCGGCACGGGCGGTCCGCACCACGTCGAAGGCATTGGCGTGGGCTTCCTCCCGCCGCACCTCCAACCCGGCGATTATGATGAGGTCCGCACCGTGGAAGAGGCCGCCGCCCGCACCATGGCGCGCCGTCTCGCCCGCGAAGAAGGCATCCTCGCCGGCACATCCACCGGACTCAATGTCGCCGCCGCCGTCCGGCTGGCCGTGGAACTGGGAGCCCAAGCCACCGTCGTCACGGTAGCCTGCGACAGCGGTCTCAAGTATCTCGCGGGCGATCTCTATTCCGGGTCGTAGGCCCGCCGCATGCGGTACCATCTCATCTATGAAACGCCGCGATCTCCTCGCCTCGCTCGCCTTAGCCAGCGTGAAGTCCAGGGCGCAAACCCCTACCGCCGCGCCCGCCGCCGAATCGCTCTACATCCCCAAACCGCAACTGGTGGAAGACCGCCGCTTCCTCCACGATTTCATGGACGAATTCGCGTTCGTCGATCTGGTAACGGTCTCGCCTTCGTTGCGGATCACCCACATTCCCGTCTGGCTCGACCGCGCTGCCGGCTCCTACGGAACGATCCATGGCCACATCTCGCGCCAGAATCCGCAGAGCGCCACTTTCGACGGCCGGCAAACCGGCGTCCTTGTTTTCCGCGGACCGCACGGCTACATCTCGCCCACCTGGTACGCCAGTACCGGCAACGTAGTGCCCACCTGGAATTTCGCCGTGGTCCACGCCACCGGAAAGCTGCGCCCGGTGGAGGGCAAGAAAGAATTGAACGAGTTGCTCTCCAAACTGATCGCCAAATTCGAGAGCTACGAGGGCACCGGCTACGACTTCGCCCGAGTCGACGACGCCTACAAGACCGGCCTCATGGGAGGCATCATCGGCTTCGAACTGGAGATTGAACTGCTCGAAGGGAAATTCAAGCTTGGCCAGGACCGGAGTCCCGCCGACAAAGAGAGCCTGCTGAAGAAGCTGGGCGACGCCCGGCCGCCGCGATCTCTCCGCGACTTCACCGCCGCCTTCTACCAGCGCCAGAGCAAGGCCTGACGCACCTTCTTCACCGAACCGGCACTTCTTCACCGAACCGCGACTGCCAAGGAGTGCCCCATGGCCCGATGGCCAGGTGCACGTCTGTTAATGGGCAATCTCTTGCCCCTTGCACCCATGCGCTACCATGGCATCGGCGAAGTGCTTTCAGCCGTGCCGAATCGGGAAAAGCGCCAAACCGGAACCGTCGTTCCTGTGGAAAACCCGTAACCGCTTTTGTTTCAAGGAGCGGTTGCCGAATCCGGAACCGTCGTTCCGGTTTAGACTCAATGCGGTTCAGTTAACGGAAATCCCGATGGGTTCCGGTGGGGCAGGCTTCAGCCATGCTTTAGCCTGCCCGTCCGTGCCGCAGGCAATGATTCCTGCCGGTCGTGACGGCCCCTCAGAGGATCCCTTAGGGGCTCCCTCAGAGGCCGCGCCACAATTCCCCCAACCCCGGGTGGGTCTATTTTCGATAAGCTTAAGAATATGAGACCTCATGCCATAATCGTCCCGTCGAAGCGGGCCCGAAATGCCTGCACAACGGGCACGTGGTGCCTTCGCCGGTGGACACATATTACCTCTGCAGCTTCGCCGGCCGACAGCCTGGGCGCCATTTTTCCGGAAAGTGTGAGCGCATGAAACTAGCTGAACGAATGAGTCGCATCGGCGTCGAATCGGCCTTCGATGTCTTGGTCAGAGCCCGCGCGCTGGAAGCGCAGGGCAAGAGCGTCGTCCACCTGGAGATCGGCGAGCCCGATTTCCCCACGCCGTCCCACGTGGTGGAAGCCGCCAAGAAGGCACTGGACGACGGCTGGACGCATTACGGTCCCACGCAGGGTTACCCCGACTTGCGCGAGGCCATCGCCCGACACATCTCGAAAACGCGCGGCATCCAGGTGGGTCCGCAGCACGTCTCCGTGGTCCCGGGCGGCAAACCGATCATCTTCTTCCCCATGATGGCGCTGCTGGAACCGGGAGATGAAGCGATCTACCCCAATCCCGGCTTCCCCATCTACGAATCCATGATCCGCTTCCTGGGCGCGACGCCGGTGCCCATGCCGCTCGAAGAAGCGCGAGGCTTCTCGTTCGACCTGAACCTGTTCCGCGAGCGCCTCAGCGACAAAACCAAAATGGTGGTGCTCAACTCGCCGCAAAATCCCACCGGCGGCACCATACCGGCCGCGGACCTGAAACAGATCGCCGGGATGTTGCGCGACCGCGACGTGGTGGTGCTGAGCGACGAGATTTACAGCCAGATCAGCTACACCGACGAACCGCCGGTCTCGATTTCGAGCTTCCCCGGGATGCTGGAAAAGACCATCATCCTGGACGGATTCTCGAAGACTTACGCGATGACCGGTTGGCGCATGGGCTATGGCGTGATGCCGGTGTGGTTGGTGGACGCGGTCACCAAGTTGATGGTGAATTCCAATTCCTGCACCGCCAGTTTCACGCAGCGCGCGGGCTTGGCGGCCCTCACCGGTCCGCAGGATTGCGTCACCGCCATGGTGGCCGAATTCCGCCGCCGCCGCGACGCCATTTGCGCCGGGCTGAACCAAGTCCCCGGCTTCCGCTGCCCCGTGCCCGGCGGTGCATTTTACGTCTTCGCGAATATCACGGGTACGGGGATGGACTCCAAGGAACTGGCCGATTACCTGCTGTATGAAGCAGGCGTCTCGTGCCTGGATGGCGGCTGTTTCGGGGAGTACGGCAAGGGCTACATTCGGTTCAGTTACGCCAATTCGATGGCGAATCTGATGGAAGCGGTGGACCGCATCAAGAAGGCGGCTCCCAAGTGGGAGAACTCGCTGGTGGCCAGCCGGTAGCCGACTCATCCCCGGCGAGTGAGCCCTTTTCTTGGCTAACCGCGCCAGTTCGAAGGGGCAGTCACATGCCGGACTTATTTAACTTAGTACCTCCGTGGAAAGTCCGCGCAACGGTAGACGAACCGGCGATTGCTATCGAGCAACGCAAACTTGCCCTCAACGACGAGCTTGACGCTGGAATCGTTTGAAACGTATTCACAAATCCTTTGCGCCACATTCTTGTAGATCCTGATCTGGGGACAAGCGGGGACTTTCATCTCGCCGACCGACCAGTCGTCGATATCCAATCCATTCAGGTCCGGCCCTTCCGTGGTCGGGTAGTCTTGGATTCCTTCCGGCAGCCGGTTGAATGCGTCATCGTTCAAGTAAATCACTCCGGAGGTGGTGTTCCCCGAATACAGCGCCGAGGAAAGATAGTCATCCCAGAGGTTGAAGAAACTCAGCACCGGCATGAAGCCAAATACTACGAGCACGATCTTCTGAAACGCGAACTTTCTCCCCCAAATGATGTCCCGGGCCGCTGGCTCCTCCGTGCGCCTGAAGAACAGAATGAGCAAGAACACAATCATGGCAAGATTCCAAGGCCACACGATCACGTTGAAACGATACCCCAGCGGACCGATCGTGATGAGGATGAAGACATGCATCGCGATCGCAAAGAAAAGAGCCGCGCGACGAAAACGCGTGGTGAGAAGGCCGGCGCCTGCGGCGCACTCGAGCAACGGCGCCAAGAACGCCAGATGGTGGACTAACCACTGCGCGGGCGCCGGCCAAGCTTTGACTAAAGGATCCACAAGCCAAGGGTAAGTATCGCTCATGAAGCTAGGATTCAGCTTTGCCAATCCACTCCAGATGTAAGTCGCGGCGACGATCAGGCGGCAAGTGTTCAGGGCAGCCTCCTGGCGGCCGGAGCCGGCCAGAGCGATGGCCAGAAGCATGAGCACATACTGGTAGAACCACGGTTGCCATCGCGACTGATCCTGCAGGGCCACCAGCAGGAGCAGCGCAAACGCGGCGGCCTGGATCTCCCGCCGCGGCGCCACCGCGAGCGCAATCAATAAGGCGATCAGCGCGATAAACAGGATATCGTCGCCCGGGGAACTAAGTGGTTTGAGGAATGACCATACCGGGGTTAGTGGGTAGATACGGGAACTCAGCCAGAGCTTCGGCGACAGCGCGAATCCAGCGAGCAGCCCCAGGATCACGACGATTCTCAGCATCCCGCACGATCCCAGCCGGTCACTGGCGGAGAGAGGCATAGGAGTGACTCGGTTACTTCTTCCCCGCGATCTGCCATTCCGTAAACGGCGAGCGCACCCCTCGGACCTTCACATTGAGACAGTAGGGCACGCCGGACGCAAAAGCGCGCGCGACGGCATCGCGAACCTCATCCGGACGCTCGATGGTCTCGCCTCCGCCGCCGAATGCCTGCATCACCAGATCGTAGCGGGCCGATTGCAACTCGCACGCCACCGTCTCCTGGCCGCCGGTCGAGGAGGATTGCAGCTCCCGCTCCAGGCCCCAACCGGCGTCGTTGCCCACAATCAGCACGATGGGCAGCTTGTGCCGCACCGCGCTATCCATCTCGGCGAGATAGAATCCCAACGCGCCGTCGCCCGTGATCACCGCGACGGGCCGCCCGGGATGCGCCAACTGCATCGCCAGCCCATTCGGCAACGACGACCCGATGGTTCCCAGCGGACCCAGGCGGAGCCAGCCGCCGGCCTGCCGCGCGGGCAGAGAGGCGCGGCCCCAATGGGCGAAATCGCCGCCGTCCCAAGAATAAAGAACGTCGCCTGGCAGCGCCCTCGCCAGTTCTCGAAAGAAGGCCGCGGGATGCATGGGCGAGGCGGAATCGGCAGCCCTTTGCGCCAGTTGCGTCCGCCACTCGCCGCGCAACGCGCGAACGCGCTGCAGCCACGGGCGCGGCGTCCACGGGCCGGGACCGGCGGCGGCGAGCAGAGCCTCCAGCGCGGTGCGCGCATCCGCGCAAATGGCGACGTCCAGCGCGCGGTTGAGCCCCAATTCCCCTTCGTGGATGTCGATCTGCACGAAGCGCGCGTCCGGCGGGAAAAGCCGGGGTCCGCCCAGAGCCAGGCGGTAGTCGATGCGCTTGCCGATCACCAGGAACAAATCGGCCTCGCGAAACGCCGTGTGCACCGCGGAGTTAAGGGCCGGGTCGGCATAGCCCATGGCGAGCGGATGGTCGTCGGACACGGTTCCGCGCGCCATGGTAATGGTATAGAGCGGCAGCGAAGTGTGCTCGATGAAGCGGCCGAGCGCCTCTTCGGCGTGCGACCACCAGATGCCGCTGCCGGCAATCGCCACCGGCCGCTGGGCGGCGCGGAGCATGGCGACGGCGCGGTCCACGTGCGGCGCGGTTGTCTCCGGCGACACGCTCAGGGCGCTGGTACGCGAGCCCACCCCCGGTGCCGCGAACAAATCCACTGGGATGGTGAGGTGCACCGCGCCCTTGCGTCCCGCATTGGCTACCGTATACGCCTGCGCCAGGTATCGCGGAATCTGGCCGGCGGCGGGGACTTCCGCAGCCCATTTCGCCACCGGCCGCGCCATCCCCACCTGGTCGATATCCTGAAACGCCTGGCGGTGAGCCATGGTGCTGGGCCGGCTGCCGCTCACGGCGATCAGGGGGCTGCCCGCCAGGTTGGCGGTGGCGATGCCGGTGAGCGAATTGGTGTGCCCGGGGCCTCCCGTAACCAACGACAGGGCGGGGCGGCGATGAATCCGCGCCCAGGCGTCGGCGGCGTGGGTGACGGCCGATTCGTGGCGCAGATCGACCACGCGCATGCCTCGGCCGGCGGCCACGGCCAGCACTTCGTTCAGATGATCGCCCACCAGGGTAAACACCGTGTCGATCCCGAGCTGCAGGGCGGTCTCGACGAACAGCTCGGCTCCGTTTGGCATAGAACCGCCATGCTACTACAATCGAGTTGGTGGAATCGAAACGAATCTTAGTTACCGGCGGGGCCGGCTACATCGGCTCGCATACCGTGCGTCTGCTCCTGGAGCAAGGGCATGAGGTCACGGTGGTCGACAACCTCTCCAAGGGGTATCGGCACAACGTGCCTGGCAGGATTTTGTATAAGCTCGATATCGGCGATACCAAGGCGCTGAAAGAACTGATGCGCCAGGTGCGCTGCCAGGCGGTGATCCATTTCGCCGCGTTCATCGCGGTGGGCGAATCCATGCGCGAACCGGAGCGCTACTTCGCCAACAACGTGGGCGGCTCGCTTTCCCTGCTCACCGCGATGGCGGAAACGGGCGTGAAGCGCATGGTGTTCTCCTCCACCGCGGCGGTGTACGGCAATCCGCCCTCCAGCCCTATTTTGGAAACGTTCCCTATCCACGCGGTAAACCCCTATGGCGAATCCAAGGTGATGGTGGAGACGATGCTGCGCTGGTTCGACCGGATTCATGGTCTGACCAGCGTCTGCCTGCGTTACTTCAACGCTTGCGGCGCCGATCCCGACGGCCATCTGGGCGAAGAGCACGAGCCCGAAACACACTTGATACCTCTGCTGTTGCGCGCCGTGATGAGCGGCCGGCCGATGACCATCTTCGGCAACGATTACGAGACACCCGATGGAACTTGCGTCCGCGACTATATCCATGTGAACGACCTGGCGCAAGCTCACATCCTGGCGCTCGACTATCTGCTCGCGGGCGGCGCTTCCGACCAGTTCAATGCCGGCACCAGCACGGGCCATTCGGTGCTGGAGACAATTCGCGCGGTCGAGGCTGTAACCGGGAGCAAAGTGCCGTATGTGGTGGGACCGCGGCGGGAAGGCGATCCGCCACGCCTGGTGGCGGACTCCGCGAAGCTGCGCCGCACACTGGGGTGGGAGCCGCGCTACGCCGGGTTGGAGACGATCATCGAGCATGCCTGGAACTTCGCCCGGAAAAAAGCGGCGGACTAGAATTTCACCACGGAGATCTGTGGTGAACAATTGTTTTTCATGACCCGCCCGCCAACGGATTGTTTCACGGCTTCCGACGCTCGCGGCGCGGTGAGAGGCATCCGGAGTAGCATCGTTTCTACTCCACGTAGAAGCCTTCTCGGGCTCGCACGTGCAAGCCTTTGGGGCCGCTCAGCACCACCTCGATTTTGCGCCAGACATGGTTGTCTCCGGGAGCCGGCTGGAAGGCTACCAGGTATCCGTGCATCAAGTCTTGCGACACTTTGTCGAAGACCTCGCCGATGTCGCTCAGCTTGCGAATCAGGAACGGGATCCCGCCGGTGGATTGCGACATGTTGCCCAGTTCGGCGATCAACTGCGGATTGGTCAGCGCTTCCCCTTCGGCGATGGTATAGATGGGGATCCCGCGGGCTTTGGCACGCTCGATGGCGACATTCGCCGTCAGCATGCTGGCGTTGTCGCTGCCGTCCGTGAATACGATGACGACTTTTTTCCCGGGGCGGGCCGCGAGATCGCGATTGACCCGCACCAGCGCGTCGTAGAGGGCGGTGATTCCGGCGGCGTGGGTCTTCAGGATGGCGCGCTGGGCGGCCGCCTTGTCGGAAGTGAAGGGCTGCAACTCGGTCACGGTGTCGTTAAAGCTGTAGACGGCGACGGAATCGGTCGGGCGGAGGTCTTCCACCAATTGCATGGCGGCGTTCTTGAGCGGCGGCAGAGCAGTCACCATGCTCCCGGTGGTGTCGAAGACCAGGGCGACGGACACGCCGGCGGTGTGATTCTCGAAAGCGAAGACCGGCTTCGGCTGGCCCTCTTCGAGGACGGCGAACTGGCTGGCATTGAGGTTGTCCACGTAGCGGCCCCGGCTGTCGGTGACGGTAGCGTAGACCTCCACGATGCGGCCTCCCGCGCGGAATACCAGATCGTTGGCAGGAGGCGGAACAGGCTCCGGCCGGGAGGGCGCCTCGGCGGAAGGCGCGTCCGGTGGGGCGGGCGGCGTATCGCCATCCGGCTCCGGCAGCAGCTCGCCCACGGTCCGCCGGTGGAGAGCATGAGCCACTTCCTGGAAGGATCCGAATCCGCCCTCGAAATTCGTGCCGGGCGGGCCATTCGAGACCATCAGCGAGGAGTGTGCGAACAGAGAGGGCTGCAGATTGCCGGATGGCACAAAACTGTGCTTCGTCAATAGCCGCGGGTCTTCGGCCACCAACAGGTACGCCGGGTCGAGCAGCGCCGCGTAGACCGCTCCACTGAGGGCGGCCAGCGTTTTGGCGGCGTCGGGCGGCTCGGTGAGCGTACTGAGGCGAGGGACGTTTTGCAGTTTCTTCACGCTCTCGAAGGCGTCTCGGCGGGCGCCGCTCAATCGCAGCAAGCGGGCGGCCAGGGCTTCGTCGAGGTCGGCCGCGCCGCCGGCGATGGCGCGCACCGTCTCGATCGCTTTGGCGGAAGGGTTCGGCGACCGCATGGCATCGCAGGCTTGCCGGAAGGCTTCGGCGGCCTGGCTGCCGTTCAAGGAGCCGGCCTGGGTACCGAGAACGATCAGCTTCACCAATGAGTGCCATTCGCCCATCACCAGGTTGCGCCGGGTGGAGGGCGCTTTTGCGGCGTCGTCGGCGAAGTCGGCCAGCGCGCGGAATTCGGCGGCTTCCAGGCCGGGCAACTTCTCAAAATACGGAAAGAGACTGCGCCATTGGTTGTAGTGTTGGCCGAGGATTTGGGCCGCGGCCGGGCTCAATGGCACGCCGCGCTTTTCCTCCAACACGGCCACGGCCGCCAGCGCCTCCAGGGGTGCATGGCGGAGCAGGATCTCGTCGTCGCTTTCGGCCCCGGTGGCCCAGGCTTCGCGGCCGCCGGGGAAGACCAGCTTGCCGGAGGCGTCGATCCGCACGGTCTGCAGGATTTTCGCCTGCCAGCGATCGGGAGTCCGCGGCAGACCGGAGGGCGGGGCGGAATCCCGATACCACTTGTAGAAGGCCTCGGCCCGCTCGGCCGTATGGGTGAAGTACTGCTGGTGCGCGGCATCGGCGTGCGCCAGGTCGAAATAGAAGGCCAGCAGGCGGCCCTGATCCTTCTCGAAGAGCGCGCGCAGGAAGGGCGCCGGAGTTTGCGGATTCGCGCCGGCCAGTTTAGCCCAGGCCGGCTGGGCTTTCACGCCCCCGGGCACGGCGACCTGTTGATCCGCCAGGGCCACAACCTCGCCGTAGTCGGCCATCGAGGTGGAGTATTTTACGATCAGGTTTGCCAAGCCGATAGCGGAGACCAAGGCCGCGGCGGAATCGCCCTCCATGGCGCCCAATCCGCTGTAGACTCGTGCGAACCGCCAGTCTTTCATGAACATCTCGACCGGCCCGCCTGGCATGTCCGGAACGCCTTTCAGAAGCACGCCCCACGCCGGGCCGCCCACCAGACGGGCGTTTTCCCTGGGAATTTCGAACTCAAAATCCCGCTTCGCCTGGATGGCCTGCCGCAACGCCAACTCGTCGACGCCCAGGCCCGCCAGAGCCCACTGCCGGGAGCCGTCGTTGGCGCGGTCGCCGGGCTCGATGGAGTACGAATCTCCCTTCGAAACCAGCTTCCAACCTAGCTCCGCGAGGATGGCACGGCTCTTGCGGATCTGCTCGTCGTTGTTCATCGACAGGCGGACGAGGGTGCGGTCGTCGCGGTGTTCGCCGAGGGTTTCCAACGCCGACACGGCGGAGATAAAGGCGCGCACTTCGTCGCCGGCCTCTTTGGTGGGGTTGATTCCGGTGGGGCCGCCGTCGGTGATCGCGCGGCAATACTCGAGGAAGAAATCCTGGCCGGACGGCGCGCCTTTCAGTTGCGCGATAGCGGAGAAGGCTTTGATGCCGCCGGGCACGGGAGCCTCTCCGGAGGCGGCCAGCCGCAGATCGAGAGTGGTAAACTCCGCCGAGAGGTCCGCGATGGGCGACTTACCGAGGTTCGAAATCCGCTCGGTCACGGCGGCGACATTTTTGGCGTGGGGGTGCTGTTCAATGTAAGTCCGCATGTGTTGTCCGGCGGCGGCGTAATCGGCTTTGGCCTCCAGGATCAGCCCCAATACGTATTCGGCGCGCGGCAGTTCGTGTAGTTTGTCCAGGCGGATGGCGTCGTTGATCCGGGTGAGGGCATTGTCGAAATCGCGCTGCTGATACAGCGCCACGGCATTCAGCAGGTAAGCCTCCACGTACACTCGCTTCTTGTCGGCCGCGATGAGCGATTTGGTGGTAGCCGCGGCCCCCTGCCAGTCTTTGAGATCGATCTGGGCGTCGGCCAGCGAAATGTAGGGAGACAGCGGTTTCGGGTCGAGCTCAATGGCGCGTTGCAGCGCCTGGCGGGAGTCCTCCAGTTTTCCCAGATTTGAGCAGAGGGTGCCGAGCGTGGCCCACGCAGGCGCGAACTTGGGCGCGGCCTGCACCACGGAGCGCAGCGGGCCTTCGGCCGCCGCCCAGTTGCGGGCAGTGAGTTGCTTGATTGCCAGGTCCCAGTAGCGGGAAGCGGCATGGGGCACGTTGGCGGTGAGGTCGTTCCCTAATGCCATACTCCTGGACGCGGGGGTAAGAACGATAGTAGGCAGACGTGGGTTGCGGACGATGCCGCGGTCGGTGAGGTCGATCCGGCTGGATACGAAGCCGGATTCGGAGGCCTCCAAGGAGCACGGCAACATGGCATAAGTATCGAGGCTGGAGAAGACCTGGCCGAAGTCGTTGACTTCGAGGCGGACAAAATATTCGCCGGTCTTGCCGGAGGCGGCGCCTTCGCGAACGGCGTGGTCCATGCCGTTGCAGACCCTTTGAACGGTCACCATGCGGCCGGGAGGGGAGCCGTCCTCGAGCGTTACTTTGCCGTGGAAGACGACCAGCACTGCGCTTGCGGGGCTTGCAAGGACGAGCCCGCACGAGAGCAGCAGCACGGATTGATGGACTCGCGAGAACAGCACTGTAGACAGACAGCATACCGCTTCCTTGGGGCGAATGCTTGGGCTCCGTGACCCCGCTCGGTCACCCACCTGCGGGCCGCTTGTGGTCTTCAAACCTTGCGTGCCAGAATCCCCGTCTCGCGCTTTGGCAGTTGGTCGATCACGCTCCGCGGTATCCCAAAATTGGTCTCCAGCAGCGACACCGGATTGCCTCCCAGCCAATTGGCCAGCGAGATCTCCTCGTACACGCCGCTATTGAACAGGATAATGATCTCCGTCGGCTCGTCGCCCACCTGTTCCACGTAGTGTCCGTAACCCTGTTGGATGAATCCGACGTCGTTGGCCCCGAACTCCTCGATGCGCGTGCGCCCGTGCGAACCGAAGACCCCGACCCGTGCCCTTCCGCGCACGTAGAATTGCCACTCATCGGCATGCGGATGCCAATGCAACTCGCGCAACGCGCCCGGCTGCAAATCCATACGCACCGCCGTGAGGGTGGTCTGAATGGGAAATTCCTTCGACGAAACCAAGTACTCCCGCCCGCCCGGGAAGATTCGCGGCGCCTGCATGTCGAGCCGGTACTTATGCGACGATTGCGCCGGTTGAAGTGCGGCGTCGCGCAAGGGTTCGATGGCGTTCTCGGGCACTTTGCCCGGCCCGATGTAAACCTCCCTCTTGGGAAACTGCGCCACCGCCGATTCCGGAATCCCCAGCGTCCGCGCCACCACGTGCGCCGGCGCGGTCGCGATCCAATCCGTGATGCTGAACGTGCCGTACTCGGAGAAGTGGCCATTGTCGAAGCCCAGAATGAAATGGCACTCACCCGGACCCAGCCCTTGCAGCGCGTGACCATGCCCGCGCGGGAAATACCAGGTATCGCCGGGACCGAAGTCGGCAATCTCGCTCTGGCCGTTCGGCATCACCACCGTGATACGGCAGCGCCCTTCCAGCATGTAGGCCCATTCGGCCGCCAGCGCGTGCCAGTGCAACTCGCGAATCCCTCCCGGCTGAAGACGCATGGAAACGCCCGCGATGCTCTGTGAAACCGGAAACTCCGCCACCGTGGCTTCCTTCGCCGATCCACCTGCGCCCTGCCATCCGGGCCGGCTCTCGATGTTGTATTTAAAAGGCGCGATCGGCTCGATCTTCGGCTCCTCCGGCGCTGGCCGTCCCTCGGCCGCCGATGCCGCCGCCAATGCCAGCGACGCCCCGGTGATCGCGTCCACCAGCCCCCTCCGGCTGATTCCCTTTCCATCCCTCATCCTGATTCCCCTCTCGATGTCATTGGGTGACAGGGATATTATCACTCGCGGAAGGCAATCCTGGGAATCGCGACAATGTAAATGTGAAGAACCAGCGCGCAGATGGCTCCGCCCGAGGTCATAAGCAGGCAACGCCGAGAGTGTTTGCGGTGGTGGGGCAGGCGGTGCCGCCTGCCGGCCCTGCCGGCTTTGCCGCTTCGCGTTGCGGCTGATCCAAGAGTCGCCAGCGGGCAGCCTGACCGCGGGCGAGCTCGACGTAAACGGCATCATAGGGCGTCAGGCGAGGATCGCGGCAGATGATCCGGACGGACCGGCCGATTTGCTCCAACGACGCGTAATCGACGGGCGGGGCTCAGGACTCGCAGTGCGTCGAAAAACGCTTTCGTCTGCGGCCGTGATGCGTCCCCTTGCGCTCGGCGGGCAGCAACGTGTTCAGAAACGCGGTTGACCCGAAGTTTATCCCAATCCAGTCATGGGGACGGTCGCCCGGATGCTTACGCCTTCCACCAGGCACCGCATCACGTGAGCGCGGGTCGGGATCCAGCTCACCTGCATGGGAAGTCAAAGAGGAAAACGTATTGATAACCAACTTAAAATTAGATACTATCTAACTTGAGGATGGTTATCAAATGCTTTTCCGTACGCCAACGTTAAACAATCGGGAGAAGAAGGCGCTGGAGCTGGTCGATGGCATTAGGGAAAACGTGAAGTATGCCCTTCGAAAACCAAACCGCTGGCTGGGGCAGTTGCGGCGCAACATGTTCGCCAGGAACATCCGCGGCTCCAACAGTATCGAAGGATACAACGTGAGCGCCGAGGACGCCATTGCGGCTGCTGCCGGCGAAGAGCCGCTTACCGCGGAACGGGAAACCTGGGCGGCGATTAAGGGATATCGGGATGCCATGACCTATGTCCTTCAACTCGCCGAAGACCCTCACTTTGCTTATGGCGATGGCTTCCTGCGTAGCCTGCATTTCATGATGATCGGCTATGACCTAACCAAGAATCCGGGCCGGTGGCGGCCAGGGCCTATCTACGTTCGCGACGAGCGGAAGGGTGAAGTGATCTATGAGGGTCCGGCCTTCGAATCGGTTCCGGAGCTTATGGCGGAGTTGAGCGGTCGGCTAAATGCGAAAGAGGAGTGCCCATCGATGGTCACGGCCGCCATGGCCCACCTCAATCTCGTGATGGTACATCCTTTTTCGGACGGGAACGGACGCATGGCGCGTTGTCTGCAAACGTTAGTGTTGGCCCGCGAGGGCATTCTAGAGCCTGAGTTCTGTAGCATCGAAGAATATCTCGGAAGGAACACGCAGGACTATTATGACGTGCTCGCGAAAGTAGGACACGGGCGATGGGCCCCGCGCAGTGACGCACGGCCATGGATCGATTTTTCGATCACCGCACACCATACACAAGCGAGCACGATCCTGAAAAGGACCAAGGAAACCGAGCGTGTCTGGAACGAGCTGGAGCAACTGATTAAGACGAAAGGTCTCCCGGAGCGGGTTATTTTTGCGCTTTCCGACGCCGCCTTCGGATACAGGGTTCGAAATGCTACATACCGGGTCATTGCAGAGGTTGCGGATGCTGTGGCCAGCAGAGACCTAAAATCATTGGTGGACAACGGACTGCTCGCTGCGGATGGAGCAAAACGTGGAAGAGCATACATTGCGGCGCCCATCCTCAAAAGCATCCGCGAACGGACGCGAGAGCCGGGAATCGTACAGCTACAGCTCCTTGATCGATAGCGGCTTCCATCTTGCCATGGCTGCTTTCTTGGCGGTCGGCTTCCGCCTTTCGCGGCGAGCGCAGGGGTTGCGAGTTTTAGTAACTGGGAGCACCCGTGGCGCTATCGTCTAACGGTTAGGACAGAGCCCTCTCAAGGCTTAAATTCGGGTTCGATTCCCGTTAGCGCTACCAACGTTTCAATAATTTACAACCAGATCCATCCTGGCTCCCGTTGGTCTATACATTTTCTAAAGCATCTTGCTCCCATGCCGCGCACCTCGGGGGTCACCCAAAACCGGCCATAGAGGGTCACTTCAAAACCGGCCAACGATAAACCGCTAAACCAGGACGTTAACTCAGCCGTGAGGGCGACTACCCTCCGTGGATGTGAGCAACGT
>Ga0182018_10002823_pt1 | contig 16632 bp, 15 predicted proteins | sample 812P2MmetaG_FD_120490 | JGI IMG/M metagenome (GOLD analysis project Ga0182018, IMG submission 120490) | Permafrost microbial communities from Stordalen Mire, Sweden - 812P2M metaG | ecosystem: Environmental > Terrestrial > Soil > Wetlands > Permafrost | place: Sweden: Stordalen | collected... | reverse complement strand
GTTAAGGTTTCCTCTTGACGTACTAAGTGGGCTCGGTGCGAGCCTTCAGGCGTTAACGTAGTGCGCTTTCAAGCACAAGCGTAGCCTGAGAATCTTCGCCCTTAAGGGCGGAGAGGTTCAACGAGAGTGGCGCAGGATTGTCGTCGTACAGTACGGTGTGTTGGGTGTTCAGGTGCACGATGCCCGATTGGCTGCCGCCATGCGCGTGCACCGTGTAAGCCATATACTCACGCTGAATGTGGCAGATTTCAGCCGTTTCAGCGGTCTCACCGCCGTGCATCCCGGCAGCATCCTTTAGCTACCCCGAGTTTCACTGCGTCTTTCTTAGAGACCGCTTGCGGCCTTCCCCAACTATGGAAGGAAGCGATTGCATAAATGCATCAATCTTGGTGGGGAAGATGCCATAGCCCAGTTGTTCCGCCTCGTGTTTCAGGGCTGACAGTTCCGGCAAAGCGGTCTTCCGTTCCGAAGAAATCCGTGAAAAGGCCTGGCTTCCCCGACGAGATTTGAACCCGTGTTACCGCCGTGAAAGGGCGCTGACAGGCTGGATCACGTTGTAATTACAAGGCAGCGGTCGCTCTGCAACGCCTTGTAAGGAACGAAGGAGAACAGCAAGAAACATTTTTTGATGTACCGTTCTTGTACCGCGAGTTTTTGAACGATGTGTCAGCAGTGAACCGCTTGTGCCCACGGGGGATTACTTCCTGCTTGCTGACAATCCAAGACCAATTCGGAGAACCGACTCAGCGGAATTTGGTTCGACATTCGAATGGGGATTTCCGCCAGAGTGAGTCCGTTCGAGGTTCTCAACGACTACTTGTCCCTGAGGGGTGCCTTCCGTTGCAATTCGTCGATGAAGTTTTCGAGGAAGATGACGTGGCCGGAGTTCTGCTGGGTTGCGCCCCCAGCGTAGGTGGCCGCAACAAGGCGCTTTCCGTCGGGCGCCACGTCGTACTGAGTAGCGCCAGTGGAGGCGGAGAGTGCCGCCAAACTTACCTCTGACCACACTCGCGGCTTTTCCGCCACGAACGCGCCGGCCTTGACCGAGTAACTCGCCACCATGATCCGACCGTTAGCGAGGTCATAAAAAAACAGCTCTCGTCCGTTGCGACAGAAGATGGGCGCGGTTCCACCGGTGCTGGAGATTTGCCAGCGGCCGCCTTTGTCGGGAAACGCGCGCACGTAGACCTGGGGATTTCCCGACTCGTTGGAGGCGTATGCGAGCCAGCGACCGTCAGAGGAGAAGCTCGCGTCCCGCTCCACAAAAGGCGTTTGCAGGAACAAGTCCGGCGTCCCCGCTTTCAGCCCGTCCGCCTCGCGTTCTATCGATACGGTCCAAAGATCGAAGCCTTGTGGCCCATCCTGATGAAATGCCAGTCGTTTGCCATCGGGCGAGAAAGACGTAGCGTATTGATTGTCCTTGCTCAGTGTCAGAGAGCGTGGCTTGCCACCGCCGTCCACGCGTGTCCACCACATCCCTCGGACATTGCTATAGACAATGTGTTTACCATCGGGCGTCCACAGTGGTCTATAGTCATGTTCGCTTGTCAAGCGAGTAAGCGTGTCGCGCTGAAGGTCGTAGATCCAAATGCCGAAATTGGTCAAATCAGCGCCGTCCACCGCGAGGCGCTGTCCGTCGGGTGAGAGGTGGGGATTCTGGAAGAGCCCCGGCTTGTCCATCAAGAGCTGCACCTTTCTATCCGGCGCCAGCCATAAGATTGCCAGCCGCGTGGCATCGATCTCGGTACTCCGGTAGAGGAGTGTTCCATTGCGCGCGAAACTTAACTTGGCCGATCCGAATTGCGAAGAATAAGAAACCTGCTGTAAGACAGGCACTGGCGCGCCACTCGTCTCCACCTTCAGTGGATCGAAAGCAACCGCGAACAGAGTTCCCCGGTTCACGTACGTGAGATAGCCCTTGCCACCAGAGGTTCCCAGATACTGACCGAAAGTCCCGCCGCGCAGCAGAGTTTTCCGGTGGTGATCCGCAAGGGTGACCACCCCGATGTAGGTGTCATCTATGCCCGCGTTGGCATTTTGGACGGTGAAGAGGACTGACCGGCTGCCGGGCAGAACCTGCGGATAGCGGTGCGAGCGTTCCTCTCCCTGAAGCTCTGTGATGGGCACGGGTTTGCCGCCTTCAGAGGAAACTTGAGATAGTCCGGCGCGGGCGCCTAGACTGAGGACGATATTGCCATCCTCACCCCAATCACCGCCTGTGTAGGAGGCTCCTGTGTCGCACAAAACAATTTCGGAACCGCCCTCGACCGAGACTTTTCTCAGCTTCCCATTCGCCGTGAATCCGATCCGCTGGCTATCCGGCGAGAAAAATGGGCTGGTCGCTCCTTGGGTAATGGTGAGCTCGGTAGAGCTCGCTTGATCTAGCCGCCGCGTGAAGATCCGGCCGCGAGAAAGGTAGGCAATGCGCGTGCCGTCGGGAGAGATGATAACGTCGGACCCGCCCACCGCGGTCAAATACACGTCGCGACCCAAATCCACATCCAGCCGGACCAACGGCTTGAGTTCCGGAATGCGCGTGGAGCGGTACGCGATCCACGATGTGGCTGCTGCGACCAGGGCGAGCACTCCCACGGCCATCCAGGACAGCCACGTAGGGCGTGTGGGTGGGGCGGGCGCGGTGCTTCCTCCACTGGGAGCCTGTGCAATCCACTCTAACTCGGCTTTGAGGTCGCGAGCGCTCTGCCAGCGGTTCTCGGGATCTTTCTCCAAGCAACGCCTAAGAATCCAGTCCAACGCCGGAGGCGCGACGTCCGCAATGGACGGCGCCGGACGTTCCATGATGGCGGCGATCACGGTGGCCGGAGAAACTCCATCAAAGGTGCGCTTTCCCGTGAGCATTTCATACAGCACCAGCCCGAAGGAGAAGATGTCGCTGCGGGCGTCAACCTCCGCTCCGGTGTCCTGTGCCTGCAACTGCTCCGGTGACATGTAAAAGAGCGTGCCCACGATTTCGTTTTTCCCGGTGAGCGCCATGGTGAGAGTGGCGTCGACGGGAGGGTCGGCGGATTGCCCCGCCTTGCTTGCACTGGATTTCGTCAGAGCGGTCTTTGTCTGGGCGATTTTAGCCAGGCCAAAGTCCAGCAGCTTGATGCCGCTCTTAGTGACCAGAATGTTCGCGGGCTTGAGATCGCGATGGACGATGCCCTTCTTGTGGGCAGCGTCGAGTGCATCGCAAATCTGCACCGCTTAGTTAAGAACTTGGGTGACGGGCAGAGGCCCTCGGAGTACGGTCCCTTCCACGTACTCCATGACTAGGTAATTCGGCCCCATATCATGCAACGTGCAAACGTGAGGGTGATTCAGGGAGGCTACGGCGTGGGCTTCGCGGTCGAAGCGTTCGGAGAACTGTTGGTTAGAAATCTTGACCGCGACGATGCGATCCAGGCGTGTATCGCGTGCCTTATAGACTTCGCCCATGCCGCCAGCGCCGAGAGGCGTGAGGATTTCGTACGGGCCCAACCGGGTTGCGCGTGCCAGCGGCATCGGAATCCACCAATTGTACCTTTCGGATGTGGATAGCGGGCGGATGACGGCAAGCAGGAAGTAATCCCAAGGGAAGGTTAGCCGACCACTCGTACAGAATCGTCGAGTCTCGGCCGTGGATAAGCCTTTCGCCAAGCCGACTTGTCGTTGCGAATCCTTTCGGTATACGCTCTGGTACTCACCTGCGACGCGAACGGGGCGACTTCGCCGGAGTGGCGCATGAAGGAAATGACCGCCAATGACGACTTCGAACGCTTCCGGACTGGCGCAGCGAAGTACGCCGCTTACCTCGAGACACCCGAGGGCAAATTGCGCCTCGACCTCACCTTCGCCAATTTGCAGGACTTTCTCCCGCAAGCCACACGGTCTTTGCTAGCTCTAGATCTTGGGTGCGGTACCGGCGCCATCGCGGTGCGGCTGGCGCGACTTGGTCATCGCGTCACGTTGCTGGATGCCTCTGTACCAATGCTGGATTTCGCGAAGCGTGCAGCGCGGGAAGCAGGAGTTTCGGACAGGGTTGCGCTGAAACACGGCGATGCCACCCAATTCGCAAACTTGTTCCGGGCCGAGTCGTTTGATGTAATTCTTTGCCACAATATCCTGGAATATGTTGACGACCCGGGTGCGGTGTTGCGCAGTGCGGCTCGCGCCTTGCGAGATCCGTCCAGCGTAATCTCGGTATTGGTGCGTAACCGGGCAGGTGAGGTGTTAAAGGCCGCGATACAAGACGGGGATTTGGCTGCGACCGAGAATAATCTCACCGCTGAGTGGGGACATGAGTCCCTGTACGGAGGAAGGGTGCGGCTATTTACGGCGGAGAGCCTGCGAGCCATGCTGCTCGAATCGGCACTCGCGGTAACTGCGGAGCGTGGCGTACGTGTCATGTCGGATTACTTGCCGCCGGGGGTTTCCCGAAGTGATGAGTACAAACGGATTCTGGAGCTAGAGCGCAAGCTGGGCAGGCGACTGGAGTTTGCCGCAGTCGCTCGCTACACCCATTGCCTGGCACATCGCCCAGGTCCGGTCATGAAGGACGGTGCATGAACCACATCGTAGCCCATTCTTCGTCGCCCGGATCTCGCATGACACCTGATGCCGGTATTGCGCTCGGGCTCGGCCTTACCAACGAGTGTAATCTCGCCTGCGCCTTCTGCTACCGCGATCCAACTCGCGCGGATCGTCTCTCTCTGGATCAAGTGAAGGCAGTGATGGAACGCTTGCCCGTACGCTCGGTGAATCTCGGCACCGGTGAGAACGGCATGCATCCCGACTTCAAGGCAATCCTGGCCTACCTGCGAACGAAACCGGTCAAGCTCACCATCACTTCCAATGGTCATAGTGTTGCTGTGCTGGACGCCAATGAGCTCCGTGCCTTCCATGACATCGAGTTCTCTCTCGATTATGCCACGCAAGCGGAACAGGATGCACAGCGCGGGCGTGGCAATTGGGCACTCATCCGCCAGCAAGCAGAACGGTGTCTCACGCTGGGCATTCCTGTCACTATCATCGCGGTCATGATGAAGCCGAACTACTTGCGTTTAGCGGATGTGGCGCGAATAGCCAAACAGTTTCACGCTCCTTTGCGAGTGAATGTGTACCAAGCCGTGCGATCGGATCTTTATGCCCTCAGCTATGAAGAGTATTGGGAAGGGTTCCAGCGCCTCTTTGAGGAGACCGATGTAATCGCTATCGGCGAGCCGCTGGTTCGCGCAATGGCGGGGCTCCCACCGCTTCGGGGCGGTTGTGGCGTGAGCACTGTACGAGTGACACCAAGAGGCACGACACAGCCCTGCGTTTATTGGCCAGGAGCAGGAGAGCCGCTTTCAGACTTGATCTGCGCTGGCAAAGACATTCTGAACTCAACCCCCTTCGAGCAGGCACGGACACTTCCTCAAACCTGCAATCAGTGCGAGTTCCGCGACTCGTGCCACGGCGGATGTGCCGGACGCCGAAGCTTGCAAGGCGCACTGCTACAACCTGACGCTTATTGTCCGATCATTCGCGGGGAACGCCCGACATTGCGGATCCGCATGGCCGCAAATCGCGATCTGCCCAAACTGAGCAGTTCGTGTACTACCGTCGTGATCGCCAGGGAGTCTGATTCGTAACGAACGACATCAGCTGTGCGAATTAGTTCTGGCTTTCGTCTATTGCGCTTTCATCCAAGTATCTGATCCGGTCACCTTGACCGCCACATCCGTAAACCAGATCCGTATCGGCTTGCCATCGCCGTAGCCGCGGCGATCCGTTGAGAGAAGCAGTGGACCAGCCTTTTTCTGGCCTCCCCAGGTTGCGAAGAGAAGGCTCGGTTTCTTGGCGCCGCCGCGGTGGTAAACCCAATACTCAATGCGACCGTCTTTGCCGACATACAGTTCCCAGGTGTCGCCCGGCGTATAACCGCCGCCTTCGGCGGGATACTTTACGGCGATCAGCTCGGCCGTGCCGGGCCCTACCGGCAGGTTATACGTGCCGGTATCAATCACGGCGGGACTGGCGTCCCAGTAAGCTTTTAAGGGGAATAGAAGCGTGTAGTTGTCGTTGATGAAACCCGGGTCGACGTCGTTTTTCACGTTGTCGGGCTGGGTACCGAGCTCGGAGCGCTTGTAGGTAACTTTGACCGGCTTGCTGTCTTTATCCTTTCCTTCATACGTGACCTGGGTGGTCTTGGGCTCCCATTCCCATGAACGGGAGAGATTGAATGCACCGTATTCTATGTGCCAAGTGTAGCGGATCGCCTCGATCTTGTCCCACGAATCGAGACCGCAGGTCTTAGCCACCTTCTCGAAAATTGCCGGGCGCTCTTGCGCCCAGCAGGTTGGAGCGAGGGCCAGCACGGCAAAAGCGAGGAAACGAATCATCGTTGAACGGCCGAACTTTGTCATGGAGGGTTCTCCTTACAGTTGCGATTAGGCCATAACCGAAGGAACGGGTGTATTGGACGATGGTATTGATCGACACCTTGGTATGAGTCGTCTTGTTGATGATGATGATGCACTAACACTTCTGGATACACAAATCGTGAGCATGTGGCTGGCTTCACTCTGCCAGTCCGCTTGGGTTTTGCGGGGTGGCCGATCGGCTCCGGCGCCAAACGATGGTCGCGGCAGCCATTGCCACGCACCCGTATTCGATCAGCATGACCCAGCCATGAAGCGCCCCCCACGGACGCCCCAGTGTGCGCAAGTGCCATTGGACGTACACGGGGATAATGCTTACAGTCCAGACGATGATCAGCAGCGTCGAGGCCGACGTCAGAAACGGCAGCAGCCAGAGAAGATACCAAGGGAATACGGCGGGGGCGCACAAAAGAGATGCTGCCATGGGCCAAGCAAACATGGAGGCGAATTGCTCCGGGGACCACCCAGGTTTTGCGCTTCTTATTCTTAGCCAGGTTGCAGTCGCCAATCCAGCGAGCACTGCCAGCCCAGCTAGAATCTGCGGAGGCGCGAATCGATCGAGTGCCGCAAACACGGGACCATTGAAGCGGAAATTCTGCACATACGTACCCAGGGAGCCGACCGGAATGCGGCCGTGATTAAGAAATGGCACGTACAGAAGTCCGACCACGGCTGTGGCCAGCGCCGCGTCGCGAATGCGAACCCGCTTCCAGTAGAGGGGCAGGAGTACGACCGGCAGCAATTTCACTGCGATCGCTAGCCCAAGAGCGACGGCCGCAGCCGCTCGCCATCGACGCACTAGCGTAGCGACGGACACCACCAACAATAGCGCGCCCACAATATCAATGTGACCACTTCCCGCCACCTCAATGGCCAACAATGGGTTCCAGGCGAACGCCAGAACCAGGTGCGCTGCCTGCCGGGTACAAAGCAAGATATTGAGCAACACGAAAACAATTGCGAACTCGCAAACCACAAATGCTACTTTCAGTGCAAAGGTGGACTCCTGAATCGCGGTTACTGCGCGGAAAAAAAGCTGCGCTCCGGGTGGATATGGGCTCGCTAGATCCGGGTTGTTCAAGCTGCGGGTTTCCGGGATATGCAGCCCCTTAGCGGCAGGATCGCTGGGAACGACAATATAGGGGTTGTAGCCTAGCCTCTGCAGGCGGCCATCCCAAACATATCGATGGATATCATCATCGGCGCCCGAGGGCACCCGAAGAAATTCAATGTGCCACCCAGCAGCCAGGACGAGCCCAATGACGACAACGCGTCGGGAAAATCTTGGCGCAGCGAAAAACTCACGGATGGCGAAGAGATAGGCGATGCCCGCAAGCGTCAAAGAGGCCATGAAGTACGGTCCGCCCCTATCGCTGAAGTTGCGTGAGCCGATCGTTAGCGCCACGCACAACGTGGCGCCGAGTGTGTACACTCTCCACTCGGGGGTGACCTTCACAGTTCTCCTGTGCCCGTTCCTAATTGTGCCGCCACAAACTCCCACTCTTTAAGCCACCCCGCCGTGCGCGGTGCCCTTGCCGGAGCCAGACGCAACTCCGCTGCCAAGCGAGTCAGGTCGTCAGCTACATCAATATCGTAAAAAGGATCTGCGAAACCTACGGAGAGCTCAAGAGCTCGTGCGCGCGATAGGAGCCTCTCCAGCGCACTGCTGGTGCCGATTCCGTCGCGTGCGAACAGCGTAGGATGAGAAGTCTTTGCCCCTACGAGATAGTAGCCTCCGTCGTGGGTTGGTCCCACGACCACGTCATGTGCGGCCAGCGTTTCGAAGGCGTCTTCGAGAACAGCACGCGGCAGGTGTGGGCTGTCGCTGTTGAAGGCAATGGTGCGTCGTTGATGGTCTTCCGCGAAGTGCGCAAACACCGAAGTGAGGCCTGCGGCAAGACCCTCACCTTTCTGGGCAACTACGCTCGCTTCACCGTCCGCCAATTGCGCCAGCTCGTTAACGTCGGTGTCCGGGCACATGATGGCAACTTCCACATCGTCCAATGACCGCGCCAGCGCCAGCGTGTCGTGCAGAAGACAGCAATAGAAAGCAGTGACAGCTGCGGGAGAAAGGCTGGGCGCCAGGCGGGTCTTGACCGCGCCTGGCCTTGGTGCTTTCGCCATGATTACCAGCACACGGTCACTACCTGACGAACGCACCACCGTTTCACTTACCGATTTCATAAAATAACTTTGACCCGGACCTACGCTGACGGTGCTTTCCCCGTTCTTCGGTGCCGGAAATAATAGCGCACTATCAAGCTGAGAATGAACCAAGCCGCGCCAACTGTGCCTTTAAGCGTACCGCTGATCTTCGATTTTCCGATACGCGGGTAGTAGCTCACCGGAACTTCAACCACGCGGAATCCAGCCAGGGCGCCTTTGAGGATCATCTCAACCGCCCAGCCATAGGTGGTCTCTTCCAGGGCGAGCGCGCGTAGCACATCTGCGCGGCCGGCGCGAAACGGGCCGAGATCACTGATGTCGAGTCCATAGAGAAGCCTGATCAGGCTGGCGGCGAGACGATTACCAAACACCTGATGCCAAGGCAACGCCCCAGCCGAACGCCGCCCCAGCAGGCGGGAACCGAGCGTGATGTCCGCACGCCCCTCAGCGATTGGTGCTAAAAGAATCGGCAGTTCAGAGGGCCGATCGCTGTAGTCGCCATCAAGGAACACAACCACGTCAGGGGAATTTGCCGTAGCCAGACCCGTAAGGCACGCTCGCCCATAGCCGCGGCGGGGTTCTTGCACCACGCGGGCTCCCATTCTTGCGGCGATCTCGGGCGTCCCGTCGTTCGAGTTGCTGTCCACAACGATGACTTCCGTCGTGAGATCTGACGGGAGCTCCGCTAAAACGCGCTCAATCGCCTGCGCTTCATTATGGGTGGGGATGATGACGGACACTTGCACGTGAACTTAGTCCGATCACCACCACGGCGAAGATGGCCACCGTTGGGATAGCCACGCGTCCGCGCCCCATCTCCGGCCGGCGCGGCCGATAGCGAGCCCGAGCGATGCGAGCACCGGAACCAGCAGTTCCCATATCCACGAGGTGCCCCACTCCGAAATCCAAAGGCTGCCGAGATACAAAAAAGCCACAAATGCGGCCGGTCGGGTAAGCAGACCGATGACCAGCAGGATACCGAGAGAGACCTCGGTCATGGCCTGCATAGGAGCCGCCATCGCGGCGTGGTTTGCCGCCAGGCCCATCACCTCCTTCCAGGCGGCCGGGGAGTGGCTCGCCTTGATGTAGTAATTGATCAGACCCGCGTAACCCGCCGGTGTGTAAAGGCCTTTCCCCAGATTCTCGAAAAAGACCCACACCAACATCGCGCCGATCGTCAGTCGCACGATCGCCAGACCGTTTGCTGCTTGCGGCGGGTGGGCCATTGTGGTTAAGTCACTTCGCAGTGAGGTTGCGATCGTAGTCATGGTGAACCTCGTCCAAGAGATGCTAAACCAAATTGGAATTATTCGGCAGCTTAAATCTTGTCTCAGCGAAGCTATGGGGCGAATTGTAGCTACAGTGCGTTCCTCGGCGGCCCTGACAGCTCCCGTTGGCTGCTGGCAAAATCTCGATCCATGTCCGCCGAGTAAGGAACGTCTCCATGAGGCTGCGAGTTCTCTCGTCGTTGCCGCTGCTCTTTTTTCCGGCATGCCAGTTGGCCGCCCCAGCCACTTCGAATGCCCAGGAAATTCAGCCCGCCAAGCCGCACCTTTCGCCCTACCTACAACCTAACCGTGAAGGATATTCCGTCCGGAACTAAGCGAGTGCGCGTCTGGATTCCGGCATCCTGACGCGATTTCATTGTTGCGAAATCCTCGGGGAGGAGTCTCTCAACCGCCACAGGCGATTACACTCAAAACCCATCGTGCACCGATTGTCAGCCGCTCACCGTAGGCTCCGACAGAGTTTGTGGGGACCCATCCGCGTCCCCACGGATGCCACGTATCCCGGAACCAAGGAGCCGGCGCTCGGAACCAAGTGCCGAAGGCAGCCTAAGCATGCCTACGCGTCACAGACTGGAAATTTGTGTCGTGATTTGTGTCGTAAACCCTCTCCTCCCTGCGCGTGTCGGGTGCTGTCGCTCGGGTCTAAATGAGGGCAGCGCAGAGGCGGCGGAATCGCATCTACATTGCCGCCCCTCATTATCACTCACGCTTCCCTCTTGTTGCCCGGCTACAGTCGAAGAGGAGAAATGGCATGGAAGAGGTCGCCGGTTCGATCCCGGCCAGGTCCACCGATTCTGTCCACAACCTGGACGTAATCGCCAAAACTCGGCATGAACCATCAGGGCTTGGCCGGTGCCGGAACTACGGGTGCCGCCGCCGACACGGCATGACCCGCTTCCTGGTACGGAATGTCGACCGACCCGATGCGCCCGCTCATTGCATCGCGAACCGCCAGTCGCACGCGGTGAATCCCAGATTTGGGTGCGAATTGAAAAGTCTGGGTGATGGCGTGCGAAGCCACGGCGAACTGCGGGTCATTGAGCTTCGTAACCGAGTTCTTCTGCAGGTATTGCACAGGCTGTCCCGTCCGGTCGAAGGTGCAGGCGGCGACGCTGATGCCCAGTTCGCGAGTCCCTGCTTCCGACCCAGTAAAAGTAAGCATGCGTGGATCGATGGCCAGAAAATATTTCGCCGCGCCCGCTTCGTCCGGAGGAATCGCCTTGGCCATCACCAGGATCGCCGTAGAAGTCAGCGGATCTTCACAAGCTGCCCTCTGCAGACGCGGATCGGCCGCCTGCGCTCCTCTTGCGGATTCGCTCTCTACATTATCTAAAGGTCGCGCGTAGTAACCCTCGCGGTACGACACGTGCACTCCAGAGTGCGCCGTCTTCACAATAATCGTGTGATATTCGCCGTGAAAATCGCCGGCGTCCGGATAATAAGCAAGTTCGTAGTAGGAATTGGCGTCATCCACCGCCTTCTTAACGCAGTCGCCGAGGTCATTGTCGTTCAGGCAAACGCGACCTCCGGTTTGGTCGGCAAGGTCACTCATGACCTGCTGCGCGCCCTGGCGCAGAGTATCTTCCCTCTGGATGGATTGCCCCATTCTGACGCCGGAGCTTGGTTGTCGGATGCGCGCGGACGCCTCAAACATCGATTGCGTTCTCACACCGCCGGCGTCCACAGGATAGATAGCAATCTTCGCGTCCATCAGTGCAGATCCAACTTCCTGCATGTCGCCTTGGAAATCGCGCAGATCGGCAGAGTTGCCACTGAAACCCTGGTCACTCGGCCAGAACATCAAAGGAAACGAAGTCGAAATCCAGAGGACGTTCTTGCGCCCTGGATAACCATCCAGGTAGCGGGCAATACCGCGCAAGGCATCGAGCGTTTTATCGGTGCGCACGGTTACCGCCAAAACGAAGGTCTTTTGCTCGAAGTTCTGCATAGCAGTCAATAGACCGGGAGGAAGATTGGGCGTGCCTTCCAATTTCGCGGAGAGCGAGTTGGGATCGTCCGTCGGATCCTGATCGGGAGCCGTTTGACCCACTACCAAAGTCTTCGCGGCCGCCTCGCGCAGAAGTTTGGGATCAGTGGTGAAGCCCTGTAGAAGACGCAAGCGATCGCCCATCAGAAATACCGCGACCGGCACGTCCGCCGGAATCGAGCTGAGCATTTTCACCATCTGCTGGTGCTCCTCGAGCTGCGACTCGATATCGGTATTAATTCCGTCAAAGAGCAGGACCGTGGGCGGCACCGCAGAGGTTTGCGCGTTCACCAGATTGCTGTAAACGCCGGGTGGCAATTGCGCGGGCTTGGGGCTGGCTGCTTTCAGTTCCGCCCAATTCACCGCGCGGAACACAGAGATGGACTGCGGCCGGCGCTCCTTCTTTGGCTGAACCTGCTCGAATACTTCGAAGTCCTTGGCAGTCAAACCGGGCACGGAGCGTCCCTGACGATCGCGCACCACCACTTCTAAAGAGACGAGGCGGGTCGCGACTTTCAGCGTGGGAACGGGAGTTTGGGTTGTCGATGCGGCGGAGGATGACGGCGCGGTTCCGGAATTGCCCGCTTGGCCCGCAAGCTGGACAGCCAGGGCCAGAACGAAGACTGCCAAAAGCACTTTCTCCGGTCCCTGAGAAATGCTGGCGAGAAGGCGTAGGGATCGCATCAAGCCTCCCAGAAACCATTCTAGCAGGCGAATTTTGGCTACGAATCCCATGCTGGCGAAAGCGATTAACCGCAGGCGTACAATTGTCCAGCTTTTGAAGTCGAAAGAAATTCCGCCGATCCCAATGAGTCTGAGGATAGCTTTCGACCAGCGTATGCATCACGTTCCCCGACATCTGTGCCGTTTCGTTTTAGTGACGGCCGTGCTCATTTTCTTGGGGAGTTTCGCATGCGGGCAAACTTCCTCGCCGGCCTTCTGGGAACTGCGTCCCGAGCAAATCAATGCCATGCTGCTGCCGCTTCCCCCCGACGATCATCATCGCTATGTGCGCCTGCACCAATACTTCTCGGACCTGCGCTGCTCACCGGATTTGATGCAGGAGCAATCTTTTTCTAAACGCAGTCGGAAAAACCTGATCTGCATCTTGCCTGGCAGGAAGGCTGAACAAATAATCGTGGCGGCTCGCTACGATCATCGCGACCGAATGGACGACGCAGCTAAGGGCTGGAGCGAGGCAGTGATGTTGCCCATCCTTTATAACGCTCTGCAAGCCCAACACCGGCAGCACACATTCCTCTTCGTTGAACTTTCTGGCCGGGCGGGAGAGGACGCATTCTTAGGCAGTTTCCGCAAGCATGGCCGGCAGCCGCCAAAAGCGATGGTTGTGTTGGATATGCTCGGGCTCAGCCAACCTTGGTTCTACCGACCTTCCTCCTCGCGGCTCTCTGTGAAAAGCCGTGAAAAGGCCGCGATCAACAAGCGTCTGGAGTCTGAAGCCGCCTTTACCGCTCACCTCCAGGGAAGCCCCACCCCGACGTTTGCACCCCCGCTGGCCACCGAGAACACGTTGCTGTTTGAGGCCAATAAAATTCCCTCGATATTGATCTATTCCGTTCTCAACCAGCGCGTGCCTCCTCAGTCATTTCGCCAAGATTTCGAATTCCTGGGCTACTACCTCTGCAGAATCGACACCCAATTGGCGAATCCAGCGGCAACATCGAATCCGTGATTTTCATAGCTGAGGGGCAATGATCTTTCGGGAATTCCGAACTCAAGGACGGATCTCGATCGCGGTTCCATCGTCCCCACCCATCCAGATCTCGTCGATCTCTTGATTGCTGACTGCGACGCATCCGTCGGTCCAGTTCTTTAGTCGGTGCGACGCGCCTATCCAGGCGTAACCAGTTGGCAGGCCGTGCAGAAAAACTTCGCCACCTGGCGCGATGCCTTTCTGGCGGGCCACCGCGCGATCCCTTGAACTGGGGTACGAAATATGGATCGACTTGTAAAACTGGCTAGGTTCGTTCCTGGAATCCGGCGCATACACTCCTTCGGGAGTTTTGTGGTCACCCTGGCGCGTCTTGGCTCCGACGGGATCTCCACCCAATGCGACCGTATAGGTCCTGATCACTTTCCCGTGGCGCAGTCGTTGCAGAGTGCGTTCCTTCTTGAGAACCACCACACGATCGGCATGAACAGGAGCCGCCTCCGTCTGCGCCGCTGTGACCCCACCGAGGAACTAGACTCCCAAGCTCGAGAATCAAAATGCGCACGTTTGGAGATTATGGCGGTGGAATTCCGTGAAGTGCTACGCTGCTAGAGTGAAGTTTCCAGATCTCAAGAAATTCATGTGGAGACAGCTGCCTCGGCTGTCGAGCCTGGGCGAAGCCCAGCGCCCCCGGCAGCGCCAGTTCGTACTCATCTGTGTGCTCATCCTATCGGGCACCGCTGTTCCCTCCTCTGCCGCCCCTTGGAGCGCACTCGCCCGGCCCGCCCGTTTGGTCAATGGCGCTCCAGTTCTGTTTCAGGTGAAGCCACCAGCCAAACTCCATGCCCTGTCCGGCACATGGCTTGGCCATCAGCTCACCTTCAGTTACGATGCCTCCACAAAAATGTGGTTCGCCTTAGCGGGAGTAAGCTTCGAGACCGCGCCGGGCAAGTATGCGCTCGAACTAACTGGCGAACGGGCCGCGACGAACACTCAGCTGACCTTCCAGCCAACCTTCACCGTAGCCCACGCCCAATATCCACAGATTAAAGTGGAGCTTACGGTCGAGAAGAAATTCACTGAGCCCTCCGCCGAGCAGCAACAGCAAATCGCAGAAGGCGTTAAGACAAAAGATGAATATCTGGATCGCGTTACAGCCGACCGCCAGTGGGACGGAAAATTCACCGCTCCCGCCGAGGCGGCCATCTCCGATGTCTTCGGTTCGCAACGAATCTTCAACGGCAAAGCGCAGCGCCCGCATTACGGCCTCGATTTTCGCGTCCCCACCGGTACTCCCGTGCGGGCCATGAATCGAGGCACCGTGCTGCTGGCGCGCTTCCTCTATTTCGAAGGCAACTGCGTCGTCATCGACCATGGCCAGGGACTTCTCACCCTGTACTTGCATCTTTCCGAATTCAAAGTGAAGGAAGGCGATTCGGTGAAGGGAGGCCAGGAAATCGGGCTGAGTGGCGGCACAGGCCGCGCCACCGGCCCGCATCTTCACGTGGCCGTGCGCTGGCAGGGCACATATCTCGACCCCGCCCGTTTGCTGCAGATGACCTTGCCTTGAGCAGCGAACGAATTTTGACGGTTGATTTCCCGGGCTGCTAGAGTTGCGGGTTGTTAGAGCTTCGGTTGTTTAGATCTGGGTTGATCTGAGCCCGTCCGGCGCTTTTCGTTGTTTTTTTCAGAGAACATAGCCGCTCCCCGGAGAAGCGCTCTCACTGCCGCCCCGCAGGCCGAGCGCAACTCCGGAGCGTGTTCTTCGGGAATCGATTTTGACAGCAGCAGACCGACAGTCCCGTGCAACGTTGCCCACAGCGCTAACGCCAGCCGCGTATGATCGTCCGTAGAGCCTCCCAGTCGTTTGGCCAGCTGCACTTCCAAAAATGCGAAGTTCGGTCTCGACTCCCGGATCGGCCGCGCCCGGTCAGATCTTTTCGCAGGCAACAATTCGTGTCCGTAGGTATAAAACAATTCGTACTCGTGGGGCAGTCGCAGCGCCTCCTCGATATAAGCGTCGGCCATCGCTTCCACATTTTCACCCGCTTCAAAGTGTCGACGAAGACGCGCTACCGTACGCAGCAATAGGCCGCGCACCAGGTCGCGCCGGTCTTTGAACCTGCGGTAGACCGCGGGCGTATTCGTTCCCGCCGCGCGCGCTACCGCTCTCATGGTCAGCGACCTTTCGCCTCCGCGCTTCCATAATGCCTGGGCCGCATTCAAGATGCGATCCTCAAGGTCCGGGTCCGGATGCCGCGGCATTGGATTCTCCTGGAGTATCTTTTCAGAGCGGGTTCTATTGCGTTGACAACGTACGTATAACAGCGTGTATCTAATGATACTCGCTGTTCCCCAGCGCCAGGTTCTCATGTCAGCACGGGCGGTCACGACCGCTCCCGTAGCTGCCGACTTTCGCTCCAGGCCGGCTTGCCTTCGCATTCGACGGGTACATTTGTATCGTTGACTACGTATACATAACGGTGTATAAATAAACTGTATTCGGGCCCCTCCTGCGGTGTTGCTTCTTGATTCAGGAGCGTGTTTTTCAAATGTATTCGTACGACAATTCCGACGACCGCCTCTCCATTGAACAAATGAATTCCGCACTTCACCACGCACACCTGGAGCTTGTAAGCGCCCATTGCGCCACCCACCAGCTTGGCCTGCACTATTCGGCCGATGACCTCGCGCGCTTGGGACGGCGGGACCTGCTGCGCAAGTCCGCCGAGGCCGCCAGCGCTCTGAACGATTTTTACTCGTCGATTGAAAACAACATTCCTCAGGCTGCGCCCAAACCCGAGCCCCAATTGACCGGCGCCCAGATTGCGCTCGCCATCCGCTATGTTGCCTGCTACCTGCGCGAGCAACGCGAGCACTATCTTCCCGCCGCCCAGCCGCTCAGCAGCCAACACAAGGCCCGCATGTGGCCCTATTTTTCGTCCCAACTGCTCGATCAGGTCCGTGTCGTCGAACTGCATGGCCAGCGAGTTCCCCCGCCCGCTTTTTATCCCCAGGCGCGCGCCCTCGGGTTCGATAATCTGCCCCAAGTCACCCACATGGACTCGCTGACCTTTCTTGACGTCCTGGTCTTCAACCAAACGCTCGCGGAACGTT
>Ga0182018_10002819_pt1 | contig 16651 bp, 30 predicted proteins | sample 812P2MmetaG_FD_120490 | JGI IMG/M metagenome (GOLD analysis project Ga0182018, IMG submission 120490) | Permafrost microbial communities from Stordalen Mire, Sweden - 812P2M metaG | ecosystem: Environmental > Terrestrial > Soil > Wetlands > Permafrost | place: Sweden: Stordalen | collected... | reverse complement strand
GACCCGTCTGGGTTTGCAACTGCGGCGCATTTCACCCAATGGGTGACAAGTGCCATGACTGCAAACACCTGCGGCTGAGGAAGAAGGCTGGCTTGGCGGCTTCTCAACCGCCGTTTTTGGGTTGCCTTGTTCGATACGAACTGGCCGCCGGCCATCATTCGCCGCTTGCTCCGCGCCAGGAGCGCTCAGTGCTGCCCCATCCTGGTGGGTCGTTTTTCGTGAGCAAACCTGGGTCGTTTCTCGCGAGTGCCGAAGCGCGAGACCATGGCGTCCAGCTTTCGAAGTAGCAGAGGCGGGAATGCCGGCAAAAAAAAGCCGCAGGCGGCACGGGGCCGGCTGCGGCTCTTGAAGAGAACAGCGTTACTCTTTGCTATCGTCTTCGTGCTCGCGTCCCTCGCGCTGCGCCTTCAGGCGATCTTCCTTGCGCTTGGCGCGGTCGGCGGCGCGTTTCACCAGCTCGGAACCCACCAGCTCGAGCATGGCCTGTTCGGCGCCATCGCCCTTACGGGGTCCCAGGTGGGTGATGCGGGTGTAGCCGCCATTGCGCTGGCCGAAACGAGTGCCCAGCGTATCGAACAGCTTCTTCACCGATGCCGGAGTCCGCAGAACGGCGGCGGCCTGGCGGCGCGAGTGGAGAGTGTCCTGCTTGGCGAGCGTGATCATCTTTTCCACCCACGGCCGGACGGCCTTGGCCTTGGGCACCGTCGTGATGATGCGCTCCTCCTCGATCACGCTGGTGGTGAGATTCCGCAACAGCGCGTTGCGGCTATCCACGGGCCGCTTGAGTTTAAATCCGGCAACCTTATGTCTCATGAGCTACTCCCCGGCCTGATCCTGCGGCCCTTCCTCGTCCTGACCGTAATCCACCATGCCACCGGCCTGCGGCGGAGGGGCAACCAGGCGGCCGTGCTGATCGATGCGCATTCCCAGCGCCAGACCCATGTTGGACAGAATTTCCTTGATTTCGTTGAGCGACTTGCGTCCGAAGTTCTTGGTACGCAGCATTTCGGCTTCGGTCTTCTGCACCAACTCGCCGATGGTCTGGATGTTGGCGTTCTTCAGGCAGTTGTACGAACGAACGCTCAACTCCAACTCTTCCACCGAGCGGTTCAGCACTTCGTTGATCTTGTCGAGCCCGTGTTCGGAGATTTCTTCGGTCTGCTCCGCCACTTCCTCGAAGTTGATGAAGATGGACATGTGGTCCTTCAGCAACTTGGCGGCGTACCCGATGGCATCCTGCGGCGACACGGCGCCGTTGGTCCAGACTTCGAGGGTTAGTTTGTCGTAGTCGGTCATCTGGCCGAGGCGGGCGGCCTCCACGGCGAAGTTGACCTTGCGGACGGGCGAGTGGACCGAGTCGATGGGGATATAGCCCAGCGCCAGATCCTCGTCGAAATTCTTGTCGGCGCTGACATATCCGCGGCCGACCTTCAGGCGCATCTCGATGGAGAGTTTGCCGCCTTCGCTGACCGTCGCGAGATGCACGTCGCGATCCAGCACTTCCACATCGGCGTCGGTCTCGATCTGGCCGCTGCGCACGTCGCCCGGCTGATCCACCGTGAGGCGCACGGTTTTCACGCCGTCGCCCATGATCTTGAAAGGGATCTGTTTGAGGTTGAGGATAATATCGGTGGCGTCTTCCACCACTCCGGGAATGGGGCTGAATTCGTGCTCGACGCCTTCAATACGCACGGCGGTAATCGCCGCGCCTTCAATGGAACTCAGTAACACGCGGCGCAGGCTGTTGCCAATGGTGGTGCCGAAGCCGCGCTGGAAAGGCTGCGCCGTAAACATGCCATACCGTTCCGTAAGGGACTCGGTATTAGCGACCAGACGTTTGGGTTTTTGGAAGCCCTTGAACATAGAAAGTCCTCTTGAGAAAGCCAGGAATCGCGAGTCAGAAGACGACTCCCGGCTTCGGTTCTCTTACTTTGAGTACAACTCGACGATGAGTTGCTCGTTTAACTGGATCTGCACTAATTCGCTGCGCTGGGGCAACGCGGTCACCCGGCCGTTCAAAGCTTCGCGGTCCACGTCGATCCAATTCGGCGCCGGGGCATGCGCGGTGGCGTCGCGGGCGGCCAGGATCGTGGGGTTCTTCTTGCTGCTTTCGCGCACGGAGACGATGTCGCCAATTTTGACCATGGCGGACGGGATATTGCACTTGCGTCCGTTGACATCGATATGCCCGTGGCCGACAATTTGGCGCGCCTGGGCGCGGCTGGTGCCAAAGCCCATGCGGTAAATGACGCTGTCGAGGCGCCGTTCCAGGTTCGACATCAGGTTGTCGCCGGTGATGCCTTTCATGGCGGCGGCCTTATCGAAGGTGCCGCGGAACTGCTTTTCCAGAAGGCCGTAGGCGCGGCGCGCTTTCTGCTTTTCGCGCAATTGCAGACCGTAGCCGACGATTTTCTTTGCCCGATCCTTGCCGTGCTGTCCGGGGATGAAGTTGCGCTTTTCGATGGCGCACTTCTCGCTGTGGCAGCGCTCGCCTTTGAGATAAAGTTTCATGCCCTCACGCCGGCACTGCCGGCAGACCGGGCCAATATATCTTGCCAAGTTTTACTCCTTACCTTTCCTTTACCAGGTGCGGTTTACGGCCATGGCAGCCTTCTTCCCGCTTCTGCCGCTCGCTATGGTCGCGGCTCTGAAATTATACCCTACGCTTCTTCGGTGGACGGCAGCCGTTATGCGGAATCGGCGTGACGTCCTTGATGGCGCGCACTTCGATGCCCGCCGTGGAGAGCGCGCGCACCGCCGATTCGCGGCCCGATCCCGGACCGCTGACCCGCACTTCCACTACCCGCAATCCGCTTTCTCCGGCTTTGTTGGCTGCCGTGAGAGCCGCCTGCTGCGCGGCAAACGGCGTACCCTTCCGCGATCCCCGAAATCCCAACGAGCCGGCGCTCGACCAGGAAATCGTGTTGCCTTCCTGATCGGCGATGGTCACGATGGTGTTGTTGAAAGTGGCCTGGATATGCACGATGCCCATATGGACGACGCGCTTCTCCTTCTTCTTGAAGCTTTTCTTCTTGCCGGCTTTTACCGGCGCCTTCGCTGCTTTCGCTGCTTTCGCTGCTTTCGCCATATATTACCAGATCGCTCTTTACGTCTTGGACGCCGACTTCTTCTTGTTGGCAACGGTTCCGCGGCGCGGTCCCTTACGCGTGCGGGCGTTGGTATGGGTGCGCTGTCCGCGCACCGGCAGCCCGCGGCGATGCCGCAACCCGCGATACGAACCCATCTCGATGTGACGCTTGATGTTCATCGAGATTTCTTTACGGAGGTCGCCTTCCACGGCTCCCTCTTCTTCCAGAATCGTACGGACCTTGTTGACTTCGTCTTCCGTCAGGTCGCGAACCTTCTTATTGAAATCGATGCCCGCGCGGTAAAGCAGGGACTTGGAACGGGTACGGCCGATACCGTAAATATAAGTGAGCCCGATCTCAGCCCTTTTCCCAGGCGGCAGATCCACACCGGCTAAACGTGCCATATTTCTTTATCCCTGCCTCTGTTTGTGTTTCGGGTTAACGCAGATGACCCGCACCACACCTTCGCGGTTGATCACCTTGCACTTGTCGCAAATCTTCTTGACGGACGCTCGAACTTTCATAAAAGAAACCCATTTGAGCCGCGGATGAACGCAGATGAACGCAGATAAAACTCGGACCTTGTTTGTCTTATCTGCGTTTATCTGCGTTCATCCGCGGCTAATTAATCTTCCTTGTAATTCTTCCCCGCGTCGGATCGTTCGGACTTAACTCCACCTCGACCCGGTCGCCCGGAACCAGCCGGACGAAATTACGCTTTACCATGCCCACTACGTGAGCCAAAACCTTTTGCTGTGTCGGCAGCACAACCTCGTACAGGGCGCTCGGCCGCTCTTCCACTACCACGGCCTCCACCTTCACGGCCGGGTCAAAACCCACGGCCCATTCTCGGTGACCGCGATGCAATGTTCGAAATGGGCGCTATACGAGCCGTCTTTCGTCACGGCCGTCCATTTATCCTTCAAAACCACCGCTTCCGGCCGGCCGGCATTCACCATCGGCTCTACCGCCAGCACCATGCCCGCCTTCAGCCGCGGATTCTCGTTCTTGCGGTCCACGTAATTCGGGACCTGCGGCTCTTCGTGGAGCTGCGTGCCGATGCCATGGCCCACATACTCCCGCACAATCGAAAACCCGTTGGCCTTCACATGCTGCTCCACGGTGCCGCAAATGTCGAACAGCCGGTTCCCGGCCCGCACCTGGTCGATGGCCTTTTCGAGCGATTCCTGCGTCACCCGCAGGAGTTTCGTGGTTTCTTCGCTCACTTCACCCACCGGCACGGTGATGGCTGAATCGCCATAATACCCATCCAGCTTCACCCCGGTATCGATGGAAACGATATCGCCCTTCTTCAGAATCCGTTTCGCATTCGGCATTCCATGGACAATCTCGTCGTTCACCGAGGTGCACAACACAAATCGAAACGCTTCGCCCGCGGCCGGTACGTAATAACCCTTAAAGGCGGGTATCGCTCCGGCGTCGCCGATCATCTTGCCGGCGGCCACTTCAAGGTCCATGGTGCTGGCCCCTTCCACCGCGAGCTCTTTCATCTTCTGCAGCACTTGCCAAACCAGCAGGCCGCTACGCCGCATCTTCTCCAGTTCCGCGGCGGTTTTTCGAACGATCATCGGTTTTCTATCGCCTGGCCAATCTTCCGAAACACCGTCTCGGGTGGATCGTTACTGGCGTCAACCTCGATCACGCACCCGCCGCCATTCCGGAAATACTCCAGCACGGGACGGGTTTGCCGATCATACGCATGCAACCGCTCGCGGATCACTTCCTCGCGATCATCCTCCCGCCGCACCAGCTTCACGCCATCCAGATCGCACAATTCATCCACCTTCGGAGGACGGAGCACGACGTTATACGGGGTTCCGCAGCGAGGACACTCGCGGCGTCCGGTCAAACGGGCAATAATTACATTGTAATCAACCGCGAGATGAATCACCACCTCGCGGACGCCGCGCTCCTTCAGCCAGTCCGCCAGGTTCCGGGCCTGGGCCAGCGTCCGCGGATATCCATCCAAAACGAACCCATTCGCGGCATCGGGCCGGTTCAGCCGCTCTTCCACCATTTTGTCGACCACCGCGTCCGACACCAGCGAACCGGCGTGCATCGTCGCGGCCACCGCGGCGTCTACCCCGGCGCCTTGCCGGATCCCGTCCCGTAGCATCTCACCCGTGGAGACGTGGGGAACGCCTAGACACTCCGTCAGCAACTTGGCCTGCGTTCCCTTCCCGGAACCGGGCGAGCCGAACAAAACGATGGCTTTCACAAACCTCTTAAAAACGTTAGAAGCTGCTCCGGCGGCCGCGAATCCGGCCCGACCTCGGAGTAAACCCTTCATAGTGACGCATGATGAGTTGGGCTTCCACCTGATTGATGGTATCCATGGCTACACCCACCACAATCAACAGCGATGTTCCGCCGAAGTAAAATGTCACGCCCATCCCGTCCAGCAGGAAACGCATGTGCAGAGTGGTGAGCGTTGTGTCAATCCAATTCCCCAACAACGGCAGGTGATTCAACTTGATTCCCGAAATCATAATGTCCGGGATCAGGCACAAAATCGCCAGGTAAATGCCGCCCACCACCGTAATCTTGGTGAGGATGTTGTTCATGTAGTCGGCGGTGTTCCGGCCGGGCCGGATACCGGGGATGAATCCGCCGTACTTGCGCATGTTGTCGGCCGCTTCGTTGGGGTTGAAAATAATCGAAATGTAGAAGAAGCAGAAGAAGATGATGCCCACCACGAAGAGCACGTAATACAACGGCTCGCCGTGCCGGATGGACAGCAAGGTCGCCTCCAGCCACTTGATATTCTTCACCGCGTTCATCTGCAGCAAAGTGGTGGGGAATGCCAGGATCGAGGAAGCGAAAATGACCGGGATGACGCCGCCGGCATTCACTTTGAGCGGCATATGGGTGGACTGTCCGCCCATCACCCTGCGGCCCACCACGCGCTTGGCGTACTGTACCGGAATACGCCGCTCCCCTCGCTCCACCAGAACGATGAAGGCGACCACCGCGATCATCAGGACGATCAACACGATCAAGGTGAACGGGCTCCATTCGTGAGTCACGAAGGTATTCGAGTACACGTTGGCGATGCCGTTAGGCAGACCTACCACGATGCCCGTGAAGATGATCAGCGACATGCCGTTGCCCACGCCCCGTTCGCTGATCTGCTCGCCCAGCCACATGATAAAGGCCGTGCCGGTGGTCAGCGAAATAATCGTGAGCAAAACGAAGCCAAAGCCCGGGCTGATGACGATCCCTTCCTTCATGGACTGCAGCCCGCCCGCGATCGTGGCCGACTGAACCGCCGAGAGGCAAATCGTCAGGTAGCGGGTCCACTGGGTGATCTTGCGGCGCCCCAGTTCGCCCTCTTTTTGCAGTTTTTCCAGGGTGGGAACCACCACGGTGAGCAACTGCAAAATGATGGATGCCGTGATGTACGGCATGATGCCCAGGGCGAAAATGGTCAGGCGGCGGATGTTGCCGCCGGAGAACATGTCGAAGAAACTGAAGAGCGAGCCCGACGCGGAATTGAAAAACTCCGTCCACCGCGCGGTGTTGATGCCCGGCGTGGGGACGTGCCCGCCCAGCCGGTAGACCGCCAGCAGCCCCAGTGTGAACAGGAGACGCTTGCGAAGATCCGGAACGCGAAAGATGTTGGCGAACGCTTCCAAAAACCTCATGGGTTCCCTTCGATTCCCGGCGCCTACTGCGCGGCCGCGCCGATCACCTGAGCCGTTCCGCCGGCCTTCTGAATCTTGTCCAGAGCCGACTTCGAGAAATGGTGGGCCTCCACCGTGATTTTACGCGTCAACGTGCCGGTGCCGAGCACTTTCAGCCCTTCGCCCAGCTTCTTGACCAGACCGAGCTTCATCAGGCCATCGACCGTAAAGGTGTCGCCTTCGAGCTTCTCCAGTTGCACCAGGTTGACGATGGCAAACTCTTTCTTGAAAATATTGGTAAATCCGCGCTTGGGCAAGCGGCGGTGCAGCGGCATCTGGCCGCCTTCAAAACCGCGCTTCTGTCCGAAGCCGGTGCCGGCGCGCTGCCCCTTGGAGCCGCGCGTGGAGGTCTTGCCGTGTCCCGAGCCCATGCCGCGGCCGATGCGCTTGCGGGCCTTCGTCTGTCCGGCGGGCGGTTTTAAACTGCTGAGGTTCATATCGTGTCTGTCTCTCTATGGCCCGGCTTTGGGGGCCGGGGCCCTATTCCACAACTTCCAACAGGTGCGGAACCTTCTTCACCATGCCGCGAAACTCCGGCCGGTCGGGCCGTACCACGATCTGGTTGACCTTCCGCAAACCCAGTCCCTTCACCACCCGTTTATGCTTCATCGGTGTGCAAATCGGGCTGCGCACCAGTTTGATCTTGATCATGCCTTCCATCAGAGTTTCTCCACTGCCAGGCCGCGCATCTCAGCCACGGCGTTGCGGTCGCGCAACGATTCCAGCGCCACGATGGTGGCCTTCACCACGTTGTGCGGATTGCGCCGACCAATCGACTTGGTCAGCACATTCGCAATGCCGCAAGCCGTGATCACCGCACGCACCGCGCCGCCGGCAATCACTCCGGTACCGGCCCGGGCCGGCTTCAGCAGCACTTGCGAACTGGCGTATTGGCCCAGAACCCGATGCGCAATGGTGCCCTCCAGGACGTTGACCTTGCGCAGGCCCTTCTTGGCCGCTTCGATTCCCTTGCGGATGGCGGACGGCACTTCCTTCGCTTTACCCACACCGTAGCCCACTACCTTGGCCGACGGGTCGCCGATCACCACCAGTGCCGAAAAGCTCATGTTCTTGCCGCCCTTCACCACCTTGGTGACGCGGTTGATGGCGACTACCTGCTCCTTCAAATTGAGGGTCGCCGGATCGATGCGTTTCGCTATCGTTGCCATTAAAACTCCAGTCCCGCCGTGCGCGCCGCATCGGCCAGCGCCTTGATCCGGCCGTGGTATTGATATCCGCCACGGTCGAACACCACCTTTTGGATACCTTTTTCCTTGGCTCGCTCGGCCACCAGTTTACCGATCGCCGTGGCGGCCGCCACGTTGCCGCCATTGGCCTTGCCGCCCTTGCCCACCGTGGATGCCGACACCAGCGTGGCTCCCGCGGCGTCGTCGATGACCTGCACATAGATGTGAGCGACGCTGCGGAACACCGCCAGGCGCGGCCGTTCGGCGGAGCCTCGCAGTTTGCGCCGGATCCGCTGGTGGATCCGGCTGCGAATTTTCTTCTTTTCGGGTTTACGAATCATTTCGCACTAGCTCCGGTCTTTCCGACCTTCTTGCGCAAGACTTCGCCGGTGTAGCGGACGCCCTTGTTCTTATAGGGATCCGGCTTGCGAAGCGCGCGGATGTTTGCCGCTACCTGGCCGAGCATCTGCCGGTCGTACCCGCTCAGCACCAAGTGGGTTTGTTTTTCGATTTTCAGTTCGACACCCGGGGGCAGCAAAAGCTCGATGGGGTGCGAGTAGCCCAGGGTGAAGATCGCCACGTTGCCCTTCACGTCGGCGCGATAGCCGATACCCACGATATCCAACTCCCGGGTGAAACCGGTGGAAACGCCCTGGACGGCATTGGCCGCCAGCGCGCGCGTCAGGCCGTGCAGGGCCGCATGCTGATCCGAGTCGCGCTTCACTTCCAGTTTGCCGGCGGACTGCTCGAAGGTGATGCCTGCGGGAATCGGCACCAGGAGCTTGCCCTTGGGACCGGTGACTTCCAATTGTTCGCCGACCTGAATTTTGACCCCGCCCGGCAGCGGGATCGGCTTTTTACCAATTCTCGACATAGATCGAACCTCGTTACCAGACCCGGCAGAGGATCTCTCCGCCGATCTTTTCCTTATGCGCGTCCCGCCCGGTCATGACGCCGCGCGGAGTGGTCAGGATGTTGATTCCCATTCCGCCCAGCACGCGCGGAATATCGGTCTGGCCGACGTACACGCGGCATCCTGGCCGCGACACGCGCTCGATTTTCGAGATCACCGGCGAGTTGCCGGGACCGTACTTGAGGTAAATCTTGATGGTCCTCTTCGCGCCCTCTTCGGCCACCTTGAAGTTGGCGATGTAGCCTTCTTCTTTCAGAATGCGCGAGATTTCCGCTTTTAGCTTGGAGGCCGGCACGTCCACCTTCGGGTGGCGGGCCTGGATCGCGTTACGTACGCGAGTCAACATGTCGGCAATGGGATCGCTTGTCATAAAACTCCTGTAAGCTTTCAGCTATCGGCTTTCAGCTATCGGCTTTCAGCTTTTTTCCTCAGCCTCGAACCGGTCTTGGCTGACTGCTGAGAGCCGATCGCTCCTTTCCTACCAGCTCGCCTTGGTCACGCCCGGAATCTCGCCATTCAATGCGAGTTGGCGGAAGCACAGGCGGCAAATGCCGAATTTGCGCAAAAACGCGCGCGGGCGGCCGCAGCGCCAGCAACGGTTGCGGTGCCGGGTCGGCAGCATGGCGATTCCAGGCTTGTTCTGAGCCTTGGCCAGTTGGGACGCATGACGGATCTTTTCCAGCTTGATATCTTTAGCAATCTTGGCGGTGGTAGCCATGGTTTCTCTTTCTTCTTCCCTCGCTCACAGCGAGCTCTCGCTCATCGTCGAGCCTCGCTCACAGCGAGCTCTCGCTCATCGCGAGCCCTCGCTCACAGCGAGCCTTATTGCCGGAACGGCATCCCCATCTGTTTCAGCAGCGCCAGGCCCTCGGCATCGGTACGCGCCGTGGTGGTGATGCAAATATTCATGCCCTTGGTCTTGTCTACCTTGGAGTAATCGATTTCCGGAAAAATCAACTGATCTTTCACGCCCAGGGTGTAATTCCCGCGCCCATCGAAGCTCTTGCTGGATACCCCGCGGAAGTCGCGGACGCGGGGCAGCGCCACATTCACCAGCCGGTCGAAGAACTCGAACATCCGGTCGCCGCGCAGCGTCACCATGCAGCCGATCGACTGTCCCTCGCGCAATTTGAACTGGGCGATCGATTTCGTAGCCTTGGTGATCACCGGCTTCTGGCCGGCAATCTGCGCCAGCTCGTTCACCGCGCCGTCCATCAACTTGGCATTCTGGGTAGCTTCGCCCATACCGATGTTAATCGAAATCTTGTCGATCTTGGGCACGGCCATGACGTTCTTATAGCTGAATTCTTTGCTCAGCGCCGGAACGACCTTCGTTGTATAGAGCTCTCTCAATCGTGCTGCCATGGAATCCTCACTTCTTGTCGATGGTCTGTCCGCACTTGCGGCAGACTCTCACGCGGCGCGTCTTGCCGCCGGCCACGTGGTCCACATGATGCGCCACCCGCACGGCCTTGTTGCAGCCGGGGCATACGATCATCACGTTGGATGCCGAAAAGGCGCTCTCGCGTTCCGCGATGCCGCCCTTGATTTGCTTCGAGGGATTGGGCCGCGTATGACGCTTGATCATCATGGCGTGCTCCACCAATACCCGTCCGGTGGACCGGTCCACGCGCAGAACGCGCCCGGTCTTGCCCTTGTCGCGGCCGCTGATCACCTTGACGGTGTCTTCCTTTTTGAGGTCGATACGAACCGGTTCCAGCTTTTTCTTTGCGATTGCCATCAGATTACCTCGGGCGCCAGCGAGACGATTTTCATGAATTTCTTATCGCGCAGTTCCCTGGCCACGGGTCCGAACACGCGCGTGCCCACCGGCTCGCCCACATCGTTAATCAATACCGCGGCATTGCTGTCGAAGCGGATATAGGTGCCGTCTTTGCGCCGTGTCTCCTTACGCATGCGGACCACCACGCAACGGACCACTTTGCCCTTCTTGATAGCCGAATCCGGAGCGGCTTCCTTCACCGCGGCGGTGACCACGTCGCCCAGTCCGGCGCGCAGGCCGAGGTCGCCGCCGCGCGGCAGAATGCAGGAGAGCCTGCGCGCGCCGGAGTTATCGGCCACCTCGAGAATCGTTCGCATTCCAATCATAGTCGCTACGCTCCTGCTGTCAGCTATCGGCTATCGGCTATCGGCTTGAACCTTGGGGACCAAGCTGACGGCTGAAAGCCGATGCTGAAAGCTTATACTTTCACGTCCAGATCCTTCGGTTGCGTGCCCACTTGCACCGCCTTCCGGATCACTTCCGTCAACCGCCACCGCTTCAGCTTGCTCAGCGGACGGCACTCGATGATGCGCACCACGTCGCCCAGCTTGGCCCGGCCCTCTTCGTCGTGCGCGTAAAATTTCTTCCGCTTTCCGATGATTCTCTTATACAGCGGATGCGGCACGCGGCGGCTTACCTCAACCACGATGGTTTTGCTCATCTTGGTGGAGACCACCTGGCCGACCTTCTGATTCTTGACTTCTTTGGCTTTGCTTTCGGCCATGTTATTTCTTCTCCGCCGGGGCAAGTTCCCGCTCGCGCAGGATGGTCAACATGCGCGCGCGGTCTTTCCGCATGGCGCGCACCTTCTTCAGCCCGTCCATTTGGCCCATCGACATCTGAAACCTAAGACGGAAGAGCTGCTCATCCATTGCACCCAACTGATTCTTCAACTCGTTTTCGTCCAGATCGCGAACTTTCTGCGCCTTCATAATTACTCCACAATATCCTGGCGGCTGACGAACTTGGTCTTGATGGCCAGCTTATGGGCCGCCAGGCGCATCGCCGCATCCGCCGTCGGCCGGTCCACGCCTTCCATTTCAAACAGAATCTTGCCCGGCCGGATCACCGCAACCCACTGCTCCGGAGCGCCCTTGCCCTTACCCATACGGGTTTCAGCCGGCTTCTTGGTGATGGGCTTGTCCGGGAACAACCGGATCCATACTTTGCCGCCGCGCTTGATGGAGCGGGTCATGGCCACACGGGCGGCTTCAATCTGCCGGTCCGTCACCCACCCGCATTCCATGGCTTTCAGGCCGAACTCGCCGAACGAAATCGACGACCCGCGCCACGCCTTGCCGGCCATGCGCCCGCGTTGCTGCTTCCTGAACTTCACCTTCTTTGGCATCATCATGGCGGTTTGTCCTCAATTACTCAGTGGTCTTCGCCGGATCCTCGGGGGTTCCAGTTTCGGCCGGCTTGGTTTCCGGCTTGGTTTCACTTGGCGCCGGCGGCTCCTGCCGCGCTTCCTGCTTCCAGGAAGGCTGTTGCGGCGACATCAGCGGCGGCAGAATCGGCGTAGCCGGACGCACCGCGGGACGCGGCAGGTCGGCGGGCGGAGTCTGCACCGCCGGACCGGTAGCCTCGGACTGCGGAGCGTGAACGGGAGGCGTACCGCTTCCCCGATCGGGATACCCGCCACGGCCGCGCGGTCCACGGTCTCCACCACGGTCACCGCGGTCGCGGCGCTCGGTGCGCTCGCGGCGCGGCTCGGGCTCCGGCAGCAGACCGCGGCGCTTGGTCAGATCCAGAATCTCGCCTTTGTAAATCCAGGTCTTGATGCCGATCACGCCGTACGTGGTGTGGGCTTCGGCAAAGCCGTAATCGATGTCGGCGCGCAAGGTGTGCAGGGGAAGCTGGCCCTGCAGATACCATTCGCTGCGCGCAATCTCGGCGCCGTTCAGACGGCCGGAAACGCGCACCTTAATGCCCTTGCATCCGAATCGCAGCGCCGAATCGACCGCTTTGCGCATCGCGCGCCGGAATGCCACGCGCTTTTCGAGTTGCAGGCCGATCGACTCCGACACCAGTTGCGCATCCAGCTCGGGCTTATGAACTTCCTGAATGTCGATGAAGACCTCGCGCTTGGTCTTCTTGGCCATGTCCTGCTTCAGCTTTTCGATTTCCGCGCCCTTACGGCCGATAATGATGCCGGGCCGCGAAGTGCGGATGGTGACCCGCAGCTTATTGCCGGGCCGGTCCACTTCAATCGAGCTGACGCCGGCCGATTTCAGCCGGTCGCGCAGGTTTACCTTTAGTTCCAGGTCTTCCTGGAGCAGCTTGGCATAGCCCTGCTTGGCGAACCAGCGCGAGCGCCACGGCTTGTTGAAGCCCAGCCGGAATCCGTACGGATGAACTTTCTGTCCCATCTATGCTTCTTTCTCCGTCACCTTGATGACGATATGTGACAATCGGCGCTGATACCGGTAGGCGCGCCCCATGGGCGCCGGCCGGACGCGCTTCATGCGCGGGCCCTCGTGGACATAGGCTTCGCTGATGAACAACCGGTCCACATCCAGATCTTCGAACCGGTTGGTCGCGTTGGCGATGGCCGATTCCAGAACCTTCAGGACGGTGGGCGCGATGCGCTTGTTGATGGTGCGCAGCGTAGTCCGCGCCGCGCCCGCCTGCTTGCCGCGGATCAGGTCCACCACCAGGCGCGCTTTCTGCGGGGAAACCCGGACGTATCGGGCTTCCGCTTTAATCTGGGTATTGGGTTCCATGCTTCCCTCTATGCCGGCTTGGCCGTCTTCTCCGTGGCCGCCTTCACCGAATGGCCTTTGAATGTCCGGGTGGGCGAAAACTCGCCGAACTTGTGCCCTACCATGTTTTCAGTGATGTACACCGGAATGAATTTCTTGCCGTTGTGGACCGCTACGGTCTGACCCACGAATTCCGGGAGAATGGTGGACCGGCGCGACCAGGTGCGCACCACCTTCTTTTCATTGGTGGCCACCATCACGGCCAGCTTGGCCTCCAGGTGAGTATCGGTAAACGGTCCCTTCTTAACGGATCTGCCCATTTTCCTTACCTCTTCTTGCTCTTGTGCGTGACGATCCACTTGTCGGTACGCTTGTTGTTGCGCGTCTTGAATCCGCGCGTCGGCTGTCCCCACGGTGTCACCGGATGACGGCCGCCCGAAGTCTTGCCCTCGCCACCGCCATGCGGATGGTCGACCGGGTTCATCGTGACGCCGCGGTTATGCGGGGTCTTGCCCATCCAGCGCTTGCGTCCCGCCTTGCCGAGCGATACGTTTTCGTGATCGACATTGCCCACCTGGCCGATGGTCGCCATGCATTCCAGCGGCACGCGGCGGATCTCGCCGGAAGGCAGTTTTAGAAGAGCCGTACCGCCTTCTTTGGAAACCAATTGCGCCTGCGAACCCGCCGAGCGCGCCATCTGTGCGCCCTTGCCGGGACGCAGTTCGATGTTATGCACCACCGTACCGGCCGGCATGTTCTTCATCGGCAGAGCGTTACCGAGCAGAATGTCGGCGGTGGGACCGGACATCACCTTCGCGCCCACTTTCAAGCCATCCGGATGAATAATGTAGCGCTTCTCGCCATCGGCGTAGTTCAGCAGCGCGATGCGGGCCGAACGATTGGGATCGTACTCCACCGCCGCCACTACCGCTGGAATTCCCGCTTTATCCCGCTTGAAATCCACTACCCGGTAGGCCTGCTTGGCGCCGCCGCCGATGAAACGCGAACTGACGTGGCCGTTACTGCTGCGCCCGCCGGTCCGCTTCTTCGATTGCACCAGAGACTTTTCGGGGACGTGCTTGGTGATTTCATCCCGCGTGGTGATGGTTTGGAAGCGCCGGGTTGGAGTAGTGGGTCTATAAGTCTTGATGGGCATATTAAATCTCTGCGAACTCAGGCACCTTTTGGCCCTCTCTTAGTTTCACGTACGCCTTCTTCCACTCCGAGCGATAACCCGAGAACTTTCCGCGGCGCCGCAGCTTGCCATCGAAGGTCGCCGTCCGGACTTCGGCCACTTTCACCTTAAAAAGCTTTTCCACCGCGGCCTTCACCTGCGTCTTGTTGGCGTCGCGCGCCACTTCGAAACACAGGGTCCGCTCGTTGTCCTTCTTGTCCACGCCCTTCTCGGTCACGAGGGGGCGGATAATGATTTGATAGATATTCATTTCGCGAGCGCCTCCGAAAATTTGCGGGCAGCCGCTTCCGAGATGAGGACGTTCTGGTGGCCCAGCAGATGATAGGGGTTCACGTCGCGCGTGGGGAGCAGGGTCACGCCCTTCAGATTGCGCAGGCTCAGCAGCAGGTTGCGATTCTCGCCGTTATCCACAACCAGAACCGTCTTTCCCGTCGCCAGGCCGGAGAGCGTGTTCATGGCGTTGCGGGTCTTGTGATCGGCCAGGTTGAATTCGTGGATCACCTTCAACTCGCCGTCTTTCACCTTGGCGGAAAGCGCCGAGCGCAGGGCGCCGAGCAGCATCTTGCGGGGAAGTTTGTAGCTGTAATCGCGCACCACCGGCCCGTGCACCGTGCCGCCGTGACGCCAGATGGGCGACCGCACCGAGCCGACGCGCGCCCGTCCGGTGCCCTTCTGCTTCCACAACTTCTTGCCGGAGCCGGCAACTTCGCTGCGGGTCTTGGTCTTGTGGTTGCCGGTATGCTTGCCCGCCTGAAACTGGCGGACCGCTTCATACAGCAACGCTTGGTTGACCTCGGCCCCGAAAACTTCGTCGGCCAGTTCCAACTCGCCGACCTTCGTATTTGTTAAATCCACTACGTCTACTGTGGGCATGTCAGTTACCTCTTAGACCTCCGCACCAGCACGTAGGCGCCGTTGGGACCGGGAACCGCGCCCTTGATTACCAGCACGTTGTCCTCAATGTCCACCTCGACCACTTCCAGATTGCGCACCGTCACCTGGGCGTTGCCCATGTGACCGCCCATGCGCATACCGGGAACCACGCGCGAGGGAAAGCTGGACGCGCCGATGGAACCGGGAGCGCGGTGGAACATGGAGCCGTGGCTGCCTTCGCCGCCGCGGAAATGGTGGCGCTTCACCACGCCGGCAAATCCCTTGCCCTTGCTGACGCCAATCACGTCCACCTTGTCCTTGGGCTTGAACTGATCCACCAGCACCTTGTCGCCGGGCTTGAAATCGTCGTCGCCGGGGCGCAGCGTGAGCTCACGCATGAATTTGGAGCCCTCCACGCCGGCTTTCTTCAAATGGCCGGTGATGGGCTTATTGATGCGCTGCGGCTTGATAAATTCGATCAAGCCAAGCTGGATGGCATCGTAGCCGTCGGTAGTGGGCGTCTTGCGCTGTACCACCATGCACGGACCCGCCTTCACCAGCGTCACCGGCACGGCTTGACCGTCTGGCCGGAACATCTGCGTCATACCGATCTTTTTGCCAAGGATTCCTGGACTCATATCTACTTCTTCCTTGTCTGAACTGCCGGGACCGCGACTCTTGCAGCGCGGCCCGGGCGATTACTTTCCGAACGCCTTGATTTCCACGTCCACACCGGCCGGCAGGTCGAGCTTCATCAGCGCGTCGACCGTCTGCTGGGTCGGCTCCAGAATGTCCAGGAGCCGCTTGTGCGTCCGGATTTCAAACTGCTCCCGCGACTTTTTGTCCACGTGCGGCGAGCGCAAAACGGTAGTGATGCTGCGTGAAGTGGGCAGCGGAATCGGACCGGCGACAGTGGCGCCGGTCCTTTTCGCGGTATCCACGATTTCCGTCGTCGATTGATCGAGGATACGGTGATCGTATGCCTTCAGACGGATGCGTATGCGTTCTCTGAGCGCCATCTTTTACCTACTTAACGATCTCGGTCACGGTGCCGGCGCCCACCGTGCGGCCGCCTTCGCGAATCGCGAAGCGCAAGCCCTTGTCCATGGCCACCGGCGTAATCAACTCCACCTGCAGGCTGACATTATCGCCAGGCATCACCATCTCGGTGCCTTCCGGTAATTGCGCCACTCCCGTCACGTCCG
>Ga0182018_10002817_pt1 | contig 16659 bp, 9 predicted proteins | sample 812P2MmetaG_FD_120490 | JGI IMG/M metagenome (GOLD analysis project Ga0182018, IMG submission 120490) | Permafrost microbial communities from Stordalen Mire, Sweden - 812P2M metaG | ecosystem: Environmental > Terrestrial > Soil > Wetlands > Permafrost | place: Sweden: Stordalen | collected... | reverse complement strand
CTGCCTTTTTCTTTTTCGGCGTGTTCAGCATGGCGGATGACATTTTCGACCATCACGATGCCCGCGTCCACCAGCACGCCGATGGCGATGGCGATGCCGGAAAGCGACATGATGTTGGACGAGATGCCAAAGTGATTCATCAAAATAAAAGAAACCAAAATTGAAAGCAGCAGTGGCAGCACGACGATGAGGATGCTGCGGAAGTGAAACAGGAATATGATGATGACGAGCGTGACTAAAATAATTTCTTCGGTCAGCGAGTGCTTGAGCGTGTCAATCGTGCGCGAAATCAAATCGCTGCGGTCGTAAAACGGTTTGATGCTCACGCCGGGCGGCAGGCCGGAGGAAATCTGAGCGATTTTTTCTTTTACCGCGCTGATGACGGCCATCGCATTCTCGCCGTTTCGCATAATGACAACACCGCCGACAACTTCGTGCCCGTTCACATCCAGCGCACCACGCCGGAAATCGCCGCCGAGTTGGACTGTCGCCACATCTTTGAGATAAATCGGCATCCCATTGTTCTGCGACAAAACGATATTTTCCAAATCAGAAATTGAATTCACCAAACCGATGCCGCGCACGACGAATTCCATTCCGTTTTCCTCGATGATTTTTCCGCCGACATTGAGATTGCTTTGCTTCACGGCATTCATCACGTCCATCAACATCACGCCGTGGTCGCGCATTTTCAGCGATGAGACTTCAATCTGATATTGCCTCGCCTGACCGCCGACGGTCGCAATTTCCGCAACCCCCGAAACGGAATTTAGTTGGTAACGCACGAACCAGTCTTGAATTGAACGCAGTTGTCCCAAGTCGTAACCGCCATTCGGGGAGATTTTCGGGTCAACGTCCAAGTAGTATTGATAAACCCAACCCAAACCCGTCGCGTCCGGGCCAAGTTTAGGTTCAACGCCCGACGGCAAAACGTCGCCAAGATAATTCAACCGTTCGAGGACACGCGAGCGAGCGAAATAATTATCAATCTTGTCGTCAAAAACGACCGTGACGAGCGAGAAGCCGAACATGGAAGCAGCGCGAACCGCTTTCACGCCAGCGAGTCCCTGTAAATTCACGGACAGCGGATAAGTGACTTGATCCTCGACTTCCTGCGGGCTGCGCCCCATCCAGTCGGCATAGACGATGACCTGATTTTCGCTCAAATCAGGAATTGCGTCCACGGGCGTTTGATAAAGCGCGCGAACGCCGAAACCGGCGAGCAGCAATGCGCCGCAGACGACCAGAAAGCGGTTGCGCAGCGACCATTCGATGATGCGGTTGATCATATAGGTGTGAATTGCGGAACGACCATTCGGTGATGTTTCTTGGAGCGGAAGACACGGTCGAGGGAGAAGCGACGCGCACGCACTCCAATTCGTCCGTCGGAGAATAGAAACACAGCAGCAACGAAAAATTCATTAGCCGACTTGAACAAAAAAAATGTGCCGTTGCCGCCCGTTTTGAGCCAATAGGTATATTGTTTCACAAATTGTTTGATTTGGGGCTGCGTGAGAGACAAGTGACCGGCTTGCACTCCAAAATCGCCGAACAATTCCGAGAACATGCCGTCCTGTGCCATTTCATAAACCGACACCGAAGTTTCTTCGGTTGACTGACCTGGCGCGTCACAGCCCCAACGCTTGAAATTGGAATCAATGTAACTGAAAACGTCGCGTGCTTGGGTAATGGTCTGGCGACCATCACTTGGCTCAATCACCAATGACTCGTTACCGGAAATGAGTTTGAAACGTTCGCTCATGTTGTGCTTCCCGTTGTATGACGCATGAATTATTGCCCTGCCGACAGTTGTGCTTCGGAATCAATCAACACGTTCCCCGTCGTGACGACTTTTTCGCCTTCCTTCAAACCGCCGAGAACTTCAACGACGTCATTACCGACGCGACCGAGCAAAATTCCGCGCGGCGCGTAATGACCGTTGCCTTTGTCCACATAAACCATCGCGCCGGTGCCACGCGAAATCACCGCGCCGCGCGGAATCGTCAATGTCGGTTCGGTTTCAGCAATGACATGGGCTTCGGCGTGAAGGCCGTTGAACAATTTGTTTTTGCCAAAGTCGCCCGGCTCGACAGGTGGATTCAAAATCTCCGCGCGGACGGTGGTGCTGCCGCTCATCATGTCGAAATCCGCGTCCGCGAACGGTTTCGTGCCGCGCGCCTTGATTTGCGCCGTGTAAATTTTGTCCGGCGCGGACGACACGACGACGCTAAAAGTCTGGCCGGTTTTGAGCCATTGCAGATCGCGTTCGTAGGCAGTGAACTCGAACCACGCCGCCGTCGGCGAATTTCCGGCAATCTCGCCTGACAGATGCAACGTGTGTCGCACGGCGCGGCGTTCCGCCAAATCCGTTTGCACGTTAATCGTGCTGATGCTGTCCGGTTCAAGCGTGACCGTGCCGGAATCCACATTGGTTTCTGTGGCTATGCCGTTTTTATTTCCATAAACCGGCGTCAGGTTCATGCCGCAAACGGGACAGGGGCCGGGCTTGCTTTCCCTGACCCACGGGTGCATCGCGCAAGTGTAGTAAAGAGCTTTGCGACCACCGGAAGTCGCGGCGTTTGGCGCGAGTGAATGATGCGTGGTAATCCACGCGATGCCCGCGCTGATAATCAGAACGACTGCCACAGGGAAAATCCATTTTGACTTCATAAATTTATCTTTGGGCAGCGGCTTCGGCACCCTGAATTTTCTTCATGTATTTGTCGGGGTCGCTTTTGAATTGCGGCATACAACCGGCACAGCAAAATTTAATTTCCTGTCCCTGATACGCGAACACATACGGATCGCCCATGCTGCCGAGTTTCATCCCGTCAACGAGGCAGGTGTCAAACGGATAAGATTTGGGTTTGGCATCTTCTGCCGCAGCATTGTTTGTCGCGCTTGAGGGCGCATTATTCGTGGCAATGCCATTCCCATAAACCGGCTGCAATTCCATTCCGCACACTGGACAAGAGCCGGGCTTGTCCGATCTAACCGACGGATGCATCGGACAGGTGTAATAAGCAATCGTTTGGCCGCTGGCGGGCGCGGATTCTTTTGGCGAGTGACTGCAAGCCGTCCCGCCAATAATCAAGGCCACAGCCGCAACCGACAAAACGACAATCGTTTTCAGTTTCATAAATTTCCTTCAGTTAAAGTTTTTGTTTCACCAGCCGCCGTTTGTGCGCGACGGAAAAATTAAAGGCAGTTCACGGGCACAACAATTCCGTGGAGCAAAAAAGAAAAGTCCGAAGCGCGCCGACTCAAGGCACACTACGGACGTTTAAGGGAATGAATCAGAGAAGCAGGGCGCAATTCCGCTCGTAAAGCGGCGCGGCCATCACCATCAGCGGCGATGCAGAAGCGGGAGAAATCGAACCCGCCGGATTTTTCGGCAATGTCCAAGCGACAACTGCCGGAGACAAAATCTGATTTTGAGCACCGGCTTGTGTCGTAACGGCAGGCACACGCTGCGAATTGGATGCAGGTTTTGCCGCACAGCAATCCACACGGCCACAGCAATCAGCGCAGTTGCCCATTGCTGCCTTCACGCAAACTGTCGAGGCCGACACTGGCGCGGGAGCAATTTGCATCCACACCAGCAGCACGCTAAACAAAATGGCAGTGAACCGTTTCACAATTCAGGACTTAATTTAGACGAAAGGAAGTTAATTGCAAATCATTTTTTCGCACGGTCTGGCTCCAGAGGCAGGACTCGGCTCTCTATAGCAATTAACAATAACATTGGGACATTTTGGCGATAAAAAGGAAGGGGTTGGCGGCGGTGGCGAGGTCTTTGCGCAGGCGGGTCTTGAAGGCGGCCCAGAGATGTTCGATGGGATTGAGATCGGGCGAGTAAGGCGGCAGGAACAACCATTGGCAGCCCGCCGCCTCCACCAACCGCTGCGTGGTCGGCGACTGGTGGAATCGGGCGTTGTCCAGCACGATCACGCTGCCCGGTAGCAGCGCGGGCAGCAGAACCTTTTCAAAATAAACGTCCACCACCTCCGTGTTACAGCTGCCTTGAAACACCAGCGGCGCGACCCGCTTGCCGTGTTGGGCAGCCGAGATGAGGCTGGTGCGTTCCCGTCGTTTGCCGGCCACCGCCTGATAAATCCGTTCGCCCCGGGGCGCGCGTCCGTGTTCACGATACAGGCGGTGATCCACGCCGCATTCGTCCAGGTAAAAGACGGTCCGCCCTTCGGGCTTTTCGAGTTCGCGCCGCAAGAGCCAGCGTTGCACCTCGTTGCGCTCGCGATATTTTATGAGTTTTTTTTAGCGTGAACCCGATCTGCCGCAAACGCACCCAGACGGCGTGAGGGCTGACGCCGAAGGCGGTTTGGAGTTCCTTGAGGGTGGCGTCGGGATGTTTTTTGACGTGGGCCTGGAGTTTTGCGGGGTCGAGCTTGCGCCAATGTCCCCAGCTCTTTTTCGGGGCCAACGCCCCTTTGTTGGCGGCGATCAGATACCGATAGACCGAACTCCGCGCCAGATCAAACCGCCGGGCGGCCTCGGCTTTGGAGCCGCCGCCCTGAATGAATTTTACCACCCCTTCCCGCAAGTCCAACGCATAGGCTTTCATGCCCTCTAGCCTATCACACTATGTCCCAATGTCAATATGAAATCTATGCAGCCATCGCGGTTCATTTGCACACTCCTCACCGCCTCGCTGACGGCATCAGCGGACAAGGCCACAGCGGAAATCGTCAAGCCGCCACCCAATGGAGACGGCCAGACTGAACGGCGACAAAACGCGCCGGAGCATCAAGCCACTCATACCATTTTTGCTTTTGCGAAGGCAAATACTGTGTCGGAAAAAGTGCGCGAACACCAACCATATTACCATGCTCATCAACCTTTGTTGTGTTTCGGTGAGAAAACCCCGATTGCAAATGCCTCAAAATTCCTTCGAGCTTTTTCGTTATCTTCCTCGAAAATTCGAACTAAATACTGTTCTACCTCTTCTCTGGTTGCTTCGTATGTCCCCAATGCTTGGTTTTGAAAATGATTGGAAAGACGCTGGCTGAGTCCTCCTTTGGCTGTTTTAGTTCTGCCGATATAAATAATCTCCTTATCTTTGGGGTCGGAAATCTCCTAACTTCCAAATTGGCGCGCTTGGCTGGCTTGTCTCATCTGTAAACGTTGATGAGGGCAATAAGGAATTTGTGTGTGAAAAAAGGTGCTCTGGAATCTGAGTGAAGGCGGGTAATGCTGCCAGACATAATGCCGTTAATAAAATTGTTTTCAAAACAGGGTGCATGGACATTATCTTTTCGTTAATTCGGAATTTGTAAAAATTAAGAAACGGGCTTTATCTGTCAATCTCAAAAAAATTTGCTGGAAGTCTGGTGATCACAGCCGGTGATTTGGCTTTGGCGCGGTATCTACGCGGGGCTTTCTGGTGGCGGAAGTTCGTGCGTCTCTGGCGCGAGATTGTCGGGTGCGGTCGGCGGAAGCTGCGCGAATGCTGGTGTGATGTCTTTGGGCATCGCGCCTGCGGCCATTTTGACCTGTGCAACCTGCCTGACAAAGGCTTCGGCTTTAGTCTTTTCGTCATCGGCGGTTTGCTTTGCCCGCAGCAGTTCAATCTGCCTGTGAATATCGAAGGCCACCCCGGTCGGGATGTTCCGCTGACAATGCCAACAACCGCTGCCTTAAAAGCTCTTCCGTCGCCCTCGGCGTTCGTCCCCCGATAGCCATACGTCGAACGCGCCAGACGCAAAATCCGGCACGCCGCTCGTTGCGAACACAGCCCGGCTTCAACCGCTTGTTCCGCCAATGTCCGGCGATGGGCCGGACTCACAGCTTTTTTTCGCATACGGCCTCCAACACCCGGTTTTTCAGCAGCGACTCCGCCAGCATCTTTTTTAACTCGCTGTTCTCCCGCTCCAGTTCCTTGAGCCGGCGGGCCTCGTTGATCTCCATCTGCCCAAACTGCTTTTTCCACCGGTGGAAGCTCACCACCGAGAGATTTTCGTCCCGGCAGATGTCCGCGATGCTTTTCTCACCACGATCCGCCTCCCGTAAGACGCGAATCTTGTCTTCCGTCGTATACCGTTTGCCTTTCATCGTCTGATCCTTTCTTAAGTCCCAGACTAACACATCAGCCGGCCCGAAAAAGCGAAGTCACGTCATGCTGTTTACCCCCGTAACTCAAATGGATAGAACCGCCGCCGCCTAAGCGGCTGATCCCGGTTCAATTCCGGGCGGGAGCACCATACGTTTCTTGAACATATTGCCCTTCAGTTCTTTTAAGCCTTTTTATGGGCTCTGTCTGGGATTATGCACTTCACAAATTATCAAGGTAGGGACAGCGCGCTGCGCTGTTCCCGTCGCCGAGCGCAGCGTCAGGCGACGGAAAAAGCGGAGCTTTTACCACGTTCGTTCCGTCCTGCCGGACGGGGACGCCCAGCGCGCCGTCCCTACCACCCGAAAAGTTTGTCAAAGACATAATCCCGGCTCTGTCTGATATCCATTTGCTACCGTTTGCATTCCGAATTACTTTATCTGATAGTTCAAGAAAACTTTTGGCTATATTCCGACTTTGAGCAAAATTACTCATCGCATTGAGTAAATTGCAGGTGAATTGGTGATTTCCAAGCCGCCGCCATTGGCATAATATCCTTCATGTATGCAAGTTCCGAGCGTGTCTCCCAAGCGTCCTGTTCTGGGGCGGCGCGCCCGGTCAATGCTTCACGCACTGAAATGGGTCAGGCTCTTCACCCTGATTTTTGCCACCGCGTTGACGGTGTTTGCTTCGCCGATGGTTGGAACGGCAGATTACTTGATGGATGTTTGGACGAGTGACGACGATTTGCCGGACAGTTCGATCACGGCCATCGCGCAAACTCCCGACGGTTATCTTTGGATCGGCACTTACAACGGGCTGGCGCGGTTTGACGGCGTGCGGTTTGTGACATTTGATCCGGTCAACACGCCCGAACTGAAGCACGCGCGCGTCACGGGATTGTTCGTGGATGCGCGGGGCACGCTTTGGATCAATACTTACGACGGCTCGATGACTAGCTTGCGCAACGGTGTCTTTACCCTCGGATGGCAGGGTGGCCAGGTGTCTTCCGTTTTCTCGATTTCCAATCAAGTTTTGTTCGCGCTTGCGGGGCACAGCAGCAAAATGATCTGCCGGACGGAAAAGGGCGAAAAACCCGGCGAGTGGAACGAACTGCCGCTGGCTGGAAGGGCGACGGGCAGCAGTTTTCATCAAGATGTCAGCGGCAACATCTGGTATATTCTGCAGGACGGCACATTGGGAAGGACGGACGGCATCCATGCCGAAATTCTTTCAAATGAAAGCGGCTTAAATGACGAGAAAGTTAATTGCCTCGCAGCGGACAGCGACAGGCACATCTGGATCGGGACGGACAGGCGGATTTTGCGTTGGAATGGCCGACGATTCCAGGATCAGACCCCGACCAACGGCGAAGCCAGCGTGAATGTAAGTTATCTTTATTGCACCGGAAATGGCTGCTGGGTTTTTGCCGACGGCAAAGTGCGCAAGTGCGTGGATCGTCAGTGGATCGCGGATATTGATGTAAAATCATGGCAGGATTTGGCCGAAAGCTTTCGCTTGGGTTTGGGCGCTTATGAAGACCGGAACGGCGGCGTATGGTTCACGCAATATGGCCTGGGATTGTTTCACGCCAAGGCGGACGGAAGCACGGAACGAATTTCTTCCGCCAATGGTTTGCCCGGCGACCGGGTCAGTTGCTGGTTTCAGGATCGCGAGGGAAATATATGGACGGGACTGAATCCCGGCGGCTTGGTTCGTTTGCGCAAAAAACAATTTCAAGTCATAGGAACGGCTGAAGGGCTGGCGACTCCGGCGGTTTCAACCGTTTGTGAAGACAGCCAGAGCAATGTCTGGATTGGCACTTTCAGTGGCGGCCTTTATCGCTGGCGGAACGGCAAGCTGGAACAATTTAATCTTCCCAGCGGTGCTTACAAAGAGTGTTTTTTTTCCGCTTTTCCAGATACCCAGAATCGGCTTTTGGTGAGCGCGGGCAGGGAAGATTTATTCTGGTTTGAAAACGGTCAATTCAACCAACCCGTCGGGCCGGTTCACGGCGTCAAAGCCATTTTGGCCGACCGGCAAGGTAATATCTGGCTGGGCAAAAAAAATGGTCTGGCACGTTTGGACGGCGGCGGCGTTCTCACAACCTTCACCACGAGAAACGCTTTGAGTGATGTTCACGCGCTGACGGAAGATCGGCAGGGTGGTATTTGGATTGGAACTGGGGGAGGGATTCTTTTCAAACATGAAAACGGAAAGTTCACCCAATACAAAACGAATGACGGCCTGACAAAATGCGCCATCTGGTCATTGCTGCCGGACGCGGACGGCACATTGTGGGTTGGCACATTCCGCGGCGGATTGTTGCGGTTCAAAGATGGAAAATTCACCCGCTACACGACACAAAACGGTTTGCCCAACGACATTATCTGCCAGATTCTCGACGACGGGCGGGGGAAGCTTTGGATCGGCTCGCACAAGGGGATTTTTTATGTGCCCAAGAATTCGTTCAAGGATTTTGATGCCGGGAAAATTCAATCGCTGCCCTGCGTTTCCTATGGCTTGGATAACGGCCTGCCCGCACTCGAATGTTCCGGTGATTATCAGCCGTCGTGCTGGCGCGGCCACGACGGCAGACTTTGGTTTGCGACGACCAAGGGGTTGGTCTCGATTTTTCCGGGCGAACTTTCCAGCAATCAATTGTCACCGCCGGTGGCTATTGAAGAAATTTTAGTGGACGGAAGACCGCTCGCAATTTCAACCGCGACAAAACTTCAAATTTCTCCAGGGAAACATCAATTTGATTTTAGTTACACGGCCTTGAGTTTTGCCGCGCCCGACAAAGTGCGATTCCGCTATAAACTTCAGGGGCTGGATAATAAATGGATTGACGCGGGCGCAAAACGCTCCGCGCACTACGGGCCGCTGCCTCCGGGCCAATACCACTTTCAAGTCATCGCCTGCAACAACGACGGCCTTTGGAATGAACAAGGCGCGACACTCGCGTTCACCATGCTGCCGGAATTTTATGAAACGAACTGGTTTCGATTTCTGGCCGGGCTGGTTGCAACCGCCATGGTTGCCGGCATCGCACGGCAATTTGTTGTCCGGCGGTTGCGGCGCGATTTGGAACGTGTGGAACGCGAACGCGTAATTGAGCACGACCGCGCGCGGATCGCCCAAGACATCCACGACGATCTCGGTTCAGGCCTGACGCGGATCATGCTCCAAAGCGAACTCGCGCGCCGTGACTTGTCGCCGGAAGCGCAGATGCACCTCGGCCAGATTGCGGACACGGCACGTGGCCTGACACGCGCATTGGATGAAATTGTCTGGGCGGTTGACCCGCAGGAAGACACGTTGACCGGCCTGATGAATTACGTCACGCCTTTCGCGGAGGAATTTCTGCGCGTGGCCGGAATTCGTTGCCGCATTGATATGCCCGACACGATCCCGCCTTTGCGTCTGGACGCCGAATCGCGTTACAACCTTTTTCTCGTGCTCAAGGAATCGCTCAACAACATCGTCAAGCACGCGCAAGCAAGCGAAGTCTGGCTGCGCCTGCGTTTGGAGCGGGACGGATTCACACTGGTGCTGGAAGACAATGGCCGGGGATTGTCCGACGCCGATGCCGGCGAAAAACATCCGCGCATCAGATCCGGTCACGGCCTGTTGAATCTGGAAAAACGACTGCACGCGGTGGGCGGAAAATGTGTGATTGAAAGCGTAAAAGGCCGGGGCACGAGGATTGAAATGACATTGCTCGCGCGCAGGCCGGCGGGTCGGCATAAATGACGATTGGCGGAAACGCCGATAACAAGACACAATAAAGACATGAGCATTTCAGTTTCCATTGTGGAAGACGACGCAGGTTTGCGAGAAAACCTGGTCCGGTTGATTGAGAATTCGCCGGGCTTTCGTTGTGCGAGCCAACATGCATCCGCCGAAAGCGCGCTGAAGGAAATTTCTCATGCGAATCCCGAAGTGGTGTTGATGGACATCAACCTGCCCGGTTTGAACGGGGTGGAATGTGTGCGCCGCCTCAAACCCATGCTTCCCGGCACACAAATTATCATACTCACCGCCTACAACAAGATTGAGCACATCTACGATGCATTGTCGGTCGGAGCGACGGGCTACCTGCTCAAGCAAACCAAACCGGACGATTTGCTGGCGGCGATCCGCGACGTGTATGAAGGCGGTTCGCCAATAAACAGTTCCATCGCCCGCAAAATTGTCCAGTCGTTCCAAAAAACCGCCGCTGTCGGCGGTGAAGTCGCAACCCTTTCCCCGCGCGAATCGGAAGTGCTCGATCTGCTGGCCAAAGGCTACCTCTACAAGGAAATTTCAGAAAAAATGGAGCTTTCTTCCTCCACGGTTCGCACACACGTCCGGCATATTTACGAAAAACTGCACGTCCGCTCGCGCACCGAGGCGGTGACCAAACACCTTGGTCAGATGCGAGCGCCGGTTTCGGCATAAGCCATTTTCCCAGATGCCCAAAGTCTGACTCTCGTCCGGCTTATTCTTCAAGATCGGGAGGCATCGGTATAAATGCCGATGTTGTCGCGGTCAAGATTATGCGAAACTATTCAGGTGAACCCATATTTCGGCTTTAAATTTATTTGAACGCACGCATTGCACGATCATTCATTCCTTCCCTGAAAATAATATGAAAACCATGCTCACCAACCCAATCACGATCATGCTTAAAAGCTTAAACATTTTGCTGATTGTCATTGTCGTTTGCGGCTGCGTTTCGACGGCATCTGCGGCTTATCAAACCTGGACCAATGATGTATGGCCGCTGGACAACAATGGCAACCCGGTCATGGCGCAGGCGGGCGGCATCACAAAGGTGGGAAATACTTATTACTGGTATGGTATCCAGTATCCGAACGATGCCTCGTATTACGAAACTCAGACTGGTAATACCATTGCGTCGGGTCACGGCATAAACTGCTATAGCTCCACGGATTTGGTGCATTGGACGTTCGTGAACACGCTGACGACCCACCAGTCTACGGGACGAATGGGAGAGATTGCCTACAATAGCGCGGACAACCAATATGTCATTTGGGCGAACGATGGTGACGGCACGCCGGAGTGCTACACCGGCAGCACACTGACCGGCAGCTACAGTTTATATGGAACGCAGGCGGTCGTAACCAACGCTTATACTGGAGGAGGTAGTCAAATAATCGGAGATTGCACACTTTTCATCGATGTGGATAATGGCGGGACGCCGTATTTCATCGCCTCCGATGCCAGCGGGCGCGAGCATGCCTATGTCTGTCCGCTCAGCACAAATTATTTGACAATCGGGGACGCGACGCTGATCAGTGAGTGGCCTCAAGGGCAGGAGGGGAACAACATGTTTGAGCGGAACGGCGTTTACTATTATATCATGTCCAATCTGGCCGGATATAGCTACTCCACCGCGTATGCGATATGGTCCACCAACATCCTGACCCCAGGCGATTACACGGCGGATACCCCCTTTCAGGGAACCACGGCGGACAACACGCGTTATTCCCAAGTGAGTTTCGGTTTCCGGGTCGCAGGCACCGAGGCCACGAACTATATCTATGTGGGCGACCGTTGGTGTGAAGAAGACAGCACATACAACAGCGCCGGATATGGAAATGGCTTTAGCGTAATGTGTCCGCTGACGTTCACCAATGGCGTGCCGTATTTCAACTCCGTGCACGAGTTCCAGGTTGATACGGTCACCGGGAACATCCGTCCCGCAACGATAGCGGATGTTCCGACGAATCTGATCGCCACTGCGAGTGAGGGTCAGACGCCGGGTCAGGTGGTGTTGAATTGGCCGGCGGTGGATGGCGCGACCGCTTACAACGTGTATCGTTCGACCACCAACGGCGGCCTCTATGCCGCCCTTGCCAGTCCAACGAACAACAGCTACACGGACACCGGATTGCAAGACGGGACGACCTACTACTATGTGGTCACCTCAACCAACGTCTTCGGCGAAAGCGCCATTTCTGCCCAAGCCAACGCCACACCATCCATCGGCCCGCTCATCACCGCGGCTTCCGCCAGTCCGGTTCCGGTGTTCCCCGGTCAAATCGTGACGATCTTCGCTACAGTGACGGCGCAGGCCAACCCGGTTGCCACGGTGACTGTGGACGTGAGCGCGCTTGGCGGATTTACCAACCAGATTCTGGTTTCCGACGGAATCGGCGACTATACTAACAGTGTCACCGTTAGTCCCACTACTTTGGACGGTGTCCAGTCATTGACGGTCAATGCCAGTGATAATTTGGGCAACGTCTCCTCGCCGTATCCCTTTTCAGCGATTGTCGGATCCGCGAGTATTACGTGGAATGGCGGAGGCAGCGACGAAAACTGGAGCGACGGCACCAATTGGGTGGGCGGTGCGGCGCCGGGTCCGGGTTACAGTTTGATCTTTGATGGCGTGACCGGCCTCACCCCGTTGATGGACAATTCCTACAACGTATATGTTATGACCTTTGACAGCACCGCCGGCGCGTTCACCATTGGGACAACCAGCAGCACCTTGACGCTCACCGGAAACATGACCAACAACTCGGCCAATTTGCAAACATTGAACGTGCCGGTCGTCCTTGGAGCAGCGGTGACAGTCAGTGCGGCCACCGACGACCTTGTGCTGGGCCAAACCATCAACAACAGTGGCAATCTGCTGACGATTACCGACGGTGGACATAACACAACCGTGGGTGGTGCAATTTCTGGAACCGGCGGGCTGATCAAGAGTGGAGCGGGCACCAACACTCTGTCGGGCGTCAATACTTTTGGCGGCAACATCACCATCAGCAATGGCACGCTGGCCATCGGCGGCGCTGGCCAGTTGGGCGGCGGCGCTTATCCCGGCGTTATTGCCGATAGTGGAACACTTGCCTATGGCAGCACGGCCGCACAAACTCTGTCGGGAGTTATTTCCGGGACGGGCGGGCTAAACCAAAAAGGTTCAGGCCCGCTCACGCTCACCGCTGCGAACACGTTCAGCGGCCCGACGACGGTTGCCGGTGGCACGCTGCAAGTGTCGAACACGCTGGCATTGCAGGACAGCGTCTTGAATGACAACGGCGGCAACGTGACCTTCAACGGAATCACGGCGGCGACGCTGGGCGGGTTGAGCGGGACGCAAAATCTGAACTTAGTAAATGCAGCGTCCGCAGCGGTGGTGCTGACGGTTGGAGGCAACAACGCGAACACGAGCTACTCGGGCAACCTGAGCGGCTCCGGTTCTTTGAACAAGCAGGGCACCGGCGTCCTGACATTGGCCAACGCCAATTTCACAGGCAACGTCACCGTCGGCACAGAAGCCGTCACGGGCGATGCCGCTGGAGACCTGACGATAAATGGGGGAACATTTGGTTCCTCAAGCTCCACGTTGAGTATTGCTGCGGACGGCGATGCGACTGCGTTCATAATGAACGGCGGCACGGCCACGTTTAAAACCGTCAATGTGGCAACCTCCGGTGGCGAAACCGGTGGTGGCATGGAAATTACCGGTGGAACGGCTAATTTTTCGGTCACTACCACCGGCGGCAATCCTGCCAACGAAAGCGGAGGTGATTCGTCCGGGCCTTTAACCATAACCGGCGGCACCGTTAACCTGGGATCGGCCTACATCGGGAGGCTTAGTGGCTTGGTCATCAATGGCGGCGGTGCCGTTGTCACTGCAACCAATCTTAATGTGACTTCCAATGCCGGCCCCGCCAACCATAATGCCCCCCTCTCTGTTCAGGCAGGTTCGCTGACCATTGGCACATCCGCCTCGACGGGTGCTTTTGTAATGGGGACCACTTCCGGTGATGGCACCAACCTTTTAACCATGAGTGGCGGCACGCTGACGTATGCGGGAACGGATGGTCTGCAGCTTGGCAGTTACACGCTGGTTAACTTCAGTGGTGGCATCGCCAATTTGTCGGGTATCACGGTGGATTCCGCAACCGGGGGTAACGGGTCTTCCGAACTCAATGTAACAGGCGGGACACTTTATCTCGGTGGCACGGCGAGCGAGGTCGGCCTCGTGGTGAACAGCCCGAGCGCCAGCGACTACGCTCAATTCGGGACTGCGACGGTGGGAGCCACCACGAACTGGTCGTCCACCGCGCCTATCACTTTGGCCGGCACGACGACCTTCCAAGCGGCGGATGCTTCGAGTATGGCGCACAACATTTCATTGGGCGGCACACTCTCCGGCACGGGCAATCTGGCAAAAACCGGTTCCGGCACACTCATCTTGAGCGGGACCAACACCTTTGTCGGCACCACGACCATCAGTGGCGGCATCCTGCTGGCCAACACCAAGAACCGCAGCGCGACGGGCGTGGGCACGGTCACGGTTGCCAGCGGCGGGACACTTGGCGGCAATGGCATCATTTCTGGAAAGACCATCTGGCAGTCCGGTGCGCTGGCCTTGTTCACCAACGGTCCGCCGCTGACGGTTTCAAACAGCGTGACCTTGAACAACAACACGGTCACTGTGGTTGTGCCCGGCTCGACTCCGCTGGGCCCTAGCACTTATACCTTGATGACCTATACCAACTCGGGCAGCACGGGTTCGTTCAATGCCGCGCCGGTCATCACTGGAGCGGGCCTAGCCGCCGCCGACACGGCGACGGTAACAACCAGTGGCGGGACTGTTTCCCTGGTCGTGAGCAAGTCAACACCGATACTGGAGACCGCGCCGACGGCCACGGCAATCACCTACGGCCAGTCGTTAAGCAACTCGATTTTAAGCGGCGGCGTGTTCACCAACGCGGCAGGGACGGCAGTGCCCGGCACCTTCGCCTTCACCACGCCGTCCATGACACCGGGCGCAGGCACGGCGAGCCAGCCGGTGACCTTCACCCCGACCAACGCGACCGACTACAATACGGTCAGCTTGAATGTGAGCGTGACGGACAACCCGTTGGTGGTGATCCTGACGGGCACCCGCGCCTATGACGGGACGACGAACGCGTCGTTTGGGATTTTGTCGGTGTCTAACAGGGTTGTCGGCGATGACGTGACAGTGGCTTCGGGCAGCGTCGGTTTGGCGGGTGCGACTGTCGGCACCAACAGCATCACTTCCACCAACGGTCTAACCCTGGGCGGCGCGTCGGATACCAACTATACACTGGCTGGGGTGGGTGGTTCGGTCATCATTACGCAAGCCGTGTCGTCGGTGGCGCTGGCTTCCTCGGAAAACCCGTCCAGATCCAATGGGGCGGTGGCGTTCACGGCGACGGTGACCGGGGTGGACACGCCTACCGGGACGGTTCAATTCCTGACCAACGGCGCGGCCTTTGACACGGAGACGTTAAGCAATGGTGTGGCGAGCAGCGTGGCGACGGCATTGTTGCCCGTCGGCACCAACACCATCACGGGGACCTATTCTGGAGATGAGAACTATCTGCCCGGCACGAACAATCTCAGCCAGGTGGTTGTGGTGGTTAAACCGCAGTTCAATCTGGTCAACTTCGGTGCCAACGGCGTTGTGATGAGCGGTTCGGGCGGTCTGGCGAATGGCGTCTACTATATATGGGGATCCACAAACATGACCCTGCCATTAAGCCTGTGGACGCCGCTGCTGACCAACCAGTTCGATAACAACGGCAATTTCAACTTCACCAACGCGATGAACGCCAATTTGCCACAGCTCTTTTACATCCTCCAGGTGCCATAACCTAAAACTGCATTAATGAAACCAAAGACAACCGGAATCATTGGCCGAAGCGTTATCATGCTCCTGGCGTTAGGTCTTTGTTGCGGCGCCGTCGATCAACACCAACGCCTTCATCGTTACCAACAGCTTTTGATGGTGTCAACTTGCATTGACATGGCCGCAGGATCACACTGGCTACCGATTGCAGGCGCAGACAAATGCTGTTGGAGATCGGCCTCTCCAACAACCGGTGGATGTGGGTGCGAGTTTCAAACCCGCCGCCAACACGACTAACAGTGTCATTATCCCGTCAACGCCGGCAACGGCTTCGTGTTCTACCGCCTAGTTATATCCGTGAAGCCGGAATGACAACGAACTGTCACCAAGGTTGGTGTGGTAATTTTGGTTGAATCGAACAAGAATGGGTTGAAACGGTTGGCGGGAGCGCCCTTGGGTTTGGCGCTCCCGCCCGGTTTTTCAGTTCAAATGCAGTCAAAAGATCATGTTATGAAAAGGCCAGTCTATGAATGAAAAAAAACGAAATGGTTTTACTTTAATTGAACTGCTGGTGGTCATCGCCATCATCGCCATCTTGGCGGCAATGTTGCTGCCGGCCCTGGCGGCAGCCAAGCGCAAGGCAAAATTGGCGCAATGCCAGAGCAATTTTCATCAGGTTTCCGTTGCTTGTTACGTTTATGCGAACGACTACCGCGATTATTACCCGATTTGCACGATCGGCGGCGGCAATAGCGGCGGCAATTTCAATCAACTCGAGAGCATACATTACACGCTGTATATTGCAGCCGGGCCTGCCAACACCCCCGTCAAGCAGGGCATCCAAAGTGGTGTCTTTGACTGCCTTGGTTATTTATATGAAACCCATGGGATAGGCGACGGCCGGACTTTTTTTTGCCCGAGTTTTCCGGACTCTTCGGGGGACACCCCTGCCAGTTATTCCAACCCGTCCTTT
>Ga0182018_10002816_pt1 | contig 16661 bp, 14 predicted proteins | sample 812P2MmetaG_FD_120490 | JGI IMG/M metagenome (GOLD analysis project Ga0182018, IMG submission 120490) | Permafrost microbial communities from Stordalen Mire, Sweden - 812P2M metaG | ecosystem: Environmental > Terrestrial > Soil > Wetlands > Permafrost | place: Sweden: Stordalen | collected... | reverse complement strand
GGGTTGGTGGCGGAAGGCGGATTGGCCGGGTGGGCGACGCGAGGGGGGGGGGTGGGGGTGGAGGTCGAGGTCGGGGTCGAGGTCGAGGTCGGGGTCGGGGTCGGGGTCGAGGTCGAGGTCGAGGTCGGGGTTGGGGTCGAGGTCGGGGTCGGGGTCGGGGTCGAGGTCGAGGTCGAGGTCGAGATCGGGGTCGGCGCGGCGACGGTCGTCTGGGCTGCCACGGGGTGCGATTCCCGCTTCATCGCCACGGCCGCCGCTGCGATCAGCGCGAGCGCAATGGCGGCCATTCGCAACAGGTTGAGCCCTCGGTTGCGGCCCACTCCCTTCCCCTGCCCTCCCCCGTCGCCGACCTGCCCCACGATGACCGGCTCCGTCAGCGTCGGCCGCTCGAGTGCTGCACCACGTTCGAGGGTCCGGCGCAGCGCGTCGACGCTCGTGGGTGCGGCGCGGCTGAGCGCTTCGTTCAGCCGCGCGCGCCGCGTCTCTGCCTCCGCCGGAAACAGCTGAGCCATGAGACCGCGCAACGAGGCTGCGTTCGCCGACGCCGACGACTCCGCGTACTCGCGCAACCGCGCGGCGGCCTCCATGGCCGACGCGGGACGCTCCGCCGCCTTGCGCGCGACGAGCCGCGCGTGAAGGCCGACTAGGGCGGACGGGGCGGAGGGAAGTGCTGCATCGAGACGCGGCGGGTCCTCGAGCGCGAGCTTGCGCATCATCTCGACGTCCGTCCCGGTTCCCCACATGCGGCTCCCCGCAACGCACTCGAAGAGCACCGCGCCGACGGCGAAGAGGTCGCTACGGCAGTCCAGCTTTTCGCCGAGGGCTTGCTCGGGCGACATGTACGCCATCTTGCCCTTGACCTCCCCGGTCCGCGTTTCGGGGAATGTCCCGGACGTGTCGAACTTCGCGACGCCGAAGTCGAGTATCTTCACCTGCCCGTCGTAGGCGATCATCACGTTCTGCGGGCTCACGTCGCGGTGAACGACGTTGAGCAGCCGCCCGTTCGCGTCCCGAAGCTGATGGGCCGCGTGCAGGCCGTCACAGGCCTCGGCGAGCACGTAGGCGACGAGGGCGGGGTCGAGACTGCGACCGGCGCTCCTCGCCGCGGAGAGAACGCGCGACAGGGGCTCGCCCTCCACGTATTCCATGGCGAGGAAGAGCTCACCGTAGAGCTCTCCGAACGCGAAGGCGTGGACGACGTTCGGGTGGACGAGCAGCGCCGCGAGCCGTGCCTCGCGCAGGAACATCTCCTTGTGCCGCCGATCGCGCGCGCCTTCCGGCAAGAGACGCTTGAGCGCGACGAGGCGCTCGAATCCGTCCTGGCTGCGCTCGATCGCGACCTCGACGGCCCCCATTCCACCGCGCCCCACCGCGAAGAGCGGGCGGTACCGATCGCCTACCCCGGCCATCCCCAGGAGCTTAGTGCAAGGGTATGCTTGCAGCGAACGTGCATTTGAATTGGACGCTGCGGGGAACGGCGCTGGTCACGAGCGCGCTCGGCGCGGCGATGGCCATTGGCGTCGCTTGCATCGCCGATCTACCCCAGGATGCGACCGCCCCCGACGCGGCCACCGACGCGCCCGCGGCAGCCATGCCCCCCCCCGGATGCGGGAACGGGTACATCGATCTGAGCCTCGGCGAGCAATGCGACCCGGGCATGTTCGCCGGGGATGGGGGCGTCGTCGGGTGCACCTCGAACTGCCGGGTCAGGTGCGCCGGATTCGTCTGGCCGATGAACAATCACTGCTACGAGCTCTCGTCGAACTCGGCATCGTTCGACAACGAAGCCGAGCCGCGTTGCTCCGACTTGAGTGGCCACGTGGTGACCTTCGCGAGTGAGTTGGAGTTCGGCACCGTGGCCGGCTGGATGCAGAAGGTCGACGCTGGGGCGCTCTGGGTCGGGCTGACGCTCGTGCCTGGCCTGACCGAACGGCAATACGACTCCGTGGCCCCCTACGAGCCGGGCTGGGCACCCGATTGCAGCGGATGCTATGCGCGCTCGACGGACCCGACCGTTGCACTGCCACGCCTGCTCGACGTCGGTGACGATGGCGGGCCTCCCCCGCCCCTGCCGTGCGTCGTCGCCGAGTCGGACACGGCGCGCTATCCGAGCTGGATGCAATCGGTGTGCACGGGGGCCGAGAATGTCCACACGCTGTGCGAGCGCGAACCTATCGGGAACCAGTGGAGCCAGTGCGATGCCGGGACCGGCGTCGTATGCATCGACCTGGTCGTGACGCGCAGCACGAAGCGATACGAGATGCAGATGCAGCCGCCGGCGACGGCGGACGGAGCCGAGCAGGGGTGCCAGGCGCTAGGCGGACGTCTCGTCGTCCTCCAATCGCGCGACGAGCGCGAGCAACTCTGGCGTCAAGTCGGTTTTCTGCCCTCTCCTCCCACCAAGTTCTGGATCGGACTGTCGCAGGAGCCCGACGCCGGTGGTGGATCGGCGCCGTGGGTGTGGGACGACGGCACGCAAGCGGACGCTGCCGACGCGTACCCGCCCCCGTGGGCGCGCCTCGAGCCGAGCGTGGGAACGTCCGCGTCGAGGGCCTATCTCGCCTTCTTCGAAGCGCAGCCCGACAACACCCTTGCGCGAAACGGCGAGTCACAAGGGGCGCTGCCCTTCGTGTGCGAATTCCCCGTCGTTCAATAGCGTAGATTGAAGCGCGTGCAGACGGTGCTCGAGGCGATCCGGAAGGCGTGCCTCCCCGGGATTTGGTCCCAAGGGGTGAAGCTTGCGCGCGACGGCGCGGTGTCATCCAGCACGGCGACGGCGGACGAACTCACCTTCCGCGTGCGAGCGACGGGCCATGCGATTGCCTTCACGGTGACGCTCTATGTCGAGGGGCCGGAGTGGACGTGCGATTGCGACGGAAAGACCGATCCGTGCGCCCACGTCGCGGCGGGGATCATTGCATCGTCGCAGGCCGCAGAGCGGGGTGAGTCGCTCGCCGCATCCCCGGCCGCGAAGCCGGCGCGACTGGTGTATCGTCTGGCGACCAGGGACCGGCTCCTCACCGTGGTCCGGGTCCTCGTTCACGGCGACGGACGCGAAGAGCGGCTCGCCGACACACTCGCCTCCAGCTTGGCGCGGGGCCGCACGCCGGCTGACTGGACTCCTTCTCACGAGGATCTGCGCATCGAACGCGTCCTCGGGATGCCCGCGCGCGAGATCATGCAGCCAGGGCGGATCCGCGATCTGTTCATGGCGTTCTCGAGCGACACCGAGGTCGCCCTCGACGGAGTCGCGATCCGCGTTTCGAGCGAGCCCGTCCTGCCGCACGCTCGCGTGGAAGATGGGCCCGACGGAGGATTCCTCCTGCGCCTCGACCGCGACCCGGCCGTGTCCGGGATCGTGGCCAAGGGCGTCGTGCGATGCGGCGACGTATTGCACCCGGTCGGGGAGGCCTCGACGACGGGTGAACTGCTCGAACGGCTGCCGCTCGAACGAACGTTCACGCGCGCGGAGGCGATCGACCTCGTCACCACCGTCCTGCCGGAGCTCGAGCGCAAGATCGAGGTCGTGGTCGCGACGAAGCGGCTACCTCGCCCGGCCGCCGACGCTCGTCCGCGCATCGAGATGGACCTGTCCCACAAGGGGCACACCTTGTCGGTCTTGCCGACGCTCGTGTACGGCGACCCCGTCGTGGCCCGCGTCGATGGGTCTACGATCGTCGCCGTCGGAGACCTGGTGCCGACGCGCCGTCCAGGCGAAGAGCGCGAGGTCCTCCGCCGCTTGCGTGACGAGCTGAACCTCGTGCCGGGGCGTCGCGTCGATCTCGACGGGGGCGAGGCCATTCGCTTCGCCGCGAAGCTTCGCGAGTGGCAGAAGCGCACCGGAGGCGCGAGCCACGCGGAGGCCTTTTCGGAGCGTCCGCTGCGGCCAAAGCTGGTGGTCGATGGCGACGCCCACGACGTCGTGTTCGAGTGCGACGTCGAAGACGACGGCGAGGCGGCCCCGAAGCGCGCCGAGGCGGCAGCCGTTGTCCGTGCCTGGCAGGACGGACTGGACTTGGTACCTCTCGAAGGCGGAGGGTGGGCGCCACTGCCGGCCGACTGGCTGGCCCGATACGGACACCTCGTCGCCGACTTGCTCGCGGCTCGCGGCTCGGACAAAAAGCTCGGGCCCATGGGACTGATGATGCTCGGGCCTTTGTGCGACGCGCTGGAGGCGCCGCGTCCCCCGGAGCTCGCCCGTCTGGCGCCGCTCTTCGGACGTTTCGAAGGCATCCCGAGTTCGCCCCTGCCGGACGGGGTGAACGCGTCGCTTCGCCACTATCAGCAGCAAGGCGTCGACTGGCTCGCCTTCCTGCGCGACGCGGAGCTCGGCGCCGTCCTGGCCGACGACATGGGGCTCGGCAAGACGCTCCAGACGATCTGCGTTCTTCGCGGGCGCGTGCTCGTCGTGTGTCCGAAGAGCGTCGTGTACAACTGGGTCGACGAGATCACGCGCTTCCGCCCGGGTCTTCGCACGGCGATCTACGAAGGACCGAAGCGACTGCTCGATCGCGCGGCCGACGTGACGCTGATGACGTATGCCGTTCTCCGCCTCGACTCCGATCTCCTCGCGAAAGAGTCGTGGGACATCGTCGTCCTCGACGAGGGCCAGGCCATCAAGAACCTGGGTAGCCAGACGGCGCGTGCGGCGTTCGATCTGCGCGGGAAGTTTCGCGTCCTCCTAAGCGGCACTCCGGTCGAGAATCGACTCGAAGAGCTTTGGAGCGCGATGCACTTCGCGAACCCCGGCCTGCTCGGGGGGGTGAGCGATTTTCAGGAGCGGTACGCGAACCCCATCGCCAGCGGCAACCCCGAGGCCGCCGCACGCCTGCGGGCGAAGATCCGTCCGTTCGTGCTGAGGCGCACGAAAGGAGAGGTGTTGCCGGAGCTGCCGCTGCGCACCGACGCGGTCCTGCACGTCGAGCTCGACGAAGCCGAGCGAAGTGTCTACGACGCTGTCCGCGTCGCGACCAAAAAGAGCGTGGCGGAGAAGCTCGAGGGAGGGGGTGGGGTCCTCGCCGCGCTCGAAGCGCTCCTGCGCCTTCGCCAGGCCGCTTGCCATACGGGCCTCGTCCCGGGGCACGACGCCCAGACCTCGTCGAAGGTCGAGCGCCTGGTAGAAGCGCTCGAAGACGCGGTCGCCGAGGGCCACAAGGCGCTGGTCTTCTCGCAGTGGACGTCGCTCTTGGATCGCATCGAACCCCACCTGCAAGCGGCCGGAATCACGTTCGCTCGCCTCGACGGCGCGACGCGAGACCGCGCGGCGATCGTTCGCGAGTTTCAGGACGCTGCAGGACCCCCGGTGCTCATCGTGTCGCTCAAGGCGGGCGGCACCGGAATCAACCTCACCGCCGCCGATCACGTCTTCTTGCTCGACCCCTGGTGGAACCCGGCGGTCGAAGAGCAGGCCGCCGACCGGGCGCACCGCTTCGGACAAGAGCGCCCCGTAATGGTGTATCGGATGGTCACCAAAGATACGGTAGAAGAGCGGATTCTGGGGCTGCAGGAGCGCAAGCGTCGCATCGCCGAGGTCGCGCTCGGTGATGCCGGCCAAGCGGGAGGGATCACGCGCGCAGAGCTCCTGGCTCTCCTCGACTGAGGGTGCCGCCTACCGTGTGGCCGTGAATCCCTCCTTCGTCAGAGCCTCCTCGAGCGACCGCAGGCTGTCGTCGCATGCCGCGGTGAGGACGGGCTTCTCCCGAAGGGATAGCGCCAGCGAGCGCACGTTGCTGTTGCGTCGCGAGAGCGCCACGATCCGACGGGAGACGTCCTTGAACCGGTCGAGCGCCGCCGAGGCGGCCGCAAGCTGCGGCTGTGCTTTCGCATCGACGAGTCCGGAGATCCGATTCAGCGCATCGCTCGCTGCGGCCTCCAGAGCGCCCATCTCCGCTTCCATGCGCGTCATCGCCGCATCGTCGGACTCGGCGATGTGGGGTGCCTGGAGCACCTGAATGTCGCGCACGGCCAACACCGCCTTGGCGACGAGCGACTCGACGCGACAGTGATCTTTCGACAGAGGGCCGACGGTCTCGAGGGCGCTCCGGAAGCCGTCCGCCGCCTCGCGCGCGGGACCGAAGGACAGGCGCTGCGCCTTGAGGTTGGTATTCTCGACGGCCAGCTCGAGAACGCTGTGGTCAAGCGTCAGATATTCTGCAAAGTGCTTGGCAAATTCTTCCAGGAGCCGACCATCGGTCGAATATCCGAGGTTGCGGAGATGCGGCCCTAGCGCCGCGATGTCGCTTTGGACGGTCTGCGTCGCTTGCTCGGCCTCGCGTGCAAAGACCAGCGACTCCTCGTCCGTATCGGCCATGACCGCGCGGTTGGAGGCATCCCCCGATTTGCTGAATTCAACGCGAAGATCGGCCGCCAACCGGCGCGCGTCGGCAAGCTCCGTGAAAGCGGCGTTGGGTCCTCCGCGGCAGCCCGCGAGAGCCCAAGTGAAAATGGCGACGATCAGCGTGAGCGCCCAGATCGCATGGCTCCTACCCACGGGGATCACGGCTGGCGAAACTAGCACGGCCAAGCGTCTCACCATGGCACGAGCCCCTGGCTACGTCTTCAGCTTCGCGTCGAGCAGCGCGACCAGCGTCTGCCAGTGCCGTTCCGCAGCGGCCGCGTTGTAGACGGGAGTATCGCGAAACACCCATCCATGTTTGGCCTGGTAGGTCTCGATCGTATGGTCGACGCCGGCTTTGCTCAGGGCATCCGCTAGGCGCGCCTTCATTTCGTCGGTGAACGACGCGTCTTCGATGGCGCCGGCGATATAGACCCGTGATTTGATCTTCGGCGCGAGCAGATGCGGGCTCTCGGGCGCGTCAGTGGCGAGGCGGCCGCCGTGATACGAGGCGGTGGCGACGATGCGATCCGGATACGTTCCTGCCGCGGTCAGGGACATCAGCCCACCCATGCAGTAGCCGGTGGTCCCGATGCCGCCCGGCTTCACGTCGGACTCGGCCGCCAGGTAGTCGAGGAACGCTCGCGTGTCGGACATGATGTTGGCCTGCGTGGCGAACGCGAAGAACTTCTCCATGAGGATCTTGCGCTTTTCGGGGTCACTGAACACCGTGTGCGGGTCCAGCGGCTCGTACGGCCCGGAGCGATAGAACAGATCCGGCAGCAGGACGAAATAGCCGTTGGTCGCGAGACGCTCGCCGACCTCGAGCATGGCGGGACGGATGCCGAGACCGTCCATGAAGACGAGAACGGCGGGCCACGGACCGGTGCCGGTCGGACGGTACACGTAACTGGGACAGGCCCCGTCCTTCGTCTTGATCTCGATCTTGCTCATGAACTCCTTTTTCGCACGTCTCGCACGGAATCGCACCCTGGCTTTGGCACCCCCAGCGCGAGCAACGGCCGCTCGTGTTTGGTGGCAATCTCGCCGAGGCAAGCGCCGGAGCCGCGCGTGAGATCGCGGCACGTCTGGGGACGTGCTTCGTACACGGTGCAGACGAACTGGCCCGCACCCTTCTCGATGCCCAGGGCGGCGCAGTGACCGTCGACCATCCGCATGTAGGCGCGGTTGCCGTCGAACCGAACGAGCGGGTCGGCGCGGTCGCCGAGACGCGCGTGATCGTCGCCCGTCACGCGAACGTACGTTTCGAGCCGCGAAAAACAGCAAGCCCCGCACGCAAGACATTCCGGTACCGGCGGCGTCTCGATCACGCCCGCCCCAAGGCCATCCGTCTCCTGACGAGCGCGCGCATGCCGTCGACGTCGAACGGCCTCCGAATGCAGAGATTCGACATCTTCGCCAGTGACTCCCGAGCGGGCTCGGACATTTCGCCGTCCGTCATGAACACCATCCCAGCAGCCTGGGCCGGGTGTCCCACCGCGAGCTTTTCCCACAGCTCCGGTCCAGTACAGTCGGGCATCATCATGACATCGCATAGGATGATGTCGAAATGCGCTCCGCCGTCGATTCGACGAACGACCTCGTCGGCTCGATTTTCGACTTCGACGTCGTGATCGCGCGAGAGGCACTCCCGCAGCCCGCGGCCCACGTGACGCTCGCCGTCGACCACCAGTACGTGCCCGCGTCGGCGCTCATTGGCTCTCATCGGGTCAAGTCCTTCACGGGATGGGTTCACGGGTAACATCCTTTCCGGCCGACTCTCTTGAGCGTTTTCGGGTCGGCGCGTAACCGCAGCGCCGTTCTCAGCTCGCGCCCCGCCCCGTGAGGACCACGGGGAGGGTCTTGAGGATCAACTGGAAGTCCTGCGCGAAGGTCCAATGATCGATGTACTGCATGTCCAAGTACATCCATTCTTCGAACGAGATCTCATTTCTTCCACTTACCTGCCACACGCAGGTAAGACCGGGACGGACGGAAAGCCTCCGGCGCTGCCACGCCTCGTATCGTGCGACCTCGGAGGGAACCGGCGGACGAGGACCGACGATGCTCATTTCGCCTCGAAGGACGTTGAGGAGCTGCGGGAGCTCGTCGATGCTGAACTTTCGGATGAAGCGCCCGACGTGCGTTATGCGCGGGTCGCGCCGCATCTTGAAGACTGGGCCGGACTGTTCGTTCTCTGCCATGAGCTTGGCCTTGAGCTCTTCCGCGTTCACGACCATCGAGCGGAACTTGAGCATATGAAACGGCTTGCCATGCCGCCCGACACGCTCCTGTCGAAAAAGGACGGGCCCTCGCGACGTGAATCGGATGATCGCACCGAAAAGGAGCAAGAGAGGGGAGAGCAGTACGAGCGCGGCGGACGACGCGACGATGTCGAAGAGCCGCTTGAACGCCAACTGTATCGGCTTATGCCGGACGCTGAGGTAGTGGACATACCCGTCGGCGACGGCTTCATGTGCAGGGCGCGCTCGTCCGAAGCGAAACCCGCATGCGGGAAGCGCGAAGGGGATACCCAGGCGCTCGAGAACACCGATGGCCGCCTGCATCTCGGCGCGTTGAGAGTCGCCATTGCCCGCGATGAGAACCTCGCTGACGACGTGGCTCTTCAGCAGGTCCTCGAGGCCGCTCGAGATGCCGAGTACCTCGGCGGGAAGCCGCGAGTGGACAGGTTCGTCGGCGAAGCGGAGATAGCCGATGACGCGCTTGTGCCCGTTCCTTTCACCGATCTCGAGCCCCGTGTGGCGACCCAGCGGCCCGATACCCATCACGAGGATATCTTCGGGCGGCACGTCGCGGCGCCGCAGCCAGCTCGTCGTGAGACGGAGCCAGAGAATGCACGGAACGGCGACGACGCAGAAGCGCAACAGATCACTGCCTGCGGCGTAGCGGGGCACGAATAGGTGAAGCGCGGCCATCACCCCGAGCATGCCTCCAAGCAGAATCGCCGTAAGGGCGACGTCGCCCGCAATGCCTCGGCCGTTCCAAATGTCGTAGTGTCGGAGAAGCTGGCCCCCAAGCGTCCACACCAACATGGCTCCGGCCGACATTCCTATGAAGACCATCCAGTGCCAGCCCGGGTCTCTGGGAAGCCTCGTCGCCGCGGCCGCCGCCATCACGAGGATGGAGCAGTCACCGAAGAGGTTGAGGGTCTGGGCGGTTTGTTTGGACATGGTGCACGCTGTGTGGTGGGGGCCTTCCAGACACTAAAGCAAGGAGAGTGCCGGAATCCCGGAAGCATCCTTTCGCAAGTTGGTCGGTGGACGCTGCAAGCGTTCTCGGCTGGGGGGCAAACCCGCGGCAATCACCGGTATTGGTCGTCGGCGCCGATCTCCGTCTCCACTCCGGTCGTCGGGAACGGCTCGCGCGTGGCGTCGATCGGGTTTGACTCGTCCGCGTCATAGGCGAACTCGACGCTTGCGTCCGTTTCGATGAAGGGACCGCCGCGCTGCAGCGAACGTAAGGCTCTCGTACGACGAGCGTGGCGCGGTGGGGTCCAGTTCACGCACGATTTCCACATCTCAGCCATCGTGGCATTCGAGGACAGCCGACGCGGCGTCTTCTGCTTCCACGCAATTGCGACCCAGGGACTTGGCTCGATAGAGTGCCCCGTCGGTGCGACGCAGCCAGTCGTCGACTGACCCTCCGCCCAGTTCCGCGATCCCGACGCTGATGGTCACGAAGGGTGACTGCGCGACGGGCGCGTGTCGGATGCCGAGCTTCTCGACTTCGAGCCGCACACGACCCATCCCGGCCTTCGCGTCGGCGAGCGTTTGCTCGGGAAGAATGGCGAGAAACTCTTCGCCCCCGTAACGATACAGACTGTCGCCGCTCCGAAGGTGCTCCTGGATCGCGCGCGCAACCCGACAGAGCGCGTCGTCGCCAGCCAAGTGGCCGAAGCAATCGTTGTAGGCCTTGAAGGCATCGACATCGCACAGTGCAGCGCAGTATCGATGTCCGTAGCGCGCGACGCGTCCCTCGAGCACCTCGAGATCTTCCTTGAGTCTCAGCCGATTGGAGACAGCGGTGAGGGGGTCGGTTCGCGCGGCCTGGTAGTCACGCGCGGAGTCGAGCCGCAGCGAGAAGTTGTTGTCCTCGAGCGCGCGGTGCACCGCCACCACACGCCCTGCCGCCTCGAGACGCGCCTCCAGCTCCGCGAGCTCCAGGGGCTTCATGACGTACTCGTCGGCCCCGGCATGCAGGCCTTCGATGAACGGAGGCCGGTCGTCACGTCCGGTGACTAGAATGAAGTGCGTGTGCCAGTTCGGCGGGTCACTCTCGCGTATTTCTCGGCAGAGCCGGAGACCGTCCATCATCGGCATCTTCCAGTCCGAAATGATGATGTCCGCGCGATTGGCCTGATGCATGGTCCAGGCTTCGCGCCCGTCGCGGGCGACCCGGCAGGCGTGACCCAGGCTGCGGACGACTTGTGCCACGGCCTCACGAGCGTCGGGGTCATCTTCGGCGACGATCACCCTGAGCGGCTCAGGTGGCAGACGTGTGCTGATGCTCGTCATTACGGTCTTCTCGTGGACAAGTGCAGATGACTGGTGCAGCTGGAGCAAGATCGGGACCGCGGCTTTGGATCGCCTCTCTATACGCGATTCGCCAAGTGCACCCAGCGACCTGCCAAGGGATGCGCCCCACCGTGGCAAGCGCGCCGGACCGGAGTCCGCGCCGCATCGGCAAGGAGTGCGACTCTTCGGCATGATGTGTGCACCGTTTCGTGCGTCAGACGCGACTGAAAGGACCACTCCCCATGCTCAACGCGGCCATTCCGGTCGACACCCCGTTCACCTGGGGTCCCGCCCAATCACCATCCCCGCTCGACCACACGCCACCGCCCGGATCTCGATACGATCGCGACACGATACGCGGCACGTGGGGCAACGCATTCGTACACTTCGATGCGCGCATCCGAATGCTGCGGCTGTGCTCGAAGGACGTTCGCGAAGCCTCGTCGAGACTAGAGCTCGACTGGTGCATCGCATGCCTGGCGGACGTTCGATCGGCCCTTTACCAATTGCACGTCAGAGTGGTCGACGACTATCTTCCTCAGGTTTCGCACGCCTCGCCGATCGTCATCTACGTATCCGAAGCCTACGTGTGGTGCGGCGATGTCCTGGAGGATGTCCAGGCTCGTGTCCGGTTCCTTAGCGGTGGCTCCTCGGTTTGCGTTTCCTCTATTGCCGAGGACTCCTCCGCTTATATCGACGACTTCCTCGAGCCCCTATTTCAAGAGGTGTGCGAGAGCTGCCGGGCACCCGATGCGGGCGAACCCCTGGCGCGGCCTCTCATGCCCCTCGTAGAGCGCCTACACGTCGCGATCGTTTCTCTGAACTGGGTGCTCAGGGCGGCTTAGGGCGCGGCCCCTCGCGACGAGGCGCGCCCATTTACGGACTCTGGCCTGAGTCGGCTCTCGTTTGGCCAATCGAGAACGAACGTCGACCGTCGGCCCGCGATCGCCGCTATCCGGCGTCGTTATCGCGTTGGAACGCTACGTGCTCTCCAGTCTGCGTGCCGGAGAGAACAGACATGAATAACCACGACGAGGACCCCCAGAATTTGGAGCCCAGTGCGAGCCTGTTCAACCGCAGCGATCGCGTCCGGATCCAAAACTATACCTCCTTCGTCATCGGCTCAGTTCGCCGGCACCGGCTCCTCGTCGTCGCAGCCTTCGTCTCGATCGTGGGAGCGGCGATCGGATCCCTCTTTGCCTTTCCAAAGACGTATCACGTTGAAACCAAGGCGCTCGCCCAGCGCAACTCCGCATTGACTGTTCGTGGCGACGAGCCGGGCGCGGACTCGCTCACGCGCGTCGCGGCGGAGACTGTTCTTCGACGGGACAACCTACTGGCGCTCGTACAGCAGACCGACCTGCTGCGGTACTCGAGAGATCATCGGGCGCCCGTTCAGCGGGCGAGGGACGCAATCGTAAAGGCCCTTCATGGGCACGAAGACTCGGAAGCCGAGAAGATCGATGCTCAGGTGGAGCTGCTCGAGAAGAACCTGGCCGTGTGGACCAGCGAGAGCGGCAGCACCGTGACAATCGCGATCGACTGGAGCGATGCGCCGATGGCGTGCCGCCTGGTGGATATCGCGCAGCGGGCCTTCCTCGACGCCCGTTATGCGCGCGAGATTACGGCTCTCGCGGAGTCCATCGAGATCCTGCGGGGCCACACCACCAGCCTGAAGGCGGACATCGACGACGCCGTCGGCGGAATCGAACGGATGAGTGCGGTCGGGGATCTGCCGAAAGCAGACGTCCCCGCCACGACTCCGTCTCCGCGGCCTCGAATGGCTTCGATACAGCGCGCGGTGGCGCCGCACGCCACGGCAGCCAACCCCGAGCTAAGGCAACTGAAGGTCCAGACGGACGCCAAGGTCCGCGCCATGGACGACCTCGAGGAGTTTCGTCGGCATCGGCTGTCGGAGCTGCAGGGCCAGCTCGCCGAAGCACGGACCACCTACACAGAGAATCACCCGGCCATCGGCGACCTGAAGCAGTCGATCGCCGCGATGTCCGTTGAATCGTCGCAGGTAACGACTCTCCGTCAGGATGTCGCCTCATTGAAGGCCGAATACGATCGGCGAAACGCCGGCGCGACCGACGAGCTGGCACCGGCTACCACCTCGACGTTCACAAGCCTGGCGACGGGCGCCGTCACGACCCCTCCACAGCTGCCAAGCGATGTCTTGCGCACCGATCTGGACCGCGAGGAGGACCGCGATCCGGGAATGGTCTATGCGCGCGGACAACTGCGCGACGCCATGGACAAGTATGCGGCCCTTCGAAGCCGGATCCAGACTGGCCAGATCGATCTCGAGACCGCCCAAGCCGCATTCAAGTACCGATACAGCGTCGTGACCCCCGCGCATCTTCCGAGGGGTCCGACCAAGCCCAACGTCCCCGTGGTCATTCTGGCGGCCTTCATGGCCGCAATCCTCTGCAGCCTCTTGCTCGCCGTTCTTGCCGACATCCGCGCTGGACGAGTCCTCGAGCGCTGGCAGATCGAGCGTTTGCTCGACCGCCCCATACTTGGCGAAATCATGTTGCCAACGTTGGAAGGTGGAATCTCCGTCACATCCGCGGATAGACGAACATGACCAACAACAAATAGATGGCGTTACAAATGCACATATAGAAAAGAGCCTTCTTCAAGCCCCGTATCGCGCTCCGATCGCGCGCGGCCCAAATCGGGATCAGCACGTCTACCAAGAGAATCGAGATCAAGATGAGTTTTTGCATCGAGGACGACCCGCTTTCCATCAGCCAAGCACGGGCGGTGGCCTTACGCAACGTGTCCAAGGCGCCCTATCGGCGCCTTGCGGTCCTTTTCGTTACACCGTTTTTGCCCAGCCCGCCTTCGTTCGGCGCCCAGAGGCGCCTGCACGAGCTGATCTCGGGTGTGGCGACTACGAACGACGTATCGGTGCTGTCGCTCGTCGATCCAAGCGAGAACCAGGACGAGGCCATCCTTGCGACCGAGGAGTATTGCGAGCGCGTCGTCACGGTGTCCAATCCCGCTTACAGCTCGGGCCCGGCGCGCAAGAGGCTGCGGCAACTGGCGTCGCTGGGGTCGTCGCACAGTTATGAGTGGCTGGGCCACAACGAGGAACCGTTCCGAGCGGCGCTCGAGCAGATGCTCGCCCATCGGTATGACGTGGTGCACTTCGAGCTGGCTCCCATGGCCGGATATGCGGCTGCCTGCGGGCAGGGTCGGTCGGTTCGTCCCATCCTGTGTCTGGACGAGCACAACATCGAATACGACATCGTGAGGCGCACGGCGGCGGCGGCAGTGGGCACCGTGCGGAAAGCTTATAGCGCGCTCGAATGGCGCAAAGTGCGGAGAGAGGAGCGGCACGCCTGGAGGCATCTGGACGGATGCACGCTCACGTCGGCTCGCGATCAGGAGATGCTGCTCGCGGATGAGCCGACCGCACGCACCGCCGTGGTGCCGAACGGAGTCGATCTGGACTTCTTCCGACCGTCACCCCGGCCGACTGATGCTGGTGAGCCAAAGACGCTCCTTTTCTTCGGTGCGATCGACTACTACCCGAACACCGATGCGATGCTTTTCTTTTTGCGCGACGTCTTTCCCGAGCTCGTCGCTCGGTACCCGCATTTGCGGATATGCGTCGTCGGTCGCAAACCGCCCGAAAGCATTGTCGCTCAGCGAAGCGCCAACGTGGAAGTCACTGGTGTCGTCGATGACGTCCGGCCGTGGCTCGATCGCGCGGATGTGGTCGTCGTCCCACTTCGTATAGGCGGGGGTACACGGCTCAAGATTCTCGAGGCGATGGCGATGGGCAAGGCCGTCGTATCGACGGCACTCGGGGCGGAGGGGCTCGAGGTCGTTCCGGAGCGCGACCTGCTCGTCGCGGACGGTGCGGAGGCCCTTGTCGCGCAGATTAGCCGGCTGCTCGACGACCCTGGGCTGGGACGAAGGATCGGTGCCGCGGCACGACGGCTCGTCACGTCCCGCTATGGCTGGGAGGCGGCGGTCAAGGGCTTGTCGAAGTTCTATGCAGACCTTCTGGACGCGCGGGTGGCGGCGCCGTGAGCGCGTCGCGCAGAAGTGTCACGTATGATTCACGAGCGTTGACGCGACCATGAGACGTTGTGCTGTCCGCTGGAAGGCAACGAGGTCGATCGGTTTGAGCATGAATGTCGCCCCGTGTATCGCGGCAGACATCCGGACGACGGGCGTGTCTTTTCCAGTTATGACGATGACAGGCGTCGTCCAGTGCGCCGCCCGCAGCGCCTCGAAGACCGACAACCCGCTGCAGACCGGCATCAGGACGTCCATGACGATGAGATCGGGCGCGCGGAGCACGTTGCCTGGGCGGTAGTACGACGCGATCGCCACGAGCAGCCGGCCGCCGTCCTCGACGGCCTCCACCTCAGCGCCGATGTTGCGTAATGCGGTCGCGAGCATCTCGCGACCGTCGGCGTCGTCTTCGGCGACGAGAACGCGCGCGACTCGGCCTGGCTCAGCTATCGGGCCCAAAGTCTAGCCTCCGCATGATTGTCAGCGGCGTGGTGAGAGAGTCGTGGAGCATCCGTTTCTTACGTTCAGCACAGAGCGTGCCGCGAACATGACGACGCGCGACGCAATGCCGGCGTGCAAGATGCGCCCGTCCTCTCCAACCATGCCGGCAATTGCGACACTGATGAGTTTGCGCCGGTGGCCTACGCTCGCGGCTTTGCGCGGGCGAGGGGTGGCCCGGCGCTTGCGTAACCAGTTCGCATGCTCATCCCAATGTCATCGCGGGCGAGACTTATGAACGTCACGTGGCGCACGGCGCTTGTGGTGGAGGATGACCCCTATCTGCAGAAGGCCATGAGCCGAGCGCTCGAGCGCATGTCCTTCCACGTTCTTGCGGCTAACCATTACGATGCCGCCGTCCGACACCTTCAAGGGTTCGAGCCTCACGTCGTATGCGTCGACGTCGAACTTCCGAATCGCTCCGGCTACGAGCTGTGCGAGCACATACGCGGCTCGCTGGGGCTCGTGGGACTGCCCGTCCTCATGACGAGCGACTACGGAAGTCCCGCAGACATGGCGTATGCGGAAGATGCGGGCGGCAATGCATTTCTCCGTAAGCCGTTCTCGATGCGAGAGCTCACCGACTGCGTCGAGTCCCTGCTCAATCCGGCTCGCTCGAGCGCGCCGCCAAGGCACGCGCTGCAGGCGCTTGCCTCGAAGACGGCCGCATAGGTAAAAGCTCGCGCTTTGCGCGCCACAGCACGAAACGTGTCCGAGGACTCGGCAAGCGACCTCAAGTGACTCAAGCTCCACGTGACCCAGTTTTCGCGGGCGTCCGCTAGGGCGGGTGACTACGTTGTCGTCCGATGCAATCGCGTCTTCTCATCGTGGACGACGACGCCGAGATGCGGCAGGCCCTCGAGGCTATGTTCTCGGCCGACGGCCGCGGCTGCGAGCTCGCGGCCGACGGGACCACCGCGCTGGAGATCGTCGAACGCCAGACGTTTGACGTCGTCATCAGCGACATCCGGATGGACGGCATGAACGGGCTCGAGCTGCTGGACAGCGTCAAGCGCAGTCATCCGGCATTGCCGTTCATCGTCGTCACCGGGGTCGGCGCCATCCCCCAGGCCGTGGATGCCATCAAGCGGGGCGCCTTCGAATACCTGGTCAAGCCCTACGACGCAGACCAACTACGGAGCATCGTCGCGAGCGCCCTCGATGGGCGACGCCACCCCGGCGAGAGCGCTCGACTGACCGAGCGGCCTACCGCGATCGGCAAACCGGAGCTCGTCGGCGCCGGAGCGGCGATGCGAACT
>Ga0182018_10002815_pt1 | contig 16661 bp, 12 predicted proteins | sample 812P2MmetaG_FD_120490 | JGI IMG/M metagenome (GOLD analysis project Ga0182018, IMG submission 120490) | Permafrost microbial communities from Stordalen Mire, Sweden - 812P2M metaG | ecosystem: Environmental > Terrestrial > Soil > Wetlands > Permafrost | place: Sweden: Stordalen | collected... | reverse complement strand
TCGATGCCAAACACTTCCATGTCCGCATCCTTGGCCGCCTGCCCGAAGAGCGCATCGCGCACGCACCCGCCCACCAGTACCGCCCGCCCGCCCGCCGCGCGGATGCGCAGGGCCAGATCGGCAACGACTGCGGCCAATTCCGGCGGCAGCGGCACAGTTTCCAGCGATGGCGGAGTTTCAGGCATGGGTAGGTGTGGCGGGGACTTTGAGAAGAAGCAGTTCCTCTCAAAATTGGGTGGCATAGCAGCTGGGTGGAATGCGCATTTCGTACGCGTTAGCGTGCGCGGAGCGCCCGCTCCACCCAAATCCGGGCCATCACCCAGTTAGGCGCAGACTTGCTGCTCCCTCCTGTTTAAGACACGGCGACCCGCCTTGGCGACTATGGATTATGGCCCCGCAACCAGGCCGGCGGCAATCCTGCCCCAACCTTTGGTTGACCGACGCCAATCTGGCCGATCGGTTCGTCGAGGCATCACTGAAAAAAATCGGCCGCGACAACACGACCGCACTCGTCATTCGCTCGGGGACAATCCATTTTAGCGGCCGACAAAGATCACATCCAGCAACATGGGTCCGCCGCCACCACGACCTCCCCGGCGGCCACCGTGAAGCCGACCCCGGCGAATCGCCCTGCGGAGCAGAGATTCTCGACGGAAAGGCGCTCGCCGCCGACCGACCGCGCGAGGTGTGCCGGAGCCTCCACGAGGAGCTCGCGCCCGATCATCTGCTGGATGATCCGGCCGGGCGTGGTCGCGCTGACGGCCACCGTGACGACAAGCCTCCCGTCGCGGAGCACGGTCACCGCCTCGCAGAGCTCAAAGATCTCCTCCAGGCGGTGTGAGACGTAAATCACCGTGATGCCGCGAGCCTTGAGTACCCTGACCAGGCGGTAGAGTTCCTGCGTCTCACCGAGGGAAAGCGAGCTGGTCGGCTCGTCCATCACGATCACCCGGGCGCCCGTGCCGACGGCGGCCGCGATCTGCACAATCTGCTCCTGGCCCGTGGAGAGCGTGCCGATGAGGGTCGCCGGGTCCAGCGTGGAGCCAATCTCCGCGAGCATGGCCCGGGCCCGCTGGATCAGGACCCCGCGGTTTACCCAGCCCAGGGCGTTCCTGGGAAGATCGCCAAGGCAGAGGTTCTCCGCCACGGAGAGGTTTGGGCAGAAGGCGAGCTCCTGGTGCACCATCGCGATGCCGAGACGGCGGGCTTCCAGCGGCGTGGCGGGTTCGATCACCTGGCCCTCGAGGCGAAGCACCCCGCTGTCCGCGGCGTGCACGCCGGCGAGGATCTTGCCCAACGTGCTCTTGCCAGCGCCGTTCTCCCCCACGAGAGCGTGGCACGTACCCTCGGCCACGGCAAAGCTGACACCGTCCAGCGCCTGCACGCCCGGAAACCCCTTTGTGATCCGGTCAAACTCAAGGAACGGCACGGCAGGAGAGGATCCGGGCTCGGTCAAACCGGGCGCAAGGCCCTATTGGCGGAGCCACTTGGCCCAGTTTACCGCATAGGCGTCCACGTTGTCCTTGGTGACCACGACCAGGGGACTGATCGTCTTCACGTCGGGCGGGTCCTTCTTGTACACGATCTTGTCGATCAGGATCTCGACCGACGTGTGGCCCCACTCGTAGCACTGCTGCCCCAGCAGGACGGGAACATGCCCGCTGCGGATATAGGCGAGCTCCGCCGGCAACGCATCAACCGAGACGCACTTTACCGCGCCCGGCTGCCATTTCAGGGCGTTCTCGGTGAAGAGAGGCCAGCCCCCGACAAATCCCCACCCCGTGATGTCCGGGTTCGCCTGCATGACCTGCTCGATGCGCGCCACGGCGTCCTGCGGTGTCTCCTTGTGGTAGTATACGTCGCGTATCGTGATTCCCGGGAACTTGAGCGCGGTGTCGCGCATGCCCTGCACCCGGCGCTGCAGGTTGGGCGCGTTCTGGCTGCCGGCGAGGACGGCGACGATGCCCTTGCCGTCCATGATGCGGGCCAGCTCGTTCATGATCTGCTCGCCGCACTTGTAGTCGTCGATGCCGTAGGTGGCGAACCGCAGGCTCGCGGGCGCATCGGAGTCGAACGTGACCACGGGCACCCCGTTCTTGACCGCCGAGTTGATGGAATCGGTGAGCCTGTTGGCGTCTGAACAGCTGACGGCTATGCCGTCTGCCCCCGCGAGCACGAGCTGCTCGATCGCCTCGGCCTGCTTTTGGGCGTCCTCCTCGTTGGGCGTGCGCCAGTCGATCTTGATGTTGAGGTTGTCCTTAGCGCTCAGCTCGCGCGCGGCGTCCTCGGCGCCGACGCGGGCGGCCTGGAACACGGGGTTGCTCTGGGACTTGGCGATGAGGCCGATGGTGATGGAGCGGGGGGCGTCGGCGCGGGCGAGCGGGAGGAGTGCCGCGAGCAGGGCGGCGGCGATGAGGTGGTGCCATTTCACGGTGTTGTGGGGTTGAGGTTGTCGAAAAATGACCGGGCCGAAGGCAATCAGGCGGCCCGGCGCTTCAGGCGGCGGCGGGCCAGCCAGGTGTTGAAATTGTCGAGGACAACGGCGGCGATCACGACGCTGCCGATGATGATCTCACTGTAGTTCTGGTCGATTCCAAGGATGACGATTCCACTGCTGATCATCTGGATCACAAGCGCGCCCAGGACCGCGCCGAGCGCCGTCCCCCGCCCTCCCAAGAGGCTCGCGCCGCCCACCACGGCCGCGGCAATGACGTTGAGCTCATAGCCCTGGCCGTCGCCCGAGGTGGCCGCTCCATAATAGCCCAGCGAGAGCACGGCCGCCACGCCGGCCGCCATCCCGGAAATGAGGTACACGCCCAGCTTGACGCGGTTGACGCCGATGCCGCTGAAACGAGCCGCGAGCTCATTCCCGCCGACTGCATAAATGCGCCGGCCGGCCGCGAGGCGGGAGAGATAAACGGTGCCCAGGATCGCCACCCCCACCATGACGGCCAGCGGAACAACGCTCATGCCGTTGTCGACGCCCAACCGGACAAAATCGCGGAGCATCGCCGGAAAGCCGGCGATCGACTGGCCGCCGGTTGAGACGAACGCGATCCCGCGCAGGATGGCCATCGACCCCAGGGTGATGATGAAGGGGTGGACACGAAGAGCGACGATGAGCCCGCCGTTGAGGAGCCCGCACAGCGACGCAGCAAGGAGGCACGTCCCCACCCCCAGCAGCGTCCCCAGCCAGGGCGCGGTCCCCGCCGCAATCCCCGTCGGCCCGTAACGATTGAGCACCATGGCGCCCAGCACGGAGGCCAGGGCGTAGATGGCGCCAACCGACAGGTCGATGCCGCCCGCGATGATGACAAAGGACATCCCGACCGCCATGATCGCCGTGAAGCTGGTGTCCTTGGCCAGCTGAGCCAGGTTTTGCGCATTCAGGAATTTGTTCTTCTCGACGAAAGCGGGCGCCCGGTCGCCCGCGGCGGTGGTGGTAAAGACCCGCTGGCGCGCGCCGTCTGGACCTGTCGTGAACAGCGGCAGACGGACTGTCCCGCTGAAGGCCGTGAACAGCACGCCCAGCACAAGGATCACCATGAGCAGGCCACTCTCCTGAAACATGAAGGTCGAACGAAGGCGCGAAAGCAAAGCGTTCAAGATCCACAATTGAGTCGGCTCGATGCGAGGAGACAAGCGTATCCCGGTTCCGCGGGGCGCGCGGATGGCGGGGGGCGGTGCCGAGGGACGCTATCGCACCTCGTAGACCTCGACCAGGGCGACGCCGGTATCACCGCTCGCCCCCTTGGATCCCGGAGGTGTAATTGCCGGGGGGAAGGGTGGCGAGGAGAGCTGAATGTCCCTGCAGTTGGCTTGCGAACAACCTGCACTTGCGTCTGCATAAGTGAAACATAGCCAAAGCGAGTCGCGCGGCTGACCCGATTCGAGACGAATCCTGCTTCCTTGAATGCGTGCGGTAAAATTCTTGGTTGCCGAGGGACAGCAGATGCTGGGGCATGAGCTTTTGTTGTCGCGTTTTGGATTGGTAAGGCACAAGGCAAGACCTTCTGCGCCGAGAAGCTTGCTCCGGTGCATGTTTTTCACGGGGCGTAGGCATGGCATCTCAGGCGCTCCTGGTTGCCGTTTTACTCGCGGAGGACTCTGCTTGCGCAAACAACATTCAATGGTAAACGGGGGAATGAAAGCTTTTGCCCCACGAGCCTTTCTCACCCTCGTCTCGCTTGCCGCGACCCAACTCGTCTTGGGAAGCGCCCTGGAGCCCCGCACGCGGCTCCTCATGGATCTCGGCTGGAAATTTCATCTCGGAAACGAATGGGGCATCGGCCAAAGCCTGGCCAAGGCGGGCACGGGCTATGGACCAGCCAGCGAAACCTTTAGCGACACGAACTGGCGAACCGTCGACCTGCCGCATGATTGGGCAGTGGAATTGCCCTTCGACCCCAAAGCGGACGGAGCGCACGGGTTCCGGGCGGTCGGAGCGGGCTTTCCGGAAAACAGCATCGGGTGGTATCGCCGCACCTTCGAGCTTTCGAAAGCAGACGTTGACGGTCGGATCTGGCTGGAGTTCGACGGTGTGTTCCGCGATTGCACGATCTTCGTCAACGGTTGGTTTGTCGGCCACCATGAAGGCGGTTACAACGGCTTCCGTTACGACATTACCGATGTCACCAAGGCGGGCGGGAAGAATGTCCTCGCGGTCCGCGTCGACGCCTCCCAGTTCGAAGGCTGGTTCTATGAAGGCGCGGGCATCTATCGCCACGTGTGGCTGGTGAAAACCGCGCCGCTCGCCATCGCTCCGGACGGGGTGTTTGTCTACAGCCGCTTTCCGAACAATGTGCCGGTCGGGCCGGCCGAAATCCATGTGGAAGCCCTTCTCGAGAACGCTGATCGCGCTCCGGCCGACGCCACCGTCACTTGGGAAATCTTCGATCCCTTGGGGCAACCGCTGGCGACCGCCAGCCAATCGGGCCGCATCGGCGGTGCCGCCGCGCTTGATCTCCGGCAGACGACGGCGGTCGTGGCGCCGCAGTTGTGGTCGCCCGAGAGCCCCACCCTTTATACGCTCGTCACCCAGGTGAACCGCGGCGGCCAAACCGTCGACCGCATCCAGACCGAATTCGGAATCCGCACGGTGGCCTTCGACGCGGCGAAGGGCTTTCTGCTCAACGGCAAAACCTACGAGCTGAAGGGGACGTGCAACCATCAAGACCACGCGGGGGTGGGTTCAGCCTTACCCGACCAGCTGCAGTACTTCCGCATCGCCCAGCTGAAAAAAATGGGCAGCAATGCCTATCGCACAGCCCACAACCCGCCGACGCCCGAACTGCTCCAAGCCTGCGATCGTCTCGGAATGCTCGTGATGGATGAGAATCGGCTGCTCGGCAGCGACGCGTTAAACGTCACCCGCTGGGAAGAGCAGATCCGCCGCGATCGCAATCATCCGAGTGTAGCGATCTGGTCGCTGGCCAACGAGGAATTCACAGTGCAAAGCACGCCGGCCGGCGGACGGGTGGCCGCCACGATGCAGGCGTTCGTCAAGGGGCTCGATCCCACCCGGCCGGTGACTTACAACGCGCCGCTCGGCAATGAGTTCGACGGAGTCAATGAAGTCATCGAGGTCCGCGGGTGGAGCTATCACATCGGCGTGGAGAACATGGACGCCTATCATGCGGCCCATCCGCAGCAGCCGAACGTCGGCAGTGAACAGGGAAGCACGGTGAGCACCCGCGGCATTTACGCCGACGACAAGGTCCGCGGCTATGTGAGCGCCTACGACGAGCACGGGCTAAGCTGGTCGAATACCGCCGAGGAATGGTGGAGTTTCTTTGATCCGCGCCCCTGGCTTTCCGGGGGATTCGTCTGGACCGGCTTCGACTATCGCGGAGAGCCCACTCCTTACGGCTGGCCGTGCATCAACTCCCACTTCGGCATCCTCGACACGTGCGGCTTCCCCAAGGACAATTTTTGGTATTATCAGTCTTGGTGGACCAACCAGCCCGTGCTGCATTTGCTGCCGCACTGGAATTGGAGCGGCCGCGAAGGACATCTGATCGACGTGCGGGCCTTGAGCAATTGCGATGAGGTCGAGCTGTACCTCAATGGCCGAAGTCTCGGACGACAGCACATGAACCGCGATTCCGAACTAAAATGGAAGGTCCCCTATGCCCCAGGGACGCTGGCGGCCAAAGGTTACCAGGCCGGCCAACTGGTGACGGAGGCCAAAGTGGAGACCACGGGCAAGCCCGCCCAGGTGCGGTTGGTGGCAAGCCGCACCGAGCTCGCGCCGGATGGCGAAGATTGCTCGGTTGTGGCCGTCTCCGTCCTGGACGAGCGCGGCCGGGTCGTGCCGGACGCGGCCAATTCCATCGCGTTCGATCTCGCGGGGGCCGGCCGAATCGTCGGCGTCGGCAACGGGGATCCTAGCTCCCACGAGCCGGATGTTTACGTCACGAACCCGACTTTCCGGACCGTACCCGTGGGTGGATGGCGTTGGAAGAAAGTCGCCGACACCCACGCCGCGAACCTGCCCGAAGAAGGAGCAACCTATGACGACGACGCGTGGGACCAGGCCGACGTCACCGCGGAGGTCGGCGCGCTCGGACCGATGGAAAAGGGCGTCTTCCGCTCCCATTTCACCGTGACTGCGCAAGATCTGGCCGCTCCCGGAGTCGAACTTTGGTTCAAAAAAATCGAAGGCGATGGCTCCGTGTATCTCAACGGCCAAAAAATCGGTCCCGGCGGGGATGCGCGCGCCGCCTCGGCTTACGACGTCAAGGCTTTGCTGCACCCTGGGGAAAACACTGTCGCCGTGGCCCTCACCAACTGGGGAACGAACGCCGGAATTAGCCAGGGCGTGCTGCTGCGCTATTTTGAGAATCCCGCTCCCGTCGCCTGGCGGCGCAGCGTATTCAACGGCTTGGCCGAGATCATAGTTCGCACGGGCCGGGAAAGTGGCGCCATCACGCTGACGGCAAGCTCTGAGGGCCTCAGGCCCGCAACCCTTTCGCTGCAGGTCGCGCCCTCGGGAGCGCCGGTCGCATTGCGGTAGCTAAAAGAGCATCGTGGACATCTGCCGGGAAAGACTTGACCACGCAACGTCCGTGATACACATTCGTATCACTATGAAACCCACAGCATCGGTGCGAGACCTTCGCAACCATTTCCCCAAGGTTCGAAAAATTCTCGAAGAAGAGGGCGAGGTTCTGCTCACCGAAAGCGGGACAGCTAAATACAGGCTCGTTCCCTACTCGTCTCCTCCGAAAAAATCACCTCCCGCAATAGACTACTGGTCTAGACTTAATTCATATCAGCCAAGGCAGATCTCGGCCGAGGTATCCAAGGCTCTCGACGATGAAAACCGTGGCGACCGCTAATACGGTCTACGCTGATCCAAGCGCGCTTCTGAAACTCTACCTTCACGAGCCCGAGTCTCGAGACATGACCGCCTGGCGCACAAAGGCTCGAGGGCCACTTTCGGTGACCCATCATGGGCGCATCGAGTTGGTTAACGGAATCGCCTTAGCGGCGCACCGCAAACTTATCAGCGAACCTGCGTTTGATGGGGCCCTTGCCGCGCTGGATGATGATTTTGCGCAGGGTCGATACGTTCAGGCTGACTTGCTTTGGCGTGCAGCACTAAACCGGGCAGCCAAATTGAGTCGCGGGTATAGCCGGCATCTAGGTACGCGGTCGCTTGATGTGCTCCATGTTGCAAGCGCTCTGGAACTTGGATTCTCCATCTTCATCAGTTTTGATATCCGCCAGCAGAATCTTGTGAAGGCCGTGGGACTGAAGCTCTTGGTTCCTTCCATGTAAAATGGCTTCATGAGGGGCAGGATCGGTGCGACGGAAGCAACTAGAGTTGGAATAATCTCCTTCCATGGCAAATTGTCGGGAACCCGGATCTCGGAGGCCCCATAGGGATATGGCTCGCCTCTGTATCGCCCTCATTTGGCTTGAGTGCCCACGTCATGATGGGATGTAAACGCAAATGCAATCATACTGGGTGTATACCGAGCACCTCGGACATGGAACGATAGGGTGAATGGTGCTTTTTTCATTTGGGTCCATCTCAGCGCTACTGGTTGCCGCTTTAAAGATGAAACAATATTGAAAAGCAGAGAAGTAGAGAGAGAGAATCAACAAAAACCGTCCGCGCAAGCCGTGAGCAAGAACTCAAATGGGAAATCCCAGAATAGATATCAACATATGAGCATAGATAACGTCGCACTGATCACAGGAAGTTACGCCAATTTCGCCAAGGGTAACATAGACGGAGTCCTTGCAGTATGGGACCCCGCGATTGAATGGCACGAGTGCAAAGGAATGCCGATCGTGACCACGGCCGCAAAACTGATCGGTCACGAGGCCGTGCTCGAGAGTATCATAGCCAGGACCCCACAAGAGTTCGACGGTTTCGGCATAGAGATCAGTGAAATGTTCGGCAGCGGCGACCGCGTGGTGATGCTTGGCCACTACGTCGGCATGTTTAAGGCCACACGCAAGCCCTTCAAAGCGGCCGTCGCCCACATCTGGACGTTGAAGAACGGGCTGGCCGTTAAGATGATTCAGGTTGCCGATACCGCGGAGATCATTAATCCGAAGCCCTGATCTTGCTTCGAATCGCGCCAAGAACCCAGACGTTCGTGTCCCACAGATCAGCTCTTTCCAAATAACCCTGCGAGAATCCCCTCAAGAATTTCGTTTGAAAAGGGTTTAAGAATGGTGCGATCAGCTCCCATCATAGACGCCAACTTTAGGTAATCCGTCGAACTTCCTCGGCCACCGCCTGACATGGCGACAATTCTTACGCCGGGATGTTTGCCCTTAAGCGCCCCAATGGTTTCTAACCCCTCCTTCTCCGGCATTATTATGTCGGTCATCACCAGATCCACCGGGTCCTTATAATATATCTCCAACGCTTCTTTGCCGTTGCGCGCCTCGATAACTTCGAAGCCCATTTTCATTAGCGTCTTTCGCAACATCCTGCGAAATTGCTCGTCGTCATCGACGAGTAGAATCCGGCGCATAGGTTCACTCGGGTTTGTCATGGGAAAGCACACGATGGACAGCCGTTCCTAAGGTGGTTACCGAAAATGGTTTCAGGAGCAGATCCCGAATTCCGATCGCCTGAACGCGGTCGGCGGTCAAAGTCGCCGTATACCCCGTGATCAGAATAATGGGTAGGTCGGGCCTGATTGCGTGTAACTGTCTGGCAAAATCCAAGCCCGTCAATCTCGGCATCATTTGATCCGTTATGACCAAGGAATATGCTCCCGGATTTGCCCGCACGGCCGCGAGCGCTTCCATTGAATTGGTGCAGATATCGACGGTGTAGCCAAGGCGCTTGAGAATTTTCTCTCCCATTTTGGCGAGAGCCAGTTCGTCGTCCACGTAAAGAATGGATTCACCTTTACCGCGCGGGACCGCTGTGATCTCGGTGTCGGCATCGGTTTCCGCCGCTCCGCTTGACGGAAAATATAGATGAAACGTGGTTCCCTCGCCCACATGGCTGTAAACGGTGACTGCGCCCTCGTGATTCTGCATAATACCCTGGACAACGGCCAGACCCAGCCCCGTGCCTTCGCCCGGTGCCTTCGTGGTGAAGAATGGATCAAAAATACGACTCAGTGTTGCTTGCTCCATCCCGTGACCCGTGTCGCTCATCGAAAGCCTTGCATAGCGTCCAAGCCGCAATTCAGGGTGCGCTTCGATGACATCCGCCACGACCTCGAAGTTCTCAAGGACCACCGTCAACCGGCCCAGGCGATCTTTCATCGCGTGGAGCGCGTTCGTACCGAGGTTCATGACGATCTGGTGGACTTGCGTGGCATCGGCCAGCACCGTCGGCACGTCCTTTTCGAGCGAGACCTCAAACTCGATTGATGCAGGAATCGTGGCGCGCAGTAATTTTAACGCTTCAGCCACGACGTGCAGAAGCTGGATGGGTTTGCGCACTTGCTCATGTTGCCGGCTGAACGCGAGGATCTGCCGCACCAAATCAGCTGCCCGATTCGCGCCCAATAGCACGTCATCAAGGTGTTCGGCGACCTCCAAATTTTCCTTTTTTAGATCCATTTTGGCCAGCTCTGTGTACCCGATAATTGCGCCGATGATGTTGTTAAAATCATGTGCAATCCCGCCGGAAAGGGTGCCAATCGCCTCCATCTTTTGGGCCTGACGGTACTGCTCCTCAAGCTGTCGCCGCTCGATAAATTGTCCCACCTGCATGCCGATGGTCCCGAGGGTTGCCAGCATCTCAGTGTCGGGCGACTGGACTTGCGCGCTAAAGAGCTCCACAACACCCAAGATCTGTTTGGGGAGCACGATAGGAAACCCGATCCAACCGTGCATGCCCAAGTCGACCGTCATCGGTCTCTCACTGCCGGGGTCTTTTGCGATATCCGCGCGCCAAACAGCCTGCCCACCAGCCCATACCTGACCGGTCAAATCTTGACCTGTTGCCAACGTTTTTAGCCGATTCTCAGCAGCAAAGCCACGAAATTCCGTCGATGGAGGATGCCAAACTTCCGCACAACGTAGAACCTTGGCGGCACGATCGACGACCCAAATTGCCCCCACATCCCAGCGCAGACCTCTGCATAGCTTCTCCAGTATTTTTAGATAGGTTTCATTCAACGGTACGGCATCCGCTAATACCGCGGTCACCGAATGCTGGAGCTGCAGCCGCTTTTCCGCGCGCTTTCGAACCGTCACATCATCACCGATGCTCGCGGTGCCAATAATCTTTCCCGCTCCGTCTCGGAGCATCGTGTTGCTCCAAACAATGTCCCGTAAATCTCCGTTCTTCGTTCTAATCTGGTTCTCGAGGTGTGGCGCAATTGTTCCCGACTCGATGTTTTCAACAAAAACTTTCCTTCGAGCGGGGTTGGAATCTGGGACAAAGATCGGGAAATAATCTTTGCCCTGCACCTCTTCCCGCTCCCATCCGGTCAAACGCAACATATAATTGTTACTGAACGTAACGATTCCCTTTCTATCAAGAGTGACCGCAATGAGATCGACATTTTCTAGCATATCTCTGAAGCGTCGCTCGGATTCCTCCAATACGGCTTCAGCTGCTCTAAGTTCGGCTAGCGCGGAAAGAGCGCGCCCGTGCGATATCCGGTGTTTCCGAAGAGCGAGATAAGTTGGAATGACAGCAATAATGGCACTAATTGCGATCGAGAAAAAACTCTCGAATCTGCCAAAACGCTCCAACACACCCGAAAGGCCGAACTCGTAAGCACTCAACAGGGCTACTACGATCCCAAATGTAGTCAGCAATGTGGGCGCTAAATGAAATCCTGGCTCCTCGCTATTTAAGGAGGATCCGGACTTGGATGCGAAGCCAGTCGGCAATGAGCTCGGGTGATTGGTCATAAGCAGGCTGCCCGCTAATGATCCTAACGAAGTCACACTGCAGCTACCACTTCAATATTGACTATAAATACAGCGCCGAGAGTACGGCTTCCGTTCCTTCTCCAACTACCGCCTGCGCGCCAACGCCCAGTGCGGATGATCAGCTACCATCAACCCATCCCGCCCCTGTCCCCATACTTTGAACTAGACCCACAAAAATGGCGGAGAGAGGGGAATTCGAACCCCAGCGCCCTGACAACACACTCGTTCGCTAACCGTGCTTTTGTATTGTTACGAGTGAGTTAGAACAGAAACAAGATACAACGAGTCCCAAAGAATTCAAACCAGAAATAAGCTTCTGTCCCAATCTTGGCCAAATATTTTTGGCTGAAGCGCACTCAGAGGGCGGATTCGTGGCCATCCATCCAAGAGACGATTGGGACGAGTTGCTTCGCAGCGGCGGTAATGCCGCTGCCCCACATGGCGACAGTTGCTCGGTTCGAGTGTTCAAATAGAATCGAAACGCATTCAAGCTAGTTATTGAGGGCCTCGACGCTGGGCTGGTGCGCTCGATGTCGAGAGGCCTACCGCGAAAACCCCAGCGTTTAACCAGCGTGAGGCGAGTGTTGTCATATTGTCATGTTGTCATGAAGTTCAGATTCATTGGAGTCACATTTCACCGCAGGCGAAAAACGGGCGTGATAAGAATTCGGTTTGCGAGTCGCGGACCTACTGTATCTCCGCGACGCATTCCTCGACGGCCGGGTGAAGGCGCGGCCATTCCGGGTCTTCACAATAAGACCTCGGCTGCATGATCTGGCCGCGGAAACGGTTCCCGTAATCATTGGCGTAATAATATTCCTCCTCGCGGGTCATTACGCCCCGATACTTCACCGCCAGCGTCTCATCGAACGCCGTCTCGAAGCGACTTTCCAATCTGGCATTGCCCGGTTCGCGATAAAACGCGTGGGCCGCATCAATCAAATGCGCGAAGCGGCCGGGAGGAAGATTCTTGTCGGTCTCCGCCTCGGCGCCGTCGATCTTTGCCCCGGCCTCTTGCAGTGAGGGTTCGCCGGTTGCCCCACGCAGGAGATTTTCACCCATCTGGCGCAGGGCGGCGCTGGGTACGCCTGCTTTGACTTCCGTCGCGAAGAATTTGTTCATCCCCGTACCCCCGAAAAGGCCGTGTGCCGCCTCCAAATGGAGCAACGCAATGGCGTCGGCGGGGCTGGTCCCATGCGACGGGCCGCCCCGGTGGAAAATATAGCCGACGATGGCGGTGGTTTTCGCCGTTTGTTCCTTCTCCTGGTCTGATCCGGCCTCAGGATCCACGCCGCTATACTCGGCATATTGGTCGATGAACCGGGAATCGATTTCGACCGTCTTTGACATGGTCGATGTGGTGGTGGCGCCGCCAGGGTACGTGGTGGTGGTGGTCGTAACGATTGTTATGGTTTGGTGGTCGGCCGGCAGATAGGCGGCGCACGTGTTCGAGAACAGGTCCACGTAGTCGACGAACAACGATTGGAACGCCGGATCGCTGTCGACGTCGTCGGCGAAGCCACCGTCAAAAACTTCGCGGATGAAGTCACTCCGGTAGCCGTCCCAATACGCTTGGGATTTGCGAACAAGATACTTCGACGCCAGTTGCTTCGGCTTGGCGTTCTTCACGACCTCGGCGTGTGCCTCCAAGGCGGCGATCTGGTCCGCGTCCCCCACCGCCATCTGAGCTGCGAGGGTGCCTTTGATATCGGTCGATTCCGTTGGGTCCCACACTGCCTCAAACGTGGGCACGAAAAAGGTTATGTCGGAGCGGGATGCCTGCTTTACGCTGATAATTCGCGCGGTGTTCTGGTTCACATTGGAACGGAACTCGCCATTGAACCCCATTCCCTTAAAATTCTTGAAATCTTTGGGCGGGATCGTCACCCAGTCCTGGACACTCATATCGAAGTCGCGTTCGGAGTAGTGTCCTATGAGGCTATAGGTGTAGGCCTTCGTGCCGGAGTCGGTTGGCAGATAGATTGTGGCAATACCGGCAGCCATACCGCCGAGGTTGTCGTTCGTACGCGTTATCGTCAGCTTGAACCTGGTTGGCGGCTCGTTCTCTCTGGTGAAGGTTCCGTTGAAAACGCCTTGAGGTAACGTGCCTACTCGAACGACGGGCGCGGCTGTGCTCGCAATGCTGGCGGCGCTCGTTTGGGCTGCCATGACGCTGTCGAGGTTGGCCGATTCGGTGGGGTCCCGACGTGCGTCAAAGTTGCCCATATCCGTCAATCCGGCCCCGGGAGCCGTTCCGGTGAGCGTCCCGAAAATCGAACCGAGACCGGCGATGGAAGCGTTCACTGCTTTCACCAAGGAAGCAGAAGCGTCTGGGGTGGCGCTTCCCAAAAGCTCAACGGTCGTGAATTGAAACGGGTAATTGCGGGTCCCCGCGACATATCGGCCGGTCAGCTTGTACGTGACGGAAGAACGAAAGTAGGCCGGTAGCTCATACGTGAATAGACCGGTTACGGATCCGTCGTCCGTGGACTTGACCGAAAATTGGAGCGTCATGGGGACGCTGCCATTACGATTATATCTGCCGGTATAAACGCCGTTGATCGCAGTGGGTCCGACGGAGGTGATAGGGGTGCTTACCCGCTCGGCGCTAATGGCAACCTTGGGATTACCGATGTCGGCCGATGGGGCCGACGATGGCGGTGAGTTCGGCGGCTGAGCGGGCGCGGTCGTACTCACCACGCTTGCGGCGCTGGCTTGGGCCGCCATGAGGCTGTCGACATTGGCCGACTCGGCCTTGTCCCGTACGGCTACAAAGTTATTGGAGGGAAGGCCATTGCTGCCGGAAACCCGCCCGGAAATCTGATCGGGATTATTAGTGGACTCAAGTTGCCCATTGCTACCCTTGAAGAAGATCGTGGGGAAATTAACCCCCAGTTGCGTCACCGCGTAAGCCTCCGGCGCGGGACTCCCCAAAGGCTTGGCGGAATAGAATTCAGCCATTCTCCCGTTCGGTCGGCCGATCAGCTTATAGGTGTAGGTGATGGGTTTGGCCCCGAGGGAGGGCGGTACATCAAACGTGAACAAACCGGTAAAGGTTCCGAGTACGGATCCGTCGGCGATGAACTTGACATAAAGTTTGGCCGTCACGTTGTCGTCGGCGTTGGTTCCGAAGGTGCCAGTATAGACGCCGTTCCAGATGGCGGTGCGCCAGGTGAAGCCGAGTACCGGAGCCGGTGAAGCCGGCGACGGCGTGGCGGGCTTGGCAGCGGTTGGCCATCTTCCGGGTTGCGCGACCGGCGTGCCGGGCGCTCCGGCGTCCTTCGTGGCCGCGGTCACACTGGCTAGGGTGGCCGATTCAGCCGGATCTCGAACCGCCTCGTAGTCGGAGCCGGGACGACCGAGCATCTTGCCCAAAATCTCTCCGGCGCCTTGTCCGCCGTCGGGATCGAACGTACCGCTCATTCCCATTATGCTCACATTGCTCGGCGGGACAGTTTCCCATCTGCTGCGCCTGAGTTGAAACGTTCGATTCGCATGAACATTTCCCACGATGGCACAGGTGTACGCCTTCGTATCGGAGCCTTCTCGCAGGTACATGGCGAACACTCCGGTGAGCATTCCGTTGTCCTGTTGCGTGATCGAGAGCTTGAATTTGACTGGCGTAACCCCGGCGCTTGCAACCTGGCCGCGGACAAGCGCGTCCTGCCCGCCGGCGTAGCTGCCATTGTAAACGCCGCCAATCGAGGTGGCACTGGCGGGCTGGGCCGGCGCGACCGTAATAAAAGTCCCACCAGCAATAATTGCAGCGAGCGACCACCGCGAAGTGGCCATGCGGTTTCGGGTCATGGGAGCGCTTTTCGCCAGCACGTGTGTGAAACTGGCCTGATAGGATTTAGTTTTTGGGACGCGATGGGAAGCGGAAACGCTTGCACCTCCGATTTCCGCGTCGCGTTCATAGCCGCACACCTCGCAGAGTCAACGGGTGACTAGACCTTTTGCCGTCATTAATACACGTTCGCCACGGAGGCAGTGGTCGGTGCGCTCTGCTTGAGAAGTCGGTCAAATACTTCGTAACAAAGATCCCTATACAATACGGCGCTTTGCCACGGCGCGCGCGGCCCCGAACGCCGCCGCGCTTATCTGGGGTCGAGTCCGGCCCCAGCCCCCGATTCATTCCGCAGCGTGGGCGGTTCGGCGAACCCGTGGACGGCCGGCGCGTTCGTCGCGTCGGATGCCGTGCCGTTTGCAGAAGCGCGGAAGTCGAGCGAGGTAATTCGCAGACCAAGCGTTTCGAGATAAGCCCGAATCGCGATGGAGGGTTCCTTGTCCTTGGGGAAAATCCCGCAGCTGCGCAGCCCAATGATGTCCGTTAGCTGCCTTTCGGTGGAAGTGGAGAGTTGCGTTTCCATACCCCCTGCCTACCGGTCAAAGGCTGCAAACAGAGCTTGAATGCTATTCAGGCCGCAACGGACAAGGTTGGAGCGGCTGTTGCGGGCTCGGCGGGTATCCTGGCGTGCTTGGGCAGGATGCCGAAAAACTGCTCCGCCTCCTCGGTGGTCTTCAAATCGAGATAATGCTTGCGGATAATGCTTTCAGAATTGCCCGCTTGCAGCGCCGCCTCGCCAATGGAACGGAACTTGGCGACGAAAAAGCTGATCCTTGGAATAGTCCCTTTTCAATGATTTATGCCTGATGAGCGTGCATATTCCCGCTTGACGTTATGAATGCTCCCCGTGCATAGTGTACTCATTAACGCATGATACAATCGTTCGCCGACAAGCCTACCGAAGCTATCTGGCTCGGTCGTCGTCCTCCCGAACTGCCACCCTCGATCCATAAAGTAGCTTTAAGGAAACTGACCCAACTTGAAGCCGTATCTAACCTCGACGAACTCCGAATTCCACCTGGCAATCACCTCGAAGCCTTGAAGCGTGACCGCCTTGGCCAACATAGCATACGAGTTAACGATAAATACCGCGTCTGTTTCCGTTGGGACGGGAGCAACGCCCACGACGTAGAAATCACCGATTACCACTAATCCAATGAAAACACACATCAACGTGCATCCCGGCGAACTTCTCCGTGAGGAGTTTCTTGTTCCCATGGGCATTACAGCCTACCGGCTCGCAAAGGACGCCAAACTTCCACACCAGCGGGTAGGCGAGATCCTCAATGAACGCCGCGGTGTGTCCGCGGAGACCGATCTCCACCTTTGCGCCTATTTTGGATTAACCCCGGGCTATTGGCTTCGCGTTCAACTGGCCTACGACCTTCGCGAGGCAATCAACACGGTCGGGAGCAAAATCAAAGCGGCTGTCCATCCTCTCAAG
>Ga0182018_10002814_pt1 | contig 16661 bp, 13 predicted proteins | sample 812P2MmetaG_FD_120490 | JGI IMG/M metagenome (GOLD analysis project Ga0182018, IMG submission 120490) | Permafrost microbial communities from Stordalen Mire, Sweden - 812P2M metaG | ecosystem: Environmental > Terrestrial > Soil > Wetlands > Permafrost | place: Sweden: Stordalen | collected... | reverse complement strand
GGGGTCCTCGGAGTGGCGGCCGGCGTGGCTATCCGCGCCCCATTCCATATGGATGAAGTGCGGTACGCGGTCGCGCTCGGTGAGCAGGCTCTGCTCGTATTCGCGGTAGTTGCCGCGATACCAGCCGGCCCAGAGGGAAGGGGAGTAGACATCGGGAATGTCGCGGGCGAAGTCGCAGCGGCGCAGCGAGGTAAGGCGCGAGGGGTCGAGGGAGTGGGCGAGGTCGCGCATCTGGGTGACGAAGCCGCGGATCGCGGTCTGATCGAGGCTGGGATATTCATCGGGCCAGTCGTCCTCGTTGCCGAGACCCCAGAGGATGATCGACGGGTGGTTCATGTGCTGGTCGATCATGTGGGCGAGCATGTCTTTGGCGTTCTGCTGGAAGGCTTGGCTGCCGACGCCGGCGCGGCACCACGGAGCTTCCTCCCAGACCATCAGGCCGAGTTCGTCGCAGAGGTCGAGGACGAGGCGGTCCTGCTGGTAGTGGGCGAGGCGGATGAAGTTCGCGCCCATGGCGCGGATGAGGCGGAACTCCTCGCGGACGAGGTCGTCGGACATGGCGGCGGCGACGCCTGCGTGGTCGGCGTGGCGCGAGGTGCCGCGGAGCAGGAGACGCTGGCCGTTGAGCTTGAATGGGCCATGCTCGACGAATTCGATGCTCCGTATGCCGAAGCGCTGGTCGAGTTGCGTTTGGCCTGCGGCGGTGGATAGGGTGACGCGGCAGGTGTAGAGGTTGGGGGAATCGGGCGACCAGAGTTTGGGGGTGGGGACGTTGAAGGCGGTGAGTTCGGTGAGGAAGGTCCATGCGGGGACGGTCTGGATTGAGGTGTGGAAGGAGCGGCCGGCGGGATCGGAGACTTCGATGGCGATCGTACATGGCGAGTCATTGTTGGAGGGGTTGTACTGCCGGGCCTTGATTGAGACCTGTGCGGAGCCGTCGGGGGTGAGCGTGGGCAGGATGTGGACGGCGTCGAGCGCGACGGCAGGGAGATAGACGAGGCTGACGTGGCGATAGAGGCCGCCGTAGAGGCAGAAGTCGCTGAGGTCGGAGGGGACGCGGTCGAGGTCGGGCGAGTTGTCGCAGAGGACGGCGATGGGGACGCCGGGTTTGGATTCGGCGGGAGTGAGGTGGTGGAGGGCGTCGGTGATGTCGAAGAGGAACTCGTCGTAGCCGCCCTTGTGGGTTCCAATCAATTGCGAGCCGACCCAGAGCGTGGTGGTCTGGCCGGCCCCCTGGAAGTGGAGGAGGGTGCGGCCGGTGGGGAAGGGATTTTCGACCGTGAGGTGGGTGCGGTACCAGCCCTGTCCGCGGAAGTAGGGGTGGTCGGGATCGCAGGCGTCGGTGGCATTGAAGCAGTGGGGTAGGGCGATGGCCTGCCAAAGGTCGTTTTCTTCACTGCGCCAGGCTTCCCAGACGCCGTCGGTTGGGCCTTGGCGAAACTGCCAGCCGGAGTCGAGGCGGCGGGAGTTGACGGCGGTCCCGTTGGGAGATTGGGATTGCATCGCTGCGGCGCGGCGGGGAGGCGAGAGCACGGCCGCGGCGGTCGCCATGGATGCATTCAACAGGAACTGGCGTCGGGATGAGCTAAGCAAGCGGGGCCTCTTGGTGCGGAGCGACGAATTTGACCTGCGCGTCCGGCGATGTTGGATCGGCGGACGGTTTTTATGTCGAACTTTGGCGGTTCGGGGCGGTATGAGCACAGGATTCATGCCTTCCGTGGGAGCAGGCCAACCCTCTGCCTGTGGAAGTGTGAATGGCAAGTGACTCACGGTTTGGTTCGCGCCGCGGCTGCGATGTGGTCTGAATTGTTGCGCTTGAATGGCGCATTGGGATTTGTGTCAAACGTCCCTTGCGAGGGGATTGGAGGGCGAGTAGGATTCGGTGACTGGAGAACATGAGCCGAAGCAGCGCAATCCGCGATTCATGGCATCCGCAGACTAGGCAGGACCGCGAGGCGGTGCTGGCGGAGCTGCGTGAGGTGCTGGCGAGCGCGCACTTCTGCAACAGCAAGCGCTACCCGGCGCTGCTGGAGTACATCGTGGAGAAGACTCTCGACGGAGAATCCGACCTGCTGAAGGAGCGGACGCTGGGGGTGGAGGTCTTCGACCGGCCGGCGTCGTACGACACCAACGCGGACACGGTGGTGCGCTATACGGCGGGCGAGGTGCGCAAGCGGCTCTCGCTTTACTACCACGAACTGGGACGGAGGCCAGCGATCCAGATATCGCTTCCGCCGGGCTCGTACGTTCCGGAGTTTTTGCACGCGGATGAGTTGGACGACGCGCCGGCATCGCTGGCGCAGACGCTGCCTTTGCAGGGCGACGCGGTGTTGCATGACCCGGTTGGGCTGAGGCGAGAGTTGGGACCCACATGGCGAGGCAGCCTTACAGCTCCGGGCGTGCGCGTGGGCCGGGAGATTGAGGCAGAGCGAGCTACCGGCCGGCGATGGCTGTTGGGGTTGGCGGTGCTGCTTGCGGTTGCGCTGTTGGCGGGCGGGGGCTGGAAGTACCGTGAGGCGCACACGCGCACGGCGCTGGATGATTTCTGGGCGCCCATCGTGCATGACCAATCCGTGGCGATGATGTGTACCGGCGGGTCGGTGTTTGCGCAGAATAATTTTTCCGGAGTGGCCACGGCGGGGAAGGACATCGATTATCCGTTCGTTTCGATGCAGAGCGCGTCGGCGATTGCGCAGTTGAGCGGTCTGCTGGCGCGCAGCGGAGGCGCGGGCACCGAGCTGCAATCGGCAGCGACCACACCGCTGACGGAGCTGCGGGAGCATCCGGTGATTCTGCTGGGCGGATATAACAACCAGTGGACGCTTCGGCTGCTGCAGCCGCTGCGGTTTCACTTTTCGCCGGAGCCGGTGGCGTCGTCGATTGTGGATGGGACGCAGCCCGGGGTGCACTGGGAGCGTGACCACTCGCTGCCCTACTCCAGCGCGGACGACTATGCGTTGGTGGCGCGGTATCGCGACCCAACCACGGACGGCTGGGTGATTGCGCTGGCGGGGGTGGGACGCAACGGGACGGAGGCGGCGGCGCAGTTTGTCAGCAGCCCGCATTACATGCAGATGCTGCGCGACCGGATCGGCAGCGACTATGCGAACCGCAATGTGGAGGCCGTGTTGAAGGTGAGCGTGATTGAGGGCAAGACAGGCGCGCCTTCGATTCAGGCGGTGTATCTGTGGTGAGGCGCGCGATGCGGGGTTGGGCGCGGACGACGGCGCGACGACTGACGGTGGTATAAAGACTGGTCTGGTTGTCGTCCATTGCCCTGGGGGTCCCATGCACGTCACAGCGAAACAGCTATCGCGGCGCGGTTTCTGCGCGGGAACACTTGCGGCGCTGGGATGCAGGGCGTTGGCGGTTAGTGCGGGCAAGCGGGCAGATGGGTACGCGCTAGTCGCGCGCATCGACCGCGCACGCATCCTGAGCGCGGCTGCGCGCTACGTTGGCCTCGAGCCGCGGACGATCACAAGCTATCCATCGGCGAAGAGTCCTGGGGGACTCCACGATTATTTCTCGCAGGCAGATTATTTCTGGCCCAATCCGGCCGATCCGGGCGGCAAGTACATCAACCGCGATGGGCAGAGCAATCCGGACAACTTCAACGACCACCGCAAGGCGATGATCGCATTGTCGACCCAGATGCCGGCTCTGACGGCGGCTTGGTTGCTGACTCGCGACCGCCGGTACGGAAGGCACGCGGCGGACCATCTGCGCGCATGGTTTGTTGCGCCGGAGACGCGGATGAATGCGAATCTAGAGTATTCGCAGGGCGTGCATGGGGTTTCGACGGGGCGATCGTATGGGATCATCGACACGCTGCATCTGGTTGAGGTAGCGCGGGCCGCGAGCCACATCGCTCCGGCGATGCTGACGGGCGCGGAGCAGACGTCGCTGCGCGCGTGGTTCGGCGACTATCTGCACTGGATGAAGACGAGCGAGAAGGGCATCGCGGAGCGCGATACGTTGAACAATCACGCGGTGTGCTGGGCGCTGCAGGCGGCGGAGTTTGCGCGATTGATCGAAGGCCGCGCGACCCGCGATGAGGTGCGCGCGATGTATCGTGGGCGGTTTGTGCCGGACCAGATGGGGCCTGACGGGAGTTTTCCGAAGGAGCTGGCGCGGACCAAGCCGTACAGCTACTCGATCTTCAACTTCGATGCGATGGCGATGCTATGCAAGTCGCTGAAGGGCGATGGGGACGACTTGTTTGCCTTTGCGCTGCCCGACGGCCGCGGCATCTGCAAGGGCGCGGCGTTCTTGTTTCCTTATCTGCGCGACAAGAGAGCATGGCCGTATGCGAAGGACGTGGAGCATTTCGAGTCGCTCCCGGTGCGGTCCCCGGGGCTGCTCTTCTGCGGGCTGGCGTGCGGGCATGAGAACTATCTGGAGTTGTGGGCGCGACTCAATCCCGATCCGTCGGACCCTGAGATCATCCGCAACTATCCGGTGCGCCAGCCGCTGCTATGGTTTCCGGCATAGGCCGCTCCCGGGTGGGGGGTTGACTCGGCGCGGTGACGATCGCGCAGAGTTTTTCGATGGAGCGCTTCCACATTTTGCTGTGCCACTCCTGCTCGAGTTTGGGGAGGCCGGTGTGGGCAACGGGGACGCGGCATCCGGAGGGATCGGAGGCTAACCATCGATCCCCGGCAAAGAGCGGGTGCGCCAGCCAGGTTGCTGCACGTCAGGCAGTCGTCTTCTCTCGTTCACGCGTCGCGGGAGCCGGCTCTGCATCCGGCTGCAATTCCTGAACTGCTAGGTCGTCCTCCAGCTCGTGTTCGGGCACGAACTTGTAGCCGCTGAAGATGCTGTCCATGAGTCCATCCTGCTCTTCGACGGAGACGAGGATGGCGGTATAGATGTGGTGGATGAAGAACGCCCAGAAGCCGAACATGATGAGGAAGTGGATCTCGCGGAGGTACTGGATGTCGATGAGACGGGGAATCCAGCCGACGAGGACGGTGAGGTAGCGGCTGCCCAGGATATTCGCGTAGAGGACGACGCCCGTGACGATCTCGACGATCGCCATGGCGTAGACGATGGCGTAGGCCAACCCCGCGAGCGGGTTATGACCGATGTAGCGGACGGGCGACCAGGCGAGGAAGGTGTAATACTTGCCCACTTTGACGAGGTTGGCGAGGCGTTTCTTGGTGGTGGGGATGTATTGGTTCCAGTGTCCCCAGCGATTGGCGAAGAAGTACCAGAACATCCGGATCGCGATGGCGAGTGAAAACAGCGCGGCAGAGACCAGGTGGACGAAGCGCATGGTGCCCATGACGTAAGCCTCGCGGCCGCGGGCGACGATGTACGGCGCATGCATGTAGTAACCGGTGATGGAGAGCGAGATGATGGTAAAGATCATGACCCAGTGGCTGAAGCGCACCGGCCACTCCCATACATACACTCTTACCTGCCCTGGGAAGGGCTGCTTCCAGGAGAGGTCATGTCCTGAATCCCGTTTTACTTGCTTCATGGAGTGCCTCCTGAACGACGCTTCCCGAGGCTATGCTCCGGGTGATGACGGCGGCTGGCTTTCTTCGGGCGGCGTAGGTTTGGGCCGAACTTTATCGCGGACGATGTTGCCTGCCACCTGAGCGACCATGGCCGCGCCGACCGCGCCGGTGACGACCCAACCGATTTCCTCTGCCTTGACGTCCACTCCGAAGCCGGGCACCTTGGGCAGGCGGTCGTAGAACGGCGATTTGGTGTCCCAGAAGCGGGGCGAGGCGCAGGCGATGCAGCCGTGGCCGGCCTTCACGGGCCAGCTGGTGCCTTCGTTCCAGCGGACGGAGGGGCAGTTGTAGGTTGCCTCGGGCCCCTTGCAGCCCATCTTGTAAAGGCAGTAGCCCTTGCGCGCGCCTTCGTCGTCCCACTCCTCGACGAAGCGGCCGGCGTCGTAGTGGGCGCGGCGTTCGCACTGGTCGTGGATGATGTTTCCGTAGGCGAACAAGGGACGGTTGTACTGGTCGAGCGCGGGCAGCTCATGGAATGTCAGATAGTGGACCAGGACGGCGGCGGTGTTGGCGGGATTGTGCGGACAGCCGCCCAGGTTGACGAGGTTCTTCAACCCGGGGACGGCCTGGTGCAGGCCCATGGCGCCGGTTGGATTGGGGCCGGCGGCGACCAGACCGCCATCCCAGGCGCAGGCGCCGACCGCTATATTAACGGCCGCATCGGAGCAGACCCGGGTTGCGATGTCGAATGCGGTCTTGCCGCCGATGGTGCAGTGGACGCCGCCGTCCGCCATGGGAATTGCGCCCTCGACCACGGCGATGTACTCGCCTTTGTGGTCGCGCACGACGCGTTCGAGGGCTTCTTCGGCGTGCTTGCCGGAGCCGGCCATGATGAGTTCGTGATACTCCCAGGAGAGAAGTTCGAGGACGAAGTCGCCGACGGAAGGATGGCCGGAGCGCAGCATGGATTCGGAGTTGCCGGCGCAGTCCTGGAACTCCAGCCAGACCAGGACCGGCCGGGTGGTCTGGTCCAGCGCCTTCACCACGGCGTGAAGATAGCGCGGCGGCAAGGCCATGGTTGCGACCATGGTGCTGCAGAACTTCACGAACTGGCGGCGGGAGATTCCGCGGGCTTCCAACGCCGCTCGCAGCCCAACTCTCGATACTTCGCTCATCGTAGTTTTCTCCGGATACTGCTGGCTGACGCTCCGTCCGAGTCCGCCTGAAACTGGCAGCTATTCTTGTCTGCGAGCTTCCCCCGCGCAGTGACACAGATCACATGTATTCATTTTTTTCGGTCGAGCGGGAGATCGGCTGTCCGGGGGGGCGGAGGGGCAGCGGCTAACCGGGACGGATGTGACGAGAATCACATACCGCGATTCGCCGCGAGGAGTAGGTTGTTTCGGGTGACGTAGGGAAGGCTTGCGGAGGACACGACGATGGCACGGGTAGTGATTGATCCGGTTACGAGGATTGAAGGACACCTCCGCATTGAGGTCGAGGTTGAAAACCATGCGGTGACGGACGCGTGGAGTTCAGGGACGATGTTCCGCGGGATTGAGTTGATCCTGCGGGGACGCGACCCGCGGGAGGCGTGGATCTGGGCGCAACGCATCTGCGGGGTTTGCACGACGGTGCACGCGCTGGCTTCGGTGCGCGCGGTCGAGGACGCGCTGGGTATCGAGGTGCCGGAGAACGCAAGGCTGGTGCGCAACATTATTGCGGGCACGCAGAACGTTCAGGACCACATCATCCACTTCTACCATCTGCACGCGTTGGACTGGGTGGACGTGACCCTGGCGTTGAAGGCCGATCCGGCGAAGACGTCGCAGATCGCGCAGTCGATCTCGGATTGGCCGAAGTCGAGCACGAGCTACTTCAAAGCCATCCAGGACCGGGTGAAGGCGCTGGTTTCGAGCGGCCAGCTGAGCCTGTTCAGCAGCGGGGACTGGGGGCACCCGGCCTACATCCTGCCGCCTGAGGTGAATCTGCTGGCGGTCGCGCACTATATAGAGGCGCTGGATTTGCAGCGCGAGTTCATTCGCATCCATGCGGTGCTGGGTGGGAAGAACCCGCATCCGCAGAGCTATCTGGTGGGAGGCATGTCGAGCTCGATGGATGGCAACGAGCCGGACGCGGTGATCAACGACGAGCGCATCTCGCTGATGAACAAACTGGTGAAGAATGCGCAGACGTTTGTGCAACAGGTTTACATCCCCGATGTGCTGGCGATCGCCGGCTTCTATAAGGACTGGTTCAAGTACGGCGCGGGTATTGGGAACTATATGGCCTACGGCGACTACACGACCGGTAGCCAGAAGGACCCCGCCGGCTTCATGTTCCCGCGCGGCATCATCCTGGGGCGCGATCTTTCGACCGTGCATCCGGTTGACCCGACGCATATATCGGAGTACGTGACGCACTCCTGGTACAACTACGCGGAGGGCGACGGGGTGGGGATACACCCGTCGAAGGGGCAGACCAATCCGGAGTATTCGGGGCCGAAGCCGCCGTTCGATTTCCTGAAGACGGACGAGAAGTATTCGTGGGTCAAGTCACCGCGGTACGACGACACGGCGATGGAGGTTGGCCCGCTGGCGAGGACGCTGATTGCGTATGCGTCGGGCAAGGAGCAAGTGAAGAAGATTGTCGATGGCGTTCTGACGAAGCTGAATGTGCCTGCCACGGGCCTGTTCTCCACGCTGGGGCGCATCGCTGCGCGGGCCATCGAGGCGGACATCATGGTCGGCGAGCTTGGCGGCTGGGTAGCGCAACTGGACGACAACATGGCCCACGGCAACCTGACCATGCACAACGGAAAGCAATGGAACCCGGACAACTGGCCGAAGTCTGCGCAGGGATTCGGATTTCATGAAGCGCCGCGCGGTTCGCTGGGGCACTGGATCGAGATTGAGGACAAGAAGATCGCGAACTATCAGGCGGTGGTGCCCTCGACCTGGAATGCGGGTCCGCGCGACGCGAAAGGGCAGCGCGGGGCGTATGAGGCGGCGCTGCAGGGCACGCCGATCGCCGATCCGGAGCGGCCATTGGAGGTCCTGCGGACGGTGCACTCCTTCGACCCGTGCCTGGCCTGCGCGGTCCATGTGGTGCAGGCGAATGGAAAGGCTTACGGCAGAAAGGCCATGGTGATATGAAGGCCATCGGGATCATGAGGGGCGTTGGGGGATGCGCATGAGCCAGGGCCAGGAAGGACCGCGGATCTGTGTTCTCGGGTTGGGCAATCTGATGCGCACCGACGATGCGGCCGGAATGCTGGCGCTGCGGCGGCTGACCGGGGATTCCAGGTTCCCGCGCGACGTTGAAGTGGTGGAGGGAGAGACGCTGGGGCTCGATCTGCTGCATGACGTCTATGGTGTCTCGCATCTGTTGGTGCTGGATGCGGTGGATACGGGAGCGGCTGCGGGAACGCTGACACGTTTCCAGGGGCAAGAGGTGATCGATCTGCCGACCTCGAAGAGCGTCCACCTGCTTGGATTGTCGGACCTGATCCAGGTGCTGCGATTGATGGATGCGCCGCCGATGGAGATTGTTCTGCTTGGGGTCCAGCCTGAGTCGACGGAGTGGGGAACGGTGTTGACTGCCGCGGTTGAAGCCGCGCAGGAGGGTCTGGTTGAGGCCGCGCTGGTACAGCTCGGGGATTGGCGAGCGATTTTGCGCGACGCGGCCTTAGGCGCCGCGGGCAATTCGGTTCGGGAACTGGTTGCGACGTAGGAGGGGCTTGTGTGTCTTGCGATTCCGGGAAAAGTGATCTCGATCAGCACTGAGAACGCGCTGCGTATTGGACGGGTGCAGTTCGGCGGGGTGACGCAGCCGGTGTCGCTGGATTTCGTTCCGGATGCGGCGCTTGGCGATTACGTTTTGGTCCATGTCGGGTTTGCCATCGCGAAGGTGAATGAGCAGGAGGCGGAGGAGACGTACCGCGCGCTGGAGATGATGGGCATGCTGCAAGGCGAACTGCCGCCCGGGGAAGAGACTGAGGACGCGAGGGGAGCGCCATGAAGTATCTGGATGAGTATCGCGATGGCGGGCTGGCGCAGCGCATTGTGAAGCAGATTGAGCGCAGGGTGACGCAGCCGTGGGTGCTGATGGAGATATGCGGTGGTCAAACCCACACCATCATGCGCTATGGGCTGGACGAACTGCTGCCGCGGCCGATTGAGCTGGTGCATGGGCCGGGGTGTCCGGTGTGCGTGACGCCGGCGAGCATCCTCGACCGGGCCATTGAACTGGCGCTACGCGACGATGTGACGCTTGTCTCCTATGGGGACATGCTGCGCGTACCGGGAACGAAGATGGACCTTTTCTCCGCGAAGGCGCGGGGCGCGGACGTGCGGATGGTCTATTCGCCGCTGGATGCGCTGAGGATTGCGCGCCTCAATCCCAATCGCAAGGTCGTCTTCCTCGCGGTTGGGTTCGAGACCACCGCGCCGGCGAACGCCATGGCGGTGTATCAGGCGCACCGCGAGGGACTGGAGAACTTCTTTCTGCTCGCGTCGCACGTGCTTGTGCCACCGGCGATTCGCGCCCTGGCTGCCTCGCCGGAGAACCGGGTGCAGGGGTTCATCGCACCGGGGCATGTGTGCGCGGTGGTGGGGTGCGCGGACTATGAGGACATCGTGCGCGAGTTCCGCGTGCCGGTGGTGGTGGGCGGGTTTGAGCCGGTGGATGTGTTGCAGGCGATTCTCTCGTTGGTGACCATGCTGGAGGAGAAGCGCCCGGCGTTCGCGAACGACTACAAGCGCTCGGTGAGTTATCGGGGCAATCTTGAAGCGCAACGGATTCTGGAGGAGATATTTGAGGTAGCCGACCAGCCTTGGCGCGGTCTGGGCACGATCCCGCAGAGTGGACTGCGGCTGCGCGCGAAGTATGCTGCGTGGGACGCGGACAAGGTGTTCGATCTGGCTGCGCCGCAAGAGGAGGCTGAGTCTGCGTGCATCAGCGCGGAAATATTAAGGGGCCTTAAGAAGCCGACGGACTGCTCCGCGTTCGGGGGCGTGTGCACACCGGAGAGTCCGCTGGGCGCGCCGATGGTCTCCGCCGAGGGGGCATGCTCCGCGTACTACCAATACCGGCGGCACGGACTGGTGGCCATCCAATGAATTCGTTTACGTGTCCGCTTCCGATTCTCGACGCTGAGACTGTGCTGCTGGGACATGGCGGCGGCGGCAAGCTCTCGGCCGATCTCTTCCGCAACGTTATTCTTCCGGCGTTCAGCAATTCGTTGCTGGACAAGATGGACGACCAGGCGACGTTGGAGATCGGCGGCGCGCGGCTGGCCTTCACGACTGATTCTTTCGTGGTGAAGCCGATCTTCTTTCGTGGCGGGGACATTGGCACGCTGGCGGTGAACGGGACGGTGAACGACCTGGCGGTGGGCGGGGCGACACCGCTGTTCCTGAGCGCGGCGTTCATTCTGGAGGAGGGGTTTCCGATGGCGAGCCTGCAGACGATCGTCTCCTCGATGCAGCGGGCGGCGCAGCGCGCGGGGGTGCAGATCGTCACCGGCGACACCAAGGTGGTGGAGCGGGGAAGCTGCGACGGGATGTTTGTGAACACGGCGGGGATTGGGCTGATGGAGACCAGCCTGCGACCTTCGGCGGACCAGGCGAGGCCGGGGGACATTGTGCTGCTGAGCGGGCCGATCGGCGACCACGGCATCGCAATTCTTGCCGAGCGGGAGGGGCTTTCGTTCGAGAGCGAGATTGTGAGCGACACGGCCGCGCTGAACTCGCTTGTGGCGGCGATGCTGGCGACTGGCGCGGCGATTCGTTGTATGCGCGATCCGACGCGCGGTGGCGTGGCGAGTTCGTGCAATGAGATTGCTTCGACCTCCGGGGTTGGGATTCAGCTGAGTGAAGCGGCCATCCCGGTGCGGCCGGAGGTGCGCGGGGCTTGCGAGTTGCTGGGGCTCGATCCGCTCTATATTGCCAATGAAGGCAAGCTGCTGGCGATCTGCGCGCCGGAGGATGCGGAACTGCTGCTGGGTGCGATGCAGAGCCACGCGCTGGGTGCAGGAGCCGCGATTGTGGGCAAGGTGACCCGCGCCAATCCCGGCCTGCTGACGATGTCGACTTCGCTGGGCACGGTGCGAATCGTCGACCTGCTGGCCAACGATCCGCTGCCTCGCATCTGCTGACGCCATGCACGAGATTGGGATTGCCAATGCGATCATCGAAGCCGGGCAGACCGAGGCGGCGCGCCGCACGGGGGCGAAGTTGCTGCGGATCGGCGTGCGGGTGGGAACGCTCTCCGGCGTGGACAACGATGCGCTGCGATTTGCCCTCACGGCGCTGACGCGGGGGACGGACCTCGATGCCGTCGATTTCGAGATTCAGACCTGCCTGCGGCGGAATCGCTGTCTCGATTGCGGCAGTGAGTTTGAATCCGGCGTCTACAGCGAGCCGTGTCCGGGTTGCGCATCGCAGCGGACGAAACTGGTGGGCGGCGAAGAGTTGGACCTGGCATACGTGGAAGTGGAGGAACCATGAGCACGATTCCGGTTGAGAAAAAGGTGTTGAGTGAAAATCAGCGCATCGCCGCATCCCTGCGCAGCCGCTTCGAGGAGCAGGAGATTCTCTGCCTGAACCTCATCAGTTCGCCCGGATCGGGCAAGACCACGCTGCTGGAGCAGACGCTGGCCTGCTTTCGTCCGGACGAGAAGGTCGCCGTGCTGACCGGCGACTTGCAGACGGAGAACGACGCGAAGCGACTGGCCCGCTATGGGTTTCCAGTGCAGCAGATTACGACGGGCGGGGTGTGCCATCTGGACGGAAGGATGATCGAACGCGCGCTGGAGCGGTGGTCGCTGAACGACATCGATCTGCTGTTGATTGAGAATGTGGGCAATCTTGTCTGTCCCTCCAGCTACGACCTGGGGGAGGAGGCGAAGATTGTGCTGCTGAGCGTGACTGAAGGGGAAGACAAGCCGCTGAAGTATCCGTCGATCTTCGCCAAATCGGAGCTCGTGGTGCTGACCAAGATCGACCTGCTGCCGTATGTTCCCTTCGACCTGGAGCAGGCGCGAGCCAATGCGCGCCTGGTGCATCCGGGCGTGGAGATCATTGAGCTCTCCTGCACCAGCGGGCAGGGGATGGACGAATGGAGCAACTGGCTCTCGCAACGCCGCAAGGCTGCGACGCAGCGCACATCGGCAGCGCTGGTGTAGGGGTGCAGACGCGCCAGCGCATCTCCGTCAACGGCATTGTGCAGGGGGTCGGGTTTCGGCCGCACGTGTACCGGCTGGCGCATCGCTATGGACTGAGCGGCCATGTGGAGAATACGGGCAGCGGCGTCGCCATTGAGGTGCAGGGGCCGGAAAGAACGATTGTGGAGTTCGTGAGAAGCTTGGAGTTTGATGGGCCGCCGCTGGCTCGCATCACTTCGCTGCGCATGGAGCAGACGGCGTGTGCGGAGGAGACGGGCTTCAGGATTCTGGCCAGCGATGCCGGTGCGCCGGCCGACACGCTGATTGCGCCAGATACGGCCACGTGTCCGGACTGCCTGCGCGAGCTGCTCGATCCGGCGGACCGGCGCTATGGTTACCCCTTCCTGAACTGCACCAACTGCGGACCGCGATTCACCATTCTGCGGCACATTCCGTACGACCGCCGCAATACTTCGATGGCGGCCTTTCCCATGTGCCGAGCCTGCCAGGCGGAGTACGACGACCCGCTGAGCCGCCGTTTCCATGCGCAGCCCAACGCGTGTTGGGAGTGCGGGCCGCAACTGGCATTGCCGGACGCGCAGGGAAAGACGCTGGCAGGCGATCCGGTGGAGCGGACGGTCGAACTTCTGCGGAAGGGCTCGATCGTTGCGATCAAGGGGCTCGGTGGGTTTCATCTCGCGGTTGACGCCACCAATGCCGCGGCAGTGGCGGAGCTGCGGCGGCGCAAGAGGCGATTTGAAAAGCCGCTCGCGGTGATGGTGCCGGATATGCGGCGCGCGGAGGAGCTTTGTGTGATCCATCCGCAGGACCGCAGGTCGCTTGAATCGGTGGAGCGGCCGATTGTGTTGATGCGGGCGCGGGCTGAGCGGAGGCTGGCGGAGGCGATCGCTCCGGGAAGTCCGGAGCTGGGAGTGTTTCTTCCCTACACTCCGGTGCAGCATTTGATTTTTGCGCACGGAGGTTTTGCGGCGTTGGTGATGACCAGCGCCAACCTGAGCGAGGAGCCGATCTGCATCGACAATGACGAGGCGACCGAAAGGCTGCGCGGCATCGCCGATTTCTTCCTCGTGCACAATCGGGACATTCTGCTGCGCTGCGACGATTCCATCGTGCGCAATGTTGAGGGAGACAGTTCGATGCTGCGGCGTTCGCGCGGATTCGTGCCGGTCCCCATCGCTCTTCAGTGCGAGGTGGGGAATGTACTGGCGGTTGGCGGAGAGCTGAAGAATGCTGTCTGCGTGACGAAGGGAAGAGATGCGTTTCTGGGGCAGCATGTGGGCGACCTGGAGAACCTCGCCGCCTACGGCTTCTTTCAGGAGTCGATTGCTCATCTTGAGGGGATCCTGCGCTGGAAGCCTTCGGTGATCGCGCACGATCTTCATCCCGGTTATCTCTCGACGCAATGGGCGTTGCAGCAGAGAGATGTTCCCACGGCCGGCGTCCAGCACCACCACGCGCATATTGCGAGCTGCATGGCGGAGCACCATCTCTCCGCTCCGGTGATCGGCATCGTGCTGGACGGCACGGGGTATGGGACCGATGGGGAGGTTTGGGGCGGGGAGATTTTGGTCGCAGACTTTCAGGTGTTCCGGCGCGCGGCGCATCTTGCGTATGTGCCGATGCCCGGGGCGGCGCAGGCGATTGCGGAGCCGTGGCGGATGGCGGTTGCGTATCTGGTGGGCGCGGGCGAGGACTGCTTCGAGGCAGGGCGCGGCTTCCTCAATGCGGTGCCGCGCGGCAGTGTTGACGTGGTGCGGCGGATGGCAGAGCAGGGAATTCGGTCTCCGCTGACTTCGAGCTGCGGCCGGCTGTTCGATGCGGTTGCCGCGCTACTCGGCCTGCGCACGAAGGCGGGTTTTGAGGCGCAGGCGGCGATGGAGTTGGAGGCTTGCTGCGGGGATGAGACGGACGGCAGTTATTCCTTCTCGATTGGGGAAGGGGAATGTTTGGAGATCGGCACGGGCCCGCTCTTTCGGAGAATCGTGGCGGACCTTGGCGACGGCGTGTCGCGGGAGACGATCAGCGCGCGGTTTCACGGTGGTCTTGCTTCGATGCTTGCCGATCTGGCATACAGAATTTCTATGGAAACCGGCATCCGGGAGGTGTGTTTCAGCGGCGGCTGTTTTCTGAATGCCCGACTTTCGCGCGGCCTCGAACGGCTGCTGCGGGCGCGCGGCTTGGAGGTCTACAAGCAGTCGCAGGTACCGTGCGGCGATGGCGGACTGAGCCTGGGACAGGCTGTCATTGCTTCCCATGCAAGGCCGTGGCGCGGGTGAACTCTACGCCGCCGGGTGCGCTTCCGCGGGAGGGGCGATGACCGCTCGCGCTTGACCTCACGGATACAATCGGGAGGCCGGAGTTTGAGCAAGCGCTGACCCCAAGGGGAGAGTATGAGCGACACCGCAACGGCTGCTTCGGAGGGCCTCGAAGCGGGAGCGATTCGCAAGGCCACCTGGCGGCTGATTCCCTTCGTGATGCTGCTGTACTTCGTGGCGTTTCTCGATCGCATCAACGTGGGGTTTGCCGCGTTGACGATGAACAAAGACATTGGCCTGACGCCGCAGATGTTCGGTCTCGGCTCAGGCATTTTCTTTTTGGGTTACTTCGCGTTCGAGGTGCCCTCCACCATAATCCTGCATAAGGTAGGCGCACGTTTTTGGATTGGCCGGGTGATGATTACCTGGGGCCTGGTGTCGGTGGCGACGGCGTTTACGCGTGGGCCGATCAGCTTTTGCGCGCTCAGGTTTCTGCTTGGATTGGCTGAGGCAGGCTTCTTCCCGGGGATCATTCTTTATCTCAGCTACTGGTTTCCGGCGAACCATCGCTCGGCGGTGACGGCGATGTTTATGGCGGCGGCCCCGGCGGCGGGACTGCTGGGCTCGCCCGTCTCCGGCGCGCTGATGCAGATGAATGGCCTGCTTGGTCTGCACGGCTGGCAGTGGCTTTTTCTGGTGGAAGGCATCCCTGCGCTGGTGCTGGGTTTGGTCACCTTCCACTTCCTGACCGACCGTCCCGCCGACGCGGAATGGCTCAGCGCCGCCGAGCGCGAGTGGCTCTCACGGGCGATCGAGCAGGAGCAGGCGGCGATCCGAGACCCCCGCAGCACCAGCGTGTGGCGGGGCCTGGCGGACTGGAAGGTGCTGGCGCTCTCGCTTGCGTACTTTGGGACTTCGGCGGGGCTCTACACGATTGGGTTCTGGGCGCCGCTGATCGTCAAAGGGCTCGGCTTCTCGGTGTTCCGGACGGGCTTCCTGGTCGCGATCCCGAACCTTATCGCGGTCGTCGGCATGGTGCTGTGGTCGCGCCACTCCGACCGCACCGGAGAGCGATACTGGCACGCCGCCATCGCATGCGTCATCGCCGCTGCGGGAATGGGCGTGGCCGCGGGGGCGGGGGCCTCTGCGACCCTCGCGATTTTGGGACTGTCGCTCACCGCGTTTGGGGTGAGCGCGGCCAAGCCGCCGCTGTGGAGTCTGCCCACGACTTTCTTTGCCGGGACGGCGGCGGCGGCCTCGATCGGGCTGATCAATTCTCTGGGGACGTTGGGCGGATTTGTCGGCCCGTACATGATTGGCGCGACGAACGGGGCCGGCGGGCGATTCAGTCGCGGACTTTCTCTGGTTGGCGGTACTCTTATCGTGTCGGCAATTACGATCCTGCTCATGCGTTATGCGGGGCAACGCGATGCCGGCAAGAATCTTCAAGAGCGAAAGGCGCCTCCAGTATGACTCACCCGAGCAACCGAAATTCGACCAATCGGAGTTACAGGATAGCGGTCATTCCCGGCGATGGGATCGGCCGGGAGGTCGTGCCGGAGGGCGTGCGCGTGCTTGAGGCCGCGGCCAACCAGTTCGGCTTCAAACTGCAGCTCGACGAGTTCGACTTCGCCTCCTGCGACTACTACCTGAAGCACAACAAGATGCTGCCCGATGACTGGAAGGAGCGGATCGGACGCCACGATGCGATCTTCTTTGGGGCGGTGGGCTGGCCGGAGAAGGTGCCCGACCACATCT
>Ga0182018_10002813_pt1 | contig 16665 bp, 14 predicted proteins | sample 812P2MmetaG_FD_120490 | JGI IMG/M metagenome (GOLD analysis project Ga0182018, IMG submission 120490) | Permafrost microbial communities from Stordalen Mire, Sweden - 812P2M metaG | ecosystem: Environmental > Terrestrial > Soil > Wetlands > Permafrost | place: Sweden: Stordalen | collected... | reverse complement strand
GCCGCTTCAGCACCTCGGGATTGGAAGACACCTCACGTGCAGTTTCGACAGTCATCGCGAGCTCCAGGCTGATTTTATCGAGAGCCGCAACGGCCTTGGCGATGTATCTGGCTTACCGCTTACAAAGCAGACCCTTAGCGCTGTCATAGAAAAAATGTGTCTCGAAGGATTGCAAACTGGTTTTCTCGCAAGGGTTATACGCGAAGCGTGCCTGCGCGTGCAAGACCATTTAGAGTCTGTTGTAGAGTTCTTACTGCGTCCCCGTCGACCGGGGGTCCTCCGGGTGGACCGGTGGACCACTGGCTCCGGCCGGGACCGGCTAAAACGGATCACTTGTTCGCCGGCGCTAACATCTTGGTTTTTACCTTTTTCAAACTCCCCCGCTGGTATGCCATTTAACGGCCTCCTTTGCGGGAGCTGCCGCCCCCAATTGTACGGCCGCCTTCGGCATTTGCGCCATGACTGTTTGCGTTGGTGAGCATCCAGTCGCGAAGTTCGCTGAGCAGAAAGCGCCACGTCTTGCGCTGTCCGGGGCCGATCGGGTGCGCTGGGATCACGCCATGAATCGCCAGCTTGAGGATGTGTTTGCGGGAGAGTGAAAGGAACCGGGCTGCTACATCTGCGTCCACGAAGGGTTCGAACAAGGGATCGAACTCGGCCGGACTGCCTAGTGACATTGGGGGGTGCGCGGACATTTTGGATGTGCCTCCCGTGGCGGAAACTGGGCCTTTACAGGCCAATAAAAAACATTCGTTTCATAATTGGCGAGGGAAGGAGCGCAGGGAGGCGCTGTCAATCTCCGGAGCGGAGCGGAGCCGGAGGGCGCGGAAGCGAGCACGGCGCGGTTCTGGGGTGTGCGCCGCGCAGAGCTGCACAAGCGGGATTGAAAGTAGGAGCCGACTGGAGCTGAAGACTTCGCCGTGAAACGAATTGAGGAAGGAAGACCAGCCGAAGGCTGTACCGCTGAACCTGTGACCCAGAGAATCTAGGTTTCTCTGGACATATTTGTTGGAATGTCGGAAGTAGTAAGAGCTCGTCAGTGTGTTTGGTGGGCGGTTGCGTTAAACGCTTGAAATCGAGCCGGAGTTGGATTGGCTCAGTGACCACAATTGAGCGGGTCTTTCCGATGGAAGGACGAGTGCACCCCAGCCATTCGCAACCGCGCAGCCGACGGCTACCCAGAGCGACTGCGCATAGCGGCACTCGGGTTCCGATTGGCAGAAACGCTGGGGGCACGGCGAAGCCGGGATGGAGTCCGAGGAAGGGATGGCGTTTGAGTCCCTTCCTCGGCGCAAGCTGGCCGACTTCTGCCCAGTTATAGTGCGCTTCCTACCACGATTTCTGGTGTCTCGTCTCACCAGCAACTGGGAAGGGGTTACTCGTCATCGGCCATTGCAAGTGCGCCCACCTACCGCTCAGCGGCTGGACTCATCGGCTCAAGCCCAACCTCGATCACCAGCAGCTTAACGTTCTCTTTTCCATCATTGCGGAGTCCATGTACCCACCCAGGCTTATTGAGGATAAGGTCACCGGCGATCACCCGCTTTTCGATATCGTTCGTGGTCATAAGGGCAGTTCCCTCCATCACAAAGTACATCTCTTCATCCAGCCCATGGCGGTGTGGGCCGATGGACGCTCCGGGGGGGATTACCACATAGTCCACGAAGCGCCATGAGCTCTCAAATTCGTGAGTTTCGAATGGTCGACTAAACTCAATTGTCGCTTCACCACCGTGGGCGACGACGGGTACCCTTTGCATTTGAAAAATGTTCTTCACGATCATCATCAGGCTCCCAAGTGCTCACGAATCAAATCATAGGGTAAATCGCTGAGAATGTCGCACGACCCGATCTCCGTTGGAACCACGAAATTCAATTGCCTGGTCCTTTTCATAGGCGACAATCGCTTGCACAAGAGCGACGGACGGTTCTAAGTTGCGGAGAAAAGGGATGTACTTCACTCTCCGGAAGCCATCCGCCGTGGCTTGCGGAAGAGCTGACGGCCCGGAAATCACTTGCTCGAGACACTGTCACCTTGCCGGGAGACCGTGAGTTCAAGCTCAACCTTCCCCTAGGCGCTGCAGGTTATTGAATCGAAAAGGTTACGAACCATCCCGGGAGGCTGCCCGCAAACTGATGTTTGTGGGCAACAACGTCTAATATTTGTGGGCTCTTTCGTGGGTGGCGAGGACTATGTCCTCGATCTCCTTTTCCAGCCTTCTCGTCATCACCTGCGGACCGAAATGTTTGACGTATGTGCTCTGAGCCTCATGGCCAATCGCTGCTCGCAGGCTCGGGTCGCTCATGAACAGCAGCAAGCCTTCAGCCAGTTGCTCGGAATCGTTTGAAGCCGCCAGAAATCCGTTCACTTTGTGATTGACCACCTCCGGGACTCCGCCAACTGACGTAATAACCGTAGGCTTGCCCAGCGACATTGCCTCCAATAGTGCATTTGGCAGGGAATCGAGTTGAGAAGCATGCACGTGAATGTCAATGATGTTCCAGACATCGCCGATAGGACCTGGATAGCCTTCGACACGCACGTGGTCGGCGATTCCGAGTGAGGCGGCGCGTCGAAGCAGCAATTCCCGGTAACCTTCCTCACTGCGTTCATAGCCAACCATGAGAAAAAAACATTCCGGATGGCGCTCCAGTACTCGCTTTGCGGCATCGAGTAATACGAGGTGCCCTTTGTAGGAAACCAGACTACTCACTTGGCCGATGATCGTCAGAGGCCGGTGTGGAATGTTGAAGAGCTTGAACATCGTCTGTTTAGTTTGCACCGGCTGAGGCGGTGAGGTTCCGTTTGGTACGACGCGTATGGGCGGAGGATGCATGAGCCATCGGCTAACAACGGCGGCTTGCGAGTTAGAGTCGGTGATCAACATGGCAGCGCTTCCGAGATTGAACTGCCCCGCCAGCCATAACTTGGACGATTGCATCGTATTGACTTGATACAATGTCACAGCAAAAGGAATTCCGGTGTAGTGAGCGGCTACGGCGCAGACTGGGTTCGCTGGCGACAGGTGTACATCGAGGACATCCACTTTCTCCTCCCGGATTAGCGAGGCGACCCTGCGAATCTTTTCCCAAGCAGAAAACAGCCGACCCGTGATGGTTTTTCCGCGCGGCTCGCGGGCTCCTGCTGAGGGTTGTCCGATGTCCATCAGACGAATGTTTGCCTGCCGATACTGACCTCTCATGGAACCATATTTGTCTCCGATGGTGCGGTCCGCCTTCATCAAGGTGAGGACCGTGTGATCGAATCGACACCTATCCAGTGACTTCGCGAAAGTGTACAGCCGATATTCATCCCCGCCGAAGTGGAGGTCGTCGATAACCGATAGAATGTGAATTCTGCGACGCGACATATCGTTGGAGATACGCAATGGTTCTAGAGCTGCTATGAATACGGGGGTGACCCGCCGCAAGATCGGAGACGAGAACCCATGAGATTTCGCTGTGTTTCGGTGCCCGCACGCGAGCCGGCGCCAACTCTGCGACAAAAATGTGATGGCGCGTTCGCCGCGCATTTCGTGTATCAAGTTCGTCACAAGACGCTAGAAGATGGGGCTTCCCAACTTGTGGCAAGCCCATCTGGCTCCTGAGACGATAAGCACTTCGGAGAGGAGTGTCATTTTGTGGAATTAAGTTTACCAGCGGCAGCTTAGGCATACCAGACGCTCGGTCCCACCGAGATCTCAGCAACGCAACTCTGCGTTTGTTCAGCACACACAGCGTCACCGTCTCGATTGCTGTCGGTTGACGCCACAGCTCGAAGGCGTGGAAATTCCCCATGAGCAATTCCTCCGCCTTCTTCACCGAAGCAGCGTCATTCACGTCAATCCAGTGAGAGGAGTGAGGGAAAGCGGACACCTTGTGTTTTGCGCGCAACAGGATGTGGACAAGTTCTGGAGCGCCCGAGGGTCTGTTCAATGGAATATTCAATCGGGCTATTTTGCCAAGTACGTAAGTGCCGCTGCATAACGGAACGGGCAGAACCGGTTTTTCCCAGTAGTCTACGATTTCCCCGTCTTTGATAGACACTTGGCCGAATGGTACTTGGAAGGGCTCGATATGTGTGGCGATCGTCAGCACTGCTTTGGTGGCACGGTGGTGCTCAACCAGGGCAGTGAGGTCGAGAGAAGTCAGATTGTCCACATTTACGACGAGAAGGTCGTCGAAGGCAGTCCTGATTGCTCTAGCTGCGCCGATACTGCCGCGGGGATGTTTCTCAATATAGAGTTTCAGCTCAGCGCCACCGGCCCGCGCGACTCTCTGGCCGCGACCTCGAGCATACGCCAGAACAGACCTTTCGCTAGCACCGACCGCCAGAAATATTTCCCGAACATCATGGGAGAGCAGGGTAAGGATGTTGCGTTCCAGCATCGACACTCCCAGGACTTTCACCAACGCTTTGTGCTGTTTTCCCAAACTCGCACGCATCCTAGACGAGCGTCCTCCGGCCATGATGAGCGCAGCGGTCATAACGGGTGGAGTCATGCTGGAATCTACAACTATCCGGTTAAGCCAGTGACGCCTCTCTTCCGCACCCGCTTGATCCTACTCGAACGGGGCCGAGTGCCCGCCTGACGAACTAACCGGAACAAAGAAACGCGCTCAGAAGCCTCTTGATCGAGGAAGCGGAGTGCTCGCTGCAGCACCGATAAGGGGAGGTCGCGCCTTTCTGTGATGAACAAGGCACTTCCGATACCGGAAGGCACGACCAGGTTTAGATGCGCGCCGCGGTGAGCTTCGATCTCTTGAAAAGCCTTGACGCAATTCTCAGCTGTCAACAGTGGAGAATAAATTGGCAATCCCGCGTTCCGCAATGATCGGAGAATCCGGTTCCGGCTTTCGAAGGTAAGCAGACCCAATTCAAAAGCAACCGCGCTACTGAGTGCAATGTCTACCGAAACCGCGACTCCATGACTGACCTGAAAGCCCGACATAGACTCGACAAAGGGGCTAAACGTGTGGCCAAAGTCAAGAAGTCGCCTATAGGTCTTGTCTTCGTAAAGGTTTTTCTCCAGTTCCTCCAGCAATCTCAGCGTAGAGCGCGAGACCAATTCGTTCAGCGTGTTCATGTCGGCGGTTAATGAGGATTTCAAAAGCTCGCCTGAAAACTGTTCGAGGAATTCAAACAGGGTCGGATCTGTAACAACAGCAATCTTGATTGCCTCGGCCAATCCGTCCGAGATGAGTGCCTTGGGCAGCGTTTTCAAAAACGCAGGATCCAGTAGTACATGTTCCGGGGTACAAAAGATGCCCATTGCACTTTTCTTGTCCGGCAGGTTGACAGCTCCCTTGATCCCGATTCCAGCGTCGATCAGCCCGATTAAGGTCGTGGGAATCCTCATGTAACTCAAGCCCCTTCGCGTGAGCGCCGCGGCCATCGTGACGAGATCCGTGCACACGCCGCCTCCACAACCAATCAGCATTGACCTTCGGTCCATGCCAGCTCTGAAACATTCCTGACAGAGTTTTTCAACCCCGGCAAGGGTCTTGGATTGCTCCGTACACTCCAGTATCGCCATGCTGACATCAACACCCGATTCCGTCAGCCGCCTGGCGATCTCGTGTGCATAGAGACGGGCGACAGTCGGCGTAGTGACCAAAAGAGACTTGCGCCCATCAACGGAGCGGACGAGTTCGCTAACATCGCCCGTCGAAATCCCTGGAGCAAGCCTCACGCAATATGATCGTTCGCGATTGGCCGACACCAGCCTGCAAAAGGTGCCCGTCATGTTGCCCCCATCGTCGTCTCTAAGGAGTGTTCTTGAAGAACCGAGAACTCCGCCACAGCGTGGGAAACGATAGCGCGCATTTTCGGAAGCGTCTATGAACAAGAACCTGGTCAAGTGTGCATTTTCTTGTACTGCTAAACAGCGCCATGCACATACCGGGCGTAATAGGCCAACATTTCCTGACAACTCAATTCGAGCGAGTGTTGCGGCGCGAAACCCTTATCGGCCAGTCGGAAGATGCTTGCGATTTGTCGGGGAACGGGATCAATCCGAGCGGTATCAATTTCGATCTGCACGTCTTCTCTTAGACCTGCGGCTTCGAGGAACACCTTCAGAAGCTCGCCCACGTTGGTCTCCAGTCCGCTGCCCACGTTGTAGACACCCCGGAGGTTCGATTCTAGTATTACGGCCAGACCGGAGCAAGTGTCACGAACGTCCAGAAAATCACGAGAACTTGAAAGGGGACCCACTCGAACGATGGGCTCAGTTTTGTGGGCCAGAATTGAGGCAAGTTGGCCCGCAATCCGGCCGGCAAAATGGAGTTCATCCTGGCCCGGACCAAACACATTGAAAATGCGCGCTATCGCGGTAGAGAGGCCAGACTGAATTGCAAATTGCTGCACCAGCTCCTCGCAGGCGAGTTTACTGCGGGAGTAGGAGTCCAAGGGCAGAACGACGGCGGTTTCTTCAATCGGGAAATGCTCTTGCTTTCCGTACACGCCACCGCTCGAGGCGAACAGAAACATTTCGACGTCGCCTTGGCAAATCGTGCGCAGCAATGACGCAGTGCTTCGAACGTTGTTTTGAAAAATGACCTCGTCAGGAGCGCCCCGCAGCGTAGCAGCAAGATGGATTACTTTTGTGGGACGAAAATCGCGCACCGCTGCCTCAAAATCGTCAGATGTTATATCCAGAGAAACGTAGCGGTATCTAGGCCCAAGTACAGGTCGCAAATACTCGGGCAGGGCTGCAGGCATCCGATGGCCCCCGCAACTTACTGAATAATTAAAGAACGAGTCTTGCTGCGGTGACCGCCCGATTCCCAGTACATTGCATTCTGGAGAGTGACACAGCAGATGGCCGACCATATGGCGGCCGATGAATCCCTGCGCGCCAGCTAGCAAATATCGTTGCGTCATATCTTGACAGGTCCGACCGAAAGCGTTAGCCGCAATCCTCCTCGGAGATCGGTCGAGGGGCGCCATCCGAGAACGTGATGGGCGCCCTTAATATCGGCGACCAATTCAAGAATTTCTGATTGTCCGGGACGCGAGTCAACTGGATCCTCCATTATGGGAATGTTTAGGCCCAATGTCCGGACGACCAGCTCCGCGAAATCGGCGACACTGGTGCCCACTCCCGAGCCGATGTTGATGATTCGGAGCTTGTCCTGTCCGATGAAGCAGGCTTGCAATACCGCCGCCGCCAGATCGCCTACGTAGCAATAATCTCGAACCGGCCGGAGATCCCGCACACGAATACAGCCATTCTGGGCGGTTGATACAATTCTGGATAGGAGTGAATCGGAGTGAAAGTGTGGCCCATAAATGGAGAAAGGTCTGAGTATGATGGCCTGCAGCCCGAAGCTTTCAACATGGGCTTCGATCATCTTTTCCGCCCCGATCTTGGCGGCTGCGTATGGCGATCGAGCTTGTAATCGATGGGTCTCACCAACCGGGTTGGCCTCTGGCCGTCCGTAGACTTCGGCTGAAGAGATGTAGACGAGCCGGTTAACCTTCGCCATCCGGCACGCCCGCAGGAGCGCGGCAGTGCCTTCTACATGGACGCGAACATACTCCTCTGCCATCTCGAAGGAACGTTGTACGGATGGTGGGCCAGCGGCGTGAATCACGACTTTGAGCCCGGAGACCCAGGATTGTAAACGTTCCGCGTCGGCCAAGTCGCACGCCACAAACTGGACGCCGAGGGGAAGGGACCGCGGGTTTTCGATCGGGCCGCAAAGAGCCCGCGGTGCAATCCCCCGATGAAGGAGAGCACCTAAGATCGCAGAGCCGATGAACCCATTCGCACCGACCAGGCCAACGGTTTGCTCCTGCAGCTCATTGAACATTTCTGGGCTTAGCGACAACCAGCAAAGTCTGAGGGCCTATGTGGGGGACAAGCGCGCCAATGCGATACCGCAGGAAGTATACGCAGGATTGTTTCACTCGGAGTGCTCGGTCCGCTCCATCGCGAGAAAACGTATGCAGAGCGGGAAGAAACAAATTCTTGTTCAGAACTCCAAGAATTCTTCCGCCGATTACCTCGGGCGCAAGTCCGAAGTACTGAATGCGAACAATCTCCAGTCCAGCTTTTTGCATGAGGTTCCTCAAGGCCCGATCCGAATAAAGCCAGAGGTGCTGCCCCAGTCCGATGCGGCCCACGAGCCTATACCAGGACAGCGAAATTCCTCCCAATAGCCCCACTTCGAAGCACAAAACACCAGTTGGGTTTAACAGGTCGCACATGGCTGCTAGTGAGCGGATCGGGTCCGGAAAATGTGCCAGCAAGTCGCAGTGGTACACGACATCGAAGCTGCGCCTGGGCAGAGAGTTACGTTCCACAAACTCATGGGCTACGGGAATGCCCAATTGTTGCAATCGATCACCGAATGCTGGATTGGGCTCAAGCCCCATCACTTCATACCCGCAGGAGCGCGCGGCGGTGAGGAAGAAGCCAGCCCCACAGCCGATCTCTACCAGCCGGCCATGGGGACAGTTTCGTGCCACCCAAGCGGCCTTGAATTCAGCCGGCAAGGAGTAAAAGTGATCCGGATGGAAGTCTCTTGTCAGATCCAGAGGTTCCACGATGGTGGGCTGGTTCGTGTAAACCATGCCGCACTCGCAGCACAAGCCCTCGACACCGTCTTCGTTCCAGACCACCTGCTCGGAGGCCTCGCCGCAAAGGAAACACTTGGATCTCGCCACGCTTGGCAAGGCCGCTTCGGTTGCCATCTCGCCCCCTTACCCGGGATACATACTATATCTCCAGAACGCCTTGCGGCCAAGAACGCTGAACCGAGGTAGGCGGGGTAGTGGCTAAATTCAGCCACCAACGGTGGTAGGCGGCGTGCGGCCTGCCGACTGTCCAAAAGCGTGGAGGACCCTGGCATCCGCTAGAATGATTGGTTTCCAACTGTTAACCATCCTTATGGACCTGACTTGATGGACCTGACTTACGACGATCACGGGAACCGAACCCGCCTTTCGTGGCTCGCGCAGAACGGGGTCAAAGTGTGGGGACCGGAACGCGTTTACGTCTCCGAGGAAGTGCGATTGGAGCGGATCTCGGCGGGCGCGGTACTGATGAATGCCACGATCACAGGTGCAACGACGTTCATCGGTGCGGGAGCACAAATTGGGATTTCCGGTTTAGCTCGTATTCACGAGTCGCTAATCGGACCTTTCGTGGTTCTTGGCGCCGGTAGCTACGAAAACTGCGTTTTGCTGCACCGGTCCAAGGCTCGTGGTTTTGCTGAATTCCGTCAAGGCACTGTACTCGAGGAAGAGGCCGAAACCGGCCACAATGTGGGCCTCAAAAACACCGTCCTGATGGTGGGAGCCGTGGCAGGGTCTTCAATCAATTTCTGCGATGTTCTGCTGGCCGGCGGTAGCTCACGAAGCGACCACAGCGAAGTCGGATCGGGAGTCGTTCACTTCAATTTTGACCCGCGCGGAGACAAGTTCGGCAGCCTGATGGGTGATGCAACGGGATGCTTGCTGCAATCCCGCCGGATCTTCTTAGGAGGAAACTCTGGAATCGTCGCGCCCGTGCACTTGGAGTTTGGAAGCGTGGTCGCCGCAGGTGCAATAGTCCGCCACGACGTCTCTGAGAATCAGTTGTCGTGGGGAGATTCAGCCGGGTTGAGTGGCGAATACGACGCCGATCGATACTTCGATCTCAGCCGAAAATTCTGCACTACGGCAAAGCTGGTTGGGAGCTTGCACGCACTGTGTGCCTGGTATCGAGACATTCGGCGGGTGTGCGCTGAGTCTGACAGTCGACTGCTCTATGCGGCCGCTGCCCACGAATTCCATCGTCACATCAAGCACCGCGCGCACGAAGTGGCCAAGGTTCTAGTCAGGCTGGGCAACTCATTATCCAAACCCGGCAAGCGTGAGCAAGATCTTGTATTTGAAGAACAACATCGCAGATTGCTCGCAAACCGTGAGCACATCGATTCTTTCTTGCGTCGCGAAGATTACCCGGACGCTCCGACCATCCTTGTCGCTGAATATACCGAGAACCGGCGTACCCGGGAACACGTAGAGTCAGTTCACCAGCTTTCGGCAGAAGCCACAGCAGCTGCGGGCCAGTGGATACGCGAGATTGCTTCCCAGCCATACCTTCAAATGAGTGCTCTGTTCCATTAACCTGGTAAGTCTCCACGCCAGCTATTAGCCACGCTTGGCCTGATCATTTGCACAACCCTGTCCATCAGGACTTGAGTTTGGTAGGCCTCTTCGAAATCGGCTAGTACAAGATTCTTGTTTCGAGCGGCGACAGCTTGCAGAAAGGCGTGAGTCTCTTTTTCGAAGATCGGTTGCGACTCAGGTTCGGGCTGGCTCCCGTCTATCGTGTTGCGTACCAGATCGAGATCCCAGCCGCGGAGTTCGAGTACGCCTTCCGAGGTTTCGATGACGATAAAGATGTCTTTGTCCTTCGCTTCGCAGCTATATAGAAAACTTCCCAGCCCGTTGCCCGATAAACGCATGACGACAAGGACCGTGGTCTCGACACCTCCCGGTGCTTGGGCTGTCGCATAGAGGGGCTCCACGCCTTCGGTCAGATATCGAAACAGATCCATCAGATGAGTGGCCTGTTCGTTAAACGGCCCCCCGGATTGCTCAAGGTTCCCCCACCAGGGAACTCCGTATTTCCTTCCTGCCCAATGGGCTGTGATGCCGATGATGTTCCGAGATCGCAAAATAGCCTTTGCACGAGACACCGAATTCCGATATCGATTCATGTAGCCGACCGCCGTCAGGATAGAAGTTCGACCCAGGCTTTCCAGAACGGCTCGCACTTGACCGGCTGTGACTCCTATCGGCTTCTCAACAAAAAAGGGTATGCCAGAACCGATCGCCCGAACTTCGAGAGGGCATCGACAAAATGGTGGGGTACAAATGAAGAGTGCGTCGACTCTCTCGTCGATTTTCTTGTTGAAGACTGCGTCGACTGCTTTCAGAGCGTGAGCACCGCGGCAATCATCCGCGAGCGATTTCGCGCGGCTGCCGTCTTCGTCGAATAGCAGAACTGCCTCGACTCCGAAAGAAGCTGCTGCCATTGCTCTTTCGCGGCCCATCCGGCCGCATCCCACAACCGCCACTCGCATCTAGATGTTCTCCGGTTTGAAGATCAAGCTAACTGTTGATTCGTGCGCCACCTTTAAAAAAGGAGCGCACACAATCCGCAACGTATTCGACTTCCGCCGTCGTAAGGTTAGGACGTATAGGAAGACATAAAAGCTCACGCGCAAGGGCTTCAGCGACTGGGAACTGCCCCCTTCGCCAGCCATACTGAGAGAACGCCGGCTGCAAGTGTATGGGAACCGGGTAACGGATCACAGCATCTACGCCTCTCGATTGCAGGTGGTTGAGAAGTTCGTCACGTTTTTCAGTACGGATGGCGAATAGATGGAATACGTGTTCTTCGCCTTCGGCCCAAGACTGAAACTTGAGTGGCAGGTCGGTCAATCGCTCGCGATACTGACGGGCTATTGTTCTTCTCTGCTCGTTCCACTGGTCCAAACTCGGCAGCTTCCAGCTCAAAACCTTCGCCTGGATGGAATCGAGTTTGGTGTTGTAGCTCGCGTGTACGTGATTGTTCTGGCTCGATTGACCCAAGGCCCGCAACACGGAGAGTCGTTCCTTCAGGTCTGCTCGATTGGTCGCGATCGCGCCACCATCGCCGGCGGCTGCCAGATTCTTGCTTGGATGAAAACTAAAGCAGCCGAGAATTCCGAAGGTTCCCATCCGACGGCCATCCAACCGCCCGCCATGAGCCTGGGCTGCGTCCTCCACAACGTGTATGCCCTTCTTTTCACTCTGACGGAGAAGCTCATGCATGGGAGTAGGCTTGCCATACAAATGTACCGGTAAGAGCACCTGCGTCTGTGAAGTTATCGTGTCGATAGCTTGCCCCGTGTCCATCAGGAAACTGTCTTCGTCCGCATCGACGAGCGATGGTTTCAATCCAGCCATGCAAATGGCTGCGACCGTGGCATTGAACGTATTGGCATGCGTCACAACTTCATGTTCCGGCCGAAGTGCCAAAGACTTTAACGAGCACAACAAGGCGTCTGTCCCGGTATTTACTCCCACGACAAAAGCGCACTGCAAATAGGCGGCGAAAGCACTCTCGAATTCGGAAACCTCTTCGCTAAGGACATAGTGGCCATCCACCATCATCGCGGACATCTCGACCATGAAATCCTCGAAGCGTTCAAACTGGGATCGATAATCGTAGCGTTTAACTTTCATCGGGATCTTTGAGTTGATGTGACAAGAAAGTATCGTTATGGGCTGCAATTTCATTCGCGACGGATTCCAGATGGATATTCTCATGGATCCAGGGATGCAGCGAAAGCGCCTCAATAAGGAGCGGGAACTTGCGACTCGTAATCGCTTCAGTGGCTGTTCGCTCGAATCGCACCAACGGCAAAAGATGTTCGAAAACGTGTTCCGGGAGCACAGCCGCCAAAGGCGATCGCAATAACCGTCCACCAACCCATTTGTGCGCGGTCTCCACAACATCACTCGGTTCAAACAAAGAAGTGTAGGAGCCGTGCGGAGTGGAGAGGAAGAAAGGAATCTCAGTGCGCTGACCGCCCATTGCCACCAACAAAGGTCCTACTGCCTGCGAATACCAAAGCGCTGCTCTCTGCTCAAGCACGGACGCGACATCGCGCACATCACCGCGCTCATATGCGCGGTACGCCTCCGCCTGAAGGTTGCTCAACATTTCTGCGCGGGGCGTCTTATGCGACATCTGCTCAATAAGTACCTGCTCGGGCTCGTAGTGCAACATTAGATAGCGCGTGGGCAGGCAGCGATGACTCCGTAGAAACTTGGCAGTGGGGAACGAGCGCTCGTTTGCCTTGCTGGCCAGTTCCTCGATCAGATCTTCCGAGCGAGATCGTATATTAAAGAACCAACCAAGGTGATTGACTCCAAAGTAGTCGGACTGTACATCACGAGTCTGTCGGCCCGCCAGGCGGCACACATTCTGCAGAGTGGTCCAGGGAAGTTCGCAAATGCCAACCACGTTCAGATGTGTATGAACAACGGCCGCGCGCACCAGAAGGCTAAGGGGTGAAGTTAGCATGATCACGAACGCGCTCGGTGAAAACTTCTCAATCGACTCGAGGATGCCCGAGACTACTGGCCAGGTTCTCCACCCTGCTGACAATCCACCCGCACCAAGTCCCTCGTCGCCGCATAAGCCATACTTGTGCGGGAATGTCTCGTCAAACAATCGGCCTTCATAACCGCCGACCCTGATCTGAATGAGAACGCAATCACTTCCGTCGAGAATCTGCTCCCAAGTGTTGTCCCTGATCTCCTGCGCTCTAATGGCGATGTCGCCGGCGACAAGTAGTTTCGACGCGACCGTCACCGCATCGAGCTTTCTCCGTGAGCGACTGGCGAGCACTACTTCCATGCCCGGACTGTTTTCCTGGTCAAGGAACTTGATCAAGCACGGAGTGCTGAACGCGCTACCGCCAATAATCGTGATCTTCACATGCGTCCGTTTTGTGCCATGAGCGCGTACTCTGCGGCGCCGCGCAGGCAAGCATGATCGTCTAGCTCGCTTAGCTTCACCATGTCAGGAGAAAAAACCAGAGGCGAATAGTCGTTTCGCAGTCGAAGCAGACGGCAAAGCAATTCAGGATAAATCGGTCCAATGCTGCAGGCAAACCCACCAATTATGAAAATACCCTGCAGCCCAAGAGCCAAAACCACACTATTTAGCACTTGAGATAGCGGCCGGCATGCTTGTTCGAGAACGTTAAGTGCCCAATCGTCTCGCTTGCGTATCGAAGGTACAAGGTGGTCTTCGTTATTTAGTGTGTCGGCTGTAGCCCCAAACTCAAGATAACAGAGGGACCGTGAAAATGCAGCCGAATCGGCTTGTGCCTCTCTCCGAGCCAGAAGTTCGACGCCACGTCCAGAGGCGATTGCACCGAGATGTCCCTTGCCTCCGCAGTCACAGACTGGTGCCATCTCTGACTCGTCCACCGACAGATGGCCGATCTCGCCAGCATATGGCCCCTTGTCGAACAATGTGATTTTGCCTGAACTGCGACAACAAACTTTGCTCCCGATCCCGCTGCTGATCGTCACAACAGTGAATCGTTCCCAAGGGCTCTGTCGAGCCAAATAAAGTGCTGCAGCCGACACGTCGTTAAGAAGGTACACCTCTCGACTCGTCCGTCTTGCAAGCTCCCCGAGAATGTCAGGAACTTTCTCATCGAGCCCAGTTACAGTCGGGGCGTTCACGATCCTTCCGTCCTCGTGTAGAGGACCAGGAAAAGAAATCGCTAAGGGAGCGACGCTTTCAACAAGACTTGCCGAGTTGGAAACGTAACCGACGATTTTCTTCAGCACTTCATCCCAGATCGCAGATGGGGACAATCCATCGCGGAAGGATCCTATCCGCTCCTGGGTGAAATTGGCGAGTTCCCGCTCACGGGTGAAGCAGGCACACCGCAGGTGCGTACCGCCCAGATCGAAAACCAACGCCGTGCTGGCTCGCACAACAAATCCTCGCAGGGGTGGCTGCAACGGCCTTCCCAGAGACATGGGACTTTATCAAACATCTTGCCGCACTTCAATCCCGATTCGTCCTGGCGGATAGCTCACGAACTGTTGTCTAACTCAGCGATGAGTCCTTGTATGAATTCTCTTGCACCCATCAGTCGAATTGTGTAGGCCATTCAGGGTGAAGGAAGTGTTCGAAAAGTCGGGCGATTTGAGCTGGGGTCACACGGGTCAGAGACAGAGGTGGTATTCCGTCTTGGGAGAAAAAATCGACAGCATCCGTTTCCTGTGTTGCGTGAGCGTTTCCACCAACAAGATCGCACAGAAAAAACAGCTTATAGGCATGGTGGGGAATCGGAGGGTGCCCGTGAAGGTTGCGGTCGAGCAATGCCAGGAGTTTTCGGGCTCTTATGTCATAACCGGATTCTTCCTTGACTTCTCTTACGACCGCGGCGCTCGGCGAATCTCCAATATCTGCCCATCCTCCCGGCAAGGTCCACAGACCATCTTCCTTTTCCCGAACAAGCAGTAAGTTCCCTCCGCGGAAGACAGCGGCTCGCACATCCACCTTAGGTGTGGCGTAACCAACGTCCTCGCTGAGGAGCTTTACGAAGAAATCCACACTTTGCTCCCCCGAACCAGCGGCCATCATTTCGGCAGCCATCAACCGAATCAATTCGTAGCGCTCAATGTCGAAGGGATCTTTTGCATAGGTTAGTCCGGTTTGTGCAATGCCCTGCAACTTCTTTGCCCACTTCAACCACTGGGGATTCATAATCTTCCGTTCTCCAATATTCGGTGCATTCCCAGATGTGTCATTGAGGGCCTGCGCGGCCCGCGAAACTTCATGAAAATGGTCCGAGCTAAGATAGGGGCAGCTTGGAGCGGCGAGATCGTCGTCACACTGGAAATGTCGAGGCCGTAGATGTGTCTGATCCGGAATGTGCGTGTTGGGCGAATAATTGGGCGTCGCAATCTGCTCTGATGGGAGCGGCGATAGCCTGTGACCCTGCTTAAGAGAACCCGAAGGCACGTTCTCCGCTCCCAGCAGAAGGAGCAACGCATGCCTTACAAGATAGCTGGAATTGATGTACACAAGAGGATGCTGGCCGTGGTCGTCTCCGACGTCGAAGTCGACGGCGGGTACGCATTTGAACGCCGCCAGTTTGGGAGCAATCCCGCTGAACTGCGATTACTGGCCGATTGGCTGCTCGAACAACATGTCGAGGAAGTCGTCATGGAATCGACGGCTCAATATTGGCAGCCCGTCTGGGGCGCACTGGAACGGTACTGGACGCCGACATGCAAGAAGCGGGAAGGCGCAGGGGCGATGTCGGGAACGCAGCATCTGGCGCAGGCCCAATCGAACCGTGCTCGGCAGGGACGCAAAAACGACTTCGTAGACGCTGAGCGGCTGGTAAAGCGTTTGGTAGCCGACGAGCTGACGCTGAGTTTTGTACCCGATCCCGAGCAGCGGCTGTGGCGGACGATCACGCGCACGAAGTACCAACTGACGCGCAATCGAGGGCAACTCCAGAACCGGTTGGAGGCATTGCTGGAACAAGCCCACATCAAGTTGTCCAGTCTGGTCTCGGATCTGCTTGGAGTCAGCGCACGGCGGATGGTGCAAGCACTGGCCGACGGAGCAACCGACCCAGCGGCTCTCGCGGCCCTGGCCAACTATCGCTTGCGTGCTACGCAGGAACAGTTGCGCGACGCACTCGGCGCATGCCAAGAACTTAATCCCGTCTACCGACGGCTTCTGAAGTTGGCTCTCGAGGAGTTGCAGCTCATCGAGAGACAGATTAGCCAACTCGACCAGGAGATTGCCGATCTGCTACGCCCGCACCAAGACCAAGTTCAGCGGCTGGCGGAGGTGCCCGGTTTGGGAGTAGATTCGGCGCAGCAGATCATTGCCGAAGTGGGCCCCACCGCAGCGACCTTTCCTTCCGCGGGAAACCTGTCCTCATGGGTAGGCGCCTGCCCCGGCGATGACGAGAGCGCGGGTGTGAGCCACGGTCACCGGTCCCCGAAGGGCAACCGTCAGATGCGTCGCCTTCTCAATCAGGCTGCCAATGCCGCGGTTAAATACAAGGGCGGCATCTTCGAGATCCTTTATCGCCGGTATGTGCCGCGCCTCGGGCACAAGCAAACCAT
>Ga0182018_10002812_pt1 | contig 16670 bp, 26 predicted proteins | sample 812P2MmetaG_FD_120490 | JGI IMG/M metagenome (GOLD analysis project Ga0182018, IMG submission 120490) | Permafrost microbial communities from Stordalen Mire, Sweden - 812P2M metaG | ecosystem: Environmental > Terrestrial > Soil > Wetlands > Permafrost | place: Sweden: Stordalen | collected... | reverse complement strand
ACCGTTAGAGACGCAAATGTGGATGCGGCTCCGGTAAATTCAAAAACTTGCGCCCCTTGCGTGGTGGTTGGAGAAACTCCGGACGAACTAAGGGTCACGGCACCGAACGACTGGCCGTTCGACGCGAACAGTCTGCTCGAAATTACTGCCGTCCCACCAAACGTAATTGGCGTTGAGCCAAAATTGAAGTTGGTTCCGGTAGGAGCCGTGAACGGGGTTCCTCCATTACTGTTGACCGTCCACAATCCGGTACCGCCGTTCACCGTCGGTGACGAGGTTGCGGAAGCATCAAGGAATGCACCATTAATCGTAACGGTGTTGTTGTTAGCACTCCAATCGAGCGTCCCAGTAAACGCCGTAGCCGTAATGCCGGCACTCGTGAGGTTGGTATTTACTGTGACAGTACCGCCGGCGGAGTTGGCGTCGAACGTCTCGCTGTTTGTTGAGATCGGTGCCGCGACGTTGCCGGTGCCTCCGGTAGTGGACGCCCAGTTCGCCGCACTCGTAGCGGTCCACTGCCCTCCGGCGACGGTGCCACCGCTGACGTAGACCGAGGTGAACGTCGTTCCGGCCAACTCTAAGTGAGTGCCGTCAACGACGGTGCTGACCGTGGTAGTGCCGTTGCATTCTGTCGCCCCGACCAAGCCGGCGACAATGACTGACGTGCCACTAACAAGACCTGCGGTGTTAAGCACGGTGAGGCGGCAGACGCTGCCGGTACCAGACACCGCCCCGGAGACGGCTAGCGGAACCCAGAAGCAACCTCCAGCAGCCGCCCCGCAAATCGCAAACGCGGCGACCGTCGAAAGGACCCACAGCCCGAGCGCGGTTAGGCCTGCGCGAAGAAAGGATCTCATTGCCGCAATCCTCACTTGTAGTCGATATTGACGATGACGGTCGCAGCCGGAACCGACGTGTTGTCGTTGTCCGCAATGCCGGCAGTCACGCAAAAGCCAAGGCCAAGTAGAAATTTAATCCCGATCGGAAGCACGGGATTGTTGCCGCTATTCACCGGCGGAATCAGGATTGTTTTGACCGGCGTATCCGTGCCGCATGTGGGCGCGGTCGCCTTGTCATAGAGTTTCAAATAATATGGCGTCGAGCCGTTGATGTTGCCGGTCTGAACGTCAGCAACGAGCCCCGCCGTCGTTTTGAGGTTAGTCGAGTTGTTCGAGTTCGCGGCGATCAGATGATACGGCGTCGCCGGCGTGACTTCGCTGAGCACGCGCATGATGCCAGGTGTTGCCGTGATCGTCATCGTCACGGTAGCAGTCCCCGTCATCGTCGCGGTGGCGCGGGCGCGGATGTTGGTCGCACCCGACGACTGACAGTCAAAGATGCCATTGGCAGTCGCATTACTGCTGTTAAAGTCAGCACCATTGACGTGGCAACCCAGCGTTTCCCACGTCGTGCCGCCATCCATCGATTGTTCGAATGAGATCGTGCCGGTCCACGTGCCGCTGAGCTGGAAGCGGTTGACGCTCAGCCCGTTAACGGCCTGAGTGACGAACGAAGCCGCCGTAGGCGTGCCCGTCACGACGCTGACGCCAAGATAGCCGGCCGCCGCAGTCGACGCGGAATCAATGACCGTGATCGAGCCTGCGCTCGGCCGTGTATCCTGCGTAATGGTGATGGGATGCCCGGAAGTGTCCGTCGCGATGGCGCGAACATCCGTACCATCCGAGCCGCCCATGAGAACGGGATTACCCGCGACCGCACTTCCGGCCGCGGCGGCGCCGACAACATTCGGCCGACCACTGCTATCAGTCAGAAGCGCGCGCGAGTCGGTGCCGTCAGAGCCGCCGATTTGTACCGGGTTTCCGGCAACCGCAGCGCCAGCCGCAGCCAAGCCTTCGACACCGCCGATATTGACGCCATGCGAAGTCTGCGGCGGTATGGGGGCCGTCACCGCCGCATATTGCGCATAGGCGCATTCGATCAGCGTGCTGTTCGATCCAGCCGCGCAGCTCGCCGATTGTCCAGGCGTACCCAGCAGCGCCGCCTCATAGGCATTCTGCGTGACGAGGGCAGCATCCGTCGTCGCCGCGGCAGTGGAAGCGGCCTTTACCGCGGCGGAATTTCCGCCTTGGTTGATGGTGAACAGCCATGGCACGGTATTTGGCGTGTTACCCGGCTGCACCGTCCATGTGCTGGATTGAGTCGCCGTAACCGCTTGCGCGCTCGGGAATTGCACATAAGCAGCGTTACCGCTCGTGAACAATTCCGATCCGGATGAATTTGCGATGACAGTGCCGGGCCAGAATACACCGCCCGTGCAGCTCGCCCCTGTGCCTCCGACGCACCAAGCAGCAAACCCAGCGCCGGCGCCGAGCGTCGCCTGAAAACTCGTGCTTGCCCCAAGAGCTAAAGAACTCCATAGCCCACTAAGAGCGATAAGAGAGGCAATAAGGAGTTTCTTCATTATGGAGCTCCATGCAGCATTGGCAGCGCGCAGCCTATTGAAAGGTCGATGGCACCACTGCAACCGCCGCCGCCGCCGCCATGGCCGCCGGCGCCCGTGGGCGATGTACCTCCGCCGCCGCTGGGCGTCATGATCCAGATCTGGGCGTGAGCGACCACCACCAAACCGATCAAAAGCGCCGCTATGGCGAGGATCTGCCGCATCAGAATTGCGTGTAATAGACGATTGCCTGCACGGCGACGGCGCCATTCACATCGATACAAACATCATTTGGAGTCGGCGCCGGCGGCAGGCCAGTATAAACCGGTAGGTGATCAACGATTCCGGTCTGAGCGCCGAGCTCGAACGCCGGGGTTATTTTCGTGGTGCCGGTCCCGCACGCTGATCCCGTGCCATAGACCAGGTCGACGGCTGCCGTTCCGTTCGAAAAGTAATCAAAGCCACAGACATAAATGCCCTTGCTGGCGGCATGGGTGATCAGCAACGTGTTGCCGCTGGTCGAGGCATCATATTGCGCCGATTGATTACAGCCGAACATTTGGCTCGGCGAGATGCCTGCAGCGCGCGCCGAGTGCACCCACGGCGCCGCCAAGGCCATGGCAATAGCCAGGGCAGCAACGCCGAGTTTTCGGTAGAGCTTCATGGTTGAATCCCCGTAAGGTCGGCGGCGCAGGCTAGAAGCCCTTCAGTGGTTTATTGCTGATAGCCATTCACATTGACGTTGACCGCGGTCGCCGTGCCGTCGGCCGTGGTGGTGACCGTGATGGCAGTATTGACAGCACTCGCCGGAACGCAGGGATTATAGTTGCGCGAGATCGTTATGCCGGCCGCCGTCGAGCTCGCCTGGTAGGTAAAGGATGAGCTGTCGACCAGGCCGGCCACAACAATCGGACCGATCGCCGCCGTGCCGCCGATCGCGGAGACGTCCCAGCCGCACACATAATTGGTGACATTGGCTGTGGCTGGCAGCGTGGCGACAACGGCACCGGTTGTGCCAGCGCCGACTTCCGCGAGCGGCGTGGCCGTCGCTGGATAAAGCGACGCGAGCGGCGGCGTATAGCCGTAAGCGGCAGGACCGGCTGGATTCGCCGGCGCCGCGGAGATCGCATGGATCCCGGCGAACAGAGCGCCCAACACCAAAGCACACGCGGCGACTAAGGTGATTTTCCTGGAGAGATTCATCGTCGTTATCGCCGCGGCGCGGCGCTCCTGTGAGAGTGAAAGCGAATGGGCCGGTTCAATTGAACCTTTCCTCGGACTAGGCTGAACCCTGCTTTCGCCACTATGGACTCTGCGGACATTCCAGCCATTCCTGACCATCCGAGTTCGGGCATCCCCTATAAGATGCCGCGGGGGGCCTTGCGGGCCGTACCCAGCCCTCTGGGGTAATTAGACCTGCGGCGGCGCACCGCCGAGGGTGTTCTGTCCCGTTACCGGCTCATTGCCGGCGCGCCGAGCACCGCCACGGCCGGCATTGGCTTGGCCGCCAGCGGCACCGTGCAGATTACCCGGACCGCGTTCCGCCATATGCGCCACCTTGGCGCCGAGGATCGGAGGCGAGCTCGATCGGCCGGACTGCGGGGCGAAGTTGTGCGGCGACATGCCAGGCAGGGTGCGGGCGTCTTTGCCCTCGCGGCGGATCTTGATCTCTTCGCACAGCTTGATCAGCGCGGTCTGATAGGCGAGCGGGTCGAGCTGAGTCACTTTGGGATTTTTGGCCATCATCTGTGCCGCTTCCGCCATGTCGCCGATATCGAATGCGGCGCGCGTGGTCGGGAGGCTGCGGGCCCATTTCGCCCAGCGCAAGGCACCGGCGCGATTGAGCGGCTCGGTATGTTGGTTCGGGGTGGCGTCGAGCACGATGATCGAGCCCTCCTCGTACCAGGTGCCGGCCGTGCCAAGGCCGTAGAAGCCATCGGCGGCGCAGCGGTAGCACGGCGCGCGCTCCTGGATGATCTGGTCGCCATCGCGCATGGCAAACACTTCGGGAAGATGCGCGAGATTGTATTGCGCGAGCAGCGCCTGGTCGTTGTCAGCGGCGGCCTCGAGCGGGCTTTCGGTTTTGTCTTCGGTCATGACACGGTCTTTCGTTTGAGAGGGAAAAAGCCGCGGCGGCGGTTTAGACCGTCGCGGAGTTTAGGACTTGCCGGGAGGCCTGTTGTTGCCCCGGAGGGCAAGAAACAGGAACGAAAGCAAGTCCGGTTTCGATCAATAGTTCGCCGCGTATTGCCCCAAGCTCGACTGGGCGGACGTGCCGCCGAGGTTGATGTACCCGGTCAGCGTGAGTCCCGTGAAGTTCGATCCGGCCACGACGTAATCGAGCTGGATGAACCGCGGCAGCGCCTGGCCGGTTTCCCGGCGCGGAAAGTCGAAAGCGCAGACCCGGATCGAGGCCAGGATCGAGGCGAGCGGGATCGCGCGGGTCTCGATGTAGGTCACGAAGGTAAGCCCCGAGATGGTACCGCCGCCGTTGTCGGGCGCACCCTGCAGCGCAACCTGAAGCGACGTCGCGGCAGCGGGAGTGCCCGTGCCGGTAAACACCTCGATCGATGGCGTACCGACGCCGCGGCCGAGGCCGAGATCCTCGCCGAAATAGGTGGCGTTGCCGATGATCGAATTCGGCGGCACCGTATAGGTACCGCCCGAGGTCGCGATCAGCGCGCCGTTGAGGATATCGTAGCAGTTGGTCGAAACCGCAGACGCCGTGACAGCCTGCGCATTCGACAACACCAGGTTCTGGTCTTGCAAAGCCATGGTCGTTGTTTCCTAGAGAGGGAAGGGGAAAGGTGTTGCCGTCATGGCAACACCTCGCGCGCGGGGTTGCGTCAGACGACGCGAGCCTCCGTATTGAGCAGCGAGTCCTGCACGCCGATCGGCACGTTGCGCCAATTGACGATGGGACGCCCGGCATAGTCGGTCGGCGACAGCAACACGTTCTTGTCTCGAATTGCCTGCACGTCCATCGCCGCGCGGCCGGTCCTGTCGACATATATCTTGAGCCGGATGGCAGGCGCCATCTTGTCCGGGGCATCGGTCTTGGTGATGCCGGAGACCGTGCGGCCTGCGGTCGGCAGGCGGACGATGGCGCGCGACAGGATGGCGAAGATATCTGGCGGCGTCGGGCCGAGGAGCCCCGCGGTCGTGGTGTCGATGTTGCAGAGGCGGACTGTGTAGCGCCAGTCCTCGACCACCAGGCCGAGCTGCCACTGGAATAGCGACGTGTAGGCCTCAAAGCGCTGGTTGCTGGAATCGAAGCCCGGGACGATATCGCCCTTGTCTTCGAATACCAAGCCGCCCTTTGAGCCCTTGGGGTAGATGCCGTATGCGGTATTGTCGCCCCAGCCGATCATCCAGATCGAGGTATTGCTCGAGCCGGTTCCGCCGCAGTCGAACACGTTGACGGCGTTTTGCGCGGTCGCGATCGAGACCGTATTGAAGAATGGCGACCAGCCCGTGAACTGCTCGGGCGTTGTCCACGAATTGCCGTAAGCCAGCGTGGTCGATTGCTGTTGGGAAAGACCCTCCATGTGGGAGACGTCTTCCTTTTCGCGCCGCACGCTTTCCTGGCCGCCGAGCTTGCAGAGCTCCTTGTCGACCTGGGAGTAATCGCGCAGGAGCGACATGCCGAATTCGAGCTGCGCCGCGTTCGACTTGGTGTAGGGTGTGCCCTGGTAGTAGCGGATATACGTGCCCTTCGGCAGTGCGGTCCGAACCGTCGTGACGTGCGTGGTGAGACCATTGGCCTCGACCATCGGCATATCGTCGACCATTTCATTGCACTGGGAGAGCAGCTCCGCCATGTCCGAGATTCTGCCGTCGGGATCGGTCATGCGGCCGATATCGGCAAGCGTCAAATAAGCCATGGTGTCGACTCCGAAAGATCACGCCTTCGGGCGTGACCGTGAAGTCGCACGTTTTCTCCATTGCCGCGGAGCGTGTGAGGAATTCAACGCAAACGACGAAAGAAGCCAATTACGACGGCGAAGGAGATCCGTCGTTCATGTTGCTCTTGTCGTACCAGCCGCGTTTGCCCGGGCCTTTCGGCATTTTGGGAGCAAGCGGGTTTGCCGGCACGATGCCGTCTTCGAAGATGTTCAAGGCTTTACCGATATTGTGAAGCAAGCGAACCTGCTCGATGAAATTTCCCATGCCGTTGTTGGTGGTATGAGCGAGATAGATCCTCGCTTGTTCCGGCGTGAGAAACTCCTCGACCACGGCTTTCGCCATGGACAAAGATGTTTCGAGTCGATTGCCCCCCAAGTCGGGGTTGTTGCGCAGCTCGGTCTTCCAGGTGTCGTTAAGCGTGTTCCAAGTTTCGCGCTGCTCTTGACGAACCCGGCTAACATCTGCCTTGCGCTCTTCGACGTAGAGATCGACCAGGCGTTGGGCGTCCTCCTGCGGAAGCTGTCGCGAGCCCACAATTTCCGTGAACTTGCCCAGTTCCTTGTCGTCGAGCTTGATGCCGTCGGGTACCTTGAATGCTTCGTACTTCAGCGGAGCCGGGGCCTGTGCAGGCGTGGCTTCTTTCGCCGGGTCGGGCGCCTTGGCTGCATCCTTGACCGCGTCGGTCGCTTTCGCGTCGGGCTTTTCGCCCTCGGCTTTGGCATCCTTCGCGGGTTCGGCTTTTGCAGCTTCGGCCGGAGCCGGCTTTGCATCCGGGCTTGCCTTGGCGTCGGCCACGGCGGGCGCTTTCGCATCCGTCTTGGCGTCTTCCTTTTTCGGCTTGCCCCTCGCGGCCTCGAGGAGAGACGGCGTGGATTCGGATTTTGCGGGTTCGGCAGCGGGAGCAGCGCCAGGCGCCGGCTCAGTCTTCGCCGCGCCATCCTTGACAGCTCCAGCAGCGGGCGCTGCCGGGGCCGGTGATGGGGCGGGGCTGGTAGAATCTGATGAAGGCGCGGCGGCACCGGACGTAGCCGAAGCCGCTGAAGAAGAAGCCCCACTCGCTGGCGCCGCAACGGCAGGCGCCGCGGCCGGCGTAGGGCTTGGTGCTGCACCATCGGCAGCGGGAGCGGGGGGCACGGGAGGGTCTGCAGCCATGTCACTCTACCCCTTGTTTGATTCTTTACGTTTTGGCAATGGGGGTCCGCCCGGATATCCGGCCGGCGGCGGCAAATCCACCATCATTTTTGTTTGCGGCGGCTTTTCCGCCTCTTCGCGGTTGCGCTGCTCGGTCCGGCGCACCTCATCGAGGCGCTTCTCTTCGTCACGTTGTTCCTTGATCATTTCGACGTAGAGATCGGGCGAGGCATCCATCCCCTCGAGCATGAGCTGCTTGCCGACATTCTCCTCGCCCTGGCGAAAGGCGGAGATGTGGGTATCCTCGCCCGCGAAAGTATCGCCATAGATGTGGCAGCGCTCGAGGAGTCGATACAAAAACGCGCGGCCTTTCTTGTTGCGCATTATGTGGCGAAGTTGATCAGCGTCATCGCGTTTCTTGCGTATTGCCTCACGTTCGGCATTGGCGTTCGCTGCCGGATCCGTGGCGTCAAAGGGTTCCTGCGCGAGGTCTTCAGCCATAGGTGTTAGACCTTGGCGGCGGCGATACTTGACTGAGAGATGGCAAATTCGCCATCTCCGCCCAGGCCAGGAACGCCTTGATCATCCGATAATCGTTGCCAAACCCAGTCACCTCGAGCCAATCGAATATGCCAGGCAGCGCGAATGACTCGGTCAACATCTCATTGAACTGTACGAGGAGCGGCGCGATCCGGTTCTTGACCTCGGCGATACGTTGCGGACCGCCGAAATATTTAACCGAGTGCTTCATCGCGTTGGCGCCCGGCGTGGCCGTCAGGGCCTCCCGCATCTTGCTGCGGATCTGCGGCGGAACGCCAGCCATCAGCGCCTTGCGAAATGCCGCGTCAACCTTGGCATCGACGTGCACCATGCCGTCTTTGCGGACGATCGTGAACGGCAGCTTCTCGAGTGCACGAACACGATCGCGCACCATGGCCGCGCGGAGGCGCTCTTCGCTCATCGTCAACGCCTCACGGGTCCATAACCGAGGCGCCTGAGCTCAGACGCCACGGCTCGCATCCCCGGCACCAGCATGCCGCCATTCACATGATGCACCAGGTCCGTGCCGGCAAACATCACAACGCCATTATCCTCGAGCGGCCAGCTTTCGACCATATGGATAAAATTCGAGATGTCCGCGTGATACAAATGTTTCGGCGCGAACTCCTGACGTGCTTCGTACTTGCCCTGCATAACGCCAAGGGCAACACCTTCAGCACGCGCCGCCGCCATGTGCACAGCAATCGGAACGCGCTTAGTTTTGGGCTTATGCTTCTTCTTCATAAAAGCCTCCATCGTCACCCAGCCGGCAAAGCCCAGGTGCGACGTGTCCGGGGGAAGCGATGACACTTCACCGGGGACGATGGAGTCCGGGGTTTCGTTTCATCGCACTGCAGAGCCCGCGTTTGCCGCACGGGGAACGAGCGAACTCAGAATGTATCGGGTCGCGCGACCGAACGCACCAGCGACATAAAACCTTTTTGCAAATCGGTTCTGGCGATCGCCAACCACCGCTTATCAACGTTGGGTCGTTCCATCTCAAACTTTTTGCAGAGATCGCCGACGTGTTCGGCCAATGCTTTGGCCTCGTTCATGTCTGCAATCTCGGCCTCTGAGAGGTCGCGATAGCCCTTGATCTTCTGATGCTGGTTGTCGACCACGTCGCATTCTCCTTTTGCCGGTCAGGGTAAACGAAACGCACCGTTGACCGCAGCGGCGCGTATGCGGTCGGGACTCCAGCCTTTACGCCAGGCCCGATAGACGTCGACATAGCCATAGTAGTTGACGAGCTCTCGGAACGGTTTCGGCATTGCATCGACGGCCTGCATGACAGGTGCGGCAACGCGTTCGGTATATTGTGGCGAGGCCAGATCAGCAGCCTTGGCAGTGAAGCCAGCAACCTCTGAGTTATTCAGGCAGCGCATGCCAATCCTCACGGACACGAATCTCCCGGCCTTTCATCATCATTGGAAATTCCGGCTCTTTGTCGTGTACGACGGCCTCAAGCTGAGCATCGGGATCGGAAAGCCCCAAGTGCTGCATATGTGCTGCAGCCTCATGATCACATTCGAATCTCTCTGGCGGCAACAATGCAGAATGCCTTACCCGTAAGGCGAGACGCATGCGGCGCAGCAACGCATCATCGCAGACCAGAGGCGTTCGGAAACCTATAGCTTCACTCACATATTCGCAGCGCATCAATGCCTCGAATAATTGTCGGGCAGCAACAGCGACAGCTTGGCATTGAGCGCCTTGCGCTTGCTCAGCGCTTGGTGACCGCGCAGCTTGCGCGCCATCTCATCGAGCGTGTTTGCCATCGTGGTCCACCACAGATCGCCGCGATGGCAGGTGGCGAGCTGGCGACAGCCGCCGGCGGCTTGCACCACACCATCGAGGAAACGCTTGCGGCATTCCTTCCAGGGACGCGGCTCGCCGCGAACCTCGCCGGTCTCGTGTTCCTTCATCGACAAGCCGAGGCCGGCATATTTCACACAGATCAATCGGGCCTTGTCGAACCTGGTCATATAAGCGCGCCAGGTCTTGATGCTTTCCGGCTCGTGCTTGATCAGATGGGCGCAGGCATCGGAGACCATGCGCAGGCCTTCGATGACGCGCTCGTAGGATTCTTTCTCGAGCATCAGAGTGCCCTGGCGAACCGGATCGCCATGGGCATCGACTTCGATCTTTTGCTCGGCTTCGGGCGCCGGCGTGCCGTCGGGGGCGAGGATTTTTTCGCTCATCGTGTCCTCACCCAGAGACGTACCGCAAGCCCCGTGCCGCGATTGAACGGTTCGTATCGGTAGCGGCACCATTGGCTGCCATCGTCGAGCAGCACCATGTCGGTAACAGTCCCGCGGGCGCCAAGCGCCGCGATATCGGCGCCGCTGAGATCCTCGGCATTGATAAAATGCGGCGGTATCACAGCGTCGCCGGCATTGATAACATGCGGCAACATCATATTGATAACATGCGGCAACATCACAGCGTTCGCCGCTTCAGGTGCACGTAATGCACATTGCCGCTTGCGCTATGCGCCGGGATGATCTGCCACGGTTCCCAGCCTTCGGCACCACGCCCATTGAGATAGTTCTGGAGATCCTCAATGTCGCGGTCCGGAACGCGGTCAATCATGATCTCCCATTTTGGGATGATCTCGACACGATCGTAAGCATAGCTTGGCTCAGGTACGGGGCGCGGGGCTGCCCCAACGCCACCTTCAATCATCACGTTGGCACGGTCGCTGCGCTCTTGCTCCGACAACCAGCGCACCGGCTCGAGCGGAGGGCCGCCGGGTTGGCCAGGTGCGGCCCTGCGGCCGCCGGGTATCGGCGCGGCACCATCCGCTCCGCGCAATGAACTCAGTTCATTGCCGTCTTTGTCGGTTAAGGCCATCAGTCGCACTCCTCAGTTCGCCGGATATATTCCTCCGGGGTCTCACGCGGCTTGCCGCTCCGCTTGCGTCCGAGATCAACTAGCGTCTTATCGTAGAAATTGCCGTTGACAAAGTAGGCGTCAAACATTTCCCCACGACAATCTGGCGCGTGTACGATCTTGCTCATTGCAACAGGTTCCCCGCACCAGTCGCCGCACCACCCATGCCGCTTGCGATCTGCATCGCGTTTACCAGACCACCAGGATCGATATCACTGGCATCTTTGGCCGCGGCGGCTGCGGCAGGAGCTGCATGCGTGACAGCCTGCATGGCCTGCGCCTTGTCCGCGGCCTGCTTGTTGGCTGCGGCTTTGGCAGCGCGCATTTGTTTGACCTCGGTCTCGCCATACATAGCCTTGACCGGGAAATTTGCCTTGTCAAGATAGATCCTTGTGAATTCGTCGATGTTCACGTTATCCGCTGGCGATTGCTCGGGATAGCTCTTTTGCAACTGCGTCACGACCGCGATGCCACGTTCCATCGAGGCGGTTTCCGCGGCGCGCTGGGCAACGGCTATCATGGAATCGAACTCGATCTCAAGCGGAATGCCCAAAAGGCTCGGGGGCTTGGGCGGCAGAAGACCGCGGCGCCCCATGATCGAGATGACGCGGCGGAGATCCTCCGCAAGCTCGTTCTCGATGCCTTCAACCACGGGTCCAAGAACCTGTAATTTTTCCCCACGCCTTTCGGCAATCTCCATCTCGTTTCGCGGTTGCACGCCCTCGAGGTTTTCCATCATCTGGAAAAGGTCATTGAAGAACCACTTGCCGACGCGCGCATCGAGGCGCTCGATCAGCGCCGTCATATGTTCGAGATCCATCTTGATATCGTAGATGGACTTCATGCCCTCATTCAGGTTCGGGACGAAGGTGACCTTGCCGGGATTGATCGACGACGGCTGATTCTTCAGGAACATCGTCGCCAGCATCGGCGGGCGCACGATCTTATCGATCGCCTCGGCCTGGCGCACCGTCATCAAATGCGACTGCAGAATATCAGGCAGTGCATCCATGCCGGGCGAGCGGCCATAGGGATCATTCGACGTGGTCGACCAGCGCGGCGTGATAAACGGTTTATTGCGGAAGCCGCGGACCGATAGCGGCTGGCTCGAGGCCTTACCCCACACCCAGAAATATTCGCGATACGTGAAATTACCGGGTACGCGGCCGAGGTTCTTGGCCTGCCCTGGCATCTCGGCGGCGAAGTTGGGCTCGATCGCGTGTGCGACGATGACCTCGGTCTCGAGGCTCGCGCCCTTGTTTGCCCAAAGCGTCTGGAGATCCGGCGGCAGGCGATCGAGGCCGAACATCTGCACGCACTGGATCACGGTCAGGACGAACGTGCGATAGAACGAATTGATCCGGAAATCTGATCCTGCACCCAGATAGTATTCGCCGGCGCAGGGGTTGTAGCAGCGGATGATGGTCTCACGGTCCTCATACATCAGCTTGGGCGCCGTGCCGAAGACGATCAGGTCTTCGAACATCTGCGTTGCGGACTGATAGTAATTGGATCCGGAAAAGACGCGATAGATCCGGTCTTCGACTTCTTCAAACCACAACTCGCCGTCGCGATCGGGTTTGAAGTTGCGCAAGCCCGCCTTGATCTTAAACCACGGCCGCGAACTCGACATGATGCCCGAGCGCATCCCGGCCGTACAGACCCGGACAGCCTGAGCGCCAGTCGGATCCTTGATGGCCCCATTGATCGCGAGGCCGCGCGACATGGTGTTGGGAACGATCAGCCAGTGATAGCGCCGCGGCAGGATCGCTTCGGCAAGCTTGGCCCAATGCTCCCACCAGGACAGCCGCCAATTGCGCAAGGCATAGAGCCGCTGCTCGAGCTCGAGCCGAAACTCCTCCCAGTGCTGATTGTCGGGATCGTACCATTGCTGTTTGGCGAGCGCCGGCGCTTCTGCCAGGAGCGATGCAGACGCGAGCTCGTAATGCGCGACGGCCGACGCCGCGGCAGCGCCGGTCACGAATTGGCGGCGGTCCATGTTATTGCCCGGCCGCGCCGTTGGTTGAACCAAGCAATTCCTGCTTGGCCAGCGTCGGAGCTGACACGCCTTGACCGCCGGTTAGATCGGTACCGCTAAAACCGGATCCGGCAGCGCCAGCTGCTCTAGCGCGAGCAGCTGCACCTGCCGCTTGGACGTTACCGCTCGCGATCGTTGGCGGCGGAGCGGCCGGAGGTAACGGTGGTGGCGGAGGAGGCGAGGCCGGCGGCGAGAAAATGCCCATGATCAATCCTTCAGGCGAGGAGGGCCAAACCGGCAAACAAGCCGATCACGATCGACAGCAGGGCAGAAACGACGTGCAACGCTCGCACCAGAAAGGACTCGGGAAAGGCCGGAATCCAAAGCGAGACCGTATAACTTACATAGGTGAGCCCTAGCGCGAAGATCGCGAGCTGCCAGGCACCAACGTGACCGGTCACGATGCCGGCCACAAATACGGCTATGAGATAGAGAGCGCTGTTGAGCATGGCTCCGAAGACGAATGCTGGGTTCATGGCTTTACCTCAAAGGATCATAATCGGAACTGTAGAGCGTCCCTTTACGCTGCAGCATCTCGATCTCGATGAAGACGCGATCGGCTGGCGTCATGGTCGTGAGCGCTTGCTCGAGCTGCTCGGCGCGCTGGCTATCATTGAAATACAATGGGCGCATGAGCGTGAAATCGAGGAATTCGAGGAGCTCGCGCCTGGCATCCTGCGCAGGTCGACCAGGTCCGCTCGGCGCGCCGCCACCACGACCAGGCGGCTCGATGCCGGGACGGTAGAGCGCGCGAACTCCACCTGGTTGTTCCTCACTCACGGCAGGCGCCGTGACAACGGCGCCGTATTGTTGGAAGCCTTAGTCAAGGAAGGTGTCCTTACTGGGGACCAAGTTCGTGGCGTCGTCACTATGCTGTTCGCTCATTTCGGCGGCTGTCGCCATTTCACGGGGGGCAGAAGGGTGCGACTGCTCACGGCAGGATGGCCGCACGGACATGGAACGCGGCAGAGCCGATCACGGCGGATCCAGACCTCTCGGACTAAGCGCTGATTGGTGGTTGGGGCGGTTCCAGTAAAGGCCACTTCAACCATTTCGCCCATAACGTCCACCACCAGCAACGGTCTCTGCGGCCCTTGCGCGAAGATGAAGGCACAGTAATCGCCAACGCCGAGGGGTCGATCGGTCATCGTGTGGTTTGCCATTTGTGGAAGTCCGTTTCGAGTTTGGCCATGTCGAACCGCCAGCCCTTGAAATAAACCACACCTTCGAAGACTCGCACTAAGGGGCCGTAGAGTTCCTCGAGGATTTGGAGAAGCTTAAGCGCGTCTTCGCTCATCTCATCATGTCGCCCATGTCCTGTATGCGAGCCTCTTACCGGCCACGCGGTCTATGAAGTACAGCTTGTGGTCATAGCCAACCTGCCGTTTCCCAACTGTAACCCGACCCGATCATCCACCGTTTTTTGTCTCGCATTACGGCGGCACATTCTTGCCGGGTGATTTCCTTTGCCCCCTTAGCGACCGCTAGAGCGCGTCGGGTAAGCGACAAATCGTAATGAGGAAAGCTTGCCTTTTTCGGCGACTGATACCATTGACGTTTCATGCCGATTGCAGAGGCCATTGCGTGCAATTCGTCCGCGGTGTCGGCGAGCATGTGACACATAACCATCCGACCAAATCCATTCCGTGCGCCGTCAACGTAAACAGTCATTGAACTCCCTTCACTTTAACGGGTCATACTCGGACTGGAAGCTATTACTCTGGCCGGCGATACGCCACATATGCGGCGGCCGCACGATTGCCCGTCGAAGACCGGATAGCTCGATATATCTGGAACAATTCCCAGCTATCATTGGCTTCCCATTGCGGCGCACGATCAACGTACCGTTTGGCACGGCCGCGCAGAAGACATCCCCAGCGTACATCCGAGGGCCATAATTGGGCTTATTTCGGCTATCACGCAAAAGCCCGTAGGGTGTAGTCCACTCGCCGACCCAATATTGATCAACGGTATCCGAGATGCCACCCATCACTGTTGCAGCCATCCGCCCTCGGCGACCAATCCTAATACTAGCAGACCGACCGAGTTTGATGAAGAGTTCCTGCATTCCGTCCGCCAGCAGTGGGCTAACCGTGGCGTAAGTTCGTGTCGTTCGTTGTGTCCACCCATCGCCAAGAACCGCACCTCGTACAAAGGCTTCAATTATGCGCGGCTCGGAATCTCGCACCCATTGTGGAACAAATTTGTCGTATTTGTTCCCAAGAGGCCGGACCTCATTCCATAACCACTTGCACGACGTCTGAAAAGCATTAGCGCGATACGCCCACGACCAAGGAGTTTGGGCAAGGAGTTTGCGCAGATATTCGCGTTTACCCGCGCCCGTCTGGCAGATTTGCACTTGGTATCCACGCCCAGGCATTTGCACGTTTTTCGCAAAACACCCCTCCGCGACGTACCAGCCCAGCAACTCCGCCCACACTGCAGCATCCAACTTACCAGGGCGACCATGTCCCGTTTCCACCAGGACTTCGCCACGCTTCTCGCCCCCCCAACGCGCCTGCAATTTAATGCGATCCCAGACGGTAAGATCCTTGGCAAGCTTTATAACCGGCTCCATTTTCCCGCGCGGATACACCACCATCCGATGATTAGGTGTAACCACGGCATCGAGCTTGTGCCCACCGAACGCTACCATCTGACCAACAAACGGTCGCTGGATAAGCTCGGTGGGAATTTGATATTCAATCTCATCGGTCGCGAGGTTAACCGTCGCGAGTCGCTCGCTGCCACGGAGATGTTCAAAGCGGCGCCAACCGAGGTTAGTCAGCACTTCAGTCTCTGAATCGAAACAGTCCATTAGATGATCCGCCTGGCCATCCTTGATCCTACCCTTTTCGTCGCGCTGGTAGAACCGCACCTCGGCGAGCCAATTCAACAGCGTTCGGAAAACCTTCATACGCCCAGTCGAGAGTCGCGTCCAGACGGCATAAATGCCGGCGTCGAGTGCATTCTCAGACACATCGAGCGTATCGAGCCCGAGATCCTGGTAATCCTTCATCAACCTAGTGCCGTCCTTTACGGAACGACCGCGAGCGGCAGGATCGATCACGCCAGGGATCCAGACGCCTCGGGCACGGATGGCGGCGGCGTGAACCGGCGGCTCGGCTTCGCCGCGGTAGTGTTCGCTGTAGAGATAGACGATATCGGTATTCGTATCGTGTGCAGCCCACAGCGCAGCGGTTCGATTCCAGCCGACGTCCAGCGCATAGCACTGCGGAAAGTAATCCGGGATTTCGAACGGGTCACAGAGATAGGCTTCCTCGGGAACCGGGTAGATGGCGCCGGCGCCGAGGCTTGGAATGCCCTTCGACCGAGCGTCGCGCTGATAAGGTTGGATGCGGCCGAGCTCTTCGCTCTTCTGCTCCTCCGAAAGATGCGGGACGTGATCCCAGCCGGCATTCACGACGAACTTGCCTCCCATCAGATCGGGCCGGAGACCAACCAACGATCACCGTCGCAATCAACCACTTCGCGCACGATATGGCGAGGGCGTCCGGTTGAGGGTCGCTTTTCGATACAACATTTGGCGCGTTTACCGGTTCGATAGCCTGTTCCGATCTTATTGCGTTTGCCGTGGGGCGACGAGACGAGCGTGGCGCGCGGATAGCGGTCGCGGAAGATCACGCCGGCAACGGCGTTGCGCGAAATGCCAAAATGCTCGGCGATGAGCTCGTAGCTCTTCTGCCCGACCATGCGGAGAATCTTCTCGTTTCGCGTTCTCATTGAATTGGGTCTCGATTT
>Ga0182018_10002811_pt1 | contig 16676 bp, 11 predicted proteins | sample 812P2MmetaG_FD_120490 | JGI IMG/M metagenome (GOLD analysis project Ga0182018, IMG submission 120490) | Permafrost microbial communities from Stordalen Mire, Sweden - 812P2M metaG | ecosystem: Environmental > Terrestrial > Soil > Wetlands > Permafrost | place: Sweden: Stordalen | collected... | reverse complement strand
TGTGCCGGCTTGACCGAGTTGAGACCACGCATGGTCTTGGGCGCAGCGCGCAGGCCCAGGATCTGGAAGTCCTTGAGCTTGCTCTTGATCACATAGATCAGCCAGTTGTTGCCCTCGGGATCGATGGGCGACATATAGAAGCCGGGACGGGTCACATAGTTCTGATTGTTCCCGATCAGCCCCTCGATGACCTCGTCGTCGTGGAAGGTCGCGCGCACCCAAAGACACTCCGGCGGCGGAAGATGGTCGTGGAAGCGCAGGTCTTCGTGCGACTTTCCTTCAAAGGAGTTCACGAAGAAGATGGCTTTGACGCCCTCCAGCGGGATGCGCTCCATGGTCTTCGAGCCGAGCGGCCAGAAGGCCGGTACCGCATCGTGGGGATCAAGATTCTCGTCCAGCGGCCACTGGCTTCTGTCGGTGTGGCCCTTGACGGTGTGGTCGCCGAACTGGATGACCAGCATGTCCGACTCGGGCGGCGGCCCAGATGCCCCGGCTGGGGCCTTCGCGGCAGCGCTCATACAGACCTGGGCGACAGATCGTACTGCTTGATCTTGTACAGCAGGGCCTTGTAGCTGATCTGCAGGTCGTTTGCGGCGGCCTTGCGGTTCCATCCCGTCTCCTCCAGTACGCCGGCAATGACTGAGGACTCAGCCTCGCCCTTCAGACCCCGCACCAGCTTCTTCAGGCCTCCTGCTTCCACGTGGTCCTTGTCGGCGGAGGCGGCCGCGCTGCCTACCTGCTCCAGCTCGGCGATGACTGCCTTTTCGTCCTGCAGGATAAGAAAGCGGTTGACGACGTTCTCCAGCTCGCGCAGGTTCCCCGGCCAGTGGTACCGGCTGAACGTCTCAAGCAGCGCGGGCGAGATCGGCAGCGGCTGCAGCTCGTACTTCTTCGCCCCCTTGCGCATGAAGTACGTGGCCATGGCGGGAATCTCATCCAGCCGGTCGCGCAGCGGCGGAAGCACCAGCGAGAGCCCGTTGAGCCGGTAGTAGAGGTCCTCGCGGAAGGTCTTGCGCGCCATCGCGTCCTTCATGTTGACGTTGGTCGCGGCGATCACGCGGACATCGGTGCGGGTGGGGCCGCGGCTCCCCAGCCGCGAGAATGTGCCGTCCTGCAGGACGTGCAGCAGCTTGGCCTGCAGCGGTGGAGGCATCTCGCCAATCTCGTCGAGGAAGATCGTGCCTCCGTCGCAGGTCTCAAACTTGCCCGGCTTGCTCTTGACCGCGCCGGTGAAGGCGCCTTGCTCATAGCCGAAGAGCTCACTCTCCAGCAGGTCGGCGGGCATGGCCGCGCAGTTGACCTTGAGGAACATCTTGCCGCTGCGGCGCGACATCTGGTGGGTGAACATGGCGACGATCTCTTTGCCGGTGCCGCTCTCGCCCAGGATCAGGACGGGGATGTCGGAGCGCGCCACCAGCATGGCCTGCGCCTCGACCTCGCGCATCCGCTTGCTGGAGCGCACAAAGGAGTGGCCGCCTTCCAGGCGGATCTCCTTGGGCTCCCCGGTCTCTTCCTTATGCACCAGCAGGTGCTTGGCGATGGCGACCTCAAGCGAATCGTCGACGAATGGCTTCAGCACCACGCCGCTGGCACCCAGCCGGGCGAAGACCTCATAGTCCGCCATCTCGGCGGTGGTGGCCAGGATCAGGACCGGGACCTCCGGTCGGGTGTTGCGGACGCGCGAGAACAGCTCCATGGAGCGGGCGACACCGTCCCACGCCAACAGCACCAGGCTGGGCCGCTGCATGGCTTCCAGATCGCTCAGAAAGGCCTTATCCTCAGAGAACAAGCGCAAATCGTAAAGAGACGAGAAGGTCCGCTTCAGGTAATTGAGGACCCTGACGTTGGACTCGAAAACGAAGAGACAGGGCCGGGGGCCGGGAACTTGTCTTTCGGAAGAGGTAGAACTGGCCGCCATCATTTGACTCCACTGCGTCGACTACTGCACATGCGCTTATCTGGTACTGTCGCCGTCACACGGCTCGATATGGGGACCTGATTCCCAAAATGGGCCGAAGACAGCGGACTGCAAAAATACCGGAACAACCTGTGAGATGCTGCATACTTGGCAAACGTTTTCAAGACGTTCACGGAAAAAGTGGTAATAAACTTCCTACTAATATGCAGAAAGTTTACATGACGTTGCAAAGGAACTACATTAAATTCGAGCGACAACTCATTATCGGCGATTTCGGGAGCGCCCAAATACCTCCAAAATAAGGCCTTTGGTACTCAACGTGCTTAACCTTTAGTACCCAATACAGTTTTTGCACCCGACCGGGGCGATTGGACTGCCACGTGCGAGGAACAGGCTCGGCGGGGCCAACAACAGGTATCTATGACGACTGTTCATTTCTCGGAGCATGAAACCCAGCTCGATCTGCCCCCTTTGGACGTCATCTTCGGCCGGGGCGCGGAGATGCAGCTCATCCGGCGAAAGCTGGAGATGGTGGCCAAGACCGGCGTCGCCGTCCTGGTGCAGGGGGAGAGCGGCACCGGCAAGGAGCTATGCGCGCGCCTGATCCATGGCACCTCGGACCGCGGCGTTGGCGAACTGGTCAAGGTCAGCTGCCCGGCGATCCCCGCCGGCCTCATCGAAACCGAGCTCTTTGGATACGAGAAGGGGGCGTTCACCGGCGCCCACTCGACCAAGCGTGGGCGGCTGGAGCAGGCCCATGGGGGCACGCTACTTCTCGATGAGGTGGGCAGCCTCGATATCAATGTCCAATCCAAGCTTCTCCAGGTGCTGCAGGACGGCACCTTCATGCGCGTCGGCGGGCACGAGACCCGTTCCATCCAGACCCGCGTCGTCTCGGTGGCCAACCGCGACCTGCGCGAGCAGGTGGCCGACGGCACATTTCGCCTCGACTTCCTGTACCGCATCAACGCCGTAACCCTCAACCTCCCTCCCCTGCGCAGGCGAGCCGAGGACCTGCCGCAGATTGTCGACTATCTTATCGGCCATCACGCGAGGATTTTTCACACCGAACCGGCGCCACTCTCGCGCAATGCTCTGCGCCTGATGCAACGGCACAGTTGGCCGGGCAACATCCGGCAGCTGGACAACCTTATCCGCAGCTATGTGCTGATCGGCAACGAGGAAGCGCTGGTCGGCGAGCTGATGGACGAGGAACCATCTGAGTCCAAAGCCGCGGCGGATGTGGATGTAACCCAGCCACTCAGCTTGAAGCTGGTGACCCGGAAGGCCACCCACGAACTGGAGCGGCAGATCATCCTGAAGGTGCTGCGGGCCAACAACTGGAACCGCCTGAAGACCGCGAAGTGGCTGAAGATCAGCTACCGCTCCCTGCTTTACAAGCTGAATGAGGTTGAGGCGGCGGGTACGGGCGAGCTGCATGACGGGCCTGTCCGGCCCAAGACGTCCTCCCGGAGGGTCCCCGGCCTTTCCAACGCGACCGAACGCACAAACCTCATCCAGTAAGCTACTGCAGCTACTGCGCCCCGCGGCGGCGGATGATCGTCTTGATGGTCTCAAACATAATCAGCAGATCGAGGCCGAGCGACATGTGCTTGATGTAGTAGAGGTCGTACTCGAGCTTCTCCTTGGTCTCCGCCAGCGTAGCGCCGTAACCGTAGCGCACCTGGGCCCATCCGGTGAGGCCGGGACGGATGAGAGTGCGCATGTAGTAGAAGGGCAGCTCCTCGGCGAGCCATTGGGTGAACTCCGGCCGCTCGGGCCGCGGACCGACGAAGCCCATCTCTCCGCGCAGCACATTCCACAGCTGGGGAATCTCGTCGATGCGCACCTTGCGCATATAACCGCCGATCCAGGTGACTCGGGGGTCGTCCTTGGTGGCCCAGCGCGCGCCGGAGGATTCAGCGTCGGTAAACATGGTGCGGAACTTGACCACCTGGAAGTGGCGTCCGCCCATGCCCACCCGCGTCTGGCGAAAGAAGATGGGGCCTTTGGACGAGAGCTTGACCGCCGCGGCAATGAAGGGGAAGAAGGGCAGGAAGAGCAGAAGCCCCGTCGCCGCGGCGCACAGCGAGACCACCTGGCGGGTGAACTGCTGGGAGGGACGGATGCGGAAGCCTTCGCTGTAGAGGAAGCTGGAAGGACGAAGCCCGTCGAGTTGGATCTTGCCGTAGAGCCGCTCGCGCAGGGTGCCGTCTTCCTCCACCGTGATGCCCTGGAAGCGCAGCATCAGCAGCTCCTGCACGGGCAGCTCGCCGCGCCGGGCCTCCATGGCGACGATGATGCGGTGCACCGGTGGATTGGCTTTGGCGAGGCGATCCAGCGCCGCGATCCAGACCTGTTTGCGTTGCGACGATTCGAGCTGGACGTCCTCCCAGTCGACGACCTCCATCCCGAGGTCGGGACGGGAGCGAATGGTGTCGACGATGGAGCGGGCGTAGTCCCCCGCTCCCAGCACATAGACGCGTTCGCGAAAGAGGTCGCGGCCGGCCACCCACTCGTACCCCCTGCGCAGGATGATGAGCGCGGGCGCCAAAAGGGCCAAGCCAACCACATAGACGTAGGGCCCGATGGCGGCGTCGGGATCGAAGATGATGGCGGCGGAGAGCAGAAAGCAATCGAAGCCGAGCACGAGCAGGATGCGGAAATAAATCTGCAGCCTGACTGAGACGATGCTCGGCTCGTAAAGGTCGAAGTAATAGGAGAGCACCAGGCTGACGATGGTGATGACGGCGATCTTGAGCAGGCCGTGCTCATAGGCGAGGGCGATGTAGGCGTCCGGCGGCGCCATCATGAGGTAGGTCGCGGCAAGGAAGCAGCCGCTGACAATACCTGCCTCGCAGAGCAGGAGAACGATCGTCCGCGTGGGGTAGTAGACGTTCAGAAACCGGATCATGGCGTAGCGCGCCCCTGCTCATTGCCTGGGGCTGTCGTATCCTTCGTAGCCATAGTACCCTCCGGCGACTGTGGGGTTGTGCACGGCGTTCAGGACGAAGCCAAGAATCTTCGCAGTCTTCAGCTCAGCGAGGGCCCGCTGGGCGACTTCAAATTTCGTGATGCCTTCGCGGGCGACCATCAGGACGCCGTCGCAGGCACGGGCCAGATTGACTCCGTCGGAGACCAGGTTGACCGGAGAAGAGTCGACGATGATCCAGTCGAAGTAGGGCGCGGCATCGGCGATCAGCTGGTCGAAGCGGTGATTGCCTGAGAGATCCGCGGCCTTGGTGTGCGCGTTGCCGCCGGGGATGAAGGTGAGCGAGAGAAGTCCGTTGGGCAGAGGATGACCCGGCTCGCCCGGCCTTGGTCGCTGCATGATCTCGTCCATGGTGGCCTGCCCCGCGAGATACTCGGTCAGGCCCGGCCCGAGGTTGGCGCCCAGCATCTTATGCAGCGAGGCGCGCCGCATATCTCCGTCGATCAACAACACCCGTGCGGCCTTATGGCGGGTGAAGGAGATCGCCAGATTCGCCGCGATGAAGCTCTTCCCCTCCTGCGGCAGGCCGCTGGAGACGAGGATCGACTTGAGCTTGTTGAGGTCGCGGAACTCATGCATGCGCGAACGCAGGCTGCGGAACTGCTCCACGGCCGCGCCGCGCTCCTCGAGTGCGGGAAGCTGACTCAGCGAAGGAGTCCAGATGCACTCCTGGATGTTGGCCGGATCGGCCATGGCAACGCCGCCAAGGTCGCCGGCGCCGGCGTCATCGGCGGCTGGCAGGATGGTGGCACCACGGTCCATCGCGTCGGCGATGGTCACGCGGACCCGTGGGACATCGAACACGGCCTGGCTGGAGGAAGAGCCGCGCGCGTCTTTATCGGACTGCGTAGTGGGGCTGTTGGCGCGGTCCTGCTCTGCCTGGCGTAACGCTTCGTAGATCTTGCTCATCTTTCTTCCCTTCCTTCCCTGACTGCGCGCGCTTCCTGCGGAAGCGTGGAGTTGGCGGGAAAACCGCTATGTGTCGCCGACACCATAAAAGGCTGTGGATCGAGGTCGAGGTCGCGCGCCACGGCATGGACCATGGCCGCGGGGACCTGGCGGATATGTTCCACGTAGGCCAGAATCAGAGAGTGCTCGCAGATGAGGTTGATGATGCGAGGGATGCCGCGGCTGGCCCGGTGGATGGCCTCGACGGCTTCCTCGTCGAAGATGCGCTCCGATGTGCCGGCGATGAGCAGGCGCTGGGCGATGTAGGCGGAGGTCTGTTCCAGACTGATGGCATGGGTACGCGCCCACAGCGCGATGCGCTGGCGAAGCTGCCGCACGTCGGGCGCGCGCAGCTTCTCTTCAAGCTCCGGCTGGCCGGAGAGCACAATCTGCAACAGCTTCTCCGAGGAGGTCTCGAGGTTGGTGAGCAGGCGAATCTCCTCCAGCAGCTCCCAGCCCAGGTTCTGCGCCTCGTCCACCACGATCACGCAGGTCTCTCCGCGGCGGAAGCGTTCGATCAGCCAGCGGTTGAGTTGGATCAGCATCCCCGACTTGGTGCGGTTCTGCGGGGTCAGGCCGAAGTCGGAGAGGATGAACTCAAGGAAGTCGATCACATCCAGCCGGGGATTGAAGACGAAGGAGCTGAAGACCCGGCTCTGGTCCAGCGAGGCCAGCGCACGGCGCAGCAGCGTGGTCTTGCCCGTGCCGACTTCGCCGGTGAGGACAATGAATCCCTTGCGCGCGGAGATGCCATACTCCAGCGTGGCCAGGGCCTCCAGAGTGTGCGGCATCAGGTACAGGAACCGCGGGTCCGGACTGCCGGCGAAGGGATTGATTTGCAGATTGAAGAAGCTTTTATACATATCTATCCTGGCCCGCCTGCGATCAGTTCCCTGGGCGGCTTGCGTCCGAACAGCCGCTTCTTGCCGGAGCTGTCAGAGCCGGCGGCGGCCACCTCACCGGACCACGCGATGACGGCGAGCGTGGGCAGTTGGGTGAAGGCCCAGATGTCGCGCTCGCTGCGCAGTGCGGTGTCCTTGTACTCCAGCAGCGCAACGATCAGCACCCCAAGCGCGAGACCGATGAACAGGCCGCCCATGGCGAAGACGCTGATCTTGGGATAGGTGGGATCGGTGGGAAGATTGGGCGCGTCCAGCACGGTGAAGGTCTCACCCTCCTGGCGCTTCTCCAGGTCGGTGGTCATCTGAGACTCATTCATCTTGGTGGTCAGGCTCTGGTAGAGCGCCTGCGAGTTCTGGTAGTCGCGGGTCAGCTCCTTGAACTGCTCCTCGACCTGCGGACTGGATTGAATGCGGCCCTGGTAGGAGCGGATCTGCTGGGTCAGCGCGGCCTGCTCATTGCGCTTCGCCTGGATCGCCACATCGGCAGCGCGGATGCGCGCGCGCAGGTCCTGCACCGCCGCCGAGTCGCTTCGGCTGGGTGCGGCAGCAGGCGTCGAGACTGGGGCGGGAGCTGCCTGCTCCTGCGCAATCTGTTTGCGCAGGTCGGCGATCTTGCGGTTGATCGCGATCACATCTGGGTTCGCGGCGGTGTACCGGGAGGTCAAGTCTGCCTGCTGGGCGAGCAGGTCCTGCAGCTCTGTCTCCTCCGTCTGCGGGGGCACCGACGTGCTTCCGCCTGCCAGAACAGAGGTGGGCTGCGTCTGCTGTGCCAGCAGCGCCTCCATATAGGACTTGTTCTGCTCCATGGTGGAGAGCGCCTGGGTGGATGCCTCGAGCTGCGTGTTCAGCGTGCCCAGGATGTTGACGTTGTTGGATTCATCCTCCGGCAACATTCCGATGTGCTGGCTCTGGAAGGCAGCCAGCTTTGCGTCCTGGTCGTCCAGGCTGTGCTTGGCGGCGTCGAGCTGCTCGCTGAGAAAGTCGGTTGTGCCCTGGGAGGCCTCCTCGCGGGAGAGCAAATTCGCCTTGGTAAAGAGAGAGGTGATGTCCGCGCAGACATGTTGCGCGGTCTGTGGGTCGCTGGCGGTGAACAATATTCTGAACCCGGGAAGCCCATTGGAGCGGGCGATCTGCGATTCAACCGGCTGGATTTCGATCGCCTTGGTGCGCGTTAGGTCGATGCGCGCATCCATGGAGAGCTTGCCGGTCCCATACAGGTTGTACTTCTCAATGATCGGCTGAATGCTCGAGCGGCTCAGGATCTGTTCCGTCATGTAGGCCAGCCGGCTGTCCAGAGCCTCAGTCACCACCGGTTTGACGAAGTCGGTCGGCACCTTCTGCTGGTCGATGAGCACCAGCGAGGTCGAGACATACTCGGCGGGAACGAAGTAGGTGGCCACCACGCCAAGGATGGGGAAGAGGATGACCGGGATGGCGACGATCCACCAGCGGCGCTTCAGGATGGTGAGATAGTCTTCAGCGTTCAGTTTGCGATGACCGATCATGAATCATCCTCCTTATGGGTGTCCGAATTGGATCGCGGTGGGAGAGTAGGTAACGCCAAAGGCGACAATCTGGGCGAACCCATCGAACGCGTTGGCGATGGTCTGCGCATTCTCGTGCGCCTGGTCCTCCACCGTATAGCTCGCAAATGCGGAGAGGTTGTGGGCGATCGCGCGCGCGATCTGCGCGCCGCCAACCTTGGTGTGGAAGGAGTAGGGGATGACGTTGGCCGCGGGCAGGCTCGCGGTCTGGGTATAGGCGGCGGTGACTGCGCCCGCCCAGACCCGCTTGAACGTCTTACTGGCGGTGCCGACGACGCTGTCTGAGAGTGAACCGCCGATCACCCCATAGCCGCTGTTGGTGCCACGCGTGTAGAAGACCACCGCGTTGGAGAACTCTCCGGTGTAGGTGGCCCCGACGTCGACGAACGCGGTCACCGACTGGGTGCCGCTGCTGGAGCCGATCTCGGTCCATTGCGGACCGGCAGAGGCGCTGATGCCGAACTTGCGTGTGAACAGGTGGGTGTAAACCCCGGCAGCGGTCTGGCTGGTAAAGCCTGGCTCGGCGCCGCCGTAGGTAAAGTTCGAATAGGAGTAGTTGATGCCCCATGTATTGCGCGGGTTGATGCGATGGCTTAGGCCGCCGCCGCCCGCCTCCTGGTCGCTGTCCAGTCCGACTCCGCTGGGGTCGTCGACAAACCGCAGGATGGTATAGGTCCCGGAGACGGAGATCGAGGTTTTTGCCGTAAGAGCAAGCTGTAGCCCAGCGGTGCTGCTGTTGGAGACGCGCGTGGAATAGTCGGTGAGCACTCCCTGTCCGAGGTCTACGCCAATCTGTACCGGCTGCACCCCGAGATCGCCCGCGCCAGGGATGCCCGAGAGCCCGGTGGCCGCCGTCTCCGGCAGATAGTTCACTGAGTCGGCGATGACAAAGGTCCATTTGCCGGCCCGCACAACCTGAGACAGGGCCAGGTTCAGAAACGAATAGGCAGGCTCATTGGATGTGGTCCAACTGTGCCCTCCGGAGAAGACCAGGCTGAAGGGGTCGTTCTTCGCGCCCGAGAGATAGGCCAGGTCCCCGTCCAGAAGGGTCCCCGAGGAGGGCCCGGAGTTGCCGTAATAGCCCCAGGTAAGACTCTCCCCGGCGCTTACGGCGTACTGCAGCGATCCCGCGGCGCGCGGCAGCGTAAACCCAGTCGAGATGGGCGAAGCCTCGGCGGCGGGCAGCGCCTGGGCGAACGCCGCGGTAGCCATCGCCGCCGACTGCGCGAGCAGGAGCAAGCCCGCCGTCTTAAGGCCAGCCTGCCGGAGCACGTTCTGGAATCGATCGGTCATGGGGCAACAATGGTGTCGTCCGGCACCAGCGAGACGCCTTGCATGTCCCCCTTCTTCAGCGCCTTGGTGTAATCGAACGGGATTTTCTTCGTCCCGCGCAGAATGTACATGTGCTTCTTATTCGCATACGGGCTCAGACCGCCGCCGGCGGCGATGGCCTGTAGGACGGTCATGCCGGGGGTAATTGCGAGCGGCCCGGTGTGCATCACCTCGCCGATCAGGAAGACACGTTTACTATTGACTCCAAGCACGCTGACATTCACTACCGGGTCGGTGACGAACTGCTTCAGGCGGACCGTGATGTCGGCGGCGAGCTGCATGGGGGTGAACCCGGCGGCCTGGATGTCTCCCACTAAAGGAAGCGAGATATTTCCATCCGGTCGCACCGGGAGGGTCGTGGAGAGATTGGGCTCCTTCCACACCGTCACCTGGATCGAGTCGTCCGCCCCGATCACATAATTGGCGGACACAGAGGACTGTGGCGCAGCAGCCGCGGGGTAGACGGGAGAAGAAGAGGGCGAGACGCCGGCGTCGGCGCTGAGCGCTGGTCTGCTCGCACTCTGCTGGGAGAAACCCACGCAAAGGGCCGGAAGCAAAAGGAGCGGCAAGAACGACCAAAAGTGATGTCTCATAGTGTTTCCAATTCGTTCCAGTCGCCCCGATGTGAACATCCCTACTGGTCTACTGGCTTTGCGCCATGGTGCAAGGTGCATGCGGCAGGGGCCCCTCCGGCGAAGTTGGCTAAGCTGTTATGTTCTTTGGATGCAAGACCGCCGACCCAGGCATACTCCGCCGACTGCCAATAGGTGCTGCGTCCACGGACATAGCGGACGTATCCATGAGATTTTACACCTGGTGAAGGCGGCAAATCGTGACCCGCCGACCCGCTGGCATCCTGTGCTGCGAAGCTGGGAACGAGCAAATGTTTGATTCATCTGTAAGCAAGCTTATTCCACGTATCGCCATGCTCTTATGACACTTAAGTGTGCGGGATAGCCCACTTTTGTGCGTCGCGCAAAGGACTTCGAGCTGTCGCGCACATGCGATAATCCGTTAGGTCTTGAAAATTGCCACCCGATGTTCATGAGCCGAATCTCATGCATGAGACTGTCCCGGCCCCTGTTGTCCCCGATGCCGAATCCGTGAAGCCCCTGCACGTGCGCTCTATCCCACCTCTCGACCGCCGTCGCAGACCGCGGTCCAACGGCGGCGGCGACAGGCCACAGTGGTTGATCGCCTGGGGGCCGATCGTCCTTCTGGGACTTCTGCTCGTCCTCCTCTACGACCACATCGCCGTCAAGCTGGTGACCGACTGGGCAACCCTGCCCGATTTCTCGCACGGTTTCCTGATTCCTTTTTTTGCTTTATTCCTGTTATGGGACAAGCGGCAGGAGCTGCGCAGCACGCCCATCATCCCCACATGGTCTGGAATCTGGCTGGTAGCGCTTGGACTCTTTGAGTTGTTGCTCGGTGTGCTCGGCGCAGACCTCTTCGTGCAGCGGACCTCCTTCGTCGTGCTGATTGCCGGTCTCATCTGGACGCTGCTGGGCAACGCCATGCTGGGTCGGCTGAAGTTCGTGTTGTTTGTGCTCCTGCTGGCGATTCCGCTGCCCACCATCCTCTTCAACCAGATCACCTTTCCGTTACAACTCCGTGCCTCCGAGTTCGCCGCCGACATCCTTCCGCACCTCGGAGTCCCGGTGCTGCAGGAGGGCAACATCATCCAGTTGCCCGCGATGCCGCTGGAGGTGGCTGAGGCATGCAGCGGCATCCGCTCGCTGATGAGCCTCTTCACGGTGGCCGTCATGTACGGCTACTTGTTTGAGCGGACGACATGGCGCCGCGTCGTGCTTGCGCTCTCCAGCGTCCCTATTGCGGTCACCGCCAATGTCGCGCGCATCGTCGGCACTGGCCTATGCGTGCAGTATTGGGACCCCGACAAGGCGCTGGGATTCTTCCATGAGTTTCAAGGATGGCTGATGTTCCTGGTCTCGCTGGTGTGCCTCTATCTGGTGGATCTCGCGATGCGTGTGTTGGTCCCGGAACGCAGGAGGACGGCATGAGGTCCGCAAAGCTTTGGTGCATCGTCCTGCTGATGTCCTTCACCGCCTTCGTATTGCATGTGCGCGGGGACGTCGACCGGGTCCCGGAGAGTGCGCCACTGGCGCAGCTTCCCTCGACGATCGACGGCCGCTGGGCAGTGAACGTCCCGCTCGACCCCGAGACCCTGCAGATTCTTGGCAACGGGTTCTTTCTCAACCGGCTCTACGAGGTCTCTCCCGACGCGGCCCCTGCGAACCCCGGCGACCGAGCAGCGATCAACCTCTTCATCGGCTACTTCCCCACTCAGCGCACCGGCCAGTCAATTCACTCGCCCCAGAACTGCCTGCCCGGCGCTGGCTGGACCTTTCAATCCTCCGGGGTCACCGATCTGACGGACGCCACAGGCAAGACATCGAGCGTAGGCGAGTATCTGATCGTCAATGGCAGCTCGACGGAGGAGGTCCTGTACTGGTACCAGATGCATGGGCGCAAGATCGCCAGCGACTATAAAGCCAAGTTCTACACGCTGGTGGATTCGATCCGTTACGGCCGCACAGACGCCGCGCTGGTCAGGGTGATTACGCCGCTCGCTCCCGGAGAGGACAGGCTGCAGGCGCACAATCGAGTCGTCGAGTTTGCCGAAAAGCTCACTCCGCTGTTGCCGGCGTACATTCCGAATTGAGCCAAGGGGCCAGGTTTGCGACCCTGCCGTCAGGCGAGGGCGCTGAAAGAATAATCCGTAACAGATGAGGATTTCCACCATGTTCGAACTACGCAAAGTGCAGATCAACCGTGCCGCGGTCATCGCGCTCTCGCTGTCGCTCCTGTTCGCCGCGGGCTGCAGCCGGGACCCCAATGTGCGCAAGCAGAAGTACCTGGAGAGCGGCAAGGGCTATGAAGCCAACGGCAAATACAAAGAGGCCGAGATCCAGCTCTCCAACGCGCTGAAGATCGACAAGTATTTTGCCGACGCGCACTTCGAGCTGGCCAAGGTCTACCTCAAAGACGGCAAGATGATGCTCGCCTACTCCGAGCTGCTGCAGACGGTCAACATCGCGCCCAACAATCTGGATGCGCGCATCGCGCTGGGAGACATGCTTCTGGCGGGCCACGCACCGGACCGCGCAGCAGTCCAGGCCAACGCGGCACTGGCCGTGAACCCCAACGATGCGGACGCATACCTGCTGCTGATGGGCATCGAAGAGAAGAAGGGCGACAACGCCGAGGCGCTGAAGGACATCCAGCGCGCGATCGCGATCGACCCCAATCGCTCCGCCTTCCACACCGCGCTGGCCCTGCTGGTGGCGCAGACCCCGGGCAATGAGTCCCAGGCGGAACAGGAGCTGGGGAAGGCTGCCTCGCTCGATCCCAAGAGTCCCGCGCCCCATCTCATGCTCGCGGAGCTGCTGGAGAGGAAGGGCGATCTGCCTGGCGCGGAGCAGCAGTTCAATGCCGCGATCGGCATCGCCCCCAAGGACCTGCAGCCGCGCAGCGCGCTGGCGGGCCTGTATCTTCGGTCCGGCGACAAGGCCAAGGCCGAGCAGACCCTGCTTGAGGCCGTCGAAGCTCTCCCCGACAATGAGCCGGCCTCTGCGCTGCTGGCTGAGTTCTACGCCAAGACCGGACAGACCGGCCGCGCAGAGCCGGTGTTCGCGAACCTCGTCTCCCGATTCCCCAAGAGCTTTGCCATTAAGATCACCTACGCGCAGATCCTGTTCGACGAGAAGGACTACGCCAAATCGAGCACCGTGGCGAGTGAGCTGACCAAGAGCAACGCCCACAATCCGCAGCTTCAGACCCTGAACGCGCTGCTGCTGTTGAACACCAACAAGATTGACGATGCGCTTGCCCTGCTACAGAAGGCGACCAAGGACGACCCCAACAACTTCCAGATTCAGCTGCTGCTGGCGCGCGTGCAGGACGCCAAGGGAGATATGGCGGGGGCCGAGACGACCTACCAAAACGCCCTGAAGCTGGTTCCCGGAAACACCGACGCCGAGACCGGCCTGGTCAATATTGCGATCCGCAGCAACGATGCGAACCTGCTGATCAACGAGGCCGACAAGACGATCCAGGCGCATCCCGAGTTCGCCCCTGCCTACCTCTGGCGCGGCATTGCCGAGGCAGCACGCAGGGAGTTCGACAAGGCAGAGGCCGACTTCCAGACGGTGCTGACCAAGACCCCCGACAACCCAAATGCCTATTTCGAGCTGGCCGAGCTTCGCTTTGCTGAAAAGCGTATTCCCGAGGGCAAGGCGCTGATGGAGAAGGCGCTGGACAAGGACCCCAACCAGATACGCGCACTGGCGATTCTGGATGCATTGGACCTCCAGGCCAAGCAGCCGGCCAAGGCACTCGCGCGCGCCCAGGAGCAGATTGCCAAATCTCCCAACAATGGCGCGCTGTACGACCAGCTCGCGAGGATCCAACTGGCCACCAACGACGCCAAGGACGCCGCGATGAATGCGCAAAAGGCGATGAGCATGAACGGTTCAAACTCCGGAGCAGTGCAGACCTACTCCCGCGCTGAGGTCGCCATGGGGAACATCGATCCGGCGATCTCGACCTGGACGAGCTGGATCGCGGCCCATCCCAACGACTCCCGAGCGACCGAGATATTGGGGTCGCTCGATGAGGCCAAGGGCGACGAGCCAAAGGCAATGGACGAGTACAAGAAGGCGCTGGCCATCGATCCCAACAACGGAGAGGCGGCCAACAATCTCGCTTACCTGATGATGGAGAACAACGACAACGTGGATGTGGCCCTCTCGCTGGCGCAGACCGCGCGCCGCGTTCTGCCGGACTCGCCGCAGACCGCCGACACGCTGGCCTATATCTATTACTACAAGGGCAACTACGTCTCCGCGCGCGACCTGCTGGAGAACGCGCTTAAGGTGACGCCCGACGATGCCTCGATGCATCTGCATCTGGGCATGACCTACGCCAAGCTTAATGACAAGCCCGACGCGCAACTGCACCTGAAGAAGGCTGTGGCGCTCGCACCCAACAGCAGAGCGGGTCAGCAGGCCAGCTCGGAGCTGGCGAAGCTGGGTTAGCGACGTAGAAGCCGCGGAAAGTTACTATCCCCCACCCTCCGGCGGCACATTGCCTCCACGCCCTCCGCCGTTATTCACCGGCGCACTTGTCGGCAACGCATCCGCACAAAACTCCAACACCGCAATCGCCGTCAGCCCACTCTGCGACGACCCATTCGTGTCTGTCCCATCCTCCATCGCCGCCAGCGCATTCGGCGGATCGACATGCCCACCGCGCGGACGGCCCGCACGCAACCCGGCCAGTGCGCCCTGCGCCATCGCAGGGTCTTTGGTCTCCGAGTAGGCATACGCCATCAGCTTGCCGCCGCTGATCCCCTGCCCCGAGTTCTCGCAGAAATCCAGCCACAGCTTCTGCCACGCCGCATCGTCGATGCTCATGTTCATCTCGAACATCACCTCCGCGCCGCCCATGATCGTCGCCAGGCTGTAACTCCCCAGCGTGCTGTCGCGCGCCGTCAGCACCCCCGTCGCCGGATCGAAGCCCATCAGCATGTTCTTGCCCGTGCGGAAGCCATGAGGCATCGCATCCATCGACCGCATCCCCGCCAATATTTTGTCCCGCCACTTGGTATCGCCCGTCCGCTCCCACTCCGTCATCCAGTTGCCCGCGATCGCCAGCCAGTCCGGCCCCGACCGCACCCGCGTCACAAACTTCTCGTCACCCGCGCGCGGCGGATCGGCCTCGCGCATCGGGTCGTACGCAATAGTCGACCGCTCCGCCTGCAGCGCCTCGCGCATCACATCGCCCGTCCGCTCGTCCGCCGTCAGATAGTAGTAGAACCGCCGGAACGCCGCCTGCCCTATCCGCGCCTCCTTCGCGCCATCGCCCCAGTGCGATACGCCGTGCCGCGTCCCCAGCCCGGCCATCGGGCCAAAGTGGTAGCTGTCCACCTCGCCGGTATGCCGCGTCATCGCTTCCGCCATACGAAACAGTTCCACCCTCCCGCTGCGCAGAAACGAGTACCACAGCCAGCTGTCCGTCCCCAGCTCCGAGTTGTCCCACGCCATCCCGCCCAGGTCGTATCGCCACACATGCCGCGCGTTGTCGTAGGAGTGCATCACATCGCCGTAGTTCCAGAAGCCGTACCAGTTCCGCTCCTCAATCTGCCCCAGATACAGACTCAGCGTCGCATCCAGCCCGCTCTCAATCGCAGCCTTGAACGGCGTCGACGCGTCCTTCACGCTCCAAAACCCAAACGCCCGCGCATCGTGCAGGTACTGCGGCGTCGCCACCAGCAACGGCGTCGCCGTCCCCGCCTTCGCCATCTCCGCCGTCTTCGCCTTCTCCGGCACCGCGCCCGCGGGCCACAACATCAGCTCACTCGTCCGTGCAATTCCGTACGGCGTGCTGTTGCCCTGCTGCACATCTTCATACGCGGCCTCCAGCCCATGCGCCCGCGTATCGTAGTGCCGCAGGTCCATCGCCGTCGCCTCCGGAGACCACAGCCACGCCGTTAGCTCCGCCGCGTCGCTCGACGCGTGCTGCACCTCCAGCTCCGCCGGATACGACTGCCAGAAGTTCTTGACCCCCACGCCCAGCCCGCCGCTCACATCGCCCACAAACGCCAGCCCCGACGCGCGCTTCCCCGCCGCTGAAAACAGCCACGTGCTCTGCGGATTCGTCCGCTTCTGAATGGTGAACCCATCCGGATTCAGCTGCACCAGCTTGAAGTCGTCCCACACCGCCCACTGGCCCACCATGTTTCGCCCCTGCTGCGTCATCTCCGCGCGGTTCGGCACCCGCTGCCCCGCCAGCTGCGCGGGATACACATCCTCGCCCGCCGCATTCATTACCGTGCGCTGCCGCCCGCCGCGCCCAATTAGCGGCTGGATCGGCTCCGACCACACCCCCTCGCCCTCGCCCGAGAAGCGCACATGCCGGTTCTGCACCTCCTCGCGCATCGGCACCGCAAACGTCACGCCCAGCCCGCGAATAAAATCCTTCTCCTGGTCGCCATCGAAGAAGATCGTGTGCACCAT
>Ga0182018_10002809_pt1 | contig 16686 bp, 13 predicted proteins | sample 812P2MmetaG_FD_120490 | JGI IMG/M metagenome (GOLD analysis project Ga0182018, IMG submission 120490) | Permafrost microbial communities from Stordalen Mire, Sweden - 812P2M metaG | ecosystem: Environmental > Terrestrial > Soil > Wetlands > Permafrost | place: Sweden: Stordalen | collected... | reverse complement strand
CGCGGCCGAATGGGACGGGCCGATCGTGGTGCACGTCCTCACCCAGAAAGGCCGCGGCTACGGACCCGCCGAACAGGACGACGTGCAGCGCCTGCACGACGTCAAGGCCAACAAGGTGAGCGCGCTGGAGAACACGGTGGGGAGCTCGGCCGGAGCCGCCGTCGGCGGATCGTCCGGTGCCGACGTGGGCGGGGTGGCGATGCCGGGGTCGTTGCCCGATGGCGAGCTCGACCACTCGCCGCGGCGCCCCGCCACCTACACCGAAGCCTTCTCCCGCGCGCTCCTGGCGGCGGCCGAGGAAGACCCCAGCGTTGTGGCGCTCACCGCGGCCATGCCCGGGCCGACGGGGTTGCTGCCGTTCCAGGCCCGCTTCCCTGACCGCTTCTTCGACGTGGGCATCGCCGAGCAGCATGAAGTCACGGCTGCAGCCGGTATGGCCATGGGCGGCATCCGGCCCGTGGTGGCCGTGTACTCCACGTTCTTGAGCCGCGCCTTCGACCAGGCGAACCTCGACGTCGGCCTGCACGGCAGTCCGGTCGTCTTCGTGCTCGACCGGGCCGGCATCACCGGGGACGACGGACCCAGCCACCACGGGATCCTCGACATGGCGCTGGCTCTGTCCATTCCCGGCATGACTGTCTTCGCACCTTCGGCGGCCGAGGAGATCGCGCCGATGTTGCGCACCGCGTTGGAGCTCCCCGGGCCCGCCACCATCCGGTTCCCCAAAACGGCGCCGCGCCACATCGACGCCGATGCCGTGAGCGAGGGGCTGTCGGCGCGCCAGCTGCGCGACGGCGACGGCTCGGTCTGCCTGCTGGGGGTGGGAAAGCTCGTCGAAGCGTGCCTGGTCGCCGCAGAGGAGCTCGCGTCCGAAGGCGTGGCGGCCACGGTGTGGGACGTACGCGTCGTTTCGCCCCCGGATCCCGCCATGCTCGCCGACGCCGCCCGCCACGCGTTGGTGGTCACGGCCGAGGACGGGGTGCGCCACGGAGGAGCCGGGGCCTTCATCGTCGACGCCATGGCTGCCCGCCACGAGTCCGAGGTCTACCGCGGGCCGCTCACCCGCGTCCTCGGCGTCCCCCGGGAGTACATCGCCCAGGGCCGGGCCGACGACATCCTCGAAACCCTCGGGCTGAGCGGCCCCGGCATCGCACGGAGCGTCCGCGAAGCCCGCGAGGGCGCTCCCGCCGCGCAACCCCTGGGCTGACCGCTCAGCTCCGGTTGGCCCCGTTGGCGCGGACGAAGTCGTTCACCGTGTAGTACGCGTCGATCGACTCACCGGCATCCCCCCAGAATCCTTCCAGCACGTCGAACGCCATCTCGCCGCGGTCCACGTAGTGGTTGTTCACGTCCGTGATCTCCAATTCGCCTCGGCCCGAAGGGGTGAGCGTGGGGATGATGCGAAAGACGTCGGCGTCGTAGCAGTAGATGCCGGTGACGCCGAAATGGCTGGCGGGCACCTCGGGCTTCTCCTCGATACGCTCCACCCGTCCGTCGGTGGAAAGGACCGGGACGCCGAGGTGGCGCAGGTGCTCGGCCTCCTCCACCGGGGTCAACAGGATCCGCGCCCCTTGTGGTTCGGCCCGGAATGCATCCACCATGGGCTTGATGGAGCGCTCCATCACGTTGTCGGCCAACATCACCAGTACGGGCTCGCCGTCGGCGAACCGCTCTGCCAGGCCCAACGCCTCCGCGATGCCGCCTGCGTTCTCCTGATACCCGTAGGAGAGCCGGTCGATGCCGAATGCGTGCCCGTTGCCCAACAGGCGGAGGAACTCGCCGGCATGGGTGCCGCCGGTGACCAGCATGATCTCGTCGATGCCGGCGTTGACGAGGGCCTCGATCGCCCAGGCGATCATCGGCCGGTCAAAGATCGGGAGCAGGTGCTTGTTGGTGATCCGGGTCAGCGGATAGAGCCGCGATCCCGTCCCGCCGGCCAGCAGCACACCCTTCATGTTCGACCCCCGCTCAGCATGGCATCCCCCGCCGTCGCTTCCCCCGCATCCACACAACTTGCTTAGTCGAAGACGAGGACGCCGCGCGCCACTCTGCCTGCATGCATCTCGTCTATCACCTGGCTGAACAGTTCGAGAGGGCGGGTGAGGGAGACTAGCTCGTCGAGCATGAGCTGGCCGGACAGGTACAGGTCCACCATGAGCGGGATGTCGTGGTGTGGGCGGGACGACCCGTAGCGGCAGCCGATGAGCCCGCGGTCCACGTAGGCCAGAGCGTTGACGTCGACCGACACTTCGGTCCCGCGGGGCGGGATCCCGATGGCCACGGCCGTGCCACCCCAGTCCAGGCAGTCCAGCGCGCTGCGCAGCACGGCCGGGTGCCCGACGCAGTCGAACGCCCACGTCACCCCGCCCAGGGGGAAGAGCGCGCCGGCGGCCGACTCCCGGTTGGCCGGCGTCAGCTCGCGCACCGCGGCGGCGGCGTCACCGGCGCTGGCGTCGACGAAGTGGGTGGCGCCGAACTGCCGGCCGAGGGACTCCTTGCCCGCCACGGTGTCCACGGCCACGATGCGCGTCGCGCCGGAGATCCGCAGCCCCTGGATCACGTTGAGCCCCACGCCCCCCACGCCGAAGACCGCCGCCGTGTCACCCGGCCGGACCTTGGCCCGGTTGAGCACGGCGCCGACGCCGGTCAACACCCCGCAGGCGATGAGGCAGGCCGAGGTGAGGGGCACCTCCTTGGGGATGCGCACCACCTGGACCTCGCTCACGACGGTGGTCTCGGCGAAGACCGAGGCGGCGGCGAAGTTGGACGCCGGCTCGCCCCTGAACGTGAACGGTGTCGAAATGTTGCCCAGTGAGCTCCGGCACCAGGTGGGGTGCCCGGTGCTGCAGGCCCGGCAGGCCCCGCAACTGGCCAGCGTGGCGATGACGACGTGGTCGCCGGGCCGCACCGAGGTCACGGCGGAGCCGACCGACTCTACGACCCCGGCACCTTCGTGCCCCAGGACCGCCGGGGCGGGGAAGGGGATGGTCCCGTCGATGACGGACAGGTCGGAGTGGCAGACGCCGGCCGCCGCCATCTGCACGCGCACCTCTTTGGGTCCGGGCTGACGCACCTCCAGCGCGTCGGTGACCTCCACGCCGTTGCCGGTATAGACGATGCCTCGCACTCAGTCGCTCCTCTCGTTGGTCACCACATGATCCTCCCCGGCGCCGTAGCGCGCCCGCAGCTCTCGTTTGAGCACCTTGCCCCCGGCGTTGACCGGCAGTGCTTCCACCACGACGACGCCACGGGGCACCTTGTAATTGGCCATGGACTGGCGGGCCCACAGCAAGAGCTCCTTCCCCAAGGCCTCGCGCACCGGGCCGCCCGATGGCCCGGCGTGTCCGGGCCTGGGCACAACATAGGCGCAACCCACCTCTCCCATCCGCTCGTCGGGGACACCGATCACCGCGACCTGCGCCACGGCCGGGTGGGCCCGCAGCATGGCCTCGATCTCCGCCGGGTAGGCGTTGAACCCGCCCACGACGAACATGTCCTTCACCCGGTCGGTGATGGTCACGTTCCTCTCGGCGTCCAGCACGCCGATGTCGCCGGTGTGCAGCCACCCGTCGCCGTCGATCGCCTGGGCGGTGGCCGCCGCGTCCTGCCAGTACCCGGCCATGACGGTGTAGCCCCGCACCACGATCTCGCCGGGGTCGCCGGGGGGCGCGACAGCGCCGTCGACCACGGCCAGCACCTCGAGTCCGGGAATGGCCCGGCCCGACGTCGCGGCGACCGTCTCGGGAGGGTCGCTCCGCCGGCACATGGTCACGGTGCCGCACGATTCGGTGAGCCCGTATGCGGTGAGTACCGTCGAGAACCCGAGTTGGGCGCGCATGGCGCGGACCAATTCGACCGGGACGATGGCCGCGCCGGTCACCCCGAGCCGGAGCGAGGACAGGTCGCACTCCGGGAGGGTCGGCTCCTCGAGGAGCGCCTGGTAGAGCGTCGGGGGCCCCGGGAGCACCGTGATGCGCTCCTGGGCGATGCGCTCCATGACGCGGCGGGCGTCGAAGACTGCTTCGGGAATGACCGTGGCCCCCGCCATCAGGCAGGCCAGGATCCCGGCCTTGTAGCCGAAGGTATGGAAGAACGGATTGACGACGAGGTAGCGATCGGCCGGAGCCAGGCCGACGATCGACGCCCAGGTGCCGAATGTGCGCAACGACTGGCCGTGGGTCGCCACCGCGCCCTTCGGGTGTCCCGTGGTACCAGAGGTGAAGATGAGATCGGAGACGTCATCGGGCCCGAGGGCCGCGGCGCGGGCCGCGGCGACAGCGGGGTCCACCCCTTCGCCGCCGGCGCAGAACGAATCCAGGCTCATCATCTCCACGCCCGCGGGGGTCTCGGCGGCCCCTCCCTCACTTTGCAGCAGGACGATCCGAGCCAGGTCACCCGTCGCCTCCCCGTGCAGGAGCGAGGGGTAGTCCACCCCCAAAAAGCCGCGCACCGAGACCAGTGTGGTCGCGCCCGCGGCGCGCAGGATGTACGCAGCCTCGGCGCCTTTGAACCGCGTGTTCATCGGCACCAGCACGGCGCCGGCCCGCAGGGCGCCCAAGGCCGCCAGCATCCACGCCGCGCTGTTCGGCGCCCAGATGGCCACGCGCTCCGCCGGACCCACTCCGGCGGCGACGAAGGCGCGGGCATAAAGGTCGACCTCGCCCGGCAGCTGGGCATAGGTGCGCCGCACGTCGCCGTCGACGAGCGCCTCGATGCCGCCGTGGAGGGACGCGGCCCGGGCGACCAGGTTGGGAATGGTCCCCCAGGTCAGGTCGGCCCGGGGGTCCTCGTCCTCGACCGGCGCCCCACCGATGCCCGTGCCGGTGGCGGGTTCCGGCCGCCCGGCGCCGGGGGTTGGCGTCACGGGTGCTGGCTCGACACGGAAATCACTTCTCCGCTCATGTACGACGAGTAGTCACTGGCCAAGAAGACGATGACGTTGGCCACCTCCCAGGTTTCGGCACCCCGCCCGAAGAGCTCGCGGCGGCGCAGCACGGCGAGGTCCTCGTCAGGGATGGCGCGGTTGAGGAACGGGTGCTCGGCCAGGCTGGGCGACACCGCGTTGACCCGCACGCCGGCCGGCGCCGCCTCGGCCGCCGCGCAGCGCGTGAGCGCCATGACCCCGGCCTTGGCCGCGGCGTAATGGGCCTGCCCGGGCTGCGCCCGCCAGCCCAGCACCGACGCGTTGTTCACGATGACGCCGCGCCCCTGGGGCACCAGCCGGGTCAGGGCGGCCCGGGTGCAGCGGAACGTCCCGGTCAGCGTGATGTCGAGCACCGTCGACCACTGCGCGTCGGTCATGTCGACCAGGGGCACCGTGCCGCCCAGCCCCGCGTTGTGCACGGCCACGTCGAAGCGGCCGAAACGCGCGACGGCCGCCGCGTAGAGCGCCTGTACCTGGGCCTCGTCCGTCACGTCACAGGGGACGGCGTGCACCGCACCCCCCGTCTCGGCGACGAGCTGCTCCGCCGTCTCGGCGAGCCGCCGCGCGTGGGCGTCGGAGAGCACGACCGAGGCCCCCTCCTCGAGGCAACGCCGGGCCGTGGCCGAGCCGATCCCGGTCCCCGCCGCCGCGGTCACGATCACCACCTTGTCCACCAAGAGGCCGTGGCCGCCCGGTGGGGTGGGGGGTGGCGGCGGATCAAATGACGCCTGCAGGCTCACGCGGCCCCTTTCGGCTCGGGCGGGAGACCGAGCACCCGCTCGCCAATGATGTTGCGCTGGATCTGGTTGGAGCCACCGTAAATCGTCTCGGCGCGCGAGGAGAGGAACGAACGCTGGAACGCGTTCAGCTCGTAGGGGCCACTCTCGAGCACGGCGGCCGCCGGCCCGAGCACGCTCAGCGCGAGCTCGCCGAGGCGGCGGTGCCAGCTGCCCCAGTAGAGCTTGGCCACGGAAGCCTCGGGCGGGGCCACCGGTCCGTCGATGCCCGACAGGCTGCGCAGGGTGTTGTAGCGCATGATCGACAGTTCGGCATACGCCCGCGCCAGGCGCTGGCGGACGACGGCATCGCGCGACCGTCCGTTCTCCTGTGCCAGGGCAACGATCGCGTCCAGCTCACGCACGAAGCCGAGCTGGTGCCCGAGGAGGGCGACGCCCCGCTCGAAGGCCAAGGTGGCAAGGGCCACTCTCCATCCCTCGCCCACCGCGCCGACCACGTTGTCCCGATGGGTGCGTGCCCCGTCGAAGAAGACCTCGTTGAACTCGCTGGTCCGGGTCAACTGCATGATGGGCCGCACCTCTATCCCGGGCTGGTCCATCGGGACCAACAGGTAGGAAAGACCCTTGTGGCGCAGGGCGGCAGGATCGGTGCGGCACACGACGAAGCACCAGTCGGCCTGATGGGCCAGCGAGGTCCAGACTTTCTGCCCGGTGATCACCCACTCGTCGCCGTCCCGCTCGGCCCGTGTTTTGACGTTGGCCAGATCGCTCCCCGCGTCGGGCTCGGAATAGCCCTGGCACCACAACTCGGTGCCGGCCCGGATGGGGGGCAGGAACCGCTCCTTCTGCGCCGGGGAGCCGTAATGGATCAAGGTGGGGCCGAGCAGGCCTTCACCCAGGATGCTGACGCGTCCCGGCGCGCACGCCCGGGCGTACTCCTCGTGAAAGATGACCTGCTCGGTGATGGACGCACCCCGGCCGCCGTACTCAGTGGGCCAACCCAGGCACGTCCACCCGCCGTCGGCCAGCACCCTCTCCCAGCGGAGCCGGGTCTCGAAGCCGAACGTCTCGTCGCCCGAGCCGCCCCGACCCCCCAAGGCGGCGAAGTCACCGACCAGATGTATTTCGAGGAACTGCCGGACCTCGGCCCGGAAGGCGGCGTCTCGAGGTCGGTCGCGCAGGTCCATGTCGTCGGTAGCGTACAGAAGCCTGCCTGCCGGATCTGACGGGGCGTCCGTTGAGCGGGGCGTCAGGCGAACCCCTGAGCACTTCCTCAAAGATGCACAACAGTTCGCTCACAGAGTTCCCCGATAATCCCCAAGATGGTGGACGGGGGCACAAGCCGACGGAGGGCGCGACAACTACGGATCGACGACTCCCGGGTGTTCATCCGCGCGAAGAGGACCCTGGTGCGCCGGCGGCAGCGGTGGCGCTGGACCATCGAGTGGTCCGGAGCGGGCGCCACGCGGTCCCCCGGGTGGTTCGAGACCAGGGAGGGGGCCGAGCGGAGCGCCCTGCAGGCGTGGCGCGCCGGGTGCGGTGGCGCCGCCACGGCGGCCGGCGGGCACGGCGGGCGGCGCCCTGGAAGACTCGGGGCGACGAAAGGAGGAACCCGTGCCGTACTGCGAGGGCCGGATCGTCCACGACGCCGATGCCCACCTGATGGAAACCCCGACCTGGTTGCGCGACCATGCCGAGCCGCGCTTTCGGGACCGCCTCCCGGTCCTGCGGTACCACGGTGGCAACGAGCTGCGCCAGACCGGGAACCCTGAGGAGCAACAGCGCGACCTGGCGACCTCGTTCGACCGCCTGCGCGACCGCCACGCCAGCGCGGCGTACCGCGCCGCCGAAGCCGCGGAGATCATGCAGCGCAAGAACTTCGCCGCCACGGGCTCTTTCATCGCCGAGGACCGGCCGCGGGCGCTGGACCTGCTCGGCTTCAGCAGCCAGCTGGTGTTCAACACGTTCCACAACAGCCGGCTGCACAATCTGGAGCACGGGCGTGACCCCGAACTGGCCTACGCGGCGGCACGGGCGCACAACCGCGGCATGCTCGAGTTCTGCGCGGTCGACCACCGGCTCCTGCCCTCGTGCTACGTGCCGCTCGTGGACCCCGAGAAGGCGGTCCGGGCGGCCGGCGACGCGCTGGCCCAGGGTGCCGCCGCCCTCCTGGTGGCTTCCGGTTGCCCGCCCTCGTTCTCCCCCAGCCACCGCGACCTGTTCCCCGTGTGGGCCCAGGCGCAGGAGGCGGGCATCCCGGTCGTCTTCCACGTCGGTGGCACCGGGGAGCTCCTCAGCCCTAAGTACTTCATCAACGGCCTCCCCGTCCCGCCCGACTTTCACGGGGGCGACGAGAACTTCCGGTCGGTCGACTACATGGCCATCCCGGTCCCCCCGGCGCAGACGCTCGCCACCATGATCTTCGACGGGGTGTTGGAGCGCTTCCCCGGACTGCGTATCGGGGTCATCGAGCAGGGCGCCATCTGGGTCCCCTCGTGGCTGCGCCAGATGGAATCCGCCTTCGAGGCGTTCTGTCGCCACGAGGAGCGGCTGCAGAACCTGTCCCTGCGCCCGGCCGACTACGTGCACCGCCAGGTCCGGTTCACGCCGTATCCCACCGAGGACGTCGGGTGGATTGTTGCGCAGGACGGGCCCGACCTGGTCATGTTCTCCTCGGATTACCCCCATGCGGAAGGAGGGCGCAAACCAGTGGAGCGCTTCGAAGCATCCCTCGGTGACGCCGGCGACGAGGTGCGCCGTGCGTTCTACACCGACAACTTCCTCTTTCTCATGGGTGCGGCCGGCGTGGGCCTGGCGGCATGACGGCGAGCTCCCCCATCGACGGCCTCGTGGAGCCCGGCTTCGAGGCCGTGGCCGAGGCCTTCACCCACAACTTCGAGGCCGGTCGCGAGACCGGCGCAGCCTTCTGCCTCCACGCGGGCGGCCGGAAGGTGGTGGACCTCGTGGGCGGCTCCTTCGATGCCGCGCGGAGCCGGCCCTACGGACCAGATGCGCTCCAGCTCGTGTTCTCGACCACCAAGGGTGCCACCGCCGCCTGCGCCAACCTGCTGGCGCAGCGGGGCGAGCTCGACCTCCACGCTCCGGTCGCCACCTACTGGCCCGAGTTCGCCCAGGGTGGGAAGGAGCACGTCCCCGTCCTCCAGCTTCTCACCCATCAGGCCGGGCTGCCGGCCCTCGACGCCAGGCTGCGCCCCGAGGAGGTCCAGGCGTGGGACCCCGTCGTCGCCGCGCTGGCCGCGCAGGAGCCGTTCTGGGAGCCCGGCACGGCCCACGGGTATCACGCCTTGACCTACGGCTGGCTGGTCGGCGAGGTCGTGCGCCGGGTCACGGGGCGGACGCTGGGCACCTACTTCGCCGAGGAGATCGCCGGGCCGCTGGGACTCGAGTTCTGGATCGGCCTGCCCGAGGAGCACGAGCACCGGGTGTCCCCGATCATCGGCACCCTGCTGCCCGAAGGGGGTTCAGGGTCCGGCAGCGGTCTGCCGTCGAACTTCTCCTCGACCCTGCTGGCCCGGGCCCTCAACGCCGGCGGGGCCTTCTCCGATCCCCACTGGGCCAACCGGCGGGAGTGGCACGCCGCCGAGGTGCCCGCCGCCAACGGCATCACGAATGCCACCTCGCTCTCGCGCTTTTACGCCGGGCTCGTGGGCACCGTCGAGGGCGGCCCCGCGGAGCCGATCCTGACCAGGGCTCAGGTGGACGAAGCCCGGACCGTGCGGACGTTCGGGCCCGACCGGGTCTTCGGTTCGCTGGGCTTCGATATGGAACAGCACATCGGCCTGGGCTTCTGGGTCGCCAACCCCTTCGCGCTCTTCGGGGGCGAGGGGTCGTTCGGCCACGGAGGGGCCGGAGGGTCCTACGGCTTCGCCGATCCCGAGAACGAATTGGCCATCGGCTATGTCATGAACGAGATGTCGATGAGCCTCACCGGCGACGCCCGCGCCCACCGACTCGTCGAGTCTTGCTACGCCGCAGTGGGGGCGACACCGAAATACTTCTAGAGCGTCCGGCGTTGCAATCGCCGAGGAGATAATGATGTTCACCCGCAAAAGAGGAAGGCAGCGCGCCGACGTGGAGTTCGAGATTGCCAAGACCGACGAGGAGTGGCGGGCGGAGCTGCCGGCCGATCGCTATGCGGTCCTGCGGCGCGCCGGGACCGAGCCTGCGTGGTCGGGCGAGCTGCTGCATGTCGACGGCGAAGGGGTGTTCCGCTGCGCGGGCTGCGGCGCGGAGCTCTTCGGCACCGACTCCAAGTTCGAGTCCGGGTCGGGCTGGCCCAGCTTCGATCGGGCCAAGACGGCCGGTACCATCGTGGAGCATTCAGACCGCACGTTCGGGATGACCCGCACCGAGATCGTATGCGCCCGCTGCGGGGGTCACCTCGGCCATGTCTTCCCCGACGGTCCGACCGAGACCGGACTGCGCTACTGCGTGAACTCCCTCTCGCTCACCTACGACCAGGACGAGGACCCGGCCGGGCCCTAACGCCGGCTGTCACGGCGCGCCGGCATCGGCCCGACCTGCGCGCACGAGTCGTCCCTCGACCATGGCGAAGACGGCGGCCAGGCCGGCAGCTTCACGGCGCCGGCCCACGCGCTCGAGCAGCGACTCGCCCAGAGCGAGCGCGGCGCAGATCTCGAAGACCTCATCCTTCACGAAAGAGGCGCGCGGGGCGAAGAGCGCCGGCACCGGTGGAGCATCACGAGCCGGCGCGCCGCCCAGAGCACGACCGGGATGGCCACGACCGGCACCAGCGCGAGCGAATGGCGCGCCAGGTCGCTCATGGCCAGCAGGGTGAGCCTGCCGACCATCGTCGTCACGGGGAGGTAGACCGGCCAGATCAGCCAGGCCGGCACTCACGCCCCGACCGCGACGGATCCCGGCGCTGCCCCGTCCTCCTCGTCCACCGGATCCGATCCCGGACCGTCCGCCGGCACCCGCCGTTCGGTGCGCTGCACGTCGGCCGTGGCGAAACGGAGGCTCGGCCCGATCTCATCGGCCGTGATCTCGACCTTCGAGCGGTGCTCGCCCTCTTCGGTCTCCCAGCTCCGCTGCTCGAGTCGCCCGGTGACCACGACGCGCATTCCCTTGGAGAGGCTCAATGCGACGTTCTCGGCCAGGTCACGCCAGCACACGACGTCGAAGAACGACGTCGCCTCCTGCCATTCCTGGGTGGTGCGGTCCTGCCAACGACGGTTCACGGCGACGCCCAGCTGCGCCGTGGCCTGGCCCTCGCGCGTGTAGCGGATCTCGGGTTCCCGGGTCAGGTTCCCGGTGATGGTGGTGGTGTTGGCCATGTCGTGCTCCTCACTCTCGCCCCGCCGCCCGCGGGCGCGGGTGGCAACGAGGAGCATGGACACCGACCTTTGCCCGAAACCTTGCCGCGATCCTTGCCCGGCTGAAAATCCGCGGCTGCCTGCAATTCTTCGACTGCACGCACCCGTGCACACTCGACGCACAAAACCAGCTTGTCCATGAGGTGCCGAACTAAGTTGCTCGCGTGGGGGACGCGCGGCAGGCGGGCGGTGGGCCGCCCGGTGGACGATTCCGCGCCCTGCGCGTGTGGCGCTCGCCTCCCGACCAGCCGCGTTGGGCCCGCCCCGCGCTCCTCGCCGTCACCGCCGTGGCCGTGGTGATGTACGCCTGGGGCATCGGGAGCATCAACCTCGAGCCCTTCTACGGCGCGGCGGCCCGCAGCATGTCGGAGAGCTGGCACAACTTCCTCTTCGGTGCCGCCGACCCGTGGGGCACCATCTCGGTGGACAAGTTGCCCGGCGCGCTGTGGCTCCAGGCCCTGTCGTTGCGTGTCTTCGGCTTCCACCTGTGGGCCATCGTGCTCCCTCAGGTGATCGAGGGCGCGTTGACGGTGCTCGTGCTCTACCGGGCCGTCCGCTGGGTGGCCGGTCCGGGCGCCGGCCTGGTGGCCGCCCTGGTACTGGCCGTCAGCCCGGTCACCGTCTTGTTGAACCGGGGCAACATCTCCGATTCGGTCCTCATCCTGCTCCTGGTCCTGGCGGCCGATGCCACGACCAATGCCCTCGTCACGGGCCGGCTGCGGCCCTTGCTCGTGGCCGGGGTGTGGGTCGGCCTGGCTTTCCAGGCCAAGATGCTCCAGGCCTGGCTGATACTGCCCGCCCTCTTCGCCGCCTATCTGATCGCAGCCCCCGCCGCCACGCTCCTGCGGCGCGTCGGGCATGTCGCCGCCTGCGCCCTCGTGGTGGGCATTGTCTCGCTCAGCTGGATGACCGCCGTCTCGGTGGTCCCGGCCCACGACCGGCCCTACGTCGACGGGAGCTGCAACGACTCGCTCTTCGCCCAGGTCTTCGTCTACAACGGCATAAACCGTTTCGCCGCGACGGAGGTGCACCAGCAGGGATGCAGCCCACCGTCGCACTTCTTAGTGGAGGCGAGCCGGATCGGTGCCGCCAACGACCTGGGCACCGCCTCCATCCCGGCCGGGTGGGACAGGCTTCTGCGCGGCGTCTTCGGTCGCGACGTGGCCTGGGTCGTGGTGCCCGCGGTCGTGGCGGCGGCGGCGCTGCTGGTGCTGCGCCGGGGCAGGCCGCGCACCGACGCTCTCCGGGCGGCGACCATCCTGTGGTCCGGGTGGTTGGTGCTCACGTGGGCCTTCTTCAGCAGCGGGCGCTACCTCAATTCGTACTACCTGGCCGCGCTGGTCCCTGCGCTGGCGGCACTGTGCGGCCTCGGGGCGGCGGCGGCCTGGCGACGGCGGGACCGGGCGTTGACCAGGGTGACGGTGCTCCTGACGGTCCTCGCCAGCACGGCGTACGCCGTCACCCTCGTGCCCCCCAATGCCGGCATCCGACCCTGGATCATCGCGTGGCTGGTGGTGGTCGCCACGCTGGCCGCCGGCATTCTGGCCGGCTCGCTCCGGCGCGGCCACGGGTCCGTGTGGTCGATCTCGTGGGGGCTCGGGCTGGCCGCCGTCGCCCTGCTCTCGAGCTCGGTCTGGGCCAGCGCCTCGGTGGTCAACACGGGCGAGGGCCCCTTCGACACCCCCTACCAACCGGCCCGGATCACCGACATCACCCAGGTCGGTCCCGCGCATTACCGGGCTGTGGGCTGGCCCAAACTCGTGCGGTACGCCGATGCGTTCCCCACCGACCAGGCCGTCGACGTCTTCGAATCGTCCTACCTGGCCTCCGGCTACATCTTCGCCACCGGGCGCGAGTTCTTACCCGTTGGCGGCTTCAGCGGCCAGGTCCCCTCACCAACGCTGGCCCAGCTCCGGCGCGACGTGGCCGAGGGGAAGATCATCAATGCCACGCCCGCCGTGGCACCCCGCTCCCGCAATCCCGACATGATCTGGATCATCCGGCATTGCCAGGCGCTCTCGGGTCCAGACTTTTCCTTCGTCTATCAGGGCACGACCCTGCGGCGGTTCGTCTGCACGCCGGGCGACGTCCAAGCGGCGCGCCGCCAGGCGCGTGCCCGTTAGACGTCGAGGAAGCGCCGGATGGCGATGGCCGAACCGAGCGATCCGATCAGCACGCCGACGAACACCACGACGACATCGGTCGAGAAGACCTCCCACCCGGTCATGTGCATGGCGCTGAAGACGTTGCTCGAATCCGTGCCGCCGCCGGCGTGGTTGATGAGGAGGTACAAGATGTAGACGGCCACGGCGGAGAACGCCGAGCCGAGGAGGCCCTGGATCAACCCCTCGGACATGAACGGCACCCGGATGAACCAGTTGGTCGCGCCCACCAGCTTCATCACCGATACCTCGCGGCGGCGAGCGAAGATCGCCATGCGTATGGAGTTCAAGATCAGCACGGCCGCCGAGACGATGAGCACGACGGCGATGCCCAGCAGCACCCACTTCAAGACGTTGATCACCTTCTCCTCGGTGTGGATCTGCTGCAGGGGCGCCGTCACCGTGAGCACCCCGGGCGTGCCGCGGAAGGCGGCGATGACCTGGTTGGCGTCGGAGAGTTGCACGGGTGTGCACCAGTAGGAGGTGGGCATCTCGGATTGGGTGGTGGCCTGGAGCACGTCGGAGGGCAAGAGCTTGCGCGCTTCGACGAAGTTACGGGCCTTGTTCCAGTAGGCGCAGGGCTGGCGCACATAGGCGAGCTGGGCCAGCTGCGTCCCCACGGCATGGATCTCCTGGGCATTGGCAGCGGGCTTCAACCACACCGTCACCTGGGTCCCGCGTTCCCACTGGCCTGACGCGTTCGCCGCGCCCTGACGCAGCAACAAGGCGGCACCCACCAAGGTGAGGGAGACCGCCACGGTGAGCACGGCGGCGACGGTCATCAAGCGGTTGCGCCACAGGTTCGACGCCGTCTCGCGGGCGACGTAATCGACCGAGACCGGCACGGCTCAGCCCACGTCCTCTATGGGCCCGCCGCTGCCGTCGATGCCGTACACGCCGCGCCTCTGGTCGCGCACGAGCATGCCGTTGCTCAGCTCAAGGACGCGGCGGCGCATCTTGTCGACCAGGACCTCGTCGTGCGTGGCGATGACCACGGTCGTGCCGGTGCGATTGATGCGGTCCAGAAGCTGCATGATCCCTTGGCTCGTCTGAGGGTCGAGGTTTCCGGTGGGCTCGTCGGCCAGCAAGATGAGGGGGCGGTTCACGAAGGCGCGGGCCACGGCCACCCGCTGCTGCTCCCCGCCCGAGAGCTCCCCGGGCAGGTTGTCCGTCTTCTTGGCCAGGCCGACCAGGTCGAGGACCTGGGGCACCTGGTTGGCTACGACGTGACGCGGCCGGCCGATCACCTCGAGCGCGAACGCCACGTTCTCGAACACCGTCTTGTTCGGGAGCAGGCGGAAGTCCTGAAAGACACAACCGATGTTGCGGCGCAGGTAGGGCACCCGCCACTTGGGTAGGTCGACGATGTTGCGGCCGGCCTCCCAGATCTGCCCTCTGTCGGGCAGCTCCTCGCGCAGCAGCAACCGGATGAACGTCGTCTTGCCCGAGCCCGACGACCCGACCAGGAAGACGAACTCGCCCTTGTCGATCTCGACGGAGATGTCGCGCAATGCGACGGTCGATCCCTTATAGGTCTTGGTGACGTTGTCGAATCGGATCATGGTTTTTGTGGCGTTGCGCACCTACCCACGTTGCTGTCCATCAGAGTCCATCAGGGTGTGCCGGTGCAATCCCGTGATACTACCGTTCCAACATTGCAGTTGGGAGTCATAGTCTCCGCTGCCGGCATCCCTCCGGCCTGGTCAGGCCCCCTGCGCTGGTCAGGCGCTGCGCTGCTCAGCCTTCCGCACTCCCGCGTTGGCGGCGTAGCTCCGCCTCCATGAACGCGTCGAGGTCGCCGTCGAGCACGGCCACGATGTTCCCCGTCTCGTGCAGCGTGCGCAGATCCTTCACTTGTTGATACGGCGCCATGACATACGAGCGGATCTGGTTGCCCCACGCGTTGTCGGCGCGGTCACCACTCAACGCGTTCATCTCGGCCTTGCGCTCGTTGCGAGCCCGGTCCGCCAGCTTGGCCCCGAGAATCTGCATGGCCTTGGCCTTGTTCTGGTGCTGGCTCCGTTCGTTCTGACACGACACCACCAGACCGGTGGGAAGGTGGGTCAGGCGCACGGCCGAGTCGGTCTTGTTCACGTGCTGGCCGCCGGCGCCCGACGAGCGGTAGGTGTCGATGCGCAGGTCCTTCTCGTCGATCTCCACCTCGTTCGAGACGTCCTCTAAAAACGGCGTCACATCCATGGAGGCGAAGCTGGTCTGGCGACGGTGTTGCGAGTCGAACGGTGACATGCGCACAAGCCGGTGCACGCCGCGCTCGGTGGCCAACAGGCCGTAGGCGAACCGGCCGCGCACAATGAACGTGGCCGACAAGAGTCCGGCCTCCTGCCCCTCGGTCGCCTCGTCCAGCTCGACGCTGAAACCGCGCCGCTCGGCCCAGCGTTGGTACATGCGCAGCATCATTTCGGTCCAGTCCTGCGCGTCGGTGCCACCCGCGCCGGCATGCACCTCGACCACCGCGTCGCGCTCGTCGTACTCTCCCGAGAAGAGCGACTGCAGCTCCAACGTCGAGAGACGGCTTCGCAAACCGTCGACCGTCTCGACCAGTTCCTTCTCGAGCGGCGCGTCCGGCGCACCCTCCCCGCGCGCTTCCTCGACCAATTCCTGCAAGGCGTTGGCGTCGTTCAGCTCCGTGCGCAACGCCGTCAATTGCTCGAGGTCGGCCGTCACCCGACCGAGCTCGCTGGTGATGGCCACGGCCTGGTCGCTGTCGTCCCAGAGGTCGGGGCGGGCGGCCTCGCTCTCCAGCCCGGCCCGCCGGGCCGTCAACCGGTCCAGACCCAGGTAGCGCTCGGCCTCGGTCAGCCGGCCCGCGGACTCCTCCAGTTCGGCCGCGAAGTCACGGGGTGCCTCGGCCGAGCCGCCCTCAGGCGGCGCCATGGCACAACTTGAATTTCTTCCCGCTCCCGCACCAGCACGGGTCGTTGCGCCCGACCTTTTCGTGCTGGGCCTTCGTGATGGGCACCAGGGCGTCGGGGTCAGGGGCGTTGGGACGCTTCATCTGGGCTTTCGTCCCATTGGACGCGCTCTTCGGCGTGGCCGGGAGCGCCTGGGCCACCGGGGCCACGTTGGTGCCGAACTCTGTGGCCAGGGCGCCGGCAAGCGCGCCCGTCTCGGCCACCGGATCCTCCGCCGCCGCGTAGACGGCACGGTCGAGGTCGGGCTCGCTCGCCGCGTCGTCGACCGTCTCGACATGGAGGATGTAGGTGAGATAGTCGTTGTCGATCACCTCGACCAGTTGGCCGAACATGGAGTAGCCCTCGGACTGCCAGGCGTTCAGCGGGTCGGCCTGGACGGTCCAGCGCAGATGGATGCCGTCCTTGAGGTTGTCCATCTCGGCCAGGTGATCGCGCCAGCGGGCGTCGATGATCTGCAGCATGACCTCGCGCTCTATCTGGCGCATGAACTCGGCCCCGCCGATCATGGACTCGGAGTGCTGTTCGTAGTACTCGAGCGCCTCCTCCTCGATGCTCTCGACGAGGTCCTCGGTG
>Ga0182018_10002808_pt1 | contig 16687 bp, 18 predicted proteins | sample 812P2MmetaG_FD_120490 | JGI IMG/M metagenome (GOLD analysis project Ga0182018, IMG submission 120490) | Permafrost microbial communities from Stordalen Mire, Sweden - 812P2M metaG | ecosystem: Environmental > Terrestrial > Soil > Wetlands > Permafrost | place: Sweden: Stordalen | collected... | reverse complement strand
ATCCGCTCCATCTCGGCGGCCGAGTACTGCCAGGTTTGATCCACCACCCAGCTTCCCTCGCCGCCGCGCCAAGCGGACAACTCACGTGTGAATTCAACCGGACAACTCCAATACTAGCGACAGTAGACAGAGGAGTAGCAATACCGCTTCCAGAAGAGTGTGCTAAAGAGCCTCCCGTATGTCGCTTCGGTTATCCTCCATGCTTTCTTACGCCCACTGCAAACCGTATCGTCGGGCGATTCAATATCGAGAATTCGTCTATCCCCGCGCCTGCCGCAGAACGCCAACTGATGTATATCCGAGAGGGCACCACGAGAGTTTTTTTGTGGAAGGATAGTCTACTATGACGCTCTGGACCCGGCGTCTACGCGCGAGATAATATTTTTCTATCGGCTCCTGCCGATTGATGGTTCTCTGCCCGAACCGGACCCAGATCACCCCAGATACAACGAGTACAAATGACAAGGCGAACAAAAGGCAAGTTAGGACACCACCCCCGGTTTGGAACGTTGGCGGCGAGGGCGGCGGCGGCGAGGAGCGCGAGTGTTCCGATTCGGAACGCGGTGGGTGTCATCGGCTCTGTTAATGCACGTGGCACGCCGCTGGTATTCAAGTGGAATCCAGGATGACGATGACGCCGGCGCCGCCGTGTAGCTGGTGGTGGCGGATTGGCGGCAATGGCGATGTTGCAGGCCTGTTCGTCCGGTGGCGCGTGATTCACCTCGTAGACGCATGGGGCGTAGCTGCTGGTCATGGCGCCGCACTCGTTCCCGAGATGGTCCACCAGTTGGCCGGTGTGGAACTGGTGCTTGCCGTAGTAGCGGCAGCTCATGGCTTCTTCTTCGGCTTCTTGGGCTTTGGTTGGGGCGCGCGGCTCTCGGCGGATCCCAGGCGCGGCGCGCGGATGGCGGCCGCTAGCGCGGCGTAGTCTTTGCGGTTCACCTGGCTCTCCGCTTGGCTGGCTTGCTGCGCTTGGCGGGCTTGCGGATCTCGGCCGGCTTCATGGTGCGGAGTTGGGCCTTGACGGCGTCCTTGATGGCCTGGCGCTGTTTGGCAGTCACTCGCCGTACCTCTTCGGAGTGGGTTCGGGCTGGCTGTCGCGGCGCCGGAAGCGGCCGCGGCCGTCGCGCTTCTTGTCCACTTTGTTGACGAGCTTAGTGACGTTGCGTAGGTCCTTCTTGCGCAGGTCTCCGGAATGCGGGTCGGGCGTCTCTTTCATGGCCGGGCCGCTCCTCGGCGGTAAGGAAGCTGCGGAATCCGGACGGCGCGGAGGCCGTGTTTCAGGCCATTGCGGCTGGACGCGGCTTTGCCTTCGGCGGTGCGGGGGCCAGTGGATTTTTGGGCGTTCTCGCGGTTGGCGTTGATCTGGGCCTCGGTGGTGGTACGGGGATTCTCCGTGTTTTGCATGTTAGCTCCTCCGCTTACATGTTACGCGGCGGGTTTTGGGGATACGGGTGGCATTTTGCGCAAGTGGTTGAGAACAGGGAGCGAAAGATCTCGGCGCGGCGGTGACCGATGGGCGCAGAACTGGAGGTCCGCCCCACTGTTATATTCGTCTGGTGAGGTATTTTCTCCGGCGCCGGCAACCGCAGGTTTCGCGCATTCTACTGGTGGAGAGCGGCTCGCGCCACCTGTTGTTTTCAATAAATTTTAGATTTTTTTGGGCAACATTTGGCAGGCAAACCGCACTTCTTGTCGAGTGGGCTAGACAACGTACTGAAGATAACGATATGATCTGGCAATCTCATCGTATAGTTTAGGAAGGACGCCGCCGATGCCTTGGGTATGGACAACGCACCGTTCCGGTCTCCAGATACGTCTACGAAAATTAGGTGGTTGCGCTATGGCACCGGCACCGGGAGTCGATTTCGGCGAAATCCTGAAGGACGTTCCCCCTGGAGCTTGGGTCGCACTCTCCAGTGACCAAAAGCACGTCGTGGCATTTGCGGCAGATATGCGCGATGCCATAAAGGCCGCCAGCCAGGCGGGCGAGCAGGAGCCGATTGTCCTGCGCGTGCCACTTTCCACTTCCGCGCTTTTCCTCTAAAACGGGATGCGGCACGCCGTCTCCTACAGCTCATTTTCGTGTACGTCTAGTCCAGCTTTTCCGTCTGGTTACGTCGCCAAGCGCCCTATCTTGAGGTTGACTCTTATGGCTAATGGCCGGCACTTCAACTGTTTCGCCGATGTCGATTCAGGGGCGGATAAATGCGCTTTCCCGGTGAGTTTTGCCAGTCAACTTGGCCTGAACGTGCTGGCAAACCCGCGAGTTTCCTTTACGAGCGGAGTCGGAAGTTCTCAGGTCCCGATTCATTATTGGAATATCAGGATGCTGATACCGTTTCTTAGTCCTCCGCAGCCCGGCGCTCAACCGACGATTACCACGCTTTCCATCGACGCAGATGTTGGCTTTACGACGGGGCTAGAAGCGCAAGGCATGGGGCTATTGGGACAAGACGGTTTCTTCGATAGGGTAATAGTCGTATTTGACCACGCTCACGGCCTCTTCCACGTAGAGACGCCCGACGTGCCGTCTCAACAGACTCCTCATCCCTAGGATTGGCGATCTTCCGTGTGTTTGCGCGGTCTGCCCCCAGCGTGTGTCTTGCGGGCAGCAGCCATCATGCGGTAATGTTCAACTCCGTGGCGCTTAGAGGTGGCGCTTCCGCCCTTGTGCCCCAGCACGACGGCAGGAGCCATGCGCGTTTGCTTGATGATATCGTCCGTCAAAGCAAGCGCAGCTTTGGTCAACTCCAGGCATCGCGGTGTGCGGTTCTGGGGCATCGGCTGCGGGCTGGTGGAAACGAGGGAATCAATCTCGGTCAGGATGTTTCGTAGGGCTTGCAAACTGGCTCTATCGACTGGCATGCTTCCATGTTGAAGCAGGCCGAAACAAAAAACAAGCGATAGCTGTTTTGGGTTCAACGCACCTTTCAGGCCCTACCCAGACCTGGAGGTCCGCCCCACTGTTATATTCGTCTGGTGAGGTATTTTCTCCGGCGCCGGCAACCGCAGGTTTCGCGCATTCTACTGGTGGAGAGCGGCTCGCGCCACCTGATCGAGCAGGTGCTGCCGGGACTGCGCCGGACATACGGCGAGTCGATTCCGATCGATCTGGCCACCTGTTTCGCCGGTGCGCCGGAGGGCATCGACGCGGTCTACCGCGTCGCGGATCACCGCGGACGCGACGGACGCCGCAAGCTCTATGGGGCCCTGGCGGCCAAGCGCTACTCGATCATGGGAATGGTCTGTTCCGGCGAGCCCATCATGACCAAGTGGAAATGGGCGCTGGCCGCGCGCCTGCCGGCGAAGGTCTTCGCGATCAACGAAAATGGCGACTACTTCTGGCTGGACCGCGGCCATTGGCGCGCCATCCTGCACTTCGCCCTGTTTCGCGCCGGACTCACCGGTGCGGGGGCCACGCGCACGCTGGGCCGCCTGCTCGTATTTCCGTTCACTTTGTCGTATCTGTTACTCTATGCATCAACCGTTCATATGCGCCGCGCATGGCGCACGGGTTGGCGTAAAGGTTATCCATGAAGGCCATACAGATTAAAGAAACCGGCGGACCGGAAAAGATGGAGTTAGTGGATTTGCCGCAGCCGGTCGCAGGACCGGGGCAGGCGCTGGTGAAGATCGCCGCCTCGGGCGTCAATTTCATCGACGTGTATTTTCGTACGGGGTTGTACAAGGCCGATTTACCGGCGACGCTGGGATCGGAAGGCGCGGGCACGGTGGAGTCGGTGGGCGCCGGGGTCACTGAGTTCGCGCCGGGAGATCGCGTGGCCTATGCCATGGCGCGCGGTTCCTACGCCGCATATGCCGTAGTGCCGGCCGCGCAGTTGGTGCAGATCCCGGATGGCGTCGATTTTCAGACGGCCGCGGCGGCCATGCTGCAGGGCATGACCGCGCACTATCTGACGCATTCCACTTTCGCGCTGAAATCCGGCGATACCTGCCTGGTGCACGCGGCCGCGGGCGGCGCCGGATCGCTGCTGGTGCAGATGGCCCACCGCATCGGCGCGCGGGTCTATGGCACCGTCTCCACCGAAGCCAAGGCGCAGTTTGCCAAACAAGCCGGCGCGGATGAAATCATTTTTTATACGCGCCAGGATTTCGAGACCGAGGTGAAGCGCCTCACCGGCGGACGGGGCGTCGACGTAGTATACGATTCGGTAGGCGCCACCACGTTTGCCAAAGACTTGAATTGCTTGCGTCCGCGCGGCATGCTGGTGCTGTTCGGGCAATCCAGCGGCCCCGTGCCTCCGTTCGATCCGAACATTTTGAATGCCAAGGGGTCGCTGTTTCTCACGCGGCCCAGCCTGGGGCATTATTGTTCAACTCGCGAGGAACTGATGTGGCGCGCGGGCGACGTGTTGGGTTGGGTGTCCTCCGGCGAGCTGAAGATTCGCGTGGACCGCGCGTATCCGCTCCGGGAAGCCGCGCAAGCCCACCGCGACCTGGAGGGGCGGCACACCGCCGGCAAACTCCTGCTGATTCCCGAGTAGCTCGCCCCATGAGCACCCAGACCAGGTTGACGCTTTCTTCGGTCCTGGTGATGACGGCCATTGTGGCCATCATTTCGATCCTGGATCTGGGCTATCAGATGGATGCGCAGTACGAGGCGACGCTGGCACAAGCCGACTGGCTGAAGCGCATGGCGTCGAAGGCGGTGGTCGAGGCGCTGAACAACGACCGCCAACACTCCTGGCGCGAGGCCCTGGGGGGAGCCAACCTGGAGAGCAACCTGATCGACATCATGAGCGCCTCGCACGCCTTGCTGGAGATCGCCGTTTGCGACCAGAATGACGAGATCCTCATAGATAGCGATCCCAAGTCGCGGGGAAAAAAGTTCCCGACCTATACGGACTTCCGGCCGATCGTCAAGAACACCAACTGGCTGGAGGAGTTGAGAATCCTCTACCAGCGGACTTCGTATCAGCTCGAACAGCCGTTGGGCGCCCCCGGAAATCCGGAGAAGCTTTATGTGCGTGTGGTGATCTACCCGAGGCTGATCGCGCTGGATATCATGCCCACGCTGAAGAAAAGCGCCAGCGTGGCGCTGGCCTCGGTGGCCGGGGTTCTTTGTATCACGCTGCTGTTTTCGATCGTGGCCTTCCGGCCGTTGGGCCGCCTGGGACACATGCTCGACCTGGTGGCTACGGGGGAATACGATCCCAACGCCATCGCGCCCATCTCCCGCACGGGCGCCGATGAGTTCGGCATCATGGCCAGCAAGGTCAGTATGCTGGGAGAGCAACTGCGCGGCGCGCAGTTCGATTTCTCCGATTTGCGCGGCAACTTCGAGCGGCTTCTCGATCAACTGGAGGACGCCGTGCTGATGTTCGGGCGCGACCGCCGCCTGGTAGTGGCCTCCGGCGCGGTGGAGAAATTCCTAGGCAAAATGCGCGCCGACCTGGTGGGCCTGGCCCTGCCGGAGATTTTCCCGCCCAGCACCACGCTGGGGCTGATGCTGGCGCAGGCCGCGCAGACCGGCCGTCCCATCCGCAACCGGCGCGTGCCCATCACCCGCGGCGATGGTTCGGGGGCGTTCGTGGCTTTGCTCTCGGTGGATATTCTGGAGTCCCTCGGCTCTGGGAACAACCCCGGCCGCGGCACGGGCCTGCTGGTGCGTCTGCGCGATTCCGAAGCCGCCCGCCAGGTGGGCCGCCAACTGCAGACGGCAGACCGCCTATCCGCCATCAGCCGCATCACCAGCGGCGTCGCGCACGAGGTCAAGAACCCGCTCAACGCCATCCTGATGCACGTGGAAGTGGCGCGCATGAAACTGGCCCGGGAGGACATCGACGTAGCTCCGCAAATGGAAATCATCTCGCGCGAGATCCTGCGGCTGGATCGTGTGGTGAAGACTTTTCTGGATTTCACGCGGCCCGTGGAACTGCATCCGGCGGATGTGCCGCTGGATGCCTTCGTGCGGGAAATCGTGGACCTGGCGGCGCCCCAAGCCGCGGCGGCCGGCATCCGCGTTTCGGTGAATGCGGATACGGATGCGGTCAACATCCGTGTAGATGAGGACCTGATGAAGCAGGCCCTGCTGAACGTGGTGGTGAACGCCCTGCAGGCCATGCCGCAGGGCGGCGAATTGCGTATCGAGTGCGCGGTACGCGAGGAGGAGGCCGAGATTCGCATTAGCGACACCGGAGTGGGCATTCCGGCGGAGCTGCGCGACAAGATTTTCCTGCTGTACTACACCACCAAACCGGAGGGCTCCGGCATCGGGCTGGCGATGACCTTCCGCATCGTCCAGTTGCACGATGGCTCCATCGACTTCACCAGCGAACCGGGCAAGGGCACTACCTTCGTGCTGCGGCTGCCGGTTTCGGTTTAGCGGGCAAGAACGAAAGGTAGGGCAAGAATATACTTCCCTGACCAAATAGGATACACTGAAAATGCTACCGGGCCGACGGAATCGGCCCGGATTTTTTATGATTTGCGGGGATTGCGTTCCGCCGCTACTCGTAGTGTATCGCCAGCGCCGGATTCTCTCCCACGTAGTCCGCTATCGAACATCTCGCGCATATCTGTTCGCTGTCGTATTGGAAGGCGGTAAACATGATCATGCTGACGGCTGCTTTTGATTGCAGTCACGACGCAAAAGAGAAGTATTTCATAATGGCCGGATTTGTTTCTTCGGCTGAGCGGTGGTCTGATTTTGATGGCGAATGGCGCAAGCGCCTAGCTATCGATGGCCTGCCGTACTTTCACATGCAACCCTTTGCCCAGTCTTTTCAGCATCCAAAGAAGCCGTTCGATCAGAGTTGGGTTGGAAACGAGGGGCGTCGGCAAGCCCTGCTTGGAGATCTGCTGGATATCATCCAACTCCACGCGTGGCACAAGGTCGCGTGCATTATCCCCGACGAGTCGTTTCGAATGTTCTCTAGAGAAGAGTGTCGGAACTACTTCCCTACAAAAATCGCAGCGGCCGCTCGTTTGGTATGGCCGGATATCGAGGACTGGCGTCGCAGGGAAAAATTCCGAGAACCGGCCCGGTTAGTTTTCGAAGATGGTGATGCAGACAAGGGCACGCTGATTGAGGCGGTCAAGGAGATGACAGGAAGGACACCTGCCTTCGAATCCAAGAAGGATATCCCAGAAAAGGAGATCGTTGGATTCACGCCGTTACAGGCAGCCGATATCTTGGCGTACGAAGCTCAGAAGCAAACGCAGGATCTCGGAAAATTCATCGATCAAGTCAGGTTTCGTTTCCCGTATAACCAGTTGGAAAGAATTCCAGGAGATGTTAGGGTGTTGAAAGAAGCTGGCACCGAGATAATGGTCACGGGCATGAAGGTTACACGGTATTTCTCTGAACATCCATTAGGCGGTGGAAAGCCGCAATGAAAGCCGAACCGGAATACATCGAAGGCAGCGAAGCCTGGGAGCGGTTCCAAACCGCCGTGAAAGGCATACTCGCCGTACCCCACGATGAAATTCAACGGCGCATCGAAGAGCATCGCAAGAAAGCCGCGCGGAATGCCTCGCTCACATCGTCGAGGAACGCGCCGCCCGTCTTGAATTGTATTCTGCCAGCCTCGAAATCCGGAATGCTACAATTTAATTTTGCACCGCGATGCATTTGCCAGTTAGCCGCCCAGCATACGTCCCGATGAGCCGGGATGCAGCGCGCCGGAGTGCGTACGCCATGTTGCTCCTGTCGATGGCGCCGCTGGTGGGGTGCATGCTGGGCGCCGGCAAGCAAGCCGCCGTGCCGCCGCCTCCCCAGCCCGTCGCCATCCAGCCGCCCGCGCCGGACCCGCCGCTTTCCATTCCGCAAACGGCCGTGACGCTTCCCGAGCTGCAGCCGTTCAACCCGGATGCTATCCCCAGGGTGCAGACCGTCCAAGAATCTCCGGCACCCGAGAAAACGGAACCGCCTCCCGCTCCGCGCGCACCGAAGCGCGCCGCCACGGTTCCGCCGAAGCCGGAGCCAGAGCCCGAAACCGAGCCCCCCACTCCTACGCCGGCCGTGCCGGAGCAGGCGCCCATCCAGCCGATTTTGAGCGGCGACGAACAAAAAAAGATTCAGGGCGACATCGACGCGCGTAAGCGGGAAATCGACGAAAAGCTGGGCCGCGCCAAGCGAAATTTATCGAGCCACGATAAGTCCCTGATGGAACGCATCAACTCTTTCCTGGCGCAGTGCGCGCAAGCCGAACAGCGCGGCGACTTCGCGCAGGCGGGGGCCCTGTCCGAGCGCGCCTTGATACTGGCCCAGGAACTCCAGGTTGAATGACGAATTCGCGCAGCGCCGACAGGCCGGGAGGCCTGCGCTACGTTGAATAATGAATTCGACCGGCGCCGGCGCCTCATCGGAGCCGGACTCGAGAATCGCGAGCTGGACGCCATGCTGGTCACTTCACCGGCCAGTGTCCGCTATCTGACGGGATTCACCGGCAGTAGCGGGGCCGTGATGGTGCAGCCCGGCGAGGCCACCTTCTTCACCGACCCGCGTTACGCCATTCAATCCGGCCGCGAAGTCTCCTGCCGCACACAGGTGTGCAAGGGACCCATTCTGCCGGCCGTGGCGGCCATGGCGGCCAGTCGCCGGATCCGGCGGCTGGGCTTCGAGCGCGCGCATTTGTCCTACGAAGGCTTCGACCTGCTGCGCGCCAACATGCGGGTGAATGCGTCGCTGGAGCCGGTTTCGGGATGGCTGGAGGCGCATCGCCTGTTGAAATCGGAGACCGAAATCGAGCTGATCCGGCGCTCCGTCGCGACCAATTCCAAGGCTTTCGAGCGGGCCGCGCGGCGCGTCCGGCCGGGCATACGCGAGCGGGATCTGGCCGCCGAAATCGACTATCAAATGCGCCGCCTGGGAGCTGAGAAGCCCTCCTTTGAAACCATCGTGGCCAGCGGCGAGCGTTCGGCACTGCCGCACGCGCACCCCACCGGCGCCGTCTTGAAGCCGGGGCAACAGGTGCTGGTGGACATGGGCGCGTTCCAGGAGGGATACGCCAGCGACATGACCCGCATGCTCTTCCTGGGCGCGCCCGGCGCGCGTGTGCAACGTTTATATCGCGCGGTGCTGGAGGCGCAACTGGCGGCCATCGACGCCGTGCGGCCAGGCGTCACCACGGCCCGCGTGGACCGGGAAGCGCGCAACGTGCTGAAGGCTTACAAGCTGGACCGCGCGTTCGTGCATTCCACCGGCCACGGCCTGGGACTCGAAATCCACGAACTGCCGCGCATCGGCAAGAAGGACAAAACATTGCTGGCCGCGGGCATGGCGATCACCATCGAGCCCGGCGTTTACCTGGAAGGAGCCGGCGGGATAAGGATCGAGGATACCGTGGTGGTCACGCCGACAGGCTGCGAGGTGTTGACGCCGACCAGTAAAGAGCTCCGGGTGGTGTAAGCTATTACACTAGCTTGCGTCCCGACGAGCGGGACGCGGCACGCACGAGTGCGTAACGCCGCATACTTTCCCGTAGCCTGGGAAAAGTATGCGGCATTGGAGGAACCGCCTTGCGATCAGGCAACCGCCTGCAACGCGACGCTATCGGCCAGCGTCAACGTCCGGCGGTTGGATTCCTCGATGCGCCCCAACCATAAAGTCATATCGTCATGTTGCGGGCACGCTCCCGCGAACGCCTCGGCGGTTTCCAGAACCCGGTCCACAATATCGCGCGCTTTGCGATAGCTGCAGGCCTGAATGGTCGCCATCAAGCGGCCGAATCCCCATTCCTCGCCGCGGGAGTTGGCGGTCTCGCACAGGCCGTCGGTGTAGGCCACCAGCAGATCCCCAGGGGCCAGCGATACCACACTCTCGTGCAACGACGATTTGCGCAGCATCCCGATCACCGGGCCGGTCGGCTCCAGCGCCACCGGACGGTACCCCGTGCCGGTCTTGCGGAGCACCACCGGCGGCTCATGCCCGGCATTCACATAGTGCAGGAAGTGGCGGACCGGATCGTAACGGGCCACGAACATGGTCGCGTAGGAACTGTCGGGGCAAACCTCGTAGAACAGTTCATCGATGGCCGCCGTCAAATCGGATAAGCTGCCGTGCTGATAGTGGCGGAGGGCCCGCGCCAGGCTGTGGAGCGACGAAGTCAGCAGCGCGGCGGCCAGCCCTTTGCCGGCCACGTCGCCAATGGCCAGACCCAGATTGCCTTCCGGCAATTCGAAGTAATCGAGATAGTCGCCGCTCAAGCCGCGGGCGGGACGCCAATCGCTGTAGTAGTCCAGGCCAGCGATGCGCGGCCGCATGGTTGGGAATGCGCGGTTCTGAACTTCCCGCGCCAGTTCCACCTCCCAGTCGCGCCAGTCCGCGGCAGGGGCCGGGCCGCCGGTTACAGGATATGTATGTTGTTGAAGAGTACCGATCATCATTGGAATTTATCTCCGTATACATCGAATGACGACATGCCGGTCCAAATCGGGCACGCGCTTAACAAAGCTTTAAAGAATTGCGGGTGCCGGGGCGTGCCTGCAAGCCATTCACACGCCCCGCGAATTTAGTTTTGTCCGCCAAACCAACAACTTGGCGGAAATGCCCGCCGGTTCTCGCCGGCGCCCGCCATATGCTCCGGTCAGGAGGGTATGCACGCGCATGCCGATGGTTCACAACAGCGCTTTTGTGCGGGAAGGCCGGTGTCTGCTGTTCGCCGAGTACTCGCAATCGTTACGGGATTGTACCGGCTGCCGCACCATTGCCTGGTGCCCCGACTACGACCGCGCCGGCGTGCGCGATGCCGAGCGGCTGGCCCTGGCGCACTGGGAAGACGACGGCGGCATGCCCGCTTGAAACGTATCCGCCCCTTCTGTCACTATCATGATGCGGGGGGATCATGCCGTTTAACGATAGCCGGATCGAGCACTTCGTCGTCCTCATGCTGGAGAACCGTTCTTTCGATCACATGCTCGGGTTTTCCGGCATTCCGGGCATCGACGGACTGACCGGTGCGGAAACCAATCCGGACACCACCGGCGCGCCGGTCAAGGTTTCCAACGATGCGCAATACATTGGCGACTACGAACCGGATCCGGGTCACGAGTTGTTCGACGTAAACGTCCAAATCTTCTCCAATCAACTGGCCACGCCGGGTACCGCGCCCCCCATGCAGGGATTCATCCAAAGCTATTTCCAGGTGTGCGCCGATCCCAATCGCGCGCGCACGGTGCTGAAATGCTTTTCCCCGCAAACGGTGCCCAACCTCACCTATCTGGCGCGGAACTATGCGGTCTGCGATCGCTGGTTTTCGTCCGTGCCAGGGCCCACCTTGCCGAACCGGTCCTTCGCGCATGCGGCCACCTCGCTGGGGTCGGCCGTGGGACCTCCTTACCTCGGCGATCTGCACACGATTTATCCGGTATTGAACCAGCAGGTCTCCGCCAAGATCTATTACCAGGACTTCACCATGGCGCTCACCTTCAAAGAACTGCTGAGCGACCAGACGAAGTACTTCGGCGTATTCAACGATTTCCTGACCGACTGCCAGAATGCGCAAGTCCTACCGAATTACTGCTTCATCGAGCCGCGCTATTATGCCGACGACACCGGCGGCGCGCACGAGCCGTCCGACCAGCATCCCGACCATGACGTACGCGACGGAGAAGCGCTCATTCAGGAGGTCTATGCGGCTCTGACCGGCAACCCCGATGTCTGGCAAAAAACCATGTTGCTGGTCGCATACGACGAGCACGGCGGGCTTTTCGATCACGTCGCCCCGCCCGCCTGCCAGAACCCCGACGGCCTGACTTCGCCCAATCCACCGTTCGATTTCACGCGCCTCGGGGTGCGCGTGCCCGCCGTGATTGCGTCGCCATATATAAAGCCCGGCACGGTGATCGGAAGCGCCGATAATACGTTCTATGACCACACTTCCATCATCGCCACCGCGCGCAAATTATTCCTGCCGGATTGGCAGAGTACGTTCCTCACCAATCGCGATAAGAACGCGGCGACGTTCGACCAGGTCCTGAATTTGCCCACGCCGGATAACATTCCGGGAGCGGCGCGGGCTGTCGCACTCGAGGCGCATACTGCCATGCTGACCGCGCGCGCCGCCGCACTGGCGCCCGGCCAGGCTCCGCGTTCCAGCAAGGACAAGAAGCTTTCCAGCTTGCAAATGGATATGGTGACGCACGCCTTTCAAGCGGAACGGCAATTCCTTCCGCCCGAGCGGCGTACCGGCCAATCGCCGGCGAACATTCAAACTGAAAAGCAGGCAGCCGCATATTTGCAGGATCTTGCGGGGCGGCTCAGGGGCATCCAATGAAGTGCGCCGTTTTGTTTGCGCTGGCGGCTTCACTGGTTTCCTCGTTGGCATACGCGGCGCCCGACGACCAGCTTGCCAAGGAAGTTCACAACATCGACGAATACTGCACACCTGCCTTGCAGGCCAAATTCCTCGACAGGACCCAGGATGGCCAGTGCGGCGGAGCCGTCTTCAATGGGTCGCCGCTGCACTTCAATGCACAGCAATTCGCGCCGGGCAATGGCTTGGGACTGGGTTTGGGATACAAGCGCCTATTTACATTCGGACAGAAATGGCAGAACAACTGGGATCTGGGCGGAATGGGGTCGGTACAAGGCGCCTGGGAAGGTCATTTCGTGGCGCAGTTCAATAAAGAGCGGCCGGCGCCTTCAATGACCGATACTACCCCGCCCCAGCACAGGATCGTCGAGAAGTTCCAGATCCAGCCCTATGTCGACGCGCAGCAATTGACCAAGCTGGATTACTATGGCGAAGGGCCGCAGTCGAGCCGTCAGGCGCTCGCGTTGTACAGCGAGCGGGACATCCACGTGGGTGTCGGCGTATCCATTCCACTGGCTTGGTGGCTGAATGTAGGCGCCAAAGCGGAAGGTTTGTGGCCCGCGATCGGTCCAGCCTCCACCAGCACGATCCCCTCGGTGGCCGACGATTACAGTGGGGTCCCTTCTCTGGCGCCCGGCATCGGTTCGCAGCCCGCCTTCACGCATTACCAGTTCTATGTGCGCCCGCACTTGCCCAACGATTATCCGTACGGTTTGATCTACAAAATCGGCTACGAATATTATCAGGATCACGGCAGCGGCCAGTATTCGTTCGGGCGCTTCCGCGCGGACCTGCTGCACAACTTGTACCTGGAGCACGCGGGCAAAGAAGTGCGCCGCGACAGCATCCTTTCGTTCTATGGCCGGCTGACGCTGGCGCAAACCTCGGCCGGCAACAGCGTGCCATTCTATTTGCAGGATTCGCTCGGCGGCACGGATATCAACGGAGACCCGGCGCTACGCGCCTTTCCCGATTACCGGTTCCGCGATCCGGACAACATGGTCATTGAAGTGGAGTTCAATCGCCGGATCTGGAAGCCGCTCGGCATTATGGTCTTCTACGATACGGGCCAGGTAGCCGCCCAGGCCGCGGATCTCAGCCTGGCAAGAATGCGCCAGGGCGTCGGCGGCGGCTTGACTGTCTGGTCAGGCACCAAGGTGGTGTTTCGCGCCTACGTCGGATTCGGCGGCGGCGAGGGCACGCACACCTTCGTGGGCATTCTGCCGCTGCCAGGCCCCGTAGCGGCGCCTTATCGCACGTACTAAACTAAGAATTCCGACTTCTGTCTCATGCGCGTACGATTCTGTTTCGCTCGGCTGCGGCCGTGCTCGGCGTCTGTGAGTTCGTTTTATCTGCGTTTATCTGTGTTCATCTGTGGTTAAGAGGTTTTATGCGTTACGCGATCCGGGTCCTGCGTAAGAGTCCCGGCTTCACCCTGGCGGCGGCCATCACGCTCGCGCTAGGCATCGGAGCCAACACCGCCATCTTCTCCGTCCTCAACGCGATGCTCCTGCGGGCCATGCCCTTTCGCGATCCGCAGCGCCTGGCGATGGTGTGGGAAGCCAACCCGATCCTCGACAGTCTGGTGGCCGAGCGGGTGCAAACCTGCCTTCAAAACTTCCTCGAATGGCGCGACCAGAACCGCGTGTTCGAAGGGATTGCCTTCTTCCGCTACGATAGCTTCGATCTCACCGGCGGCGACAAGCCGGAACAAGTGAGAGCCGCGTCCGTCTCGCCCGGCTTCTTCGACTTGCTGGGCGTCCGCGGTCTGCTGGGCCGCGCGTTCACCGCGCAAGAATCCGAGGCGGGCAAGAATCGCGTGGTAATGCTGAGCAACTCGCTTTACCAGCGGCGTTTTGGCGGAAGCCCGAAAATCCTGGGACACAGCATCGTCATGAATGGCGCCGACTACACCGTCGTTGGCGTGCTGCCGCGGCAGTTCCACCTGCCCTCGCTTCGCGGCGGCATGGAGGAATTCAAGCCGGAAGTATGGGTGCCGGCGGATATGGATCCGCAGCGCAACGGGCGGCACCTGACCGACCGCCGGCTCTACGTGTTCGCGCGCCTCAAGCCGGGCGTGCCGATCGGGCAGGCGCGCGCGGATATGACCCTGATCGCCCGCCGCCTCGAAGAGAAGTATCCGCAACTGGACCGCACCTGGCGTACGAGCGTGTTCCCGCTCTCGGCGGAAGACATGGGCGCGGACATGCGCCGCACCTTGCTGGTGCTCGAATGCGCGGTGGCCTTCGTGCTGTTGATCGCCTGTGCCAACGTGATCAACCTGCAGCTTACGCGCGCCGCCGCGCGCGAGAAGGAGATGGCGGTCCGGGTGGCTCTGGGCGCGGGCCGCTGGCGGATGGCGCGGCAGATGCTGAGCGAGAGCCTGCTGCTGAGCGCGCTGGGCGGCGGCGCCGGAATCCTGCTGGCATATTGGGCCATCGCCGGTATGGTGGCCCTGGCGCCCGCCGACATTCACCGCCTGGACGATCTGAGCATCGACGGAGGGGTGCTGGCGTTCACGCTGGCGATTACGGTCTTCACGGGCCTGCTGTTCGGGCTTGCGCCAGCCATCTTTGCCGCCCGGCAAGATCCTAACGATGCGCTGCGGCGTGGCGGACGCTGGGGTGAAGGCGGAGTCTCCGCGCGTATCCGCCGCGCGCTGGTGGTGGCTGAAGTGGCGCTGTCGCTGGTCTTGCTCGCAGGCGCGGGGTTGATGATCCGCAGTTTGCGGTCGGTGATGCAGGTCACTCCGGGATTCCGCAGCGACCAATTGCTGACCATGACGATCGACCTGCGAAGCGACCGCTATACCGAGCCCAAGCAGGGCGGCGCCTTCGTGAACAACCTGTTGGAGCGCGTGGCGAAGCTGCCGGGAGCGCGTTCCGCCGCGGTGGTGAACGGTCTGCCCATGCAGAGCATTCAGATGACCAGCTTTCGCGTGGAAGGGCAGCCGGCGCCCGCGCCCGGAGAAGGTCCAGTGGCGGATCGGCGCAATGTCAGCGACGAGTACATTGCCACCATGGGCATGCGCTTGCTCGCCGGGCGCGGCTTTACCCGCGCGGAGGCCGAGAAGCCGAATCCCACCGAAGTCATCGTCAACGAGAGCTTGGCGCGCAAGCTGTGGCCGAAGCAAGACCCGCTCGGCAAGGTGCTCCATTCCAGCTCCGACAGCGGTCCGGACGCGTGGCGGCGGGTAGTGGTCGGGGTGGTCGCCGACAGCCGCCAACTCGGGCTGGACAGTCCGCCGCGCCCCGAGATGTTCTTCCCGGTCCGCAGCCAGTTTCCCAACTTTGCGCTGATCGTGCGGACGGCGGGCGATCCTATGCGCATGGCGTCCGCCGTAACCGCGCAGGTCTGGGCTATCGACAAAGATCAACCGGTCCATGATGTGCTGGCCATGGACCACGTGGTGGACGATAGCATTTCACAGCGGCGCTTCAACATGCTGCTGCTGGCCATCTTTGCAGCTACCGCGCTGGTGATGGCGGCCGTGGGTATCTACGGCGTGCTGGCGTATGCGGTGAGCCGGCGGACGCAGGAGATCGGCATCCGCATGGCGCTGGGCGCGCAGACGCGGGACGTGTTGCGGCTGATCGGCCGCGAGGGCTTCGTGCTGGTGCTGATGGGCATCGGGATTGGTCTGGCCGGTGCGCTGGCGCTGACGCGGCTGATGAGCAGTTTGCTGTTCGGCGTGAGTCCGACGGATGCGACAACTTTCGCGGCAGTGCCGGCGGTGCTGGTAGCCGTCGCGTTGTTGGCGTGTTACCTGCCTGCGCGGCGTGCGGCGAGGGTAGATCCGACGGTGGCTTTAAGATACGAATAGTCGCGAGGCCTTGGCGGACTTTTTCAACGGCGTTGTGGAAAAAGCTGTGGAAACGAACTCCGAATTCGAGACAACTTCAACGTTCGTAAAGACTTCGTAACAAAGTGCACCCGGATACAGCACTTTCGACGAAAAGCAGTCAAGCCTTTCATGGACAGTTAGTTAGAGATTGTTAACTACATCACAACCGGGTTTGTAACGCTCCATATGCAGCCAAATTCGCCGCCGTGCAGCAATCGTTGGCGGAGGCTGTGAGTAACTGGGCGCGCGCATCGATTTGACAAGGGGTGCTAAGATGCAGGCACCATCCGGCTACCTCGAACCGTTATCCGGCATCGCAGTCATCGATACCGCACAAATGCAGCTCGTCGCGACGTGGCCGTTCGATTACCTGCCATACCTCGCCGTCGCACCCGACGGCGGGCAGGGTTACGTGGTCGGTTTTCGAGGATCTGGTTATTCCCCGACGCTGCTCAAAATCGCCATGACCACGGGTCAAGTTCTGCAATCGATCAAAATGCCGGCGTGGAACGGATCGGATCACTCCATGGCCCTTTCCCCGGATGGCAGCACCATCTATGTT
>Ga0182018_10002807_pt1 | contig 16687 bp, 9 predicted proteins | sample 812P2MmetaG_FD_120490 | JGI IMG/M metagenome (GOLD analysis project Ga0182018, IMG submission 120490) | Permafrost microbial communities from Stordalen Mire, Sweden - 812P2M metaG | ecosystem: Environmental > Terrestrial > Soil > Wetlands > Permafrost | place: Sweden: Stordalen | collected... | reverse complement strand
ATCGCCGGGAGGAACGGCAACGAAACCGGGACTGTATCCGTTGGTTGTGACGGCGACGGCGCCCAATGGGGCGGTCTCAAGCGTGAACCTGTCGCTGAACGTGCTGCCATAACGGAACGGTTTGCTTGCTTATTGGGGAACGATCGTTAGGCCGGAGTGATGTTGAAGATGTGGGCCTGAAATCCTTCCAGGCGCACGAACAGGCCGGCATTGTGGAGTTCGTCGCCGGTGCGGTCGTAGCGGATTTCGTTGAGCTCGTCGTAGAAAACATATTGCTGCGCCGGGGAAACGCGGTTTTCTAATCGCACACGCCCTTGCGAAGCGCCTGCCGCCAGATTCACCGCGATTATTTTCCAGGCTTTGTTCGATCTCCATTCGTAAACGAGAAGTCCGGCGGGCGAGGTGTAACCCTCGGCAGCCACCTCGAGGGGGCTCCAATTCCCGTCGTGAAAAATGTCTTCGCGCGTAAGATTAAGAATTTGTCGGAAGAACGCGATGCTGAACGGATCGGGCGGTTCGTCCGCTGCTACGCGCAGCGTAATCGGCAAGCGGATTCTGGAGCCTTCGATTTCGCCCTGTTGATAGAAACGCGTCCCCGGCAAAGTTCCCATCAACGTTCCGACGGCGGGCAGGCGGTCGTTGGGGATGACCTCAGCGCGGCGAGGTTCGTCATGATTCTCAAGGAAGCGCGCGTAGTGAGTTTGTTGGTCGCCAATGTTCGATAACCGCGATTGGACTGCGCCCACGTCTGCGTTGCGCACCGCGTCGTAAAGAGCTTTATCGTAGGCGAACGAAAATCCGAGATCGATGAGCCGCGCTTCGGTTCCCCAGTATGCTTCGGCGAGCAAAATCAGATTTGGAGCTGCCTTGCGGGCTTCCGTCCAAAATTCTTTCGCAGGCGGTGGCGTGTTTCCCAAAAGGTGAGCCCAGCCTTTTTCGAAAATGTCATTCAGCTGGAGCATGGCCATATCGCAGCGGACGCCGTCACAGTGCCTTGCGATAGTGCCCAGTTGCGCGAGGTGAGCGGCGCGCATATCCGGCTGAAAATGATTCAGCTGCGCGACGTCTTTCCATGGCGGGTAGTAGGGATCTTTCGCCAGCGCAATGTAGCACGCGCCGTGCGTTGTGTTCGCTTGAAAAAAGAGAGAGGTATCGTTCTCGAAATCCTGCTTCGAGCCTTGCACGTAAAATTCCGGATGTTCGCGCACCCAAGGATGATCGAGAGCGGTATGGTTCCCGACGAAATCGAGGAACAGGGCTATCTTGCGTGCGTGTAATTTCTCGCGGACACGATCGAGAGAGTCCCAGGTTCCGATACGCGGGTCTGGAACGTATTGCATCACGGCATAGGGAGAGCCGACTACGTCGGCAGGCGTCCAGCCGGGCAGAGCGCGGTCATAATCGGGGACATTCGCGGGATCGTCGAGGCTGATTTGACGGGAGACGGGGCTTCGTTGCCAAACGCCCATAAGCCAGACAGCGTCGAAGCCGAGCTGAGCTAGTGAATCCCACTCTGCATCGGGCACCCCTGAGAGATCTATCGTTCGTCCAAGCCGCGCGGAAAGTTGCTCGAGCCATGCCCAAGCGTTGATCTCGTAGAGAAGAGGATTCGAGCGCATAAAAAATGGCGGGGTCTTTGTAATAGGCACGGAGTGAGCCTAAATTGCGTGCGGTCATCTGTCAATCGCCACGGATTATTCAAAGCCGCGCAACGAGCTCGGAGTGCAGTTCTAGAATGCTGGACAAACACAAAGACAAGTGACAGAGTAGCGTCGTTCTGCGGCGACATTGTGCATCTTGAGCCATGTGATTCAAGGCTGAGCTGGCTCCTGAGGCAGCATAAGAAAACACCCATCTCCGCAAAGTTATGGGCTTGAAAGGGCAGGGCCAATCGGTCCTGCCCTTTTTTTTGCGGAAGCGTTCCGCCGCGCGTTCGGTATACTTACGCGGCGAAATGCGCGATAAATTTCCAGAGAGGCAGGTCCGGGTATGAGGTTGCGACTCGTGTTGTTGTTTGCCGTGGTCTTCCTTGCTTGCTCGGCTTGGGCACAAAGTCCGGCTGCGACACAAGACTCTGGCGCAGCTCCCAACAAAACCGGCTTTTTAGAAAATTCCAGCGCGACGCGAAACTTAACGATCGATGACTACTTTCGAATACTCGAGGTTGAAGATGCGCGCATCAGCCCAGAGGGGAAATGGGTCGCCTACGTCGTGAAGACCCGCGATCTAAAGGAAGACAAGAACGAATCGCGGATTTGGATGGTCCCGACTTCTGGGGGCGCGGCCATTGCACTGACGGCGGAAGGAGTGTCTTGTAGTCATCCACGCTGGAGTCCAGACGGAAAATATTTGGCGTTCCTTTCCGGACGCGAAGGGGCGAAGGGAGAAAAGGGAGACGAAGACAGCAAAAAAGAGGAAGTGTGGTTGCTCAATCGCGAAGGAGGAGAGGCGCAAAAGCTGACCGATGCGATCCAGGACGTTAGCGGGTTCTGGTGGTCTCCTGCGGGAGACCGAATGGCTATAGTTCTGAGGGATCCATCTATCAACGAAATCGAAGCCGCGAAAAACAAGGACAAGAGCGACGCGAAGCCAAAGCCACATCCGTGGGTGATCGATCGTCTTCATTTCAAAGAGGACGAAATCGGCTACCTCGACCGTCGACGGACGCATCTTTATGTTTTCGATGTCGCGAGCCGAAAGATGACGCAGATCACCTCTGGCGATTATGACGATAGCGCGCCGGCCTGGTCTCCAGATGGGCGGTCGATTGCGTTTGAGAGTAACCGCTCGGACCTGGAAGATCCCGATCGCAACTACAACACGGATATCTGGGTGGTGGCCGCGGACAATACGGATCAGGGCAAATCGCTCGTACGAGTGACGACGAATCCGGGAACGGACGGCTCCCCTGCGTGGTCACCTGACGGCAAATGGATCGCGTTCACCAGCCAGTTGGAGCCTAAGCTTTTTCAATACGCGACATTTCACATTGCGATTGCGCCGTCTGCGGGCGGCGAAGCGAAGGTATTAACACTTAAACTCGATCGAAATTCGAGCGAGCCGCGTTTTTCACCGGATGGGAAATGGATTTACTTTATCGCGGATGATGACGGCACGCAGAATTTAATGCGGGTTCCGGCGATGGGTGGCGAAATTACGCGGGCCATCGGCGCGCGAAAAATGGTGGAGTCGTTTACGCTGGACAAGGATGGAGCCGCGGCTGCCGTGATCGGTGAGTTGACGCATCCCGCTGAAGTGTATTTGCTGGCTGCGGACGGCGGTGATGCCAAGCGGCTGACCTCGACAAACGATGCATTGATGGCGCAGATTCGCCTTCCTGATGTTGAGTACGTGCATTTCAAGAGCAAGGACGGCACGACGGTGGCGGGATATCTCTACAAGCCGCCGGACTATAAACCGGGGACGCGTTATCCGGCGATACTGCGGCCGCACGGCGGGCCAGTCTGGGCCTACTACGCCGAATTTAACTTCGATCCGCAGCTGTTTGCAGCGAACGGCTACGTGGTGCTAACGCCGAACCCGCGCGGGTCGTCCGGCTACGGCCAGGATTTCTGCAAAGCGATTTATGCCGACTGGGGCCACAAGGATTTCGAAGACGATATGGCGATGGTGGACTACGCGGTGGCGCAGGGCATTGCCGATCCTGACAAATTGGGCGTGGGCGGGTGGTCGTATGGGGGCATCTCGACTAATTTTATTATTACGCAGACTACGCGGTTCAAGGCCGCGATTTCAGGCGCAGGAGATTTTTTGTATATCACAAATTGGGGACACGATTTGTATTCTCGCGACTGGGAAATCGAACTCGGACTGCCTTGGGAAAATCGCGAGCTGTGGGAGAAGCTATCGCCCTTCAATCGGGTAACGAAGATTAAGACGCCTACACTGATCCTGGGCGGCGAAAACGATTGGAACGTCCCAGTGATCAATGGCGAGCAGATGTACCAGAGCCTGAAACGGCTGGGCGTGCCGACCTTGCTGGTAGTTTATCCGGGGGAATACCATGAATTTTCTCGCCCATCATTCATTCAAGACCGCTACGAGCGGTACCTCCACTGGTACGATCATTACGTGAAGGGCGAAGGCCCCGCAATTCCACCGCTGACGAAGGCTGCAGACTAACTCGCGTCGAAAATCGAAAACTTCTAAATTACACAGATCTACTGTACGAATAATTTTTCGCGCGGCCCACGACTGTTTTATTTTTCGTAGAGTTGTAGACCATCCCGCGCTCGGATTACGGCATTGATGCCGTCGAATCAGTTGGTTAGGCGCCGCCCAGAACCCTCCCGCGTCTTGGCTGTGAAACTGCATGGTAGGCCTCAGCGATTGTCTGGCGCACTCACGCCAGCCGGAAACGACTCACGAATTGGGGGAGATAAAATGATGAACGGTCGAAGTGTGTTCAGTGCTGTGCGAATGTTGCTGTTGGTGATGGGGATGGCGATGCTGCCGGGGATCGTCAGAGCGCAGACCGCGTCGATCAACGGAACGGTGACGGACCCGTCAGGCGCAGTGGTTCCCGGCGCAACGGTAGCCGCCGTGAATGAAGATACGAATGCCAGCCGCGACACTCAGACCGGGAACACTGGCGCCTACAGCATTTCAAATCTTGTGCCCGGCAAATACGATATAACCATCGAAAAGAGCGGACTCAAAACTGTGAAATTCGCCGCCGTGACTCTGACGGTAGATCAGGCCTTAACACTGGATGCTAAGTTGGAAATCAGCGTGGCTTCACAAACAGTGACAGTCGAGGGTTCAAGTATCGTGCCTATCAACACCACGGATGCCCAGGTCAGCAACGTGGTGGAAGAAAAGCAGATGGAGGCGCTCCCTTTAATTCTTCGGGATCCCTATCAGCTGATTCTCCTAACGCCCGGGACCACGGCAAGCAACAGCGGAGACGGCGCCTTTTCGATTAACGGGGGCCGGGACCGGAACAACAATTTCATGCTGGACGGGGGGAACAATAATGACCCGGGTGTTCCGGGGACCGGACTGTTGACGTTGAACCCCGACGCTACTGAGGAATTTCGGGTGATAACAAACAGTTATCTTCCTGAGTTTGGCCGGGACTCCAGCGCGGTAATCGATATCATCACGAAGAGCGGAACGAACGATCTCCATGGTGATGTGTATTACTTCGGCCGCTGGAACGCGCTTGGCGCCAGGGATTTCTTTAACACTTCTGCTACCGGTCCGCAGAGTCCTTACGTTCGCAACACGTTTGGAGCTTCCATCGGCGGTCCGGTGGTCAAGAACAAGGTGTTCTACTTCTTTAACTACGAAGGAAATCGGTTCGCCACGGCCACAACAGCGAACGCGACCGTCCCGGACGCGGCTTTCAAGACGGGCATTTTTACGTATACGGATCCGACGGCGGGACCGGTCAACATCAACGTGAGCACGCCGGGTTCGGCTAACAACGCGTTTGCGCTCCCGCTGGACCCTCAAACCCAGAAAATTCTGAACTTCTATCCTGCACCGAATGGCCCGGCGGTGATCCAGGGAGTCTCGTCTCTGTTCTTTTTCGGTGATACGGACCTCCTTAATGTAAGCAATTACATTGCAAAGGTCGATTTCACGATTACTCCGAGAAACATCCTGAGCGTACGTTACCTGGCGACTGACAGCCACGACAACGGCGGGAATACCAACCCTCTCCCCGGCATTGGAGGCGCTCAATCGCTGGACTTTACGCAGAGCATAAATGGCCACCTTGCCAGCACGATATCTCCGACCAAGCAAAACGACTTCTACGCTACCGCGAATCGTTCTTTCAATAATTTCCCGTGCAATGGTGTAAGCACAATCGATAGCTTGAGCCTCGCTGGCGTTGATGAGTTCGGTCGCGGGCGCGATTGGGCCCTTCCGGGATTCACTGCGGTCGGTTGCACAGTCCTGGGCGACAGCAACGGCCAAGACCGGCCCTTCGGCACCTACAATATCGGCGACAATATGACCTGGACCAAAGGACGGCACACGGTTAAATTCGGCTACGATTTTGGCGACAGCTATTCGAACGATTTCGATGATTTCAGTACGCGGTCAACTCCTAATTTCGCGATTTTCGGCAATACGGGCACATCCCCGCTGACGGGTACAGTTCCTTTTAGCAACGGCTCGGTTCAGGACGCCGTCTGGGGCCTGCTGGGCGGGGTTTTTAATGAATCTCAAACGCAACTATACAGCACCAGCGGAGTCCGTCAACCTAGCGACGAACGCGGCTTCCGCGAGCGAGACATGTCGGGCTTCGTTCAGGATCAGTTCAAACTGAGGTCAAACTTCACGTTGAACTATGGCCTTCGCTACGAATGGGATGGAGTTCCGTGGGTTATCAGAGATCAACTCACCAGCGCAACCCCAGAGGCACTAGCTGGGCCGGGCCCGGTTCAGTTTGTTACCGTGACAAGGGGAGGACCGAATCCATTGTATGCTAATGACACGAAGGGATTCGAACCCCGAATCGGTTTTGCATGGGATCCATTTAAGAATGGAAAGACGTCGATTCGCGCCGGGTTCGGCTATTTTCGCGACCGCCAGTTCTTCAACCTTACCGGAGACACCCGAGCCAATCCGCCGCTTTCACTGCCTTTTGTCAATAGCGCGTTCGCTAATCTAGGACCTGGTACTGCCGACCAGATTTCCAATATACCTTTACCGGTCACTCAGCCGCCCCCGGCCTCGTCACTTTCGAGTTTTCCCGCGGGTGACTCCCTGGCTTTTCCGGCGACGATTAACCCGAATTTCCATGTTCCCTATGTGCAGCAGCGGAATTTTGGAATTCAGAGGCAGCTCGGGGGGTACTTCGTTCTTGAGGTCAACTATGTAGGCAACAAAGCGAACCGTTTGCTTCGCGTAGTTGACGGGAATGCCCCGCAACCGGCACTCGTCGCGCAGTTGAGAGCGTTTTGCAGCGTGCCAAACGCGTTTAACTGCTTTGATTCACCGACAGCCACGCCGCAGGAGGAAACCGTTCAAGGTTTCAATCTCTATATTGGGCAGCAGCTCGGAGTACTTCCGTTCAATGCAGTCAACAACAGCGCAGCGTTCCACTCAAATGAAGTGTCCAGCGTTGCCAATTCTAACTACAATGCCTTGCAGACGACGCTGACCCGGCAGTTCTCGCACGGCATGTCGTTCCAGGTGAACTATACCTGGGCGCACGCCATCGACGATGCCAGCGACGCCTTCAGGCCGCAACAGAACCAAACGGTTTTCCCGGCGAATTCTTTTGAACTTGGGAGGGAAAAAGGAAATTCGTCGTTCGATGTCCGCAACCGCGCGGTGTTCAACTACATTGCCGAGTTACCTTTCGGCCGCGGCAAAGACCGCTTGAACAGCGGAATTGTCGGAAGGGTTCTCGAAGGGTGGTCCTGGTCGGGGATTGGCACACTGCAAAGCGGATTTCCATTCGAAATCTTCGAGAACGGAGTTGACAGCGATGGCACAGGAGCAACCCAGAGGGCGTCTTTTAGCACCACCCCGAGCGTCGTTCCAGTTACAGCGCCAATAACCCAAACGGGACCGAACGTGGGTCTTTTCACGTTTCCGTTGTTCGGCGGCCCGGGCAACGTACACCGCAACAGTTTTTATGGCCCTGCGTATGTAAACTTTGATATGGTCATTTCAAAAAACACCAAAATTACGGAGCGTTTCACCGTGGAATTTCGGTCCGAATACTACAACCTGTTCAATCATCCGAACTTCAACCAGCCGGACAATGTCATCAATGACTCGATTTTTGGGCAGTCGACGTCTGAGGTCGGGCGCAATGACCTCACAACCGGCGCGCGTCAACTGCAGTTCGGTATGAAACTCCACTTCTAGGGGAGGCCTAGGGACCGAGAGTTGACGTGCGAGCTTAGCCCCTTCCGAGGATGCAGCTCGGAAGGGGCTTTTTCTTGGTGCGCTAGCTGCACGGACGACCTTTGTTGCATTCATTCAAGACCACTACGAGCGGTACTTCCATTGGTACGATCATTACGTGAAAGGCGAGGGCTCCGCAATTCCGCCGCTGACTAGGACTGCAGACTAACTCTCGTCGAAAATCGAAAACTTCTAAATTACATAGATCTACTGTACGAATAATTTTTCGCGCGGCCCCCGACTGTTTTATTTTTCGTAGAGTTGTAAACCATCCTGCGCTCGGATTAGGGCATTGATGCCGTCGAATCAGTTAGTTAACCGCTTTTCACTCCTTTCTGAATGTTGGCTGTGAAACTGCATAAGAAGCTCTGTCGATTGTCTTGGCGCACCGCGCCAGCCGGAAACGACTCACGAATTGGGGGAGATAAAATGAAGAATGGGCGAAGTGTGTTTATTGTTACGCGAGCGCTGTTCTTGATGGTGGGGTTGTGCGTAGTCTTGGCATCGCCATCGCACCTTTGGGCACAGGTAACCAGCGGGTCCATATCTGGTACCGCGATTGACCCCTCGGGCGCGATTATCCCTGGTGTGGAAGTCCGGTGCATTAATACTGGAACGGGTTCCGTTGCAACCACAACGACGGACGACGTTGGATTGTTCCGCTGCTCGGAGTTGCAGATCGGAACTTACAACGTGGAGTTCACGAAGCAAAGCTTCAGCAAGTATGTGGTGAACAACGTCGTGGTGTCCTCCGGGACAGACCAGGGCGTAGGGTCGGTCAAATTGGCCGTTGGTGCGTCCACCGTGACGGTGGAAGTCACCGAAGCCCCGCCTCTCATCGAAACGACAGAGGCCCAAGTCTCGACCACATTCACCACGCAACAGATCACGAGCTTCGCTGGTTTGCAGGAGAACGAGGGAATGGATTTCCTCGCTCTGCAAATTCCTGGCGTCAATATGACGCGCGACAACACTTTTTCGAATTCGAACGGAGTAGGTTTTTCGGTGGACGGTCTTCGCGGCCGAAATAACGACCAACAGATCGACGGTCAAAATAACAACGACAATTCGGTTGCCGGGCCCTCTCTATTCGTTACGAACCCTGACTTCGTTCAGGAATACCAGGTTACGACGAACAACTTCGGGGCCGAGTATGGACGCAACTCCGGTTCTGTAGTCAACCTGGTGACCCCGTCGGGTACCAACAACTGGCACGGCACCATCAACGGAGCCGAAGGCAACGCGGCCTTCGACAGTTTGGATAACACAAACAAGGAACCATTGCTAACTCCGGGTCTTACTAAGGTCCCTTGGTTCAACAATGTGTTTGCCAGCACAACGGTGGGCGGACCGGTGAAGAAAGACCACGTCTTCGTTTTTGGCGGGTTTGACACGAATATCATTGAGGCGAATTCGGTGGACCAAAGTGGCTCCTTGACTCCCACACCAACGGGACTGGCGCAGTTGCAGGCTTGCTATCCAAATAGCGCCAGCGTAGCGGCGTTGCGAACCTTTGGGCCCTACGGAATTGGAGCAGGGAACCCGACTCCGAATGGTACGGTAACGCCGATCCCGCTTACCGGCTCCAACTTGGGTCCATGCACCGTCGATTTCGCAGGCGTGACGAGGACTCTAGGCTCACCGTTTCACCAATACGATTTTATCGGCCGCTCCGATTTCCAGTACTCAAACGATAGGGTGTACCTGCGTTATCTCTACAACTATTTAAATTCCATTGACGCCGACCCATTCGTCACAGCCGCAGCGGGGTATCCGACGTCGGTTCCGAGCCGGAGCCAAACCGGGCTGATCGGCTGGACCCACACGCTGTCGCCCTCTATGACGAACGAGCTGCGACTCTCCTATGGCCGTCAGAACACCGAATTTGGCGGCAATAGCATTGGCAATACGGTCCCGGTTCAGGGCAACATTGGTAACGCACTCGCAAACGTCGCAGTGAGCCCCACTGACGGTAATCCTATTCTCGCGTTTGGACCGAGCCCTGACGCACCGCAGGGCCGCATTGTGAATACGTACCAGATCCAGGACAACTGGAGCTACGTCCACGGGAAGAGCCAGTGGAAAGCAGGTGTGAATTTCACCTACCAAAAGTCTCCCAACATATTCCTTCCGAACTTCAACGGCAGCTTCAACTTCGCTGCCATTCCCGCTACTAGCGCGTTGACTGTCGTCACTCCGGATTGCACGATCACACCGGGAGAAAACTTAAGCCCCTTTTCAGCATTTGCGTGCAACGCTCCGACCAACATTAATATTTCGGACGGAAACCCCAAAATCGACTTCAGTGAAAAGGACACATTCCTGTACGTCCAGAACGATTACAAACTCAGGCCGAACTTGACGCTGAATCTCGGTCTGACGTGGTCTTACTATGGCCAGCCGGCAAATCTCTTTCACGATGAAACGGTTGCGAACGCGAAGAGTGCGAACCCGTTATGGGATCCCGCTCTGCCACTCTCAGTTACCACGTTTCCATCGATTCCAGCTCCCAAGAATAGCTGGGGGCCGAGCGTTGGCTTCGCCTGGAGCCCGAGTATGGATAACTTCCTGACGGGCGGGAACGGGAAGACGGTGATTCGCGGCGGTTACAGACTCTCGTACGATCCGCCGGTTTACAACATTTACACCAATATCGCAACTTCAGCTCCCGTGCTGCTCGCGCAGTCGTTAGGGCTATTGGTAGACCCGATGACCAATGCAATTACCAATCCACTGCCTGCAGCGCCGGTGGGGGGGGCCGTCCGCACTCTGCTGGCTCCGTCTCTGGTAACAGGGGTTGCCGACCCGCGATCCTTCAACGAAACAACCGTCACCCCGAATTTTGGGCCGGACCACGTGCATAGCTGGTCTCTTGGAGTTCAGAGACAGCTTTCGAACGCGACAGCAGTAGAGGCGCGGTACGTAGGGAACCACGGGGGGAATCTCTTCCAATCTATCAATGCGAATCCTTTCATTGCAGGCACTGCAGCCGAGTTCCCGACTTTTCTGCCTCCTAGCGCTGTACCGTGCCCGGCGGCAGATGCGGTTGTGCAGAACTCGATAGGACGCCTGAATTGCGACGAAGGCATCCTGCGCGAACGGACCAACACGGGGTATTCCAACTACAACGGGCTGCAAGTACAGTTTCGTGCAACGAATCTGTACAAACAGCTGACCATGACGGCCAATTATACCTGGAGCAAGACTACCGACAACGTGAGCGAAATATTCAGCACGTTTGGCGGAGGAAATACGGTGGCGTTCTCGCAAAACCCTCTCAACTTCACGTCCGCCGAGAACGGAATATCCGGATTGAACATTCCGCAAGCTTTCACTCTGAACGTTTACGAACAACTTCCGTTCTACCGCTCGCAGTCGGGGTTCGTAGGCCATCTGCTCGGCGGATGGGGTGTTTCGGCCAACTACATCCTGTCCTCCGGCGAGCCGTACACTCCGAGCCAGATCTTCTCAAACTTTGGCAGCGGAGGAGTGGGAGGGGACGAGCCATTTAACACAGCTTTTATCAACCCCGGCATAACCGACACAGCGCGGCCATTCCTGGGAAGCTCAAGCGCACCAGCGGGGCAAGTGGGAATCTTTGCCGGAGACGCCTGCACGCTCTTTAGTCCTGCGCCTCCTCAAGCGCCCATCTCCGCTTGCGGACTGGCACCCAATCAGCTCATTAGTTATAACGTCTTGAACCAGACTGGCGATGTCACCGCAACGCCGGTAACGAACAAGCAGGTTCGGTTCATCGCGAATGGCGCAGAAGCACAGACTGTATTCGGCACGCCCTTCGGCAATTCTGGACGGAACATTTTGAATGACGCCAAGACGAATACTGCGAACATCGGTATAACCAAATCGTTCAAGATCAACGAGCGTTCCACCGTTCTGTTCCGCACAACGATGCTCAACGCTTTCAACCACTCGAATTACTCCAGCGTCGATCCTTTTATCGATGACGCGGGGCTTTCCAGCTTCGAGACGGGCTTCGCGACTCCGAGCGTGTTTCCGAGCGGTGGCGGATTCGGAAAGCGGCAGATCTTCTTCGGAGCGAAGGTTAACTTCTAACTTGTAATCTGCTGTTACAGTGTTAGGCAGCTTCTCTAACCGCCAAAGCCAGAAAGCCCTGTATCAGGGGCTTTCTGGCTTTTCTATTTTCCCTGGGAGCACGACAAGTTATTCAACAACCCGAAGTTCCGTCGGACCGAAACTTTCATTACTGACGGCGCGCCGTGTGCGCGGGCATTCGAGAGGAAAGCTACTGCTGGTCGCATGCGACGGAAGGGAACGTTAGCGTGATTTCTTTTGTTTCTGTGTCGGCGCCGTCGACTGAGGCGGGTTCGGCGTCGATGCGCGCGGGGATGGTGCAGGTTTCCTTGCCGCGGCGCTGGCTTAGGCGCTGAGGGGCGAGGTCTTCCCAGGCGGAAATTGTGTAATGCTCGGATTGCAGAAGGGTGAAATCGTAGATTCCCTCGTCGATTCTTTGCGCTGCGGGATTTTCGCCTTCACTGGCTTTTGCCATGATGGTGACGCTGCCGGGCGGGCGGCCGTCTTTCCATTCTAATTGCACGCGAATCTTGCGGGTAGGGTATCCATCGTAGAGCTGGATGTTTGCCTTCTGCAATTGTTCGCCGTCCTTTAGCGTGATCACGGCCGTTTCGTTCTGCTCCGCGACACCGGGATAAAACGCACGAGGAAACGGCGAATTGGGATCCTTGCGGTTCGTGCGGTTGAATACCAGAATGTATTCGCCCAGCCCGATGTGGTCGAACTCGAATTCACCCTTCGATCCCTGAAAACCCCAGAGACCCGGCTCGGTGTCCTTGAAACGATCCGCACGATATAACTCCACGGATGCAAGCTTTAGCGGCCTTTGATCTGGGCCCAAAACACTGCCGCGGATTTTGCCGAGCGGCAGAGCGTCCACGTTGTATTCATAACAGGCGCCGTTGGGAATCTTTATCGGGGGTAAAGCGCCGGGCAGAGTTTTCTCTGTTAATTCCATCCGAGCGGGAAGACTCGCCGAAAAATGATATTCCCCCGCATGAACGTCGTAAAAAGAATAGACGCCATCCGGTCCCGTGCTGGTCGCGAAGCGGTCGTCCTTTGAACGGAGCTTCAGTTTTATGTGCGGGAGCGGGTCGTCAGGATCTTCGACAGGAGCCAGAAGCGGCGGGTCGGATCGGCGGAGAACACCGAAAACCGAAGCGACACGCTGGTGATTGCGCATGGCGCGCAATTGAGGCAGCAGGGCGCGGCCATCGCTAGCCGGCCGCGTGCCATTGCAGATTGTGGCGAAGAGCCGACCCTCGCTTTCTTGTTGCGTGAACACGATGTATCGATCGCCCTTCCGAAAACGGTAGCCGCAATCGCCGTCGTCACCGCCGGAGAAAATATCGATTTCCGCAACATCCGGTCCTGCGAATTTGTCGTCAATTTTGAAATGATAATGGATTACGGAAGTGGAGTCGGGTGCGGAAGCTGTGCTTCCTGCGGTCTGCGAATCAGCGGGAGTGGCTGCGTCTGGGGCCGGAGACGGAACATTTTCGACGTCCGTGACGGTACCGACGAATACAACGTCGTCTGGCTGTAAACCCTGGCACGTTCCAGCAGGCGCCTTCGAACACGTGCAGGCCGATATTCCTCCAGGCACAAAGAATAATAATGGGAGCATTGCAAAAATTACGCGTCGAATCATCGCCGATATCGTACATGGAGCTGCGCGTGGAATCGAGTGCGAGAGAGATGATTTTTAAGAAAAGTGTCCGGGCTAGAGGTATTCCAGTTTGGAACATTACGGTCTTTCAAGATGGTCAGCTGACGGTATGCATTTCACTCTTTCGCCCACAAACGAAATCCGCCTAGAATTGCGTTTTCGTTGCGTCCCATGCGCGCGCCCGGTGGAAGTTTTTTTAGCTTCTTTGCGTTTCCGCCGCCCAGCACGACGTAGTCGGCCTGAAGAGCGGCTATCAATTTCTCCGTGATTTTGAAAACCTCCTTCCGCCATTTTTTCTTGCCCAGCCGCTTTAGGCCTTTCAGTCCCAGGTACTCCTCATACGTTTTTCCGTGCTTATAGGGCAGGTGAGCCAGCTCCATGGGTTCTAGAATTCCGTCCACGATCATTGCGGATCCAAGGCCGGTGCCCAATCCAAGAAACAGCATTCGCCCGCCATGATAGCTCCCGAGAGCCTGCATAGCCGCGTCATTAACAATTCTGACGGGACAGCCCAACGCCCTTTTGTAGTTGAACCCGACCCATCCGCCGCCCAGATTGACCGGCTCGCGCACCGGATGGCCGGCGGTGACGGGACCAGGGTAGCCAATGGAAACTCGATCGTATTTCCAGTCGCGAGTGGCCGCTTTCACGTCACGAACCATGTCTTTTGCCGTCATGTCCGGGCCAGAAGGGATTTTGCGCGGCTGCTTTTGTCCGGTGGCCTGCACTTTAATGTTTGTGCCGCCCACGTCTAGTACCAGAATTTTGTGGGAAGATTTTGGCATGGTCTCTTTCACTTTTCTCATGATTGCGTTCGCCGCACGGCGCTACTTGATCGCGCCCACCGTGAAGCCGGCAATGAAGCGGTCAAGGAACAAATTGTACAGGAGCGCGATGGGGAGACTCGTGATCAGACAGGCCGCCATAAGTTCACCCCAGAAGTAAACGTCGCCGCGAATCAGGAATGTGGGAACGCCTACACCTATCATCTGATTCCTCTCCGGCGCGATGAAGGTGAGGGCGTAGACGAACTCCTGCGTTACGAGTGTGAAGGTAAAGATTACGACCGTAAGGATGCCCGAAAGCGAAATCGGCACTACGAGCCGCACGAAGGCGCCAAAGCGAGTAAGTCCATCGACCATCGCCGCGTCTTCCAGTTCGCGCGGGATCGATTTGAAGAATCCCATCAGCAGCCAGGTGGAGAAGGGAATTGTGAAGCTCGGATACACGAACACGAGCGACCAAATGGTGTCCTGCAGGCCAAGCAACGCTACCACGCGGGATAGTGGAATGAAGAGCAACGTAGGCGGCACGAGATACGTGAGGAACATCGCGATGCCCATGCGCTCGCCCCATTTTCCGGTGAGCCGCGCGAGGGCGTAGGCCGCAGGCAAGGAAAGCACCAGCGTGATTAGAACTACCAGCGCGCCGACAAGTGCCGTGTTGCCAGCCCAACGCAGGTACATCGTGTCGCGAAAGAGCACCTGCAAGTGCACCAGCGTGGGTTTCATATTGAATATGAAAGGATTATTTGCAGTGTTGTAGAGGTCACCATCTTGTTTGAAGGTGGTAATGAGCATCCAGTAGAACGGAAACGCCAGCGCGACGGAGAAGGACACGACAACGACCCAGCGGCCGGCCTCTATTAACAATTCGCGAACGCGGCCTCGGGCCATCAGGTTACCTCCGAGCGGTTCGCCGCGCGCAGCATCAGGTAGGCGACGATCACGAGGATGGGCACCATGAACAGCGAAATTGCGGCGCCTTCCGACAAGTCTCCTCCCAGGACGCCGGTAAAAAATGCGAGCGACGGCACGACCTGCGTGGAGTCATAGGGTCCGCCGCGAGTGAGAATGTAGACGACGGTCATGTCGGTAAACGTGAATACAATGCCGAAGAGCAGCGCCACATTCAGAATGGGCAGCAGCATAGGAATATTGATCTGAAACATTTTTCGCCAGAATCCGGCGCCGTCGATTTCCGCCGCTTCTGGAATGTCTTTTGGAATCGCGCTGAGGCCTGCGAGCAAAATGACCGTCGAAAAGGGAAGCAGGCGCCAGGTATGCACCACGATCACTGAGGCCATCGCCAGCGCGGGTTCGCCCAGCCACTGTGGGGGATTGAACTTGTCCAGGTGAAGGATCGGGATGCGGACCAGGACCCAGTTGATCACGCTGTAAAGCGAATCGAGAATCCATTTCCAGCCGATCGCGCCGATGGAAACCGGCGCCACCCACGGCAGCAGCATCAGAAAACGTACGAGCCCGCGGCCACGGAACTTCTTCTCCAGCGCCAGCGCCAATAAAGTGGATCCCACCAGCACCAGAATCTGCGAGCCCACCGTGAAAACAAACGAATCGTAGAGTGCGCGAAGAAAAGTGGCGCTGTGCAGAATGCTTTTGAAATTCTGCAAGCCGACAAAATGATAGCCGACGCTCCCCACTTTGATATCGCTGAAGGCGTACACAACCGCAAGCGCAAACGGGAGTCCGATGACCGCGAGGACGTAGATCATCGCGGGGTAGAACATTCCCTGGCCGAGCCACCAGGCGCGAGATTCCGGAGTTGAGCGCGAGCCCGGTGCTATTGCCACGAGACGACCCGCGGCGCGGCGCGTTTCTCTGTCGCACGATCGAAAAATTTCAACTCATTTCGCGGGACGGCGAATTCCACGATCGATCCTGGAGCGAAAGAAGCTTCCACGCGAGAAGGTAATCGCGAAATCACATCTTTGGCTTCGAAGCGTTTGTCCGCAAGGGATCCGTAGAGGATGCGCTCGGCTCCCAGATATTCCTCGTGCGAAAAATGGAAATGCATCGACACGCGCTGGTCAGGGGAAATCAGGGAGGCCGGAAGCAGATGTTCCGGACGGAAGCCAACGATGTCGTTCTCCTGAGGAATCAGATTCATGGCCGGCGAGCCAAGAAACGTGGCCACAAACGTGTCGGCGGGGTCGTCGTAAACTTCTTTCGGCGTTCCAATCTGCCGTACCACGCCCTGATGCAAAACGACGACGCGATCTCCGAGGGCCATAGCTTCTACCTGGTCGTGAGTAACGTAGATGGTAGTGGT
>Ga0182018_10002806_pt1 | contig 16687 bp, 17 predicted proteins | sample 812P2MmetaG_FD_120490 | JGI IMG/M metagenome (GOLD analysis project Ga0182018, IMG submission 120490) | Permafrost microbial communities from Stordalen Mire, Sweden - 812P2M metaG | ecosystem: Environmental > Terrestrial > Soil > Wetlands > Permafrost | place: Sweden: Stordalen | collected... | reverse complement strand
CCGGACCCGGCGAGGCCGTCGTGCGGATCAAGGCCGCGGCGCTCAATTTCTTCGACTTGCTGATCATTGCCGGCAAATACCAGCACAAGCCGCCGTTTCCGTTCTCACCGGCGTCGGAATTCGCCGGAATAGTTGAGAGCGTCGGCACCGGGGTGACCGATTTTGCTCCCGGCGACCGCGTGATGGGCTCAACGGGCTGGGGCGCGGCGCGCGAAAGCCTCGCCGCCGGGGCGGACCGCCTCGTGAAGATCCCCGAAAGTGTCGATTTCGACCGCGCCGCCGGACTCACCGTGACCTATGCCACAACCCTCTACGGTTTACGGGAACGCGGAGGACTCAAACCAGGAGAGACGCTCGTCGTCCTCGGCGCCTCCGGCGGCGTCGGGCTCGCTGCGATCGAGATCGGCAAGATCATGGGCGCGCGCGTCATCGCCTGCGCCTCGTCCGAAGAAAAGCTCGCCTTCGCCCGATCCCACGGCGCCGACGAGACAGTGAACTACGCCAGCGAAGACCTGCGCGACGCTCTCAAGCGCCTCGGCGGCGCGCGCGGGATCGACGTGGTCTACGATCCGGTCGGCGGCGCCCATGCGGAACCCGCCTTGCGGTCACTCGGCTGGGAGGGCCGCTATCTCGTGATCGGCTTCGCCGCCGGTGAGATTCCGAAAATCCCGCTCAATCTGGTCCTGCTCAAAAGCTGCGACATCCGCGGCGTGCTCTGGGGTGCGTGGACGATGCGCGAGCCGCAAGGCCAGCGCGCCCTGATGAACGACATTGTCCGCTGGTGTTCCGAAGGGAAACTCAGCGCCCATGTGCACGCGGTCTATCCGCTGGCCGAAACCGCGAAGGCGCTCAAGGACATCGCCGACCGCAAGGTCATGGGCAAGATCGTGCTGCGGCCGTGATCGCGCTCTTCGATCAGCTCGAGAACTTGTCCATCGCCTCGGCGAGCTTGACGTCCAGCTCGGTCAGGCCCCCAGCGTCGTGGGTCGACAACGTGACGTCGACGGTCTTGTAGACATTCGACCACTCGGGATGATGGTCGAGCTTTTCCGCCATCAGGGCGACGCGCGCCATGAAGCCGAAAGCCTCGTTGAAATCCGCGAACGCGAATTTCTTGCTGATCGCGTCGCGACCCTTCACTTCGCTCCAGCCATTGAGCCGGGCCAGCGCGCGACTGCGAACATCGCCGGAAAGCTTCTGCGCCATGTGCGGACCTCATCTGTGAATACGATCTCGGCGGTGCCGATCTGGTAAATAGGCGGCCCGATCGCAACCTTAGCAAGCGCCGCCGAAGGCCGCAAAAACTTCAGCCGCGGCAGCCCATTGAGGCGTCGGTCAAATTTCCGCCGCCGCGCGCGATTAACCAAGTCGAGCGTTTGGTCCGCGAACCCGGCGCGGCGCCGTAGAGGCAAACCGGATGAGCCGTGGTAAGATTAACCATGCCTGCGGGACTACCTCACCGTCCGCCGCTCGCCATGAAGCTGTGGCTTTCGCAGCGCTTTGGCCGGGCCGGCGCGACGGATACGTCCTCGGCCACGCCGGGCCACGCATTGGGCAAAGCCATGCATATCGAGTCGCTTGAACACGCCGTGCGCAATCGGGTCAGAACGTTTCTGCGCCACACCTGGCTCGTGACTATTTTGGGGACCGTCATCCTCGGCGGCATCATCTGGGGCGCAATCTACTTCTGGACCGCACCGACCGAGATGAGGATTGCCGCCGGCCCGGCCGGAAGCGCGAACGTGAAGCTTGTTGAGCTCTTGACGCAGAAGTTCGCCAATGAGCACGACAAAGTCCAGCTGAAGCTCGTCCCGACCGGAGGAGCCAAGGAAAGCGCGGAAGCGATCACCGATGACGGCGCCGATCTTGCCATCTTGCCGAGCACAATGGGAGATTCGCCGAATTGGCCGGTCGTCGCCATTTTACGAAAGAATGTGATCGCGTTCGTCGTTCCGGCGCAGGCAGCGAGCGTTACCGCCAAGAAAGAGACAGCCACTCCGGCCAAGAAAGAACCGAGCGCTCCCGAGAAACCGAGCGCCCCCGACAAGAAGTCGAAAAGCGCCAAGAACGATAAGAGCGACAAGAGCGCCAAAAGCGGCGACAAGAGCGCCAAGGCCGCCAAGAACGACAAGGGTGCAAAGAGCGATAAGACGACGACGGCGGCCAAGAGCGAGGACGCCGACGCCAGCGACGACAGCGCCAGCGACGCCGCCGCCGCGTCGGATGCCAGCAGCAACAAGCTTGAAAAAGTGTCGCAGCTCGCCGGTCACCGCGTCGGCATCGTGACCGGGAACGTGGCGACAAACGATTTGTTGGACGTCGTGCTCAAACATTACGGCGTGCCGCTCGATAAGGTGGAAGTTTCCAAGATCGATCCGAAGAACCTCGCCGACGCCGTAAAAGCCAAGCAGGTCGACGTTCTCTTCGTCGCTGGCTCCGCAACCGGACAGGCCATCAACGACGTTGTCACGGCAGCTTCACAGGACGGCCAAGCGCCGAGTTTCATCGCGATCGATCAGGCGGACGGCATCGCCAAACGCTATCCCGCCTTCGATTCCGTCGATATCGACGCCGGCACTTTCGGCGGCAACCCGCCAAGCCCGGACGACACCCTCAAGAGTCTTAGCTTCGCCGAATTTCTGGTCGCGCGAAAAACATTCAACCACGAAGCCATTGCGACTATGGCGAAGCTGATCTTTTCGTCGCGGCTGGCGCTGGCAGCCGCGATGCCCGGCGAAATCAAGATCGCGGCACCGTCGACCGAAAAAGACGCCGGCGTCGTGGTGCATCCTGGCGCGCTGGCTTATCTGACCGACGATCAGAAAACCTTCTTCGACAGATACGGCGACGACATCTTCTACGGCTTGCTGATCTTTCCAATTTTTGGATCGGCGATTGCCGGCGTGGCAAGCTATTTCCGCAATAACGGCCGCACCCGCCGGCTACGCTTACTGCAGCGCCTGCTCGATCTCGTACGCAAGGCGCATGACGCAGCGTCGCCGGAGGCGCTCGATCAGATGCAGATCGACCTCGATCATTTGGTGGTCGCCATCATCCACCAGAGCGAGCATGAAGAATACGACCAGGGGGTGCAGATGTCGTTCTCGCTGGCGCTCGATCAGGTTCGCTTTGCGATCGCCGCCCGCCGCGCCGCCCTGCTCGGCCACGTCGGCACTGACGCCAAGCCCAGCGCGAAAGCTGCAGCCGCCTAGCCGAACTTCCTCAACTTCGCGACGCTGCCGGACCTTTTCTCGGCGTTCGCGGCGGGACGCGGCTGCGCGGAATAGAACGACGCATTCTGCTCGCCGCGCAAGGCCTCACGCGAGAAACGGATCATGTGGTGCCCGACGACACCCATGCTGAGCGCCCCGTCGATTTGGCCGCGGCGAAGCGCCGGCAACACCGCCTTCCAGAACCAGCGGCGATAATCCGCAAAAACGCCGATGTGCAACGCGACGTTGAACGCCAGCACGGACGCCAGGCGAAGATTGCTCAGCGTGAGCTTGCCACGGACCGGGCTGACGAGCCGATTGGCATAAGTCGCGTCGACCTGATGGGCAAAGCGCTCGAACAGCCGCTCGGGCGTGTAGGCATAAGCGATACAGCGCCGCCACATCGCCACCACTTCGTCGTAGGGACGAAGGAAGCGCACATTGCTTTCAAGGCCGGTGTCGTCGGCGATCACGCGGCCGTCGCGCTTGAGGCGATCCCATAACGGCGTCTTCGGCAGCGCCTGCAGCAGGTTGATGGTAAGGATCGGAACCTGGGACGCATCAATGAAGGCCTTGAGCCTCGCCTCGGTGTCGGCCGAATCGGTGTCGAGCCCGAGAATGATGCCGGACGTGACCTCGAGTCCGTAACTGTTGAGCGTGCGAATAGCGTCCAGCATCGGCAGCGCGGCATTGTGCTCTTTGCGCATATGCACGAGCGCATCGGTTTCGGGAGTTTCGATGCCGACGAACACGGTGTGGAACTCCGCTTCGCGCATCAGCGCGAGAATTTCGGGCTGCTTGGCGATATTGAGCGTGGCCTCACAGGCAAACCGCAGCGGATATCCGCGCCGCTTCTGCCATTCGATGAGATGCGGCAGCATCTCGCGCGCGGCCTTGCGATTGCCGATAAAATTATCGTCGACGAAATAGACGACGGACGGGTGGCTGCCCTGCTCCAGCATGGCGTCGAGCTCGGCGGCGAGTTGCTCCGGCGTTTTCAGTCGCGGCTGCCGGCCGTAGAGCGCCGGAATATCGCAGAACTCGCAGCGATACGGACAACCGCTGGAAAACTGCAGCGAGCCGAGCAGGTAGCGATCAAGCTTGATGAGATGATAGGCCGGCACCGGAAAGTCGGCGAGCGGCAGCCGCTCCACGGTTTCGAACCGGACCTGCGCCGGCGGCGGCGCGCAGCTCTCATCGAGGCAGGTCAGGAGCCGGTCGGTGCTGTCGCCGATTTCGCCGATGTGGAGATAGTCGAAATCCGGATACATTTCGGGCGCGCTCGACACCGAGGGGCCGCCGAGCGCCGTTACTTTCCCGGCTGCCTTGGCACGGCCGGCAATATCGTGAATCTGCGGCGCCTGGATGTGCATGCCGCTGACGAAGACGACGTCCGCCCAGGCGAGATCGGCCGCGCTTGCCGGCCGGATGTTCTCGTCGATGAAACGGACTGGCCAGTGCTCCGGCATGTATGCCGCAATAAGCAGCAGGCCCTGCGGCGGCATGAAGGCGCGGACGCGTCCGAAGAGGTGGTAAGCGTGCGAGAAGGTGCCAAACGAAGGCGCATAGGCCGCAAACACACAAAGAATTCGGCGCGTATTGGACGTGGATAGCGGGAACCGCAAGGGACCCCTCCCTAATCTGCCCCGCCACGATCCTCCCCCCAAGGAACTCAGCAGCGGCGTTTAAGCACCATACTCTACCACACCGTCGCGGACGGTTTGCATTGCGATCTGCCGGCGACTGACTATATTCCCGCCCAACACGCGGGCCCCTTGGGGGCCCGCAACGATTTACACAGCCCCCATGAAGCTACGCAACATTGCCATCATTGCCCACGTCGACCACGGCAAAACCACGTTGGTCGACCGGCTGCTGCAACAATCGGGCTCGTTTCGCGAGAATCAGCGCGTGATCGAGCGCGCACTCGATTCGAACGACCTCGAGCGCGAGCGCGGCATCACCATCCTCGCCAAGGCCACCTCACTGGTGTGGCACGACACCCGCATCAACATCGTCGATACGCCGGGCCACGCCGATTTCGGCGGCGAGGTCGAGCGCATTCTTAATATGGTGGACGGAGCGCTGGTACTGGTCGACGCCGCCGAAGGCCCGCTGCCGCAGACGAAATTCGTCGTCTCGAAGGCGCTTAAGATGGGCCTCAAGCCGATCGTCGTCATCAACAAGGTCGACCGATCGGATGCCCGCCCCACGGAGGTTGCCAACGAGGTTTTCGACCTGTTCGCCGCGCTCGACGCAACGGAAGAGCAGCTCGACTTTCCCATCCTCTACGGCTCCGCCAAACAAGGTTGGATGGCCACCGACGCCGCCGGGCCCAAGGACCAAGGCATGGCGCCGTTGTTCGACCTCGTCGTCCGCCACGTGGCGCCGCCCGAGGTCGAGGACGGTCCCTTCCGCATGCTTGGAACCATCCTCGAGGCCAATCCCTATCTCGGCCGGATCGTCACCGGCCGCATTTTCTCGGGCTCGGTGAAGCCCAACCAGCAGGTCAAAGTCCTCGACAGCAATGGCGAATGGGTCGAAGAGGGCCGCGTAACCAAGGTCCTCGCCTTCCGCGGCCTGGAACGGACACCGATCGACGAGGGCTTTGCCGGAGACATCATATCGATCGCCGGTCTGCCCGAGGCGTTCGTCTCGCACACGCTCTGCGCGCCGGAGGTGACCGCGCCGCTGCCGGCGCAGCCGATCGATCCGCCGACCCTCACCATGACCTTCCGTATCAACGATTCGCCGCTCGCCGGCACCGAGGGCGACAAGGTGCAAAGCCGGGTGATTCGCGAGCGTCTGCTGCGCGAGGCGGAAGGCAACGTCGCGCTGCGGATTTCCGAGTCGACGGAAAAGGATTCCATGGAGGTTGCCGGCCGCGGTGAATTGCAGCTCGGCATCCTGATCGAAACCATGCGGCGGGAAGGCTTCGAGCTGTCCGTATCGCGGCCGAAGGTTTTATTTCAGCATGACGCTTCGGGCGAAATGCTCGAACCCATCGAGGAAGTTGTCGTCGACGTTGACGTAGAACACTCGGGCGTGGTCGTGCAGAAGCTCGCCGAACGCAAGGGCGAGATGATCGAGATGCGTCCGTCCGGCGGCGGCCGCGTACGGCTCGTGTTCTACGCGCCGACGCGAGGGCTGATCGGCTATAACGGCGAACTGCTCACCGATACGCGTGGCACCGCGGTCATGAACCGCCTGTTCCACGCTTATGGCCCGCATCGCGGAGACATCATCGGGCGGCGCAATGGCGTGCTGATCTCAACCGATCAGGGGGAAGCCGTCGCCTTCGCCATGTGGAACCTGGAAGACCGCGGCCCCATGATGATCGAGCCGGGTTGGAAGGTCTATCGCGGCATGATCGTCGGCGAGCACACGCGCGGCAACGACCTTGAGGTCAACTTGCTCAAGGGTAAGAAGCTGACCAACATCCGCACCCATTCCAAGGATGAGCAGATTCGGCTCACCCCGCCGATCCGCATGACGCTGGAGAAGGCGCTGGCCTATATCGAGGACGACGAGCTGGTCGAAGTCACGCCGAAATCGATTCGGCTGCGCAAAAAGCTGCTCGATCCCGTCGATCGCAAACGCAACGAACGGCGCAAGGAAGCCGAGCGCGTGTGACATCATTGTGGGTCGGCCGGAAGCCGCCGCCCGAATGACCGAGAGAACGCCAGAACGAACCGCCGCGCCATTGCAACCTTCAATAGCCGGCGAACCCGGCCTAATATCACGCAACCGTGTCGCTCGTGCAACAGCCCGTCAGATTATGATGACGGCCGTGTTTTTTCATGCGCAGCGATGGCGCGCCGGGCGCCGTTTCGGTAATAATCTACACCGTTAACCGATCGTGAATCGTGGGACTTGAAGTCGCTGAACCGCTTGCTTTGATTGCGCCATGAGCACAGTCCTCATCGAAATCCGTCGCGCCAAGCCGTACGATGCCGGTGCGGTTGCCGATGCGCACGATGAGGCTTGGCGAACCGCATATCAGGGCATCATCCCCGGCACCGAACTTGAGCGGCTGATCAACCGCCGCGGCGCGGCGTGGTGGGACAGCGCCATTCGCAAGGGCAGCCGCATCGCGCTCCTGCAGTTTGGCGACAAAGTCGCCGGGTACGCCAATTACGGGCGCAATCGCGCGCGCAGCCTTCACTATGACGGCGAGATTTACGAGCTCTACTTGCGGCCGGAATACCAGGGGTTGGGCTTTGGCCGCCGGCTGTTCACCGCCGCGCGACGCGATCTCGCGCAGAGCGGACTCAAATCCCTGATCGTGTGGGCGCTGTCGGAGAACGACACCGCCGTGGAGTTCTACCGCGCGCTCAGCGGCAAGACCGTCGCCCGCTCGTCCGAAAAGTTCGGCACGCGCGTGCTCGACAAGGTCGCCTTCGGTTGGCAGAGCTGACCACAGGCGACGAACGATTGACGCAAGCGGCGGTCAGTCGTCCTTTGTCGCCAAACCTCGCAATGCCGCAATGATGGCGGCGGCCTGGCCTCTGACCTGAATTCGTTTCACCCGCGATGTCGCGCCCGCCACGATCGTCACATCGCGAGGCGCGACACCGATCGCATCGGCGACAAGCCGGCAGAGCGCGGCGTTGGCCTCACCGTCCGAGGGCGCGGCGCGCACCCGCCCTTTGACGACAGCGCGGCCATCCGCACGGCGCTCGGTTCCTTCGATTGCGTTGCGGCCGCCGAGCGGCGTAAGGCGCACGTCGATGACGACGCCATCCGGCGCCGCCGTCCACGGCTCCTGCGCCACGGCACTCAGTAGACGTTCGGCAGGATGTAGAGCGCGATGACGTAGCGAATGAAAATAATGATCAAAAATAGAATGACCGGCGAGATGTCGATGCCCCCGAGGTTCGGCAGCATGTTGCGGATCGGGCGCAGCACCGGGTCGGTGATGCGGTAGAGCGTTTCGCCGATCATGCCGACAACCTGGTTGCGCGTGTTCACCACATTGAACGCCACCAGCCAGGAGAAGATCGCCGCCGCGATCACGACCCAGATGTAAAGCTCGAGGGCAAGATCGATGACCAGGAAAAGAGCGCGCATGGATGGCTTTCGCAAAATGATGACGGGGCGAACCTAGCGATTAGCCTCGGCGCGAACAAGCGCAAGCGCGAGCCCGGAAGCGCTTACCCGCGCATCCTTGACAGCCTCGGCCCTCGGCCCTAAATGGCCCGAACTCGCCAAAAGCCGGCACTCTATTGGCCTGATTGCCCGCGGCGGGGGCCGTAGCTCAGTTGGGAGAGCGCCGCAATCGCACTGCGGAGGTCAGGGGTTCAAATCCCCTCGGCTCCACCAATCATTCCAATAACTTAGCGCCGCCGGCGAGTTGGCGGCGAAGCGTACCGGAAGCAGGCGGATCAAGCTCGATCCCGGTCGAAAATCGGCATGCTCGGATTAACACGCTTAAGATTCGACCTGTCGGTCTCGAGAAGCGTCGCAACGGGTGTTTGCCGAGTTCGATCGCGCCTTAGCGCAGTCAGCTCGGTCAGCGCTGGTGGACCGACCAGAATCTATCCTGCGACTTTCTCAGTGGTCTGCGCCTTGGTCGCGTGCGGCATCAAAAACGCTGCAAGCTCTTCGACCACCACGGCAAGCGCAGGCACTTTCGCGTCAATGCTTTCGGCGAATGATAGCCATTGCTGTCGCTTGGCGGGATCTTCGGCAAACGCGGGCGTGAGCGCGAACGGCGGTTCGATCGGGACAGGCGTTTTGCGCCGGGCGAAGGTCGCGGCAATCGCTCGTGCCAGGCCATCGCCCTCGAATTGGTAGCTGCGCGACAGCAGCCAAATGTCGTAGATGTCCTTCATGCGGCTATTGGCGCGACCAAGCGCGACCATCGCCTGAAATTTTTCGGCGACGACCGTTTCACGCGGATAGGCGCGCAGAAGAGGCGCTGGCAGATCAAGAAGCACCGGCAGTTCGAGCTCGGTGATCCCGGGCTCGACGGCGTCGCCGAAGCCGATGTCGATCACGACGCGGACACGCGCGCCGCCGATCGTCGCATACGTTTTGATGCGCAAGCCGCCGTAGGCCAATTCCTCGCGAACAAGATCGATTTCCAAGGCTGCGGTATCGAACATAGCGCCGTCGTTCATTTCCATCGCGCAGATCTCCCTGAAGATGCCGAGCATTCCCTGCGGGTCGGCGTCGCCAAGTCCTAGAAGATCGAGATCGCGCGTCGGACGGAACGGCTCCTCGAACCACGCGGTCATCAACATTGCGCCTTTCAGGACAAAGCGCTCGCGATGCTTGCTCTTGCTGAGGCGGTAAAGGAGCCGTTCAAGCGCATAGCGCGTTAGCAGAAGTTCATTGGGCTGATTGCGCTCCTTGGCCAGGTTGAGAAGCCGCGCGCGCACCGAGGCGCCCATGTCTTTGACCGGCTCACGCATTGGCGGTCATGGCCTCAAGATAGGGCTGCAGAACCTTCCAAATTCCCGCCTCGCTGGCGTATTCGGCGATCGCCGCGGGCGTCGCCTTGCGCTGGCGCAGGACCTCCCGCAGACCCTCAAGTGCGAGATTGAGGCCGGGACTTGTTTTGTAGCGTCTTCCGGCACTCTGGCGGTAGCGGAACAGATCGACGACCGTCTTTGCGGAATTATAGATTCGCACTGGCACGCCTTCGATGCGGTGCTCCTCGACGCCCGCACTCAGCATCTTGTCGCGGAAGCGCACGATCTGGAGCGGTGGATGCGCAACGGCCGGCCGCCGGTCCTTCGGACCGATAGCCATCCACACGCTGCGGGGGATGGTGTCGGTGAGTTCGTGATACGCAAGCGCCGAAACCAGGCAGACAACGCCCTTCGGTACACTCTTGGCCGCTTCGGCAAGCGAATGGTTCGTATCGGCGGCGGCATCCGGAAGCTGATAGAGCCCGCGGCTGAGTTGAAGGATCAGGCCCCTCTGACGCATGCGCGCCAGCGTCGCCGCCGTGACCCCTTCCTTGGCGAATTCCCGGGGTCGGGCGATTCCCTGCCGTCTGAGGAAGGAAAGGGCGCGATCTTGCTGGGTTTGGCCGCCTGACATCATAGGTGTATGATACAAAACGTAGGATATGTCAACGTTATATCCGATGTTTTGTATCAACGCCCGTCCTCTCGGGGGCGCCCTTATGATAAACACGTTCAGCGGGAAGGCACTCAACCCAATGGCCCAAATCGACCTCGCTCACGTTTCCGCTGTGCTGAAGCGCTTTACGCGCACCGACCTTGGCGGCACGCTTTCAGGCATTGAAAGCGCTGTGAAGGGACTAACGGCCGCAAGCTGTGCCAAGACCCTCTCTACTGCTGGCGTCACTAGCGAAGTTCTTTCCGCCGCGGCCTCGCTCAAGCGCCTTGCAGGTCAAGTCAACGTCGCCATCCACGCCACTGGGATTCTTCTGTGCTTACCACATATCCTCGAAGCGGAAGAGATCATCGAATATGTGTCGCTGGGTGCGGGCAACACCGGCAGGGAGTTTGATTTGGAAACTAATCGGCGAATTGCCGAATTCAAATTCATTCACTGGCGGGGCGGCGCGGAATCCATCCGTCAGAATCTATTGTTTAAGGACTTCTATCTGCTGGCCGAGAGCAAGAGCAGCAAGCGAAAGTACCTCTACGTGCTCATCGTGCCATGGGCCGACTGCGACGACGCGCAACGCCTTGACGTGCATAATGGGCTCTTGCTCTCCGCGCTTTGGGACGCGGCGTTCGACCGCGGACTGATCAGCTTTGCCGACGATGGCACGGTGTTAGCAAGCGCCCAGCTCAGCGAGACCGCACGGACGGTTCTGGCCCTCAACGGTGCACCACACCTTCCTGGATTGCGAGACGCGCACCAGAAAAATCTGGCGCTCCACCGGACTTGCAACGGCTTTGGCTGACAGCAGTATCACGGCGGCCGATGTGCAGTTGTAATGAAGTGTTCTTTCAGCGTCTTAAGCGCTAACGTGCATTCACGTTTGCCCACCCACCTTCTATCGAGCCTCGAGCAGTTCTAGTAATTTATTAGTCCATCTCTCGATCAATCGCACGCTTTTGCATGTCTCAACCGCGGCTTCGGGCGACGCCGCATAATCGTTTGCGTGGGCCAGATGGTCCCTGAGCAACTGCATTGTTCCGAAATCTCGGTCGAAAGGGTCTCTTCCCATTGACCATTGCTCGCAATTGCGTATGAGCGTCGCCTTGTCAGCGAATTGAGTGAATAGAAGGGGATCAACCAGGCTGCTACTTTCCACGGCCTTTGCGATTTCCTCTCTCAATATACCGCGTCTTTTCTCGGGCAAGACATTTAGCCAAACCTCCTCGCGTTCGAATTTCCGTCGAATTACTGGTCATAACAATCTCAAAATAAGTAACAAGCCCGAATAGCGCCGCGCGGACTGGCAAGCGTTGAGGGTCGGATATCCCGACTAGTCCACTTATTTCATTTTGCGAAACGATCAGTCTACACCTGCGTTCGTCTGCATTTCGGACAAATGCTAGGATGCTTGCATCCGCGCCCAGCAGATTTTCCTCTGAGAGGGGCCGCATAATTGTAGCAATTTGCGTGTCTGATTCTACGACCCGAATAAACCTTGCGAGTTCTAACAAGCCGACGATGCGATTTGATGTAGGATCCAATACCGGAAGAAAGTCGAAACTGTTCGAGCGGTTGCGAGCTATTACACTTGGAAGGGTTTCGACTGTTGAGCAAGTTTCGAAAAGATCTCGTGATGTGGCGATGAGATCAACAGTCAGGCCCTCCTGAAGCGCATTGAAATTGGCGCTGGGCCGATCCCCAATGGAGCTTTTTGCCCACAACGCTTGTCTGGTGATTTCCATCAATGCTCAATTCCTTCGTGCGGTGCTGGCGCCTGTCAGCGTTGATTTGTTGGGCTCACGGTTCCTCCGGCGCCACCTCGAACACGTTACCCCTACCGTCCACAAGCGCGATCTCAATTCCGGCAGCCTTGGCCCGTTTGGCCATGCGGCGCGCGAGGTTCTCGGTCGCCGAGGTGTGCGGCACCACGGCGAACTGCCTTCGCCCCTCGGTTTGGGCAGATGCAAGCGACAAGCCCACCGTCTCGCACAGACCCTGCCGCAGCCGCGACACCTGGCCTGCATGCCGCGTGTTGATGATTCCGCCCTTGCACTCGGCAACGATACTGAATCCTTCTCCGTTCGCCACGACATCGCCGCGGCCGGAGCGCGGATAAACCACGATCGCTTGGTCAGCTGTCGAAGTGTACGTGCCACCATACGTCGTTGTTCCAGACGGCGCGCTCATCGTGAATCCGCGTCTTCCAAGCCATCCTTGAAAATCGAAACGCTTACCGTGCTCGCCGTCGGGATGGATGGACACCTGACGAAGTCCGGGAACATTGCGTAGTAGATGCATCGCAAACGCGACCATCACTGCTCCTTCAGGCAAATGCTGCTCGTGAGGCCCCTTGCATTTTCCGGCACGATTCGGAGGTGGCGGATGGTGTATAATCAAGTCGTCGAACATGACTGCACTTAGCGCTCCAGCACGATCGGTGTTCCAGCAGGCAGAAAAGCAGCGGTCCTAGTTCATCCCATCCAGCTCACGACCGCACAAAGGTCATGAGTGGACCGAGGTCGTGGCCGTCCGCGGCCTTAAGCGCGGCCACATATTGATTGCGTAGTGTCCCCACATCTTTAAGACTGCCGCCGCCCCAGCTGTAAGGCTGCCCGCCAAGACGTTCGATCAACAGGTCGGCCATCATGCGCGCATGCCGACCGTTACCATTCGGAAATGCATGGATCTGAGTGAGCCGGTGATGCAGGCGCACGGCGATCTCATCGGGCGCATAAGTGTTGTTCTCGACCCAGAACTTTACGTCGGAGAGCACGGCAGGCATCTCCGCCGGGATAAGGTGTGGCGCAATTCCGATGTTGAGCTCGTTCTGCCGATAGGTGCCGCCCCATTTCCAGACCTCGCCAAACATCTGCTTATGCAGCGTCTTGACGTAGTCGTCGGTCAGCATGTCGATCGGTTTGGCGCCACGGCGGCGCCGCGCCCATGTTGCGCCTTTGACGATATTTTCCTCTTCGGCCTCGTTGAGGTCGCTGCGGGTTGTGATCCAGGTCTGCAACAGAGCGTCGCGCTGCGCGGGATCAAGTGGCGTCGCGTCATCGGGCTCCTGAAAAAGATCGGTCATAGCTCATTCCACAAGTCGCGGTCTTTTAGCACGTCGCGGATATAGGCCTCGATGCGGGCCTCCAGATTGGCATTTCCGGTATCCTGCGCCTCGAGCTTCATGGTGTGCGCGACGCGACCGAGATCACGCACTGCGATTTTGCGCGCGCGGTCCTGCACGGCGCCGGCAAGCGACGTCTTCGGCACAAGTGCGTAGACGAGTGTGCAGTCAAGCGCTTCCGCGGCGCGGCGCAGGGTCTTGAGCTGGATTGATCCCGTGGCTTCAGACTGCTCGAGAGCGTCCACGCTTTGTGGGCGAATGCGGAGCCGACGGGCGAACTGCACCCCGGTCATGCCCAGGGCATCCCGTATGGCCCGAATCCACCCTTTGGGCGGCGCCTTGAACCGGTCTTCCGGTTTGAGCGCCGCGAGGCGTTCGTCGAGACGCTGTCGCGCCCGCTGTCGGTTGTCATTTTTCATATTCTGACCTGATTTCCAAGCCTACAATATCAGGCCGTAGCCTTAAATGCCACGCTTTTAATCAGGTTGCAACCTGATTTTTTATCTTGCATACCAGACTACGACCTGATGGCTCCACCGCCTGGACGCGGCGAGGCGGGGCGGCGCTTGGCTCAGTCAAATTCCTTTGCCATTTGCAGTATCGCTCGCGACGGTGTCCCATAGCTCACAAGCCTCACATCGAGTGCGAACACAGACATCATGTCTAGGGATCGTCGCATGGCGGCGTGAATCCAGTCGTCGTGATTTCCGAAGGCGCCCCCGCCAAGTTGCGTGAGCAGAACGACGTTCGATGCGCCTCGTCGTGCGTTCAACACGGCAGCCCACATCGTGGCTTCGTACGCCGCCTGCAGCACCAGCGACGCGAATGCTTCCCAATGGGAATGGGGCACGCGAGTGTAGGCCACCGGGAGGGCCGAGCAGAAGGCCTGCGAAACCAGGGGCCGATGTTGCCCTGCGGCATCGGTGACTTCTACGTCGCGGTGCACCCCGATGCTCAGTTTGCCGCGCAGGCTATCGAGCGGCTCCGGTTGCAGGTCCCCTAGATGTTTTGCAATTGCGTCGAGCCCGGCACGGGTGCACAGCGCATAGCCGTTTTGCATGCTCCATAATGCCTTGACTGGCTGATTCAAAGCGTCGCCCAGAGCCGCGCCAAGATCGGCCAACCCGTCGAACTGTCGTTCCGTCGTCTGGCCATCGCTGCCGCCTACCGGCGCGAAGTAGTTGCGGTAGATCGTGGCCGCGCCGGCAGCGATCGCGCACGCGGGGCCTTGAGTGTGGTCGAGTTGGTATCGGGTGACACCATGCTCCGGTGTCACCGTAGGCGAGACCATCTCCAGCAAGTTGAATTGTGAGGCCACTTGAAATAACGCGCCGGCGTACTCTGGCAAGTGATGCATCTGCCGCACGTCGCCGGTCACCACGCTTACCTTGAGGCGCCCATGAGGGCCACCAGTGTATTTCACCTTCTCGCGCAGAGCTTGTAGTGGCACCAACTCGAGCTCGCCGATACCATAACTTTTTCCGTTGACCAGGGATTGCAGTCGGCTGCCATTGACCTTGAGTTTGGTGCGCGTGTCGTCGTAGCTCGTTTCGCGAAACCCCGTAAGTCTTTCAAACCAGTCCATCAATAACGCCTGACGATTTATTTCCGCGCTGCGCCAATATCTAGAACGAACTTCTCTTGATCACTGGTCTCGATCGCGCCCGGTCGTACCGCGCGCACACTTGCGATCGCGGTCGTCGGTTCCATGCCCAGTTCGACCAAAAGCCGCGCTGCTACCGTGCCGGCCCGTCCAAGCCCTCCGCGGCAATGGACCAGCACGTCGGATCTGCTGCGCAGGAGCGAGCGCAACTTCTCGCCGGCAACGTCCCACTCTTGCTCGAAGCGTTCGTTCGGCGTCGACACGTCAGCGATCGGAAGATGGAACCACAACATATTCCGGCGCAATATTTCCTCGCCGAGACGTTCCGCCCTTAGCAGGGTCAACTCCTCGGGCTCCAGAAGAGTAACGACTGCGACCGCTCCCCAATCGCGGATCGTGTCGAGATCGCGGTTGAGATCGCGATCCCACGCCCCGGTCAGTGCGTGCGGGTCATATTTTCCCGGGCAGAAAGTAATACCTATCCGTCCGAACTCGGATCCAGCGGTTACGACAGCAATCTGCAGAGGATGGGATATAGATGTTCTCATTAAACTACTCGTAGCGGCAGGCCAATCGGCGGCGGTGGTAGGTCGCCCACCGGCTGCTATCTGAGCCCCGAGAGGCGGCAGACTGCAAGGCCTACGGACACACTGATCGATTCGTCGGAGCAGACGCCAAACGCTCTTTCCCCCGAACTGCCTCACCATGCCACGGCGAGATCGATCGTGACGAGCAGGCCTCGGCCATGGCATTTGATTGGCTTGCGCCGGTCCTTGGGATCCTTACTCCAGGACGGATGGCGAAGGGTGCCGGATGCATGAATAATTCGTCCGCACATAGCCTTGAGATATTGCATCATAAGCGAGGCCCAAGTCGAAGAGGCCTGCGGAAGTCGGTCGCTAAGGATGAGAGGCATACGTACGAATGTGGTGCAAACAAGACTCCCCGGGCATATGGCCCGGGTCGAAGCCGCCCGCGCAGGCGCAAACGGCATTCGGAATAACGCGCGCAGCGCGCATCATCTTTGCGGAGCACAGGGGGATCAAGTCGTATGGGCATTACTAATCGCGATCTCGAACAGGCGTACGCACAGCACAAGGTTCAGTACGGCGGCAGCAAGGAGGACTACTTCGCGCTGCTCTACCTGACACGAGAGTTCGACAAGAGCCCCGACCAGGTGGCGCGCCACATTGCTTTCAGAAAAGACGTCGCGGAGGGCATCAATGCCTTCCACGTCGACGTAAACCGCCGCAACCTCTATCTGTTCCAGTTCCAGTGGTCAGCTCAGCACCAAGCGTTCAAGGAGCCGTTGCGGCGGTTGGCGCGTGAGGGGATGGAGCGCATTTTCGGTCCCGCCCCCGAGGCGCCAGGACTTCTTCTGGCGGAACTGCGTGACCGGCTGCACGAGGACCAGGCCATCATCGACAAGGTGCTCGTCCACTTCGTCTATAACGGCGATCCATCGGACGCTGACCAGAGTGCGGCGCTCGATTCGTAGAGCGGAACATTCGAGCTGGGCTCGATCCGGACGGGCCAATCAACAAGAAGATCCGAGCGGCATTCGCCGATGTTGTCGAGGGCAAGGCCCCCGCTTCCGCTTCCGCTTCCGCTTCCGCTTCCGCTTCCGCTTCCGCTTCCGCTTCCGCTTCCGCTTCCGCTTCCGCT
>Ga0182018_10002805_pt1 | contig 16689 bp, 12 predicted proteins | sample 812P2MmetaG_FD_120490 | JGI IMG/M metagenome (GOLD analysis project Ga0182018, IMG submission 120490) | Permafrost microbial communities from Stordalen Mire, Sweden - 812P2M metaG | ecosystem: Environmental > Terrestrial > Soil > Wetlands > Permafrost | place: Sweden: Stordalen | collected... | reverse complement strand
GGCGCATCTTTTTGCAGCGCTGAAGCGCTGCGCTACACAAAAGCTGCACGCGGTATGGGAATCCCACCTTTCGCAAGGGACGCGAAAGATGGGGCACCGGCAGCGAAGCGTGCGAAAGTTGGGGAACCCGGCTTTCGTTGTGGTCATCTGTTGTTTTGCGTCCTTGCAGGCTCAGAATCCAATGCCCGCTCAAACGCCGACGACTCCCGAGCCGACGGCCGACGTCATTTTCATACACGCCAATGTCTACACCGGTGTGCCTTCGAACACCGCATCCAGTGCCATTTTGCGCGAGGAGGCCATCGCGGTGCGCGGCGACCGTATTCAAGCCGTCGGTAAGATTGCCGACATAGAAAAAGTCAAAGGTCTCGAGACGCAAGTCATCGATCTGGACGGTCGCTTCGTCATGCCAGGATTTAACGACGCGCACCTGCATCTTTCCGCTGCTGGACTCCAGAAGTTGCGGGTTGACCTTATCGGAGTGAAGACGCTGGATGAATTCCGCCGGCGCGTGCTGGCCAAGGTTGAAACGGCCAAGCCGGGCGAATGGATTCTGGGCGGCGGATGGGATGAGACCTTTTGGCTGGGGAAGTCGCTACCCAGCCGCCGGGACCTGGATGAAATCTCAGGTGGGCATCCGGTGTTCCTCGATCGGGTGGATGGGCATCTTGCAGTGGCGAATACCCGCGCGCTGCAGCTGGCCAGCGTCACCGCTGCCAGTAAAGATCCACCAGGCGGGCTGATTGACCGGGATGAGAACGGACAGCCGACGGGAATTTTACGCGAAACGGCGCAGCATGCGGTGAGGACTTTGATTCCTGATCCGACGCACGAAATGCGGCGGCAGGGTATAGAAGTGGCGCTCGTGGATCTCGCCGAGCACGGCATTACTTCCGCGCAGGATTATTCGCCGGAGTGGGAGAATTTTCAGATTTACGAGGAGCTGGAAAAAGAAGGGAAGCTGACGGCGCGGATTTCCGAATGGCTGCCGTTTGATGAATCCATTGAGGAATTACGAAGGAAGCGCGATTCGCATCCGCGCGCGGACTTGAGGCTGCACACGGGAATGCTCAAGGGTTTTATGGATGGTTCGCTGGGGGGGCATACGGCGGCGCTGCTCGACCCCTATGCGGATGATCCGAAGAACTCGGGCTTGCCACGGTACGAGGCTGCCAAGTTGAACGAGATGGCGCGAGAGCGAGTGCTGGCCGGCTTCCAGTTGGGGTTCCACGCCATCGGGGACAAGGGAGTGCAGATGGCTCTGGATGCTTTCGCCGAGGCCGAAAAAGCTGCTCGCGAGCAAAACGTAAAGACGGCGAACGGGGGTGCCGATTTTCGTTTGCGGGTGGAACATGCACAAGTCACCAAGCCGGTACAGATTGCCCGTTTCAAGGAGTTGAATGCGATTGCCTCCATGCAGCCCAGCCATCTGCTCACTGACATGCGATGGGCGCAGGATCGGCTGGGACCGAAGCGCGCCGCTACCTCCTATGCCTGGGCGGCGTTCCTAAACGCGGGCGTGCCACTGGCTTTTGGAACCGATTATCCAGTCGAGCCGGTAACGCCCTTCCGTGGTTTATACGCAGCGGTCACGCGCAGGAGCGAGGACGGCAGGCAGGAATATTTCCCCAGCCAGAAGCTCACGATGGATCAGGCCGTTGTGGCTTACACGTCGGGCTCGGCGTTTGCGGAGTTTGAAGAAAAAGAAAAGGGCAAGCTGGCGCCAGGGATGCTGGCGGATTTTGTCGTGCTCGATCGCGACATTACTGCCGTCGCGCCTGAAAAATTGCTGTTCACCAAAGTGCTCCGGACGGTGGTGAGCGGCAAAACGGTTTACGAAGCCAAGTAGCTTGCTTAGAACGAAATGGCTCCGCACGAAATAGCGGTTCCACGCGTCTAACCTGACATGTAATCGCCCATCCGCGCTGCAGCCGGTCAGCAGAGCTATGGAATTGCGGTGGTATGTTTGCAAACGGGTATAATAAGGGGCGTTTGTAGTCCTCGGAGGAAGCACAGATGGATTCGCGGGCATTTTGGCTGCGGTGGAAGAATCGCGGCTGGGTCTATTCGTTGAGCATTGCCTTTACGCTGGCGCTGGGCATTTTAATTGGCACGGTGGTTTCCTACGGAGTGAAAGGTAAAGAGGGACAGAAGTCTTCTGATGCGACCCCGCTTACGGTTCCTGCTCCCAAGCAGCTCTCCAATGCGTTTTCGCAGATCGCCAAGCAGTTGGGACCCAGTGTGGTCAACATCAATACCGAGTCGACGGTGAAGAATCCTCATCGGCGGCGCGGCGGGCAGGGTCAGGATCCTGACGAGGATGAAAACGGCGGCGGGGGCAATGGCGGGATGGATGACTTTTTCAACCGCTTTTTTGGCGGGCAAGGCGGACCCAACGGTGACGCCGCCATCCGCGAGCGCTCTTTAGGTTCGGGCGTGGTCGTCGACGGCAAAGGTTATATCGTCACGAACCGGCACGTCATCGACAAAGCGGACCGGATCCGCGTGCGTTTGCAGGACGATCCGCCGGGCGTACAGCATGACGCCAAGGTGGTCGGCGAAGATCAGGAGACGGACCTGGCCGTGATTAAGATCGACTTAGATCGCGGAGTCCCTGCGGCAAAGCTGGGTAACTCCGACAGCATGCAGGTGGGCGACTGGGTTCTGGCCATCGGCAGTCCGTTCGGACAGGTGGGCACGGTGACGGCAGGCATCGTTTCCGCCAAAGGACGAGATATCGTGCCGGGACGGCAGTTTCAAACCTTTATTCAAACCGACGCGGCCATTAATCCAGGAAACTCCGGCGGCCCGCTGGTCAATATGGACGGAGAAGTGATCGGCATCAACACCGCGATTTTGAGCGAGACCAACGCCTACGCCGGCGTAGGCTTTTCGCTTCCTTCGAACACCGTGGCGGAGGTTTACAACCAGCTTATCGGGCCCGAGCATCGCGTGGTGCGTGGCTCGATCGGCATCATGTTTGACGCGGTGGAGAATCCGGCCATTACAAGGGTTTACGGCTCGGGTTCGGGCGTGACGGTTTCCAGCGTCGTAGCCGGAAGTCCGGCGGATCAGGCGGGATTGAGGGTCGGCGACACAATCATCACCGTTGACAGCAGGAAAGTCACAAAGGGATCGGAACTGGTCGCCGATATTGCGTCGCGCAAACCCGGAGCCAAGGTGCAACTAGAGTTCGTGCGCAACGGCAAGAAGCAGGATACGACGGTAACGATTGCAGATCGTTCCAAGTTGTTTGCGGCGCGGCTCAACGATGACGAGGGTGGCAACGACGAGAGTACGCCCAAGCAAGACAAGTTCGGCATCACGGTCCGCAAACTTACCCCCGAGATGGCGGACCGGCTGGACATGCCATCGGGCAAGGGTGTGATCGTGCAGGACGTCAAGCCAGGATCGTTCGCCGAGGACATCAACTTAGGCCGGGGCGACGTGATCCTCGAGGTCAACAAGCAACCGGTCAACAGTGAAGAGGATTTCGCGAAAGCGGCTTCGGGCCTGAAGAGTGGGCAGGACGTCGTATTCCTGGTGCGGCCGCGCGGTTCAACCCGGCAGGATGGAACCATCTTCGTGGCCGGGACACTTCCGTAACCTGGATCGAGCCAACAGGAACTAGCATTGCATCATCCCATCATAGATGATTGCAATGCCAGCTTTCTTTGGAGTATCTTCCTGTCCTAAGTCCGGCTGAGCTAAGTCGAGCTGGACTAAGTCCGGCTGTGCTGGTCAGGCTCGGTCGTTGAGAGCCTTAAGGGATGAGCCGTTGCGATTAAAGCCTCATTCAAGAAACGGGAGTCGCTGCTGGATGGCAGCCTGCGCGCTGGCGATGATATGCATCGGTTTCTCGCCATCTCGAGCGCACGCCGTAACTGATGCGGCAAGCGACACTGCTGCTGCCAAGAAGCCCAGCGGCGCGCAGACAGCGAATACCAGGAAGCGGGCGACAAAGCCTACGTCCGGTTCGAAAGCAAGTTCAGCCTCGCAGCAGAAGACTCACCTTGCGCCGCATTCCGCGGCCGACAAGCACGTGAAGTCAAATCCAGCCGTTGCCGCGCACAACAGCAAAATCAGGCAGGTGAGCTCGCCAAAAAAGAGCAAGAAGAAATCGACCGTCCGCGGGCAACAAAAGATAGACCCGGAGCGGGCGCAGGCGATCCAGGAAGCGCTCATCCGCGAACACTACATGACGGGCGAGCCGGCGGGTACATGGAATCAGGACAGCGAAGATGCCATGCGCCGCTATCAGGCGGATCATGGCTGGCAGGCGAAAACCGTACCCGACTCGCGGGCGCTCATTAGCCTTGGACTCGGGCCGAGCCACGATCACTTGCTCAACCCTGAAAGCGCGATGACGAGCGAGCCGGATGTCTCCCGCGCGGCATCGGTCTCGTCGTCCTCTCAGATTCCGGCTTCGCACAGCGCCGATCCCGGAAGCCGCATGAGCCCGCCCTCTACCGATCCCGTGGCGCCCACGTCTTCCGACCATGATCCGACGGGGCCGCAGTAAAGCCAGTTAGTTAGCAATTAGCGGTTGGCAATCAGCGACTGGGCTGCCCTCGCTAGATTCGACCGAATGGCTAACTGCTAAGTCGCTGAATGGCGGCTATCCGCCCCGCGTCCTAGCGGTAGCTTCACGTCACCGGATGGGGAAAATAGGGCAGCGGCTGCGAGTGGATGATGGCGTTGGGATTGGCTTCGACGAGGGCGTTTGCAACTTCTTCTCCGCAGATTTCCGCGGCCGCATCGCGACCAGCGGATAGCACGGGAACACGATTCTCGGTATCGTGCGCGTCTGTCGCCAGCACGTGGACCGCATTGCGTTCGAGCAGCCACTGGGCCACACGGCGCACGCGGTCTCCCCAGAATCCGGTCAGGGCGGAGCCGGTCACCTGGATGACGCAACCCTGCTCGGCCCATTCCACGACGCGCTGGGGACTTTCACGCAAAATCGGATTGCGCTCCGGATGCGTAATCACTGGCGTGATGCCACGATCTTCCAGCCTCAGAAAACAATCGGTGGTTTGCTGCGGCACGCTGTAATTGCTCAACTCCACCAGCATGTAGTGCGAGCCCTCAATGGCGTAGCGCGCCGGATTGGCGAGCACATCCCGCAGATTGTCGTACGAAAGATGGAAGTCGCATCCCAGGCTTAGAGTGAGAGCATTGCCGACAAGCCCCTGGAGATGCGCGACCAGTCCCTGAAGATAGGGGCGATCGTAATGATAGTGGTCGTTGGCATGAGGCGTGGCCACCTGATGAGTGATTCCGTCGGCTGCGGCCATGCGGCACATCGCGACGGAGGTTTCCCAGGACTTCGATCCGTCGTCTACTTCGGGAAGAATGTGCGAATGAATGTCGACCACGATTTAGAGAGCTTCGTCCGCCAGCGGCAGTTGCATCTTAAATCCGATTTAAGCAGATTCGAGCGGAAAGAGAAAGCGGGGCGATCTCCCGACGGCATCAGGAGATCGTGCTCTTACCAGATGGTGGGAGGAGCACGCGAATTGCTGATTCGCCGATCAGCGGTGAGCAACCTGAGACCTTCCACCAGGCCAGTGGTCCAATGATTCGATCTGCTGGATCCTTGGGGTACGCGGACGGAAGGGGTGGGTATCCAACAGAATCAACCGAGATCGCCCCATTCTTTGAGGCTAATTGCGGCAGAGCCAACATCGCCGATGATGGCGCCCTTACCGGCAGAAAACCCGTATATGTCATCAGTATCTTTGTCTGCCGGGACCAGTTTCGCCACCGGCTCGCCGCGCTTCGTGATCAACACAGTTTCCCCTTTCGACTGAACTTCCTCCATCACCGCCAGACAATAAACTTTTGAACCAGCCCGCCGCCATCTTTTTCATGAAGCAGATCCTTTCGATCATGGTCGTTATACTGTAGTGATAAATAGAAGAATGAATGGCAATCTTCGCGGCAAGCGTGAAGACAGGGCTGGTCGTAGGGTGCTAATTGAGAGAGTGTGGCGCCTTTCGCTCGTACTGGCTATCTCAAGAGCACAAGAGCATACGACCAATTTTGAACAGGTGCGTGTTTTGTCGTGGGGCTACACTAACGTTGCGCACTGGGGGCTGTTCTCACACGAGCAGCCATTGTTTCTTGCCTCTTGACCGTGGCCGAAAGAGAAAGGACACGCACATGCCAGCAATTCATGCGATTCGCACCGGTCTGGTGAAGGTACGCCGGGCGCAGATGGAGTCCCGAGGCACCGGAGCTGCTCGCATCGCGCACATGCTGTTTGACGAAGAGTGGAGTGAGTGGCTGCCGATTTACGCCTGGGTTATCGAGCATGACGAGGGGCTCATTGTGGTCGATACCGGAGAAACCTCTCGCGTACACGAGAAGGGATATCATCCGTCATGGCACCCGTTCTACCGCCGCGCGGTAAATTTTTCCGTCCATCCTGAGGAAGAGATCGGCCCACAGCTGCGAGCTCGCGGGATCGCGGCCAGAGACGTGCGGCAGGTTGTGCTGACCCACTTGCATACCGATCACGCGGGAGGCCTCATTCACCTGACGGGGAGCAAGATGTGGGTTGCCAGCGAGGAATTGCGAAGGGCGAGCGGCTTTGGAGGAAGAGTGCAAGGATACCTGCCGCATCGCTGGCCGAAGTGGTGGCAACCTGAATCCGTTCGCTTCGAGGACCGGCCGCTTGGTCCTTTCCAGCAGTGTATGTCTCTCACCAAACGCGGCGACGTGCTGGTGATTCCGACGCCGGGACACACACCTCACCATATCTCGGTGGTGGTGTGCGGTTCTCCGTCTTACCTGATTGCCGGCGACACCAGTTATAACCAGCGTCTGCTCGTGGAGGGCAAGGTAGACGGCGTAAGCCCCGATGTGGAGGTTTCGCGCCAGACGTTGACCCGTATCAGGGCTCTCGCGAAGGAACGACCGCTGGTTTATCTGCCCTCTCACGACCCCGAGAGCGAGCAGAGGCTCGTCCGGAATTCCCTGCTCGAAGAGAAAACCGGAGAGATCCTGTCCGTCACTGAACTCGCAAGTTGATGGCCCAGTCCCTACGAAGCTCTACTTTGCAAGAGGTAAAGCAACTGTCTTCCCGGTCGTGGCGGACTGCCTGGCTGCATCCAGAATCTCGGACGCGGTCACATTGTTCTTCAGAGAAGATAGGCTTTCTTCCTCCTGGACTTCACCGTTCAGCACCGCAGCCATGTAGTGCAGCGGATCATCGTAGGGAGCAGCCAGCGCCGGCTCCTTCATCATCTGTCCTTCGGACTCGTTCGCCTTTCGCACTTCGATCCGCTCTGGGTCGATGGCCTTCGCATATCCGGTGCGCCCATAAACATCCATCTGCTTCACCGCGAAAGGCCAATTCCACGAGGCCTGAACGATTGCAACCGCATTCTTGTAGCTAAGAATGATCTCCGCTTCATCGTCTACGTTGGGATACAGATCCGGCTGCAGTTGCTTGGTCACGGCTGCAACGGATAGCGGCGCTTCGCCATCCATCAGCCAAGTCATCAGATTCGCTCCATAGCAGCCGAAATCATAGAGGGCGCCACCACCGTTCTTCCTCGGATCGCCCAGAAAGGAGAGGAACTCTGGTCCGAATTTGCCGAGCAGCTTGGGACCGCGATGACCGTCGCGAAAGACCGCTCTTACGATCGGGCCCAGAGCGCCCTGCTTCAGCAGATGGAACGCCTCGGTGTTGCTTGCGTACCAGGATGTTTCCAGGTTGACCAGTACATGAATCTTGCCACGCTCGGCGGCGTCTTGAATCGCGAGTGCATCTTTGTAATTGATCGCCAGAGGCTTCTCCACCATCACGTGAACGCCCAACGCAGCGCACTCCTCCACGACCCGCCTGTGGTCGCTTGGAGCGGTGAAAACCAGAACCGCTTTAGGATGAACTTGCGAGACCATCTCCTGAATGCTGCGGAAGTGGAGGCTCGCGGACATATGGTGGCGCTGTGCGTAGGAGTCAAACAGCGCCTGGTCGGGCTCGACCACGCCGACCACCCGAATATCGGGGCGATTCAGAAGTCCGCCGGCCGGCGCGAGCGTGCCGCCCCTCAAGGAAAATTCGATATGACCGTGCACAAGTCCGACAATGCCTACTTTCATTGGAGAACCAGGGTTTGCCGCAACCGTGAAGTTCGAGAAACAAGCCAGACCGGCGATCATCCACAGACGGATCTTTTTCATATCCTTTTCCACCTGCGCAGTAAACTGTTCGTCCACCCGGACGCGCTTCACGAAGGTAGTTCGCGGCGTTTACTGCCGCAACGCCGCAACTCGGAATTTGGCCGGCTACTACATGCGGGCAACCTATCACAGTTCAAACCACCCCGCCAGGTAGGGTTTTGAGGCGCAACCCGTTCGCTGAGGATAACTTCCGGGACCAGACTTTCCCAGGAATAATTACCGCATCCCCTCAGCGCTGATTGATTGAGACAGCGGTCAATGGCCAGGTGCGCTCGGCGGTGAGGGCGCAGAAGCCGGAGCCCGATCGTCGAAGCCGATAGCCGAAGCCCGTAGCGCTCCCTTGCCGCACCTTCCATTCCGGCTGTAGCATCATTCAGGCATTGATAAGGAGACATTTATGGCAACCGATACACTGGCTTCCCCGGCTACTCTCAGCCACAATCCGACCAAGGCTCTTAAGAATTTTATCGACGGCGAGTGGGTGGAATCCTCGACTGGCGAAACGTTTGAAGATCGCAATCCCGCCGACACACGCGATGTGGTCGGCATCTTTCAGAAATCGGCCAAAGCGGATGTGGATGCCGCGGTCGACGCCGCGAAGCGCGCATTCACTAAGTGGCGATTGGTGCCCGCCCCACGGCGCGCTGAAATCGTTTTTCGCGCCGCGGAAATTCTGATTGGCCGCAAAGAAGACTACGCCCGCGAGATGACCCGTGAAATGGGCAAGGTGCTCAAGGAAACTCGCGGCGATGTGCAGGAGGCAATCGACGCGGCGTATTACAATGCCGGGGAAGGCCGCCGCCTCTTTGGTCCGACGGTTCCATCGGAGTTGCCGAACAAGTTCGCGATGGCGATCCGCCAGCCGATCGGAATCTGCGGGATGATCACACCATGGAATTTCCCCATGGCAATTTCCTCGTGGAAGCTGCTGCCGGCGATTGTCTGCGGCAATACATGCGTCATCAAGCCGGCACAGGACACTCCACTTTCCACTTTCAATTTAGTTCGTGCGCTTGCGGATGCGGGCTTGCCCAAGGGCGTGATCAACATTGTTGCCGGATTCGGCGCCGACGTGGGTACACCGCTGGCTGAACATGCGGACGTGCGCGCCATCTCGCTGACGGGATCATCCGCTGTGGGCCGCATTGTGGGCGGCATCGCGGCCAAGAGTTTCAAACATTGCTCACTCGAACTTGGCGGCAAGAATCCCATGATCGTGCTCGACGATGCCAATCTCGACCTCGCGATTGAGGGCGGATTGTGGGGCGGCTTCGGCACGACGGGGCAGCGTTGCACCGCGACCAGCCGCATCATCGTACAAAAAGGGGTTTATGGCGAGTTCGTGGAGCGTTATGTGTCACGCGCCAGGAAATTGAAAGTCGGGAACGGGCTCGATGAAACGGTTGAGATGGGGCCAGCAATCAATGAGAAGCAACTCCAGACCGATCTCAGCTATGTCGAAATCGGCCAGAACGAAGGCGCGAAGCTGGTGTGCGGCGGCAATCGTCTGGACAAGGGCGACTATCAGTATGGCTGGTTCATGGAGCCGACGGTGTTTACCGACGTCGATCCGAAGATGCGCATCGCGCAGGAAGAAATCTTCGGCCCTGTGGTGTCGATCATTGCTTGCGACGACCTCGAAGATGGCATCGAAATCGCCAATGGAATCGAGTATGGGCTCTCATCGGCGCTCTACACCAAGGATGTGAATAAGGCCTTCGCCGCTATTCGCGACCTGTATGCTGGCATCACTTACATCAATGCGCCGACGATCGGCGCGGAGGTCCATTTGCCATTCGGAGGAACGAAGGCTACGGGTAACGGTCATCGCGAGGGCGGCATTGGCGCGATCGATTTCTATACTGAATGGAAATCGGTCTATGTCGATTACTCGGACAAGCTGCAGAAAGCACAGATCGACCGGGAAGGCTAGGCATTGCGGCGCACAGAATCTGAGGGGTGGCCTTCTTTCAAAGGGCCCACGACACTAGCCCAGACCGTTCAGAGGTTCCAGAGACCCAAGCGGAGAGGATAACTGACGGCCACCACGAACGTTGCGTGAAACACGCCGCTCAAGATCTTCCGCAATGTTCCGTAGCCATCGCCCTCCTTCTGGACGTAAGCGTTCAGAACGCAGTTGTATGCCACTCCTAGGAAAATGGCTGGGAAGAGAAACCACACGACCGCCTCACCAGCTGCGTCTGCTTCACTGGCCTGCCTGATCATGGAGAAACGTAACTGAAAGCACAAGCCAACCAGTGGCTAGGTTCAAAACCGGGGCCGCATGCTCGCGAAAAAACTTCGCGCGGTCCAGCAGCGAATTGTTCTGATTCGTCATTCGCGGGCTATCGGGCCGCTTCGGCAGAAACATCGACGGCGTGAGCTCGCTCTACGAACTTGTGCACCTTGCCCTTGCCCGTACCGGTCAGGACCGTCAGGTGGCTGCCATTGTAGAGCTGGGAGAAAATCTCCGCATTCACTATTGGATATACGCCGGACACGATACCACAGAGGATCGGATACGGCATTCCGGCAACTGATCCGGCAACTGATCCGGCAACTGATCTATGTTCGCTTTTCCGATCCTGGGGCGCTATGTTGGCCGACAGTTCTCGCTTCTGACCCCGATAATTCCGAGCCGTTCGTGATTCGCGCCATCTCAATCGTTTTTTCTCTTCGCGGCGAGTTGCCGGCGTAGAATTTCCCAATGCCGCTTACCCAAGCCCGTGAAATCTGCGCTGCCCATCGCCTCGATAACGTTCGCTATGCAATCCGCGATTTAGCATGCGTGGCCGATGAAGTCATCCAGCAGGGACACAAGGTTCTGCCGCTGAACGTTGGCGATCCGCTCAATTTCGACTTTCAGACTCCGCCGCACATCATCGAAGCAGCTTACAAGGCCATGCGCGACGGCAAGAATGGCTATGCGCCTTCTCCGGGCATTCCGGAAGCGATTGAGGCAATTCGAGGCGAGGCGGTGCGCAAGGGTATCACGACTGTGCGCGATGTCTTCGTGACCGCGGGCGTGAGCGAGACGGTTGATCTCTGTATCTCCGCGCTGGTGAATCCGGGCGAGGATCTTCTTACGCCAGGTCCGGACTACCCTCTTTACTCGGCGGTACTTTGCAAACTAGGGATTGCGCTCAATGCTTACGACCTAAATGAAGAAGACGCGTGGCAGCCCGAGCTGGCTGACATCGAACGCAAGCTCACGCCGCGGACGCGCGGCATCGTGCTGATCAATCCGAACAATCCAACAGGTTCGCTGTGCTCGCGGGAGATGCTGGAGAAGGTTGCCGAGATCGCGCGGCGGCATAATCTGGTCGTGTTCTCGGACGAGATCTACGACAAACTGATACTCGAAGACACGCCGCACATTGCATTCGCTTCGGTCGCACCAGATCTCCCTTGCATTACGTTCGGCGGGATGTCGAAGAATTATCTGGTTCCGGGATGGCGCATTGGCTGGGGGATCGTCTCCGGCGATGCGGCGGCGGTGAAGGCTTATACGGAAGGCATTCACCGGCTGCTGCGGGCGCGGTTGTGCGCCAATCATCCGGAGCAGTATGCGATCAAGGCGGCGCTGGAAGGTCCGCAGGATCATCTGGTGGAGGTGCAACGCAAGCTACGCTCGCGTCGGGACCTGACGCAGAAGTGGTGTGAAGCGACTCCGCGCGTGAGTTGCGTTGCGCCTCGCGGCGCGTTCTATGCGTTCCCGCGCGTCGATATTCCTGAAAGCGACGAAGTCTTTGTCAAGGAACTGATTCGCCAGAAGCATGTGATGGTTGTGCACGGTTCGGGATTTGGCCAGAAGCCTGGGACGCAGCATTTCCGCATCGTATTCTTGCCGGATGAAGCAACTTTGAGTAGGGCCTACGCTTCGATTGGAGAGTTCATTCGGGAGAGATATTGAAATCGGTTCACCGCCGAGGACGAGGACGCCGCTTGCCCGAAGTTAATTCCTAATCTCACGTAGTTTCCTGTCAAATTCTCCGTCCGAAAATCCAGATGGCGCAAGGAACCGCAGGTTCCTCCACTTCGCCGTCGCTGGCGCTCCGGCTGCGGTCGGAACGACACGATGGACTTAGGGGCATTCGAGGTGAAGATTAAAGGCAGCGGGCGGTCGCCCGCGCTACACGCGACGTGCTTTCTCTGATTTTTCGCCGTAGGTGTGCGAAATCGTGTAGGATTTCGGTGTTTCCTTCCAGCCAGTAGTTCTGGGCCCATCTTCACTAGAACTTGACGTAATGAGCAGGCGAACGTGAGCGCTGCTGATGTGTGGGTCGTGGAAGAAACAACAATCTGCCAAATGAAAGAGGACATAATGAGACGTAATCAGCTGCTGTCCGCTGTGGGGATTATGGTGTTGGTAGCGGGTGCGCTGGCCGCCCAGGATAAGCAAGGGAACCTGGCCAGCATCGAGTTCCAGAAGGTGAAGGGCACGAACGTGCCGCAGTACGAGGCGGGTCGCAAACAGAAGGCCGCGTGGCACAAGCAACAGAACGATCCGGTGCCATTGCTGGTTTGGGAGACAATCGCGGGGGATGAGACGGGAACATACCTGGTCGGCCACTTTAACCAACACTGGGCGGATTACGACAAGCCGGCGATTACCGCAGAGGCCGATCTGGCTGAGTTCCAGAAGGTTGTGGGAAATTACGTGGAATCTCTCGTTACTCGTTATTACGAATTCATGCCGAAGATCAGCAACGAAAACGGAGACGGAACGCCGCCCAAGTTCTCCGAGATCATTACCTTTCAAGTGCGTCCCGGGAAACAGTCCGATTTCCGGTCGGCCATCGACCGGATTCATGAGGGCACAATTAAGGCCAAGTGGGGCGTGAATTATGGCTGGTACCAACTGGTGGACGGCGGAACGTCTGGAACCTATGTTCTGACCTTTGCCCACAAGAACTGGGCGGACTTTGAGGACAAACCCGACGTGAAGCCTTACCGCGACATGCTTAAAGAGGCATTTGGGCAGGCAGAGGCGGATACGATCGTGGATCGGCTCGATCGTTCCATCGAGAAAGAGAGCTCCGAGATCATGCAGTTCCGTCCCGATTTGAGTTACCTTCCGGGGAAATAGCGGATCGGCAAGAAACTCGGCTGTTCCATGTAGTTGGATATCTTCTCGAAGAATTACTGCGGGCTCACCTTTCCTGAAGGGTGGGCCCGCCGTCGTCTGCGTGCTGATTTCCTGCCATCAGTCAAAGTCAAAGGCAGCGGACGAGGGCGTCCGCTCTACACGAGCTATTGCTGCTTGGCGTATTCCGTTTTTGCTTGCTTGAGCATGGGGATGTCAGGGTCGGCGTTTTTCCAGAGAGCGAGGAAATCCTGGTAGGCGGTTTTGGCTTTCGCAGGATCGCCGAAGAGGGAGTAGGCGCGGGCCATGCCCAGATGCGCGAGTGATGCGATGGGTTCGTTCTGGGCTACGCCGGGGTGGTCGAGAATTTTCTGGAACTCGGCGGCTGCGGCGCTGCTTTGGTGGGCCGCCACGTAAGCTTCGCCGCGCAGGTATGCGGGATAGAGCGAAAACGTTAAGGCCTGCGCGGGAGAACCAAGCTCGTACGGAAGAGCAGGCGCGAGGGCGTCGATTGCTTTGGTTGACTTGCCGGCTTGCAAGGCGATGGCGGAGCGGATCATGGCCAGGTATTCGAACTGCACGATGGTGTCCTGCGGGAAACGTTTGCCGAGTTCGTCGGCGAGACGCGAGGCGTGAAGGGCTTCGCCGGAGAGTCCAAGAGCGATGGCTGAGATGGCTTTAACGTCGCGGCCAGTGGAGAGAGCGAGTGCGCCTTGCGCTTGCTGCTTGGCGGGAGCCATGTTGCCGACCAGCGCTTCGCGCACGGCGGATTCGGCCTCGTAAGCGGCGGCCGTTTCTTTCTCATCGGCGTGCTGAGCCGAGACCGAGGCGCGCCGCGTCAACTCGCGAGCTTTGGAAAATTGTCCGGCATAGGCGGCCGTGTCGGATTGATTATAAAGAAGAACATCTTCGAATCCGGGCTTGCCCATCAGCGCAGCGTCGTCACGCTCCATGCCCGTCTCGTCATGCTGCAGAAAATCGATGGTGTAGAGGCTGAGATGGATGAGAGGACTATCGAGATTATGGGCTTGCGCTTCCTGCGCGGTAGCCCTGGCTTCGTCCAGGCGATCGACAACTAAATAGCTGTTGACGAGGTTGGCGTAGCCGATTCCACTGGCGGGATTGAGTTTCAGCGATCGCTGTGCCGCAGCGAGGCTCTTATCGTAATCGCCGAGAGTGCCATAGATGACGCCCAGACTTCCTGGGGGAATGTCATCGCGAGGATAGGTTTGCTCCCATAATTCGCAAGTTTTGCGGGCCGCCTCAAGATCTCCTACAACGTAGTTTTCATAGTGCGAAGCGATATAGAACTTTTCGCGCTCGCTCACCCGCTGGCGCAGTTCGTAGGCCTGGCGGGCGTTCTCGGCGGAGCGGGCAGTTTCGCCGAGGTTGCCGTAGCTCGATCCGAGGCGCGCATAGGCCATGGCGAAATTGGGATCGAGGCCGATAGCGCGCTGGAACAATGGGATGGCGGCAGCATAATCGTCCTTCACCATTTGTGCTTTGTAGCCCAGACTGTAGGCCTGCAGCGCCTCCAATGACGGCGTGGTGACGTTCTCAGGTGGCGCGTCATACTTTTGCACCGAAGCCAGGGATTCCCCCAGCTTCTGGCGCAGCTTCGTAGCGACCTCGGCAAGGGCCTTCAGGATTTGTTCCTTGTTGCTGGCCGTGGCCTCGTCGCTGGCAAGCAGGTCGCCGTTGCGGCAGTTGACAGCTTTCAGTCCTACGACGTACTGGCTCCCCAGACTGGAAATGGAGCCTTCGATGGTGGCGGCGCTGGCGGTGCGCTGGCAGATCTCTCGGGCCAGTTCATGCGTAAGCCGTGCGTCTTTCGGCTGGGACATCAGGGTCAGTGTCTGCGCGATGCGCTCGTCGGAGAGCAGGTTGAGGAATGGTGACTGCTCCAATTGCGAAGAGAGTCCCTGGCGCAGCGTGCCGTCGAAGACCGGGTCGCCGGTGGTGTTGGTCAACTCGGCGAGGACGATGCTGTCTTTTTCCGTGAGGCGCGGGGTTGAGCGCAAGTGCCAGAAGGCGATAGCTGCGATGGCTGCGACGATCACGACCACCGCCGCGCCAAGCGGCCACGGATTGATTTTCTTCGACGCGGCTGCCGGGGTGAGAGGCGAGGATGGCGAAGTGCCAGCGGCGGCGGCTGAAGCTTGTCGCTGACCCGGAGCCGCAACTGCGATTGCAGAAGCGGAATCCGCAGGGGCGGCGACCGATCCCGAATTGCTCTGTATGCCCCGACGGGATTCGGACTCTCGTTTGAGCCGCTTTAAATCGGCGCGAATTTCCGCCGCGCTCTGGTAGCGCAGTTCGCGATCTTTTTCCAACGCCTTGTTGATGATCTCTTCCAGGCGCGGCGGAAGGTCTGGATTCAAGCGAATAGCGGGAGGAGGATCGTGTTCCAGAATTGCGTTGAAGATAACCGCGGAGGTGTCCCCTCGGAAGGGCAACGCGCCGGTGGTCATTTCATAGAGCACCGCCCCAAAGGAAAATAAGTCCGTACGAGCATCGAGTTCCTTCCCGCGTGCCTGCTCGGGCGACATGTAGGAGATCGTGCCGACGGTTGCGCCGGGACTGGTCAAATCCTCATCCATGGTCAAAGATTGGGTGTGGTCGGAGGCGAAGTGGCTGGAAGTACCGGCGGCGGGCAGGACCTTCGCCAAGCCGAAGTCCAGAATTTTGGCATGGCCGCGCTTGGTCAGAAAGATGTTGGCGGGTTTGATGTCGCGGTGGATGATGCCCTGGGAATGGGCGGCGTCGAGTGCGTCGGTGATTTCGATACCCAGCGACAGCACGGTCTCAAGGTCGAGTGGACGGCCGGCGATGCGGTGCTTCAGAGTGAGGCCGTCCAGATATTCCATGACCATGAAGGACAAACCCTGGCCTTCGCCAATCCGGTCCTGGCCAATCTCATAAATTACGCAGATGTTGGGATGACTGAGAGCGGACGCGGCCTGCGCTTCGCGCTGGAAACGGACGAGAGAGTGCTGGTCGCGGGCGAACTCGTCCGGCAGGAACTTCATCGCCACAAATCGATGGAGAGTGATGTCCTCGGCTTTATAGACCACGCCCATGCCGCCACCGCCGAGCTTTTCAAGGATGCGGTAGTGCGAGATGGTCTGGCCGATCATTTCCGGAAAATCCAGGCGGGAATTAGCCCGGTGGCGCGATCATAGGAGGGGCGATTGCGGCAAGTCAATTCGAGTGGTCGGGCCGGCTTCAAAGTAGGTGTTTTGCTGTCGACCAGCCCGGGGGAGGACCATCGAAAGCCCACATTCATTTACAGGCAGCGGGCGGGGCGCCCGCTCTATTTGAGCTACTGCCCCGCTGATTTTATGCCACTTGCGCTTGCGTCGAACTCTTCTGCCATCCAGTGTTGGAGGGCGGTGATGTTTTGGGGTCGG
>Ga0182018_10002803_pt1 | contig 16696 bp, 13 predicted proteins | sample 812P2MmetaG_FD_120490 | JGI IMG/M metagenome (GOLD analysis project Ga0182018, IMG submission 120490) | Permafrost microbial communities from Stordalen Mire, Sweden - 812P2M metaG | ecosystem: Environmental > Terrestrial > Soil > Wetlands > Permafrost | place: Sweden: Stordalen | collected... | reverse complement strand
TCGCGAACGTGAAAAGTAATCTCGACCGACGGATACAACCCGTCGAGATTGCGCGCGCCAAAATAAGTCGCGGTGTCGAAGCCGAGACGGTAGACCCCCGGAGTCAGTTCCTCGTTCGCGGGCAGCAACTGCGCGCAGCGCCCGTCCTGATCGGTGCGGGCCGATGTCAACAACCGCCAGTTGCCGGCTTGGTCGCGCCGCTCCAACACTACCGGAACATCCTTCGCCGGCTGGCCCAGAGCGATGTCGAGAACGTGGGTCGAAATGCGCATCGTCGTTGGTCCCATAGTCATGAACGCATCGTCATGATCGCATCATCATTGCGATTGAAGCCATTTTCTCAGACGAATCTGCGTGATCTGCCGCTGCTGCTCTGACGCTTCGCGGAGCTCGGCTGGTTCGTCATTTTCCATCCGACGCCGCACAATCTTCAGAATCTCGTCCGGAGATTTGCCGGTCGCGCAAACGATGAAGATACGCTTGAACCGGCGCTCGTATTCACGATTCGCCTCGGCGAGCGCAAGCTTGGCGGAGTCATCGGCATCCGCAACATTTCGTTGCTCCTGATTTGACCACGCAAGGGACCGCGGCGACCCGGCTTGGGTGATGGCCCCTTCTCGAACAGCGCGAGAAGGGGCGCACCCCCGAGACGCCTGCGAGCCGTCGATGTGCGACTCGCCAATTCGAGGGTGGCTGCGAAATGCCTCCAGCCAGTCCGATGCGGCCAAACCGCGCCAGATTTCGTCGGACGCAGCCATAAGAGTTGCTTCGTCCGGCAGCGGTCTCCGTGCCGCCATCGCATCCGCCCACGCTCGCGAGCCACAGCACGGCAGTATCTCATCCACGGCTGCCGCCAGGGGAAGAAAATTCCAGCGCGCCAGAACGCTCATGGTGTTCCTTCCCAACCGCGAAGCTGCAGGAGAAATTCGGCGACGAGATTGCGAGCCACGGCGGCGCGGTATCTCGCGTTGGATCGAATGTCGTCAATCGGCTGGATGGCGGCGGCGGTCGCTTCTCCAGCCAGTTGTACAAGCTCTGGCCCGACAGACCTTCCCTTCACGAGCCGTTCCACCTCGGTCAAGCGAACGGGAACGGTCGCCACGCTACCGAGGGCAATGCGAACCTCTTCGATCGCACCCCCGTTCACGCCGCCCATCGCGCCGCCGCGAAGGCGGCCCAACGCAGCAATGCAAACCTTCGAGATCGCCTGCGCGTTGCGAGCTCCGACCTTCCGCGCGTACTGAAGGAATCCCGAAAAGTCGCGCCGAAGGCAAATGGCTCGAATCAGCTCATCGGGCGCCAACTGCATTTTCTTGTAATCGGTGTGGAAGCTGAGGTACGGCACGCCTCGCTCGCCGCGAACCGAGACGAGAATCAATTCCGCCTCATAAGCCAGCAGTGCAGGCAGTGAATCGGCGGCGGGCGACGCATTGACGATATTGCCTCCCAGCGTTCCGCGATTCTGATTGGCGATTCCGCCGGTCCAGCGGGCGGCGCTTGCCAGCAACGGGAATTCGCGGGCAATCACAGGGTGCTCGCGAAGTTCGGTGTAGGTGCATCCCGCGCCGATCGTGATCGCTTGCGGCAGAATCTCAATGCCTCGCAGTTCGGGGAGGTTCCAAATACTCAGCAGCTTTCGCGCCGGGAGTTTTCCGGCCGCGAACTGCACCATGACGTCGGTGCCACCGGCGATGGGGAGCCATTGGCCGGGCTCATCGGCGAGAAGCGAAACGACGGCCTGCAGTTTGCCGGGCGCGAGAAGCTGATAATCCGCCGGATCGGACCTCATGCAGAATTCCCGCGGCGAGCCGCTCGCATCACCGCATCGAAAATCTGCATGTAGCCGGTACAGCGGCAGAGATTGCCGGAGAGACCTTCGCGGATGTCGTCGAGCGTCGGGTTCGGTTTTTTGTGCAGCAGATGGCTGGCGCTCAGAATCATTCCCGGAGTGCAGATGCCGCACTGCGCGCCTCCAGCCTCCAGAAACGCCGCCTGCAGCGCACTTAATTGCGGACCTTCGGCGACGCCCTCGATGGTGGTGAGGTTCGCGCCGGCTACCTGCAGCGCAGGGATGAGGCAGCTGTTCACCAACTGGCCATTCATCAGGACGGAGCAGGAGCCGCACTCGCCTTCTCCGCAACCTTCCTTGGAGCCGGTCAAGCCAAGCTCGTGCCGCAGAACATCCAAGAGCCTCTCCATGGGATAAACGCGAACCGTTTTCGGCTCGCCATTTACGGTAAGAGAAACTTCGCATTTATCGCGGTGGTTGGAGGACTCGCTCATCGTTTCGGGCTCACGTTGACGCTCATCTTTCTCCAGCGGCAGACACTGCTTCGAAAATATCTTCCGGCAGGAGTGGAATGGAATCGAAGCGGGTTCCAAGCGCATCTTCGATCGCGTTGACGATCGCCGGGGCTGGACCATCCATCGGTAGCTCACCAATTCCCTTTGCGCCATAGGCGCCGTGAATGTTGCCCATTTCTTCGAAAAAGACGCGAATTTGCGGCAAGTCGGCGGACGTGGGCATGATGTAATTTGTCATTTGACCGTTCTGCATGCGTCCATTTTGCCAAACCACTTTTTCATACAAGGCAAATCCGATTCCCTGGGCAACACCGCCGGCAATCTGGCCCTGGGCGAGGACCGGGTGAAGAACTCTGCCGACTTCCTGCAGGGCCACGAAATCTTCGACTCTCGCGCTATAGGTCGAGAGATCGACGGCAACTTCCGCGACGTAAACGGCCCAACCGAAAGCGGCATAGGCCTCACCGCGATATTTCTGATCATCCCAGAAAACGCCCTCCGGGGCCTGATAGCGCGCGAATGAACGGAGCTCCCCGTGTTCACTCATATGCTTCCGGCAGGCGGCGCGAAATTCGGCCGGCGAGTACGAAGCGCCGAGTATGCCTTCTGCAATCAGGGTCTGCCTGATTCCTAAAGCGGCCGAGCGCACGAGATTTCCAACGATCATGGCTGTGCGCGAAGCGACTGTAGGCCCGCTATTCGGCACTTGATTCGTATCCGGCTGCGTGATGCGGACATCCTCATAGGGCAGATTCAAGGCTTCGGCCGCGATCTGGCATAGCACGGTGTTGGTTCCCTGGCCGAATTCGGTGCTCGAAGCCAGCACGCTCACGCCGCCGTCAGCGCATCCTTCCACCCCGACGACGGAAGCCAGATATCGTTCACCTGAGCCGGTAAATCCCGCGCCATGCAGAAAGGCGGCGATCCCGATTCCCTTCTTGATTGGACTCGCAATGTTTTCTTGCGCGAAGCGGGCTTTCTTGGCGGTGTAGTCCGAGAGTTCCAATGCTCGATCGAGAAGTTTTCCCAGGTCGATTTCTTCGCGGATGGTTTGTTCCGTGGTCGTGCTTTGGCTCGGCTGAAGAAAATTCCGGCGGCGGATCTCCACCGGAGACAGTCCGACGGCTTGCGCGATGCGGTCCATGTGCCGCTCCATCGCGAACAGGCTCTGCGGCGCTCCAAAGCCTCGAAAAGCCCCGTGCGGCGGAGTGCTTGTCGCCACAGCCTTGCTGAGGATGCGAACGCTGGGCCAGTAGTACGGACCGCCGGCGTGGATCGTGCCGCGCGAGAGGACTACGGATGACAAAGTCGCATAGGCGCCGCCATCGATCGTGAAGTCGATTTCTCCGCCGAGAATTTTGCCGTCTTTGCCAACGGCGGTGCGGTGACGGGTGCGCGAAGGATGACGCTTGGTGGTCGCCGTCATGTCTTCCAGACGGTCATAGATGATTTTGACTGGGCGTCCGGCCTTCATCGCGAGGAGCGAGGCATGGCCCGCGATGATCGACGGATAATCTTCCTTGCCGCCGAACGCGCCGCCCGTCTCCATCTGCACGACGCGAACCTTGTCTTCCGGCAATCCGCATAACGCCATCAGCGCCTTGTGGATGTAGTACGGACATTGCAGGGAACCCCACAATGTGATTCCCTGCTCCGCATCGAACGCTGCGATCACGCCGTTGTTTTCGATGTAGAGCTGCTCCTGCGCGCCGGTGAAGTACTCGCCTTCGACGATGTAATCGGCCTTGGACCAGATGCCGTCGAGATCGCCCTTCGCAATTAAGAAGGTTTTGAATATATTGTCCGCGCCCCAAATCACATGGGAGCAGCGTTCGCTTTCTTCGATCGTGAAAACCGGCGGCAGAGGCTCGTATTCGATCAAGACCGCGTCGACCGCCTTTCGCACGAGACGAGGATTCGCGTGCGCCAATAAGAGAATGGGTTCCTCGGGATGATTGACCATTCCTTCGGCCAAGCATGGCTGATCGTCACCGATCAGAGCGATGCAGTTCTTGCCCGGTATGTCCTTTGCGGTGACGGTTACAAAATCGCTCCAGTCGAACTGTGGATCGAATGAGATCTTTTTGATCACTCCGCGAGGAATCTGGCTGCGAACGGTCGCGCCGTAGAGCATTCCCGGCAAGCTCATGTCATCTATGTAGCGAGCCGCGCCGGTCACTTTGTCGCGGCCTTCTTTGCGCGGCACCGACTTGCCGATGATGTTCTCTGCTGTCATGCGAAACCTAGCGGCGAACCTCTGTCATGCGAAACTTAGGGGCGAACTTCGTGCCCTGTTGCCTCTCCGGAAAATTCCCCGCTGCTGAACACGAGTTGCCCTCGCAGATAGGTGGCTCTCACCACGCCCCGCAGCTTTTCTCCCAAGTACGGCGATATGGGATAACGATAATACAGACGCTCTTCGGTCACGACGAACTCCGCTTCCGGTTCGAAGATCACCAGGTCGGCGTCGTAGCCTTCCGCAATGCGTCCTTTGCGAGCATTGCATCCAGCCAGTCGAGCCGGCTCTTCACACATCCACCGGGCAAGATCGCTCAGCGTGAATCCTCGCCGGCTGGCTTCCGTCCACATCACAGGCAGCGCTATGGAAAGACTCGAAATGCCGCCCCATGCGGTGCTGAAGTTTCCCTCTTCGAGCCGTTTCATGGCTGGCGGACAGGGCGAGTGATCGGTCGCCACCAGATCGATGATTCCGTCTTTGAGGCCCTGCCATAGCTTCTCTCGATTGTCGCGGCTGCGGATGGGCGGCGCGCACTTGCACAAGGTCGCGCCATCCGGAATTTCTTCCGCACAGAAATGCAGATAGTGCGGACAGGTTTCCACGCTGACCGGAAGCCCCTCCGCTCGCGCGGCGCGCAACTCCACAAGCGCCGCGCTCGCCGAGAGATGGACAATGTGCAATCGAAACTTGTACTCGCGGCACAGTGAGAGCAGCAACCGGATCGCGGTGAGTTCCGCTTCCTCCGGCCGCGATTGCAGATAGGTCGAGTAGCGGCTCCAATCCGCATCTCGCAGATGTTGAGTGGCCTGATCGACGGGTCCGGGAAGCTCGGCATGGACCAGCAGCGGCAGGCCCGTCCGGGCGACATGAGGCAATGCGGCGCGCAGCTCGGGCTCGGTGACCATGGTGAAACCTTCGATTCCGGGATAAATGAGAAAGCACTTGAAACCAGCCACGCCGGCAGCCGCCAACGCTTCGATCTCGTCCTGATTGGCGCTGGCATTGTCGTTCGCTAGTCCGCCCCAGGCTAACCAATCGACCCAGCAGCGCTGGTGCGCGGCTTTGCGCTTGGCAGCGAGCGCGGCGACTGTCGTCGTTGCCGGCAAACAGTTGAGCGGCATATCTACCAGCGTCGTGCAGCCGCCAGAGGCTGCGGCTCGCGTTGCGGTCTCAAAACCTTCCCACTCGGTTCGTCCCGGATCGTTGATGTGCACGTGAGAATCGACAAGTCCGGGGAGAATGGAAGATTCTCCGAAGTCGTGCACCGCGATATTCGCTGGAATCTCGCTGGCAGGAACGAAGCCGCCGATCTTTCCGTCGCGCACCAGGACCGCTCCCGGCCGGATTCCATTCGGGGTCGCGACGCGATGTGAAAGAAAAGCCCGCCCGTCCATGTCCGAGGCTATCGTGCCGTCTCCGCTTTTTCAACTTTGGCCGCCTGCGGGTAGTGGTGCAATTTGAAAATCGCCGTCCCTCGGCGGCTAAAGCCTTATCTAAAATAGTGCAGTACCGCAGCGGTGAACCGCTGCGCCACCCAAAATCAAGTGCAACGCGGATTTTTTCCACATCCTGTGAATCCGTGCCCTTTCAAAACCAATTCAAGCTCGTCTGCGGTTTCGGTTTGGCCGGGCGGGGCGCCCGGCGCTCCACCGAAACTAACTTTGCGTATTTCTCGACTCCGCTTATACTTCCTACTTTACCAGCGGCTGCGAAAGAGTCCATGTCGACCGATTTGCGCGCAGATTCATGCGTAACTGAGAGCCGTGCGCCCTCGACGACTACGCGATGACGGAACCACGCCACATGGACAAGGTTTTCATGGCCCGCGCCATTCAACTGTCGGTAGAAAACGTCCGCTCCGGACGCGGCGGTCCGTTCGGCACCGTCATCGTCAAAGATGGAACCGTGGTCGCGGAAGCGGCCAATCAGGTCACCGCAACTAACGATCCCACGGCGCACGCTGAAGTGGTAGCGATCCGGCAGGCTTGCCAGAAACTCCTCTGCTTCGAACTCAAGGGCTGCGACCTCTACACGTCCTGCGAACCGTGCCCCATGTGCCTGGGCGCAATCTACTGGGCGCGGATTGACAAAGTTTTTTTTGGCAACCTCGCGGAGGACGCCGCGAAAATTGGGTTTGACGATTCCGCGATCTACGGAGAGCTCACGCAACCGCACGCACAGCGCGAGATACCCATGATTCAGATGATGCGCGAAGAAGCGCAGGCCGCATTTCGAGCGTGGGAAGAAAACCCCGGCAAGATTCGGTACTGACGTTGTCAGTTGTCAGTTATCAGTTACCAGTAAAACATCAGCCATTAGAGCAACGAATAAAACCGGTTTCTAAGAACTTCGGACTCAGAACACATTTACTGAGAACTGACAACTGAGAACTATTCCTTGATCTCTCGTTACTTCAAACTCGCCGAAAACCACACCACCATTCGACAGGAGATGCTGGGCGGGCTCACGACATTCGTGACCATGGCCTACATCATCGTCGTAAATCCGCAGATCCTGTCGCAAGCAGGAATGCCGGCTGAGGGGGTCGTGTTTGCGACGTGCATTTCGGCTGCCGCCGCGACTTTGGTGATGGGCCTCTATGCCAATTACCCCATCGCGCTGGCGCCGGGAATGTCGCTGAACGCTTACTTCACTTACGCCGTCTGCCTCAACATGCATGTGCCGTGGCAGACAGCGCTGGCGGTAGTTTTCTTTTCCGGCGTGGTGTTTCTGCTGTTGACCGTGACGCGTGTGCGCGAACAGATTGTCGACGGCATGCCCGATTGCCTTAAGCATTCCACGGCTACAGGCATCGGAATGTTCATCGCATTCGTCGGCCTGCGCAACGCCAAACTCGTGGTCGCGAACCCAGCCACCTTCGTCGGGCTGGGCAACTTCTCCGACAAGGAGGTGCAGACCGCCTGCTTCGGCCTCGTGCTGACTCTTGTCCTCATGACGCGGAAAGTGAATGGCGCAATTTTGATCGGCATCTTTGGAACTACCCTGGTGGGAATCTTGCGCGGCATTTCTCATTGGCCTTCCGCGATTCTGGCGTTCCCTCACCCGTCGTCCACTTTTTTGAAGCTGGACTTCCGCGGCGCCATCCATCTGGGCTTCCTCGAAATCATGTTCGCGTTCCTGTTTGTCGATCTTTTCGACAATGTGGGCACATTGGTAGGCGTGTGTGAACAGGCGGGATTCGTCAAGAACGGCAAGATTCCGCGGGTGGGCAGGGCGCTGGTTGCGGATGGTGTAGGCACGCTGTTCGGCGCTTTGACCGGGACATCCACCGTTACCAGCTACATCGAAAGCGTGGCCGGAGTCGCGGCCGGAGCGCGTACCGGACTGAGCAATGTTGCCGTCGCCGGTCTGTTCCTGATTGCGACCTTCTGCTCGCCGTTGGCCACGGCGATTCCAGCCTACGCCACGGCGCCCGCGCTTATTTTGGTGGGAGCGCTCATGACGCAATCGATTTCGCACATCGATTGGAGTGAGTTCAGCGAAGCGGTTCCGGCCTTCATCACCATGCTCGCAACACCTTTGACCTTCAGCATCGCGACCGGGATCAGCCTGGGACTGATCTCCTACACGGTGGTAAAAATCGCCGCCGGAAAATTTCGTGAAATTACCGCTTTGATCTGGATCCTCACGGCGCTGTTTATCTTGCGCTACATCTATCTTGCCGTGGCGTAGCGAAAATCTCAGAATTTCAGGGGCAAGGCGCTACTGACCGCCGGTTCCGCAGGTGCAGATGCCGCTGCCACTGCCCAACTGCTGCAGAACGCCGCACTCGTTTGCCAGCATCGTCTCTTGCGCGGCGCTCATCGGAACCATATCAAGCTGTGTTTCCGTGATTTGATAGTTGCCACCGCCTGCGGATTGGACGTTCGTCTCCGATCCAACAATTTCGCCCAGTGGAGCTAACGAACTCGGATTACATTGTGGATTCGGCCCGGGGTCGGACGACACGATTTGGATGCTCCCCGCTCTAGGTTTTTTCCCGGTCAGAGTATTCCCCGTGAGATCGTTGAGCAAAGAGAGCGTCCGCATCCCATCGTCCGATATCGAGCATCCACAGCACTCGTTCAATTCCTGATTCTGGTCGAATACATAAACCATCGCGCACAGGGTTCCCGTCGTAAGACCCGGATTTATCAGCTCGACTGTGCCGTCCATACCTGAATTCTGGGAAGCGATACGAGAAAAGTAGCTCACGCCCATAAGTGGAATTACAGTGATACTCGCTGACGCAGTCAGGCCATTACTTTGCGCCTGTATCGTTGCCGAGCCGAGTTGCCAGCTACTCACCAGTCCCCCGGTGCCGACGCTGGCAATGGCGGGCTCCAGGGCACTCCATGCCGCTGTTCCGGTCATGTTCTGGGTTGTTCCATCGCTCAAGGTGGCCATCGCCTGGAGTTGGAAATTACCGCCCAAGACGATGGACAACGTTGCCGGGATGATGTTCAGAGCGGTTACTGCAGGGGGGCTCACGGTCACGTTCGCGGATCCAGTCACGGATCCGGAGGTCGCGCTGATAGTAACTGCTCCGGTTGCGCTCGCAATCACGTTACCGGCCGAGCTTACGCTCGCTATTGCTGCCGATGAGCTCCACGTTGCGGATTGAGTGAGATTCTGAACCGTTCCATTGGAGAAGTTTCCGGTAGCGGTTAGCTGCTCGGATTCGCCCACAGGCAAAGAGGACGGGTTCGGAGCGACCGTGACACTGACCAATGCCGGCGGTCCCACGGCGACTGTGGTGCTGGCCGTCATCCCTTGATAGGCGGCCGACACTTGTGCCGCACCTTGACCCATGCCAGTTACGTTGCCTTGCGCGTTGACGGCGGCAATGGCGGATTGGCTTGTCTGCCATGTCGCCGAGTTTATGGCTTGCGTCGTTCCATTGCTCATGGTAGCCATGGCTTGCAGTTGCCGGCTGTTTCCCAGGGCAATGGACACCGCTGGCGGGATGATATTCAGTGCGGTTACCGCAGGAGGAGCCACCGTCACGTTCGCGGATCCGGTCACGGATCCGGAGGTCGCGGTGATAGTAACTGCTCCGGTTGCGTTGGCAACCACGTTACCAGCCGCGCTTACGCTCGCTATTGTTGACCCGGATGAGCTCCACGTTGCGGATTGAATCAGTTTCTGAACCGTTCCATTGGAGAAGTTCCCGGTGGCGACTAACTGCTCGGATTCGCCCAGGGGCAACGAGGACTGGTTCGGAGCGACCGAGATACTGACCAATGCCGGCGGTCCTACGGTGACTGTGGTGCTGGCCGTCATCCCTTGATAGGCGGCCGACACTTGTGCGACCCCTTGACCCATGCCAGTTACATTACCTTGAACGTTGACCGTGGCAACGGCGGACTGGCTCGTCTGCCACGTCGCCGAAGTTATGGCTTGCGTTGTTCCACTGCTCAAGGTAACCATGGCTTGCAGCTGCCGGCTGTTTCCGAGGGCGATAAACAACGTTGGCGGGAGTATGTTCAAGGCGATCACCACGGGAGGAGCCACCGTCAGGCTCGCGGATCCGGTCACAGATCCGGAGGTCGCGGTGATCGTGGCCGTTCCGACGCCATTGGCAAGCGCCGCACCCATGGTGCTCACACTGGCTATTGCTAACTGGGATGAACTCCACGTCGCGGATTGAGTCAGATTTTGGACGGTTCCATCAGAGAGGTTCCCGGTTGCGGTCAGTCGCTCGGATTCACCCACGGGCAAAGATGACTGGGCTGGACTGACCGTGATGCTGATCAACGCAGGTGGTCCGACCGTAACCGACGCGCTGCCCGTTACTCCCTGATAGGTCGCCAATACGGTTACGACACCTTCGGCCACGCCAGTTACATCGCCTTCACTGGTGATCGTGGCAACGTCTGGCTGGCTCGTCTGCCACGTCACCGGATCAGTTAGGGCTTGCTCGGTCTTGTCACTAAAAGTCCCCAAGGCGCTGAACTTCAGCGTCGCCCCTTTCGCGATCACCTGGTTGGCTGGGGTAACTGTGATTTGAGTGAGGATGGGCCCGCTGCGCGCACCGCAGCTCAAGAATAGTCCGGACAATACGAGAGCGCCAATAAGGCCGCTGGCGCGAGCGGCGGCTGGACGAGCTTGCATTGTGGGGTGGCCTGGGCAAACGTGGGGGAGGACAATGAAACTAGCCTATTCGAACTATATTAAATGGGTTATTCCTCGTATGTACTAGCCCATTCGAACTAGCGCATTTGCATTAGGCCGTAAGGGATCAGTTGAAGCCGTCGTTTTCTGGCGAATACGGGCCCGCACAGCTAGACAACAAATTGAAGACCGATAATATAGTTCGGCGACTTGTTCCCGCGCTTGATGCTCCAACGCACTTGCATCAGGGTCGGAATCGAAACCGCAGCTTCGAACACCGGAAAACTGCAGCACACGAACATAGCAGCCTGGAGTGGGCATGAACTCAGGATGCAAACGCCGCCATTGCTCAGATTGTGAAGACGACCGTCAAATTCCTTTGGCACGGAACTGGTCGCATCGCCGGATATAAGACTCCGCGCATGCACTTCGAGCAACTGCGGAAAACGTTCGTGCTGGCGTCGTTCACGATCTGAGGGGTAAGTCACGGTACGGCATCATGACCTAAGCCGTCAATTCCGTAAATTGCTCAATCGGACTAATACTCGCCCTCTAATCCACAAGACTTAAGCGTTTGGCCTTGATCCTGCAATCTTCCCGGCAATTCCAGAACGTGTTGAAACTTTCATTTTGACCATTACCAATCGAAGAAACGCCTTTACCGTGTTGGGACTGATTTTCATGCGGGTTGCGATCTCTTTGCTGGTGAGACCTTGCAGAAGAAACTCCACCGTTTCACGTTCCCGCTGAGTCAAATCAAACTGTTCAGAGATTTCTGAAAGCGCCGAATGGCTGCTCGCTTCATCCCGCTCCAGGAGCACTGCGAATGCCGGTTGAACCGTATAGTGTCCGTTACAATCGACTTGAAAGCTCTTACATATGTAACGGCGCTTGCCCGACTTAAATTCCTTGACGAAGGCCGGCCTGCCGTGATGTTTGGGGTCGATGAGGGCCGTCCGGACGCGATCCGCAAGAAAGACTTTTGGTTGCTTGATCCGGTCCGCTCCGCTGGGGAAGCAGAGGATCTGAAGGGCTGGATCATTCGACGCAATCAGATTCAATCCAGAATCTAGCAGCAAGAAGCCGTTGTTGCTCGGAGCCATTGACACGATGTTCTCCAGTGTTCGAACTAATCTGTACTCGTCACGTCTGTACGCGTCACGCCCGAACTCGCGAGGGGGAGTTCTATATATTGGGAGTGACCGGACGAGGCCCAGTCGAAACCACGATCACGTTGACATCTCTTAATTGAATTCCGGCTCTAGGTGGGGGAGAACAGGCACGATAAACGGCCTGAAACCAGTCGCCACAGTATCCGGTACGAGGTCATCATTGTCAAGCGATTGTTACCTGCCGGTTACTTATTTGTTCCGATCACTACCCACTTTTCCTATTGTTTAATGGCACTTTCGAGGGGCATTGCCGGGGGACAACGGGGAAAGACGCATCTACCAGAGGACCGGTGCCGAGGGATATACTGGTCGTCGCTAAATCAATCGTAACGACAACTAACAGAGTATTCCAGGCTGGGGATTATGGTCAATTCATTTGGTCTAGCCCAAAAGTATTAGACTACGATACCTTGGACTGATAGACTAGGCCAATCGTGGTATTGCCGCCATGGTGAGTTCCGTAGTCAACTATCTGGTAGCTGTATGTTATTACTATAGACCGGGTTGCGAGTATGAGAACATGCCGAAACGGCGTCTCGTGCAGTGCCCGACAATCGATGTTGATGCGGCTCTATCCAGCGCTCTTCATTCTGTCCCCCCTCGGTTATCGACCGCTGCAGATCAGTTCGCCGGAACAGTATCCGTTCGCAAGCAACGCCGAAGTACGCGTTCAACTGAAAGCGATGTGAACGTGCGGGCCACCGTGCCCGACGGCCGATGGCTGCACACTGAAGTGAGGCGGTATGTGTAGGGATAATCCAGCAGGGTGCGATCGCGGCATAGTTTCGCCGAGTCGGCCGATTCTCGAATTGCCCACTTACATTCGGGGCTGCGCGCGCATTGCGCTCGCCATCGCTCTACTGGCCTGTCCAGGATTGAAGGCGCTCGGGGCTGCAACGGACGACACTCCGCTTGGGTTGACGGTTCACAGGTCAACGCGCGCCATTCCTCACCGGTTTATCGTTCATCCCGATGGAGCAATCGTCGCAACCAATCAAACTCAGCGCTTCGCGGTTACTGATTCGGAGGGCAGAGCGGTCGCAGTGCATTGGAACGTCTCGGGAATTGGCTGTTCAGGCGCGGGCTGCGGCACCGTAGACGACCAGGGAGTCTACCGGACTCCGTCTACGCTTCCGCAGGGGCGAGTCGTGACTCTGGAAGCGGTTTTGGATTCGAACCCAAATTACTCTGTGTTGACGCAGGTCCGACTTACTGCCGCCGCGGCTGCGGAGACTCCTGTATCGGCGCAAGTCCCCAAGGAAAAAATCCAAGCGATCACGGCACCCGTGGTTGGAAGACAGAGCGTTGCCAGCAGGACTGAATTACCGCCGCTGCCGGGTGCGGTGGACGCGGCTCCGATGCTTGCTAAACAAACCGTTGCCAGTGGCGCGGGCTTGCCGCCATTGCCCGTTGCGGTTAACGCGGCTCCAGTGGTTGCACAACAGACGGTTGCCCGCAGTACCGGATTTACGCCAGCGCCGAACGTAGTTTCCGCGCCCCCAGCAGTTGCACAGCAGACCGTTGCCCGCAGCACCGGATTTACGCCGGCGCCAAATGTAGTTTCCGCGCCTCCAGCAGTTGCACCACAAACCGTTGCCCGCAGTACCGAATTTACGCCGGTGCCGAATGTAATTTCCGCGCCTCCAGCAGTTGCACCACTGACCGCTGCCCGCAGCACCGATTTCACGCCGGTGCCGAATGTGGTGTCCGCGCCTCCAGCGGCTAAAACAAAAAAAGCTGACCGCAGCGGTGAATCAATCTCGCTGGGACTTGTGGTTGGCGGAGCCCCGGTAGTTACAAGAGGAACCATTGCCAGCAGCGCGCAATTGCCGCCACTGCCCGGAGCAGTTGCCGCCGCTCCCGTGGTAGCGAGCAAAACCGTCAGCATCAGCACGGAATTGCCGGCGCTGCCCAGAGCAGTTGCCGCCGCGCCAGTAGTGGCAAAACAAAACGACGTTATCAGCCGGGTCGTATTACCGCCAATGCCGGGCGCGGTCGGCTCACTCACTCCGACGTCTGGCCGGGTCTTCGCCGGGAAGACACAGCAAGTCACGTCCCCAGTCGATGCGAAAGCGAACACTGGCGTCGGCGCAGCGTTACTGCCCATGGCGGATGCGGTTGCCGCGGCGCCGACTGGAACGACTGGCGCAGGCCAACATGCGCCCACGGTCACTTATCGCGATGGCCAACTCACCATCGATGTGGAGAACTTAACTTTGGCCGCGGTATTGAAGTTGATTGCCGAAAAGACTGGAGCTGTGATCGATGTTCCGCCCGGTAGTGGCCAGGAGCGCATCTTCGAACACGCCGGTCCGGGACGAGCAGACGATGTGCTGGCACAGCTGCTGAACGGCTCTCACTTCAATTTCATCATGGTGAACTCGCCGCAAGACCCGAACGCGGTGGCGCAGGTTCTGTTGTCGGTGGAGCAGCAGGGCGCGAGTCCTGCTGCGGCGCCCGAAACCGAAGCTCTTGCCGCACGAATGCCCGAACCCGTCCCCAGCCCTAATGTGAATGAAAAACCTGTCGAGGGAGACACCACTCTTCAGCCTCTGCCTCCACCGGCCGACGTGAAGCCTCCTGCCCCGGAGAATATGTCCCCGGACCAACGGGGGGAATACATGCGGTCATTGTTCAAGAAGCTAACAAATCAAAGCTCGGAACAGGGCTCACAAACCCCGCCACCAGCGCCGCCGCAGTAAAACCTGAAAAACACTGGAAAGCCACCAAAGACAGTCAGCTGGCGACCGCGCGTCCGTTGAGATTCGGGCGCGTTCGCGAAAGCTGCGGTGCGGAATCTTGCCGTCAGAGAACTACTCCATAAGCAGTAACTCCCGGATTCTAGTGTATCGGGCTAAGCCACGTGGGTACTTGTAAATGAGGCCTAAAGGACTACCTTTCGTGAAGCGCCAGCTGATCTCCCCCCAGCCCTCGGCGTAATAAACTGGAGGATCACACAAATGAAAAGGGTTGGATTACTAGTGCTTGCCATGCTGGCTGTTGCTCTGCTTTGTTCGAGCGCGATGGCCCAGGACGCCGACAAATACTTTGTCACGTATTATTCCAATAACGTGGCTGCAGCCCCGGATGCCACCATCCGGGTTATCAATGATGGCTACGAGGGGGCGTATTCGTCCGGTCCGGGAGCAGGGAATGCCTATGCTGACTTCTTCGTGTTTGACGACAGCGAAGAGCTCATCACCTGCTGCAGCTGCGAAGTCACGCCGGATGGCCTGCTTTCTGAGTCCGTAAAATCATTGACTTCGACTGCTCTGCGCGGCGTCGCCCCGACTCGCGGCGTTATCAAACTGCTCTCGTCCTCGAATGGATTCTTCCCCGTTGCGGGGGATCCAGAGCCCGCGCCAGAGGTCTTGTCTGCCGGTCTGCACGCCTGGGCGACGCACATCCAGAGCGTTAAGAACGAGAACCCGAATGGCCCTGCTCCGTATTCCCAGACAGAAACCCTGTTTGCGGATGCGAATATCACTGCGGGCGAGCAGACCTTGCTCGAACTGCTGTGCTGGGTGGACACATTGGAAAGCGGAAAACAATGCTCCTGCACACCGGAAGATTTCGACTTCTAAGCTTCCGATTTGCATTGAAGGCCAGGGGAAGCAGCTTCGCCTGAGGCTGTCAAGCTGGCCACGACAAAAGCTATCCAGACGCCGAATGCAATGGTATAATCGGCGTCTGGGCCCTCCCCCCTTTTTTGCCCCCCCGCTTAATTTCAATGAGAGGAAACCTTCCGCGATGTCGATGCAACGCTTCTTGAAGATGCTTGGAATGGCGGCAGCTTTGGCTGCTTTTTCCGTTCCAATGATTGCCCAAAATGATTCCGACGTGGTGGCCGAGATTGGCGACCGCAAGATTACCGAAGGCGAACTGGAACACAGCCAGGCGGGAAAGCTGCTCCAAGCCCGTTACAAGTTCTACCTGGCACAGCAGGAGGCGCTGGAACAGCTGATCACCGAGCAGCTGATAGAAATGCAGGCAAAGAAGGAAGGCTTGACCGTCGACGAGCTCGTCAAGCGCCATATTTCGACCAATGTACCAGACCCGACGGAGGATCAGCTCCGGTTCTATTACGAGGGTGTGCAAACCGAGGAACCATACGAATCGGCGCGGCCTCACATCGTCGATACAATTCACCAGCTGCGCATGAAAAAGGCCCGCGAAGCATATATCACGCAGCTGCGTGGAGATTATCGAGTCGTATTAGAGCTAGCCCAGCCCAGTGCGCAAGTCGAGGTCGCGGACGCGCCCAGACTTGGCCCCGCGAACGCTCCGGTTCAGATTGTTGAATTTGCGGACTACGAATGCCCGTACTGCCAACAGGTGAACGCCGACCTCAAGAAGCTCCAAGACCAGTTCGGCGCTCAAGTCTCTATTGTTTATAAAGATTTCCCGCTTCCCATGCACAACCTAGCACAAAGGGCCGCGGAGGGTGCTCGCTGCGCTGGGGCACAAGGGAAGTTCTGGGAGTTTCACGATTTCCTATTTGAAACCAAGAAGGTTCAAACGAGCCCCATGAAAGAAGAGGCGCGCACGCTGAAACTGGATGGGGCTCGCTTTGACAAGTGTCTGGACAGCGGGGAAGAAACCGCTGTGGTGAAGAAGGACGCTGACGAGGGTCGACGGCTTGGCATACAAGGTACACCAAGTTTCTTCATCAATGGTCACTTCATGAGTGGCGCCGTTGGGTATGGAAAGCTGCGGGAATCGGTGTTGACCGAGCTGAGCAACAACGTTAAGAAGCAGAATTCCGCCGCTTTGATTCAACCAAGCGCGAGTGAGAATAAGTAATCCGCCGCGCGAGGTCGCTGTTCATGAGGCCAGGGATCGCTGCATCTACTTCTGTGAAGCTGCT